>Ga0134096_1000268_pt1 | contig 62434 bp, 40 predicted proteins | sample 7_2taG_FD_94448 | JGI IMG/M metagenome (GOLD analysis project Ga0134096, IMG submission 94448) | Switchgrass degrading microbial communities from high solid loading bioreactors in New Hampshire, USA - 7_21_20_110_A3 metaG | ecosystem: Engineered > Bioreactor > Semi-continuous > Anaerobic >... | reverse complement strand
TTATATAATTATGATATATGATGTTAAAGGGGTGATAATTAATGATATACCATGTGGCAAAAAACGGTTCAGATCAAAATCCGGGAACCCAGGAACGTCCATTTCTGACAATAAACAAGGCGGCCTCTGTCGCCATGGCCGGAGACACGGTTATTGTACATGAAGGCGAATACCGTGAGTGGGTAAAACCAAAATATAAAGGGCTAAGCGACAAAAGAAGGATCACATACCAGGCTGCCGACGGTGAAAAAGTAGTAATAAAGGGTTCGGAACGTATTCAAAGCTGGCAGCATGTTGAAGGCAATGTATGGAAGGTGGTTCTGCCCAATTCATTCTTTGGCGACTACAATCCATATGCTCTGGAAATATTCGGAGATTGGCTTGTTACCGTTGAAGAAAAAAAGCATCTGGGTGATGTTTATCTCAACGGCATGTCTTTTTATGAAGTCACACGTTATGATGATCTGTTCAATCCGTCTGTCAGAACTGAAGTTAAGGATCATTGGACTCAAAAAACAGTTCCGGTTCATAATCCGGAGCAGACGAAATACGTCTGGTATGCAGAGGTTGATGCCGAAAACACAATCATCTGGGCGAATTTTCAGGGTGTTGATCCCAACAGCGAACTTGTTGAAATAAACGTTCGCAGATCATGCTTCTATCCTGTGGAAACAGGTATTGACTATATCACCGTCAGAGGCTTTGAAATGGCTCACGCAGCTACGCCGTGGACACCACCCACCGCAGATCAGCCTGGTTTAATCGGGCCAAACTGGAGCAAGGGTTGGATTATTGAACACAATATTATTCATGATTCCAAATGCAGTGCCATAAGTCTTGGTAAAGAAGCATCCACCGGCAATAACTACCGCTCCATCCGCAAGGACAAGCCCGGATACCAGTATCAGCTGGAATCGGTTTTCACTGCAAAGCGTAAAGGGTGGAGCAAGGAAAAGATCGGTTCTCATATCGTGCGCTACAATACGATATATAATTGCGGGCAAAACGGTATCGTCGGGCATCTCGGATGTGTTTTCAGCGAAGTTCACCACAATCATATATACAACATCGCATTAAAGCGTGAATTCTGGGGTCATGAAATTGCAGGCATCAAATTCCACGCCGCCATCGACACCCAAATTCACCATAACCGTATACATGACTGTTCCCTCGGAATATGGTGTGACTGGCAGACACAGGGCACAAGGATCAGCAAGAACATCTTATACAATAATAACCGTGATCTGTTTGTGGAAGTAAGTCACGGACCATATGTTGTTGATAATAATATACTGGCCTCAGATTACAGCCTTGACCTTTGGTCCCAGGGAGGAGCATATATCAACAACCTTATTTGCGGCAAGATAAGCCACAATAAAGTTCTGAACCGTTCCACCCAATACCACCTTCCACACAGCACCGAAGTAAAAGGCTTCTCGTTTGTTTACGGCGGAGATGACCGCTTCTTAAACAACATTTTCATCGGAAATGAAGGTGTGGAAAACGGAACAGCACATTATAACGGCTATACAACATCGCTCGAAGAATTCATTGAAAAGGTTCATGAACAAAGCGGCGATTTGGAACGGTTTGTAACTGTGGAACAACCGGTTTACATAAATAACAATGCTTATTTTAACGGGGCTAAAGCTTTTGAGAAGGAAAACGATAAGCTGGTAGAAAAAGACTTTAATCCAAATCTCATGATTATCGATAACGGGGATGAAGTCTATCTTTCCTGTGAAATGCCTGAGAGTTTTGAAAATATACAAGGCCAGGTGCATTCTACGGACACATTGCCAAGAACACGTATCGTAGATGCAGATTTCGAAAACCCGGATGGCAGCAGGCTGGTCATTGACACCGATCTGTTGGACGCAAAACGGGCCGACATTAGTTCATTGGGTCCTATAGCTTCATTGAAAAAGGGAAAAAACCACATCAGAATCTGGTAAACGGCTTGAATACTCAAAAGGGGCACATCGATGCCCCTTTTATTACTTGACAGTTTCTCGGTGATTATCATGCTTATGTGCTTATTATCTTCCCGGGTAAGGGTTTACATAATGATACATTGGCTTATGCTTGTACAAATTAGACGATAATCCCGTAATCAGATGAATTTTCAGGGAAAATCAATCATTTATCCGCTTCCAGGTCTACAATACTGGGAAATTGATTACTGGTATTACTTTCATTTGTGATTTTATTTCCCCACTGATGCATTAACCAGATACTCATGCAATGTACTGTCAATCTCGAAGATCCTGTAATCGGTTATATCACCATAATAACCAATATAGAATTTTCCGTTTCCATCTTCAGCGTAGTTCAGCCTGTAAACAAGTTTCGGAAAGCTATCCGATAAAAACTCCAGCCTGTAATTCTTATAGCTTCCATCTCCAGTAAGCATTGCCTTCGTCACTTCTTCCTGCTTTTTGTCAGTGACGGGCTTTCCATTTGCTATGGCTTTAACCACTTCTTCCAAAACATTCGAATCTGCGGTACTGAACATATGCAGTTGTATACCCGACTGTTCGGATGTTGGTGGAGTTAAGTAATAAACACCCAGATAATCGGGGTTAAATTCAGAAATTGAATCTACCCCGTTTTCAACAGACCGATATATGCCCCCATATGGCTCGCCTGATGAAAGCATCGGGTTGTTATCAACGAGAATCCATTCGCTTTGGTCAAGACCCTTGATTTTATATATATCGACATTATTGATGGACCCGACTTTTTCGCAGATTTCAGCAAGTCCTTCATAAGAATTGTCAAAACCATAAAGATTAAGGCCAATATCCTCCTGAAGGACATAATCCATGCCATCAAAACTGACCGTAGTTTTCAGGTTCTCCTTACTGCTCTTTTTTGTACAGCCAATAAATCCTCCTGCCATACCGGCAGTTAATACAATTGCAAATAATATAATCAGGAATTTTCTTTTTATAGACATAGTATTAGTCCTGTTGTATGTACTTTTCAAAATCCCTTTTTCATGTTTATACATATAATAACTTACTCCCAACAAATAAAAAGTATTTTACGGGTACCTCACTGATTGAAGCCTTGTCGCACCAGCTGAAATTTCCCTGTATTGATTATCCTTCTTTTTTATAACATATTCTACTGGTCCTTTTAACAGCATTTCAGTTTAAAATCATCAGTGTACCGTGTTTTACATCATTTTATCACAATATCGATAAATTGACGCCTTGCTTTATTCCATTCTTCAATAAACTGCCTTATTGATTGCTGACGCTGACTGCGTTCTTTGCTGACAGCCATTAATGCTACCTTGTTATAATTCCTCGCTGAGCTGCCACTTTTCAGGTATTCTCTCGTAACTTCCAAACAATGCAAAGGCCATTGCTCTCATCAAATATACATTTGATATCTCATCTATAGTTTCACCCAGCTTGAACTCCTCGGATGACATAAAGCGGGAGCTGCACCACATCCTGCCCATATTGTTTATGTACGGTGTTTTTGAGTAAAAATCTATATCGCAAATCTTTGTTTTCTTAACATCCTCTGTGGTTTTGCATTACTTTTTGTCAAGCATAGAATCATATGTATAAGTTTTCTCAATACCGCCTGTTTCTGTTTCCTTAATAAGCCTTCCCAGAGCATCATACTGGTATGTTGTGGTTATACCTCCGCCTGTAGCTGTGAGTCTGTTGCCTGTTAACATATATGTATAGGTTTCATTTCCCTTTCCGTCAGGTGTTACAACTGATTTTGACAAAAGCCTTCCCAGTCCGTCATATACAAATGTATGTATGTTTCCGTTCCGGTCTGTTTTTTGAGCTTGCAGATTTTTTTGCATCATGCTACCATGTAAGTACTTGATCTATTATTTTTACATTGGATAGAAACTTATGATAAAAAGATGTAATCCTGATCATTTGTTTCAATGCGTAGAAATAGCATATTTACGGAACAGCATCCCGGAAAACAACTGCGCATTTTGTCCTGCGTCCAAAGAGCTGATAATGAAGGATTTAGAGTTTCTCTTGAATGATCCTAATTCTTTACTGGTGGGATATTTTGATCATGATCTCCTGATTGGTTTCTGTGGTTGTTTTGTCAATCCGCAGAACAATTGGGGTGATTTCGTCGGACCATTTTTTAAGGGTGAATGGGACCATTCAATTGCAGTAGCCTTGCTTCCATCTGTAAAAGATGCGCTCCCAAATGTTAAGCGTTTTAATTTTTACTTCAACACAAAAAACCAGGACTATCATAATCTGATGTGCGATGTTTATGCTGAACGCCAGGATAATGAGTATATTCTTATGATGGAAAGAAAGGATTATATACATCGCAGCATAAAGGCTTCAGTTGTCAGCTATAATCCTGAATATTCAAATTCTCTTATACACCTGCACGAAAAAACCTTCCCCGATGTTTATATTACAGGCCAGGATATTATTGATTCAGTGGGCAAAACACGTGAGGTTTTTTGTGTACTGGATGAAAATGGTGATTTTGCAGGATATGGCATTTTAAAACTTGCAAAAAACAACGAGCATCTCACTGCAGAAGTCTTTGCGGTTGATGAAAAACACCGGGGAAAAGGTTATGGGTGGGCGTTACTGAATACTGTTGTTAATTCTGCTTTTAATAAACATAACAGAAAGGCTGTATATTTGGTAGTTGACAAGCTTAACACTCATGCAATGAACTTATATTACTCCTGCGGATTTAAACTGGTTACCGAAAACGCAGCCTATTGCCTCAGAACATAAGCAATTATAACTGCGCCGGCTGCATTGCCACAATAAAAGGTTCTTTCACCACAATACCACGGAGCAAGTAGCTGCCTGCACTTGCCAATGTATACGCATACGTCAATAATTACACTATTTTCAGGTAATTCAACTGCTTTCGGTTTTGCCGGTTTTCCTGAAACTTATCCATTCAGGCAGGAGCAACCTGAACGATCCCTTTTCACGAACGGCAAGAATTATACTTTGAAGCAAAATGAAGAAACACAGCATAAGACCTGTTGTAATGCTTTGATAATATGGCTTCGTAAGTCCGGATGCAATTACAATATTGGTAATGGTCTTTAATGAAAGCATTCCGAAAAGCGTACCGATTACATTTCCAACCCCGCCGGTAAGCAATGTTCCACCTATAATATTCGATGCGATTGCCTGCATTTCAGCCTGTGTAGCATTGGCAGCGTCCCCTGCTCCCGTGTGAAGGAGATAAACATAGCCGCTGATACCCGAAAGCAAACCTGCCAGCAAGTAGGCAAAGAATTTAGTGCGCTTTACATTAATACCCAGCGTTAACGCACTGTGACTGTTTCCGCCTATAGCGTAAAGATTGCGGCCGAACCGTGTCCATTTCAGAATCACCGCTATAGATATTACAATAATTATAGCCACAAGCACTCCGGGCTCAATCTGTGCGGGTATAAAGTTGCCTGTCTTTCCGTAATAGCCTATGCCCGGCAAAGTAATCCTTGCCTGCTTAAGTTTCAGAAAGGCTTCATGTGATGCCGTTCGCGGGGCAATGCTGACTATCGTTATCATTCCTCTTGCAAAGAACATGCCTGCCAGGGTAACAATGAAAGGCTGTATTTCCAGGTATGAAACCAATACTCCGTGAACAAGGCCGAAAGCAAATCCTATTCCCAATGCTATAAGTATTGAACCTGGCACGGTACCGTCATGATCTTCAAGATAAACAACACAGACCATGGTCACCAGGGCAGTTATACCTCCGCCCGAAATATCTATTCCTCCCGATATCATAACCATGGTCAGTCCGCAGGCGATTATAAGCAGGTATGCATTGTTATTGAACAGATCAAGGAACTGCTGCGGATTCAAAAACCCACCGCCCCAGGCTGTCATTGCAATCACGTACATACCGATGAATGTGCAAACTGTTATTGTCATAAGCAGGTTTGTGTTGGAAATTGGTTCCCTGCGTTTCTTATTTGATAATCCGGTCAATAAACCATTATTTCTTTTCATAGCATCCTTTCCCCATTACTACGTTCGGCTTTCGCCCGGTTGACGAATCGAAAATCAACCGGCGATTAAGTTACAGTGATGAGTATTGCAACTCACTGTTCAACCGCTTTTATTGGAATTTTTGCTTCAACCCTTTTCCTGAACAGTTTTTTATATAAACTGACAACAAAATCTTTTACAACAGGTGAGCTGAACACAACGATTATTATTATGACGATCGCCTTGTAAGCCTTCACAGCTGCTGAAGGAACCTTCATTGCGTATAGGGTGACAGTCAGAGCCTGGATTATGTATGCGCCAATCACCGAACCATATAAATTGAATTTTCCGCCGCTTAAAGCCGTTCCTCCGATAGCTACAGACAGAATAACGTCCATTTCGGCGTCCAACAGCAGTGTTTCATGGTTGATAAGCCCTATTCTGCATACTGTAATACAGCCCGCGGTTGCAACGCAAATCCCCGATATCATAAATGCTATAAGTTTTACCCAAACAGGATTGATCCCGTTTAAATGTGCGGTCCCTTCATTTATTCCGACCACTTGTGTGTATAATCCAAGAGTGGTGAGCCTTAAAATAACTGAAATCAAAACCAGGAATACAACCATTATAATGATTGGAGTGGGTATCGGAATCCCCGGAATAAAACCTCCGATAGCAGACAGCAGCGGGCTTGAAACAGTGGGAGTGGCCCCGCCGTTAATCCAATAGGCAATTGATCGCCCTGCAGAAAACAGTATCAACGTTGCAATCATCGGCTGAATTTTAAACACTGCAACCAATATCCCGTTAAACATGCTGAACAGTACAGAAACCACACAGCTGCATATAAATGCAAGGATAACCACCGGCATTGTAATTTCATGGGAGCGAAGCACACTTACAAAAACGCTGCCCGCTATAGCAGCGACCGCTGCAACGCTTATATCCTGCCCTTTACAGCATGATGTTATCAGCGTCATGCCGATTGACATAATGGCAATCGCCGATGCACCGTTCAGAATGCTTATAAGGTTCCCTGAAAGAACAGGATACCCCTGGTTGTTCTTAACAATGCTTATTGAAAAAAAACCAACATCCCTGATTAAATTGAAAATAATCAGCAATAAAAGCGAAAACAACGGTATAACCAGCTGGGACCTTGCAAGTTTCTTAAAAACATTATCCACCATGTACCGCCTCCCCCGCTATCATATGCATGATGTTATCCTGGGTCATGTCCTCGCCTTTCAGTTCACCGACTGCCTTACGATCACGCATGACAATAAGCCTCGAACAAGTGCGAAGCATCTCCTCTATTTCAGATGAAATGAATGTAATGCTGACACCTTCCCCGGCCAGCTTGAGAATTAGCTTTTGGATTTCCACCTTCGTCCCGACATCAATGCCGCGCGTAGGTTCATCCAGGATAAGGTATTGAGGATTTGTTAGAAGCCAGCGTGCTACTATAACCTTTTGCTGATTTCCGCCGGACAATGACTTGATTGGTGTGTCCATTGAAGCTGTTTTTATTCCCAGTAATTTAATGTACTCGTCAGCAAAAGCTTCGGCCTCGCCCCTGGAAAACGGCCTGAAAAAGCCTTTCATTACCTGCAGGGCAAGTATAATGTTTTCACGCGCCGACAAATCCTCAACAATACCGTCTCTCTTTCTGTCTTCGGGCAAATACCCGATGCCATGCATCATTGCATCTTTTGGCTTTTTTATTTTCACATCTCTCCCGTTTATCTTTATCCTTCCACCGGTGATTTTATCTGCCGCGAAAATGGCCCGCACGCTCTCACTTCTGCCCGAACCCAGCAAACCGGTGAATCCGTTTACTTCTCCTTTTGATATTTTAAAGTCAAATGCATTGGGGCAATTCGTGCTGGATAATCCAACCGCTTCGTAAACCGGCGGAACATCTGTCTTTTCATCCGATAACTTGCGCTTCTTGATTGCCGATACATCCTCAAGGTCTTTACCCATCATTTTTGAGATAAGCTGTATACGCGGCAAATCCTTTATTTCATACTCTCCAACCAGCTCACCGTTCCTTAATACTGTTACCCTGTCGCTTATCTCGTACACCTGGTCAAGAAAATGTGTTATAAAAATAATTCCTACGCCGCGTGACTTCAGCTCACGCATAAGGGAGAAGAGCTTCTCTACCTCCTGTTCATCCAGCGAGGAAGTGGGTTCGTCCAGTATAAGCACTTTACAGTCCATATCAACGGCACGGGCAATAGCCACCATCTGCTGTATCGCTATTGAACAGGTTCCCAGCTGTTGAGCGGCCCTGGCAGGAATACTCAGCTTCGTAAGTATCTCTGTCGCCTTTTTTTTCATCGAACGCCAGTTTACCATGCGGTAATTGCCACGACCGATAAACATATTCTCAGCTACGGTGAGATTAGGACACAGGGTTATCTCCTGGTAAACCGTACTGATGCCCAAATTCTGAGCTTCCTGAGGCGACTTAACATTTATTTCCTTTAAACTGCTCCCTGCATCTAAAAAAATCTGGCCTGAATCTTTCGGATGCACTCCTGTCAAAACCTTGATCAATGTCGATTTTCCTGCTCCGTTTTCACCCATCAGGGCATGAATTTCGCCTTTCCTGAGCGTAAAATCCACGTTTTGCAAAGCGCGGACCCCCGGAAACGATTTACATATATTTCTCATTGATAAAACGACATTGTTATGCATGGCTACCATCCTTAAAATGTTAAGAAGTCTCTTCAAAACAGCGATGTAAGTATGCGTAAAATACGCATACTTAACATCGCACTGGTTCCCGTATAAAATCTTACGGGGGGGAGTGGGGAAACTTCTGTTAATCACCGATACCGTATTTATCTATATCAGCTTCGGTGATCGTTTTGGCATCAAAGTATCTTTCTTCGTTTATAATAATCTTGTCAGAAAGTTTTTCGCCTTTTTCAAGTTTCTGTATCATTTCATGTATTTTTTCAGCCTGGAACGGGCTGCACTGAACATCCAGGTTCCAGTTGCCTGCCAGTACTTCCCTGAGAGCCCACTTATTGAAGTCAAAGCCTATAATAATTACGTCTCCGTTGACACCGTGCGTGATGCCGGCTTCATCCAGCGCTGCAACCGCGCCCTTGGCCATACCGTCATTTTCAGCATAGATTACATTGAATTTATCTCCCGAGTTGATTACCGACTCTACAATCTGTTTTGCCGTAGCTTCATCCCATGTGGCAGTCTGCTGGATGACGCGCTTCATGGTGCCTTTCTCAAACTGTTCATCAAGAGGTTTTGTACGGCCAATCTGGGCGTCGCTGCCCATAGCGCCCTGGATGTGTACAACATTGTATTCGGGAAGTTTTTGATCCAACAGCCACTGAACAGCCATTTTACCCTGTGCTTCCATGTCGGAAACAACGGCGGCTTCAAACAGGCTCTGGTCTACATTCATCATACGGTCAAAGAGGAATACTTTAACCCCTGCTTTCTTTGCGTTTTCAAGAACATTGGTCCATCCGTCGGTTGCAGCAGCCGAGATAAGGAGATAGTCCACACCGTCGGTGATAAATTGCTGTGCCGCATTCAGTTGTTCATCATTTTTAAGGCTGTAGAAAGTTGAAACCTTGTATCCGTTTGCTTCATTGAAAACCCTTTCAAAGTCTGCCACATTTGCAGCGCGATATCCGGACTCGGAAGGAGGATTGTTAACAATGCCTACCCTGATGAGATCACCTGCGGAGTCTTTCGGTTCTACATCAGCTGATGTTCCGGGTGTTGATTCTGCAGGAGCCGCAGTTTGCGTACCACATGCTGCCAATCCCAGTGCAAAAATAACGATCAGGAATAACGCCAGGATTCTTTTCATTCTATATTCCCCTTTCATTTTTTCTTTTGTGCAGATTGTATAATTTTCGAATATAAAAAACAAGTTTTCAGTATGAAATGCATAAAATATTCAACAAACTCATTTAAAATTCTAACAATTTAAATCGGTAATTTCCTTTTATCATATTTCATAGCTCAAAATGTTAGTTTACCTGCTTAATATTTCATACATTTATATTAAAATAACCAACCTTAATATTCCCTTCCATCGATTATTTCCCTGGTTATGTTATTAAAGTCAAACCAGTTTTCATCAATGTAATTTATGTGCCCGACAGGTTCTCCGTGTTCCAGCTTTTTTATAATTTCATCCACGTACGGTCCCTGCAGCGGATTGCATTCAACGTTCAATGCTATTTTCCTTGCCAACGTGTATTCAAGTCCAAGCCTTGTCGCATCAAACGAAATAACAATCACGCCGTTGTTTGGGTCGCATTTCAGACCTGCTTCTTCCATAGCATCGATTGCGCCGAGTGCCTCACCGTCGTTTTCGCAGTAAACAACGTCTATGTCTTTTGTTTTCTTCAAAATGGAACTCATTACTTCATAAGCCTTTGCCCTGGTGAAATCTCCGCACTCCTGCGCTACAATTTCCCAGTTGGGATACTTTCTGACCGCTTCTTCAAGAGCACCGGTCCTGCCTATTTGTGGCGAGGAACCTATAGTGCCCTGGATATGAACAATCCTTACCGGTTCTTCGGCTCTGCCCCTCCTTTCGAGGAAATCTGCCAGCCAGTTGACCGCCACCTCACCTTCTTTATAAAAATCCGAACCGATATAAGCGGTAAACAGCCCCTCATCCTGCTGCTCTATATACCTGTCGATCACAATTACCGGTATATTTGCCTCCTTTGCTTCCAGCAAAATGGAATTCCATCCGGTCTCAACCTTAGGAGAAAATACGATATAGTCCACATCCTGCTGTATAAACATCCGGATGGCCCTGATCTGGTTTTCCTGTTCCTGCCTTGCATCATCAAAAATCAGCATGTACCCGTTTTCTTCCGACAATGCGGACTTCATACTCTCGGTATTGGCTACACGCCACTCGGATTCAGCCCCTACCTGCGAAAAACCTACCACAATTAAACTGTCCTCCGGTGTTCCCGATACAGACTGCTCTTCTTTTTCACAACCTGCGCAAAATACTATAAACATGCATAAAAACACCGCAAGAAGTTTTCTCATATTGACATCTCCTTGTCACTTGTTTTCATAGGAATGGTTACAATAACCTTTGTTCCGGAATCAAGCCTGCTTTCAAGTGTCAGACCGTATTCCACACCAAACAGAATCTGTATTCTCTGGTGCACCGTTCTCAAACCGAAACCCTCTCTCTTGTTGTCGGTAAGTGAGGCCTTAACCTCCGTCAAGCGCTCCTCTGACATTCCTCGCCCGTTATCCATTACTTCCAGTATTATGCGTTCGTTCTCATACCTGCCTGTTAAGCGGATGGTTCCTTTACGCCGCGTATTTTTTATACCGTGATACAGTGCGTTTTCAACCAGGGGCTGCAGGGTAAGCTTTGGCACGATGTATTTTTTTAAATCCTCCGGTATGTTAATCTCATAATCCATTAAATCCTGGTAACGCATCTGTTGGATCTCCAGGTAGCTCCTTATGTGCTGTTCTTCCTCTTCAATGGTAATTACATTTTTTCCCCGGCTTAATGAAAAACGAAAGTAGTTCGACAGGCTTGCAACCATTTTTACAGCTTCACTGATTTCACCTGACTCAATAAGCCATACAAGAGTGTCCAGCGTATTATAAAGGAAATGCGGATTGATCTGCGCCTGCATTAATGCAAATTCGGTACGTCTTCGCTGTTTTTCCTGTTCGGCGGTTTTTTCAATCAGTTTTATAAGCCTCTCCACCATGTTCTCAATACCGTTCGATAAAAGCTGTATTTCCTGGACATCAGCCTGAATAGGCTCACGAACGGTCAAACTTCCCTTGCCGATTGCCTCCAGGCGCTCGCAAATCATGTCTATCGGGTCAACTATTCTGCGGCTTAGTTTTTTCGAGCTTGTCAAAAGCAAGGACAAAAGCACCAGTGAAAATACTATTGTTATGACCATCAGGAAAATCATGTTTGCAACCATGCCGGTCTGCAGACTGTTCAGATGCGCTGCTTCGTAATAAAGATATGTATACATGAACCTTTGAATCAGATCGGTCAGAATATAGATGTTTTTCTCCAGTTGATCAACACGGGAATCATACTCTTTGGTTTCAGCGATTTGCTGCATCTTTTCTTCAAGATTGCTGCACAGGTTCAGCACGCTGCTTATTGCACGGATACTGTTTTTCTGCGTTGTGGTATTGTATAATTTTTGCGCAATCTCCCTGGCTGACTGTACCTCTTTGAGCGGCAAACCTTCCGAATACTGGCTGTCAATCACATAATAGTACATTTTCAAATCTACATCATCCTTGAAATTCTGGTTGAATTCCGAAGCAGTTGTGACATTACTGAGTATTGCATTATACCGGAAAGCATACACAATACCGACAGACGCAAGAATAATGATGACAATCATCAGAGGCAGGGATACCAACAGAATCATGTTCCAGAGCCTGCTTTGCATCTTGATTTTTTTCTCTTTACGCCGGTAAATAATGTTCACTGTTTTGCCCCTTTTCGATAATCGCTGGGTGTACAACCCGTAATTTTTTTAAACACAAAACTGAAGTAGCGTGAATCCTTGTAACCGACATCAGATGCAATTTCAAACAGCAATTTGTCTGTTTGACGAAGCAGGCGTTTCGCTTCGTCGATTCTTTTATATGTAAGATATTCTATCAGTGTTTGTCCCACTTCCTGGCTGAATATCGCAGACAGGTAGTTGGGACTTATATTCACTTCCTTGGCAACCTTATCGAGGGAAATCGAAGCATCTGAAAAATTCCTGTTTATGAACTCTATAGCCTGTCTTAAAATATCACGCTGCTGCTTAATGCTTTCAAGATCGCGTAATTCGATTGTCTGCCTGATAACTTGATGTACATAACACTTTGCTTCATCAATAGTGGATATACCATCATCGGGCCGAAACTCCGGGGACCAGAGGGTTTCAATGCTTGAACCGATCGAATCCAGGTATTTTATTGCGGCAAAGTAAACAGACATTGCCATGTACCTGCAGAAAATTGGAAGTGAAGCGAATTCATCCCCAACATTCTGCAACATTTGCTCCATAAAGTCATCGATTTCTTTTTCGGTTCCGCTGCTTAAAAACTTTCTAACATGTTCCAGGTCTATTTCCTTGTCGCCTGCGCTTATGCGCGAGCCGGCATTTTTGCGTAAATTCATTATGCTGTCTTCAGACAGTATATGCTCCCCGGGGCATAAATACCTGTAGGATAATATGCGGCTGGCCTCTGCAAAACAGTTTGGAATGGCACCAAGCCTTGATACAGGTGTACCGCATGCGATATACCAGCTTATATCCTGCCCCGCCATGGCGAAAAGGTTTTTGATGTTTTCCATGCAATTGAATGTATTTGTCCTGATATCGTTTTCAGACGTGCCCTTGACCAAAACGGCATATGTTGTAATATTCCACCTGAAGAAAATCAGTTCGGGATGATCTATGAAATACCTGGTTACATTATTCTGCACAGTCGCAAGGTTCTCGGTATAGCTTTCGGGTACACTGCCGTCGTATTCGGCGCTGCTTAGCGAAAAAAGCACAATATTATAAAACCGGGCGTTTATATCAATATTCAGGTTATTCGCGGTTTCACAGATCTCTGGGACACTTAAACCTCCGGTGACAATTTGCTCGAAAAATCTTCTGCGTGAAAAATTTTCGTATTCCCGGGCTTCACGTTTAAAATACTCTATGTACTGCTGCTGACGCAGCTCCTCCTGCATTTTTTCCCGCATTTCATTAAGCATGTCCACCAGCTTGTCCTTGATAATAGGCTTAAGCATATACTGTTCCACACCCAGGTGAATAGCCTGCTGTGCATATGAAAAATCATCATACCCGCTGATTATCACAATTTTCGTCCTCGGTAGTTCGTTGCGTACCAGTTTGATTAGCGACAATCCGTCCATGAACGGCATTTTAATGTCTGTAATAAGAAGATCGGGCTTTATTTTACGAATCATAGGCAGGGCAAGTTCGCCATCGGAAGCGTCGCCCGTATAATGAAAGCCGTACTGTTCCCACAGAACATTCTTGCGTATGCCTTCCCGAACAACTTTTTCATCCTCGACAAGAAAAACCTTGAACATACCGGTTCTTCCCTTCTGATGAATATTCGATCCATTGTGAATGCACTGAAAAGCCGATTAAATTATGACGGAAACATATAAATCATATTTATGGCACAGGCTGATAATTACATTAGTGGAAACTTTTTTACTCATACATTATATTATCACCAGGGAAATCTCATTGTCAACAAACGGTATTTCGTGATGATCTACAAAACGTTTCCATGTTTTTGCTCCCGGCATTAAATGCAATTTTAGCGCAAAATCCGCATTATTGTTTTTTCGACTCATGTTTTGATCAATTGTGACAGGCATTAAAAAGCAATAATATATATTCAGGTTTATGTTGCGCTCATTGTCAAGCATATTTAGAAATGTCCCAAAAATTTTTAAAATATAAGCACCAGAGAACTGGTGCTTTATATATGCAATATTAAAATTATACATTTGATTAATAACACTATTCCCCCCTGCCCGATTAGGTAACTTGCGGTTATTTGAAAAGAGTTATATTAGTTTTAACTGTTCTGCCTGTGAAGTGCTTTCTGCCTACTGGTTGCATTTTGTGCATGATGTTCTTATTGTATCTCCTATGGAGAGGGCTTTAAGCACTGGTCCTCTCATATAGATATCAGGTTGATCCTGAAGGATTCCGGTTATTTGTACCTCCGAGTCGATAAAGAGCCTGAGCTGACTTTCAATAATACAATCTGCCGGAATAATCACATAGTAGGTTTTATTTGAGGGACAAGAGCATGGAACTTCAAGTTCAAAGTGTGTACCTTCAATTTCTGAAATCCTAAGTGTTCCTTTCAATGTTTCGGGTGCTTTTATAAGCCCAAGGTTCTCCATGGTTCTCAGTATCACGGCCGCAGCCTCAGCCCTGCTTGCGTAATCCTTAGGCCTGAAACTGCCGTCCGGGTCTCCCTTGATTATTCCCTTTTGGCTTGCAAGTACAACAGCTCCAAGGGCCCAATCAGAAATATCCTCGGAATCGTTGAACCATACAGTATTTTTTCTGGCTGCCTGTTCCATTTCAGCGGGTGTGTTGAATATTCTTATCAGTATTGTGGCCATTTCCTCACGGGTAACAGGACTATCGGGTCTGAAGCTTCCGCCGCTGCCTTTAACTATTCCCAGTTCGGATGCGGCTTCCACATAGGGGAAATACCATTTATCATGGTTTACATCATTATATGTTCTGGTATTTTTCGAACGGGCGGCTTCCACATAAGGGCAGTATGGAACCATGCTCATTACGAGCTTGACGAATTCAGCCCTGGTGATCTGATTTCCGGGCCTGAACTCATTGTTCGGGTATCCGTCAATGACATGTCTGCTGGCAAGTACTTCAACCTCATTACGGCTCCAGTGGGTGGCAATATCCTTGAATGTACGGTTATATGCCATTATAATGTACCTGCTCGGAGTTTCTGTCTGTGCTGCCACTGTACTGTTTTCAGTATTTATGGCTCCGCCGGCGTATACCCATACTGAACTGTCATGGTCCCACCTGTACAGGGCGAATTTCAATGGATTAATTCCGTCTTTGGCCTGAATGTTGAACCTGGTTATCAGTAATACTGGCTTGAGGAGATCCTTGTCACCGAAAGATATGTCGAACACCGGAGAGCCGCATATATAACCATCAGGAATGTGGTCTGGCTCATATCTCTCGATTGTTACGTCGGTATCGGACAAGAATGTGGCGGTTTTAAAGACGAGGGAAATATCACCGTCAAAAGCTTCAAGTACTGCAGGATTGACTCCGGCCTTTCCTTTGAAGACATCAATGGAGCCTACGGTAACAGTACAGGTGGCAATATATCCTCCATCAGATGCTGTTATTATTGCCGTACCGGTTCCAACAGGAGTAACTGTTCCGTTAGATACGACGACGACCTTTTGGTTGCTGCTGGACCATAAGATGTTCTTGTTTGTAGCATTTGCCGGTTTTACGGTGGCATTCAGTGTGAAAGGCTCACCTCCAACCGTTAGGAACAGTTCGGTTTTGTCCAGCGTTATGCTGGTTACAGGTACATATTGAACACTGCTGCCGTAATCCTTTTTATCCCGGTCATCGTCATCATCGTCTTCAGGCAATGATATTACATTGACTGTACAGGAAGCAGTGTGTCCACCATCCACTGTTGTGACGGTGATTATTGCAGTACCGGTTGTGTATGCGGTAACCAGACCGGTATTGTCAACATTAGCCACATTCGGGTTGCTTGATTTCCAGGTAACAGTTTTATTTGCAGCATTGGCAGGCAATACAGTGGCAGTAAGCCTGCTGGAATCTCCGGAACGAAGCGTCAATGCAGACCTGTTTAAAGTTACGCCTGTCACCGGGATAGTTTTTTCGGGAATAGTCAGGGTGATGGTGTAATCTGTTCCCATTATGATGCCGGCATAGCTTTGTACAACGCCGCTTATCCATAGGTTGTACTCACCATTTACTTCAAGAGGTTCTTCGGGTACAAACCTGAAAACCCGTGCAATTGTATGGTCAGAATCGGACGAACCGGGTGACGGATGCGGATTAACAGGCAAGATGTCTCCATCGGTAAACACCGGATTATCATCCCCGTCAACCTCACCAACCTTCTGAACCAGCAGGGTCCGGTTTCCTATTGTATTGGTTGTCATATACTTATCAAAAACTATTTCAATGTATTCACCGCCTTGGGCAGCCTGTACTGATAACACAGTGGGAGATACAAGAGAAACAAGCCCTATATTGACATCGGTATGGGGTGGAGGAACATGCATTGCCCAGCTGGTGGCGGTCTCGTATCCGTCCTTCTCATACATTACCAGCCAGTATCCTTCGGGAACATCCCAGGCATATCTACCCTCAGCATCGGTTACAAGTGGGTTGTACTGCCCGTAATAGGTTGCGTCCCAGAACTCCCAAATTTCCTCGTCGTCATTGTATTTGTACAGAGTTGTTTTTACCCCTTCAATACGATTCTCGGGAACGGCTTCGTAAACATATCCGCTGGGATCTATTATGTATTCAAGATCACTCAGTGTCACTTTCCGCTTCCCTGGCTTTCTTTCATTATCATTATCATCATCATGGTCGTCTTCATCCTCGTCTTTGCAGTTTCTGTCGTTCATAATCATATTCCTTATCTCCTGCACGGAATCTTTGCGGTTTGCAGATACCAACCAACTAAACAGGTTACCTGCAATGAACACGGGTACACCCACAGCCGAACCAAAGCCGGTGGCGGATATACCCACTCCAACCAGCGACATAGCAGATGTCACGGCAAGATCGGTCATCATTCCTTCAGCTTCGATGTTCAGCAATTGATAGTACATGTCAGCTGCGCCACGGTTACAGTTTTGATCTACATAGTCAAGCAGTCCCTCTATTTCGTCAAACATTGACGGTGCTTCCAGAATGCTTGTAGCTCCCGTAACAAAAGTATTTAATTTGTCTATAACATTGAAACCAACCTCTAATAATGCCCCGGTACTGGCCTGCATTCCCATCTGATCCATCAGTGCCTCGTCAAATGCTTCAACAGGGGCTATGTAACCTCCACTTATTACAGTAGCGCCACCCTGCCGGGTGATTGAATAATGAAAATCGTACACATTCAAATCCTTGCCGGAAGACTGTCTTCCCAGGGCCATCACCGGTGGAGCGCCCGGGTTTGGTGAAGGGGTATAACCCGAAAGGTATTTTACAGTTATCCATCCCTCAAGCTCAAAATTGACGCCGCTGGTCTCAGAGGATCTGATGGTGACGGTGGGACTTCGGTAGACACCATTCGAATCAGGTCCATAATCCCCTGCATCGTCTATACTGACATCAGCATCCATCAATACGCCAGGGAGGGACTTTCTCACTTCGTCCTCATCCGGTATCTCGGACGGAATTGTCCATTCGGGTGGTTTTACTGCATATTCAATGCTTATTTTACCTGGGATGGCATAAGGATAAAATGAGACATAAAAGTCTTTTGAATCCTCCCGGTAGATGGCTTTTTGTGAATATCCACTACCAGTTCTCATAACAACAGAATCAGGATCAACCCTGTTTGCATTTGTAAATTCTAAGTGAAGAAATGTAAGAGCTTTTGTCACAAAAGAAAACGGGAATGTTGGCACCCCTGCCAAGAGGTTGTATCTTATCACATGCCCTCCATCTTGTCCCATGGTAACCATTGTTATTACCGGATACTTACTGTCATAGGTCACCATGGTATGTGAATATGCCAACTCATTTCCTTCTTCATCTATAAGCCTTGCATAGAGCCAGTGGTTTGAAGGATCTCCTTTGTCCACAAGCTCAACTTCCTGCATCCATGTTCCATAACGTGAAACCGTTGTTTCGGCAAGCAGGCAGGAACCGTCATAAATTCTGATATTAGCCCCGGGCGGAGCATAACCCTTGAGGTTTACAACGGGTGAACTCACAATTTCAGGCGCTGATATGCTGATATGCGGGATCTCAATGTACACCTCGCCAATCATTTCGTTAAGATCAGATAAAAGACCGGTAGTTCTACTTTTGCTTCGGTAAGACATTATTGCAACGGCAGCCGTTACCGGCCACTCTGGATCACGCTTGACACGCACCTGATATGTAACCGTTCCGTTATTGCTGCACAGATATCCGGTTTCATCTTTCAGGTCAATCTCGATATAGGATGAATATATTTCAATATCAGGTATAACCTGGTTTTCGGTTTCAACAACAATACTGTCCTCAATCAGTGTTGTGCCGTTTGGAATGTCAAGCCTGAGTCTTGGAAGGGTTATGCTGGTGGAATCAAATTCATCAGATAGCTGGAAACGGGCGCGCAGTGTTATGATACTGCTGGGTCCTGCTACTGATTTGCTTGCTGTAAGCCATGTGTCGTCATTATTAAAAGCATGGCTGGTAGTATAGACGCCATATGGAACTATTATTCTGCCTAAATCGGTTACCTCGTTGAAATCAACCTGGATATTCTCCACCTTGGTATAATCTTTATTCATGGTTGTGGATAAATAATATTCCAGGCTTCCCAGTGTGAGCAGATGCTTTTTATTACTGAGATATGCTTCAGGTCCGTTAATGACAAGAATGTCCCGGTAACCTTCACCCCAACAGAAAACAGCTGTGTACCGGCCGGGATCAAGATGGAGGGAGATATCATTAGTGCTGGTGGTTATGGATTTTACCAGCCTGGAATCAGTATCATTACCGTCATATATATATACACTCCTTGTAAGGCCGGTTATTTTATTGCCCTGCTGATTTCTGAAATCAGCCTTTATCAGGCCATCCTCAATAAGATGTATTTCAGCTTTGCCAAAATAATTCTCATCCAGTTCAACTGTGACTGTTTCTTTCCTGAAGCCTGCCTGCCTTCCATCCAGCAAAACCTCGAACTGATCACCGGGATTGGCACCCTTAATGAGATATGCATCGTTTCGTCCATCAGCCCTTGCATAGCTGATATAGGATCCCGAGACACTTTTTGTTTTTATAGAAACCAAAATGTCAGAGTTTACGCTCCATGAACTAAAAGCTAACGGATATTCGGGTTCTCCGGCCCGTTTCATGTAGGCTTCCAGTTTTATAGCCGCAGTTGGATTAATATCCACACTGAGATTGGTTGTTTTATCAGCCTCAACTACTGCATCATAATCCCAGCTGCTGTTTTTCGTTGCCCTCCAGTGACTGATTGACACCTTGGTGGGACCTTCATTTAAATTGATGGAGTAATAGCCGTTTGCATCTGTTTTGACGCTTCGGGTAAACTTTGCTCCATCCACTATCTGTATTATCTTTAATACTGCTTCCTCTAAGGGGTGTCCGCCATGACTGGTAATAACTCCTTCCAGAGTTCCCATAGGCCTTTTGTTTAATGTAATTACTGTTTCGTTGGTTCCGGGATAAAGTTCTGCATCAACTTTACCCGTCGGATAATACAACGATTGCAAATTCCCGTCTAAAGATACCCATATGGTAATCTTCTGTATGCCATATTTATCTTTAAATACCGGATCTTTACCTCGTGCAGATTCGCTGTCCGACGCCCATCCGTCCCTGTTGCTCCGGCCTGTTGAAATAACTCCGTTGTTTTTTTGATTTATTACAGTAATTACAACATTTTCTACAGGATTTTGGTCTTCGTCCTCTACTCTGACATACAGGGTGGAAGGTTCAGGCGGTTCTATAGTGATTGATTTTGTTATGCCTCCCAGAACTTTTATGTTTTCCTGTACCACGGTATCCCTGCTTTTAATCCCTGTGAGTTTGAGCGAGTAGTCTTCGCTGGGGATAAGTCCACTTAAGATATACGGACCATAATTGGTAATTTTTTCATAATCACCGTATTTTTCGGTATTACTCCAAATGTGCAGGTAACCGTTCCTAATGATGTCAAAAGCTTCGGGAGTGGTTTCTGTAATTGTTATCAGTAGTGTGCCGGTTACTTCCAAAGGAAGGCCGGTTATATCAGAAGAGGCAAGATGGGGTTCAGGTTGGGCTTCATCCGAGATAAAAGCCTTTGCTGCTTTTACAACGGCGGTGTTTTCGGATATTGTATATGTTCCCTGATATACACCCGTCCCGTTCCCAAAGGGATCTTTTATTTCTGTCAGCTGAACAGTATCTGTTTTTTCCGAAAGAACCTCAGACGGTTTTTCACCGGGCATGGTCTCACAGAAGTCAAGATAAAACTCTACATATGCCTTCCTGTTTCTGTCGCCCTGAACGGTGATTGATATTTGGCTTCCCACATCAATTAAACCGTTTCTGTCCTTTTTCACGCTGAGTCTTGCAGTGTCAAGGGACAGGGGAGGGGTTGCCACTTCGGCCGGTTCACTTTTTTCTGACTCATTGCCGGCTCCATCATATGCCGTAACACTGTACAAATAGGTGGTTTCAGCGTAAAGATTACTGTCCTTGTACGTAAGAGTTGCCATGTCCACGCTGCCAATATAAATCCAGTCCAAGCCGTTCAGGCTTCTGTAAATTTTATATCCGGTTACGCCCACGTTATCGGTTGAGGCGTTCCAGGAAAGATTTACACCCGCCAGACCGTCATATTCGGCTCTTAGGCTTGACGGTTTTTCAGGTGGGACTGTGTCCTGCCCCTCGCTTGTTCTTACAGTTATTTCAGAGGCATTGGATGGATTGCCCGCAATATCAATGGCAATTATCCGATAGCTATATTCGGTGTTCTCCGAAAGGCCACTGTCCTGGTAATACAGGCTTTCGCCCCCTGTTATATCCTGGGCTATCAATGTTCCGTTTCTGTAAATCTCATATCTCAGGTGGAGAGGATTCTCACCCGGAGGAGCTTCCCATGAAAGATTCACATGGGATTTGTCGGGGGATTCGCCTCGAAGATTTTGCGGCTGTGCCGGCGGGGTTCTGTCCACAGTAACGATGTACGGGTTGCTCTCTTTACTGGTTGTACCATTTTCCACAACCACCGCTGTTATCATGTATGTTCCTTCGGAAGGAAGCATAATTTCTGTATTGAACATTCCATTGCTGCCGGCCTGTATAGTGCACGCCTCTGTCTTTTCACCTCCGTCAAGAGTGTACAGAAGCTTCACTGTTGCATCAGGCCAGGTCGTACCCGTGACAATAACCCGTTCTGCGTTGGTGATCAGAGGCTCCTGCTGGTTAAGTACCGGTGCTGCAAGACCTGCATCAATATAAAATGTTAATTCTTTTCTTAATGTGCCTAAAAAGCCTAAGTCCAGTTCAAATACAGCTGTATACTCCCCACCGGGAAAATCTTCAGGTATGGTGTACTCTGCACCCGAAAATGTGGTTTCACTGCTGATCTTTTCCAGTGATCCCTCATATTTCGGATTCCAGCTGACCCATTTCATCAGCAGCTCGTAGTTGGATTGGTCATTCTTGTATCTGAACACCTCTTCTCCCAGCGGATTTTTAATATAAATAAAGGGAGCAATTTTGTAATGTTCCTGTATGGTGATATCATCTTCCTCTGACAGGCTTGATATACCAATACCTATTGCCTTGTTGGCGGCTGCGCCGATGATTCTGTTTCCAAAATGGTCGGTTATTGCGCCTGAAAATGTAACCGTATCCAAAACACCTGGAGACGGGTTATTTATACCAAACTGCATGTCAAAAGGCTCGCCAAACTCCCATGTTATAGTCTCGTCTGTAATCTGGTCAGCTGTAAGAGCCATGTTTTTGTTTTCAATCCATAAAGTCCAGCTTTCGGTATGCCTGGAGTATTCGACTGCACCCTGAACATTGTATGTACCCGGTGTTACCAGGATTCCCTGCGCTACATCGTAACCCTGCGACAGATTGCGGTAAAACACAGGGGACAGGCTGCTTTCACTACTATACAATGTCACTGCCAGCATCATACAATCAGGCCACCCGGAAGGAAAGACCTCAAAAGGCACCAGTTCAGGACCTCCGAGGGTTATGGTTTGTGTTTCGGGTGAATCTTCGTTTATTTCAAAGCTTTCAGTCATAAAGTATAATGGTTTCAGGTCCATTCCAACAGCGGCATTTATAAAAGTCTGGTATTCATACCTGCCGTAAGGCAGCCATAAAACTCTTTCGCCGCTATCCTGTTTATCAAAAGTCAAACCGGCCAGAATACCGTTCCCGGTATCAACGTAAATCGCATTATGGTGCTGTTCTGAGAACAGGTTACCGTTTATGTCATAGGATTCAAAAATCACCTTTTTCATCGGATATTCCGAGAGATTTATGGTAATATCCATGGGGAGATTATCCGCATCTACATCAACGGGTACAAACATAAACAGCGGCTCGGAATTTTCGGAACCTGCTTCAGCCAGAATGAGAATCCCATGATTTATCCCTTCAATTCTTCCATCAATCCTGTCAAGTAAAAGGAATGCCTTGCCGTTTTCATCGGTTTTATATGGATATAGTACTGGACTGGATACCGAAGAGGTTTCATAGGCAACCGGCTCAAGTTTTACCCCGGACATTGGTTTCCCTTCACTGTCAAGTACTGTTACATGAAGGTCATAATAAATGTCATTGTCTCCGGATCCCGGCAGAACAACAAAATCAACCGTATTCACCACTTCGCCGAATACCGGGGTTTTAATTTTTACCTCGGCAGTAAAATTACCATGAATCTTTTGAGGAACATGCCATAAATCATAAAGACAGCTCGAAATGTTGGTGTAGGATAAAACGCCACCGTTTTCGCCTTTAATGGTAATCCAGCCATAATCACGTGTGCCTGTACCGGGTGTTTTAGTTATGCTGGTTATTCTGTTACCATAGAAATCTCTTAATACTGTTTCAAAATATATATAGTCGTCCGGATGGTATTCTATATCAGGAAATGACAGTGACACTTCCAGGCTGGCGCTGCTGCAGTCTGCCTGGATTGTTGTTTGTGTTCCTTTTTTGAGCTCCACAGTATCCATATTGCCTGCATCAAAATTGATTTCCCATTGGGTGTTGTCAGACAGTGGATCTGCATAAGTGAGAGATCCGTATATCCGGTAGTCGCCAGGAGTGACCATGATAGTGTCACCGCTGTGAAGAACCATAAAACCGTCAAAATAAGGTTCTTCACATTCAACTGAAAGTTCTGCGTAAGAAGCCAGCCGATCGGGCAGGAAGCTTAAAATGGAGATTTTATCGGGTTGTGGTATAAACGTGATTACTTCACTGTCACCGCTGATATCCACACCGTAATTGAAAAGGTAATAGCCGGTGGGGGATCCTGCTGAAGGACCTTCGTTGGGGTGCCTTATAACACGTATATTGTATTTTCCTTCTGTTAGATAAATGTTTGCCTTTCCGTTGCTGTCAAGGACTGCTACTTGTGAGATGTTGTAATCACTGTTATAATACCCGAAATCAATAACCTTGTCGGGAGTTGTTGATCCGGGGATGTTTGATTCAAGGAGCTCAACAAGCACCCGGGCTCCTTCCAGCGGAGAGCCGTCAATGTCCTTTGCCTCTATTACCGTATTGTATGTATTACTGCTGTCTATTACTATTCTTGACGGTGCTCTTGCAGTTGCATAATATACAAAGGAGGGCTCGGTCCCCTTTGCTGTTATGAAAAAGTCGTTTCCGCCTGTTGCTACTGTGCCTGGGATTATGACCATGCCGTTCATATCGGCGTGACCGTACCACAATTCTTCATAAATAATGCAATCTTCCCGGTGGTCGTAATAAGCGTGATGAACAGTTACCAGTGCTCCTGCAGCTGCTTCCTTTTTATCCCCTGGTTTTTTTACTTCTATTACAAGTCCGTCCTGCCGGTTATTTGCAACAGTGCAATAAACACTGTAACTATCTGTTCCATTGCCATCCTCATCATATGCAGAGGCATATATTCCATAATACCCGTCCTCCACCTTGGTGGTGTCCCATTGATATATGTACTGTCCGCTGTAATCGCTTTTTACAACTGTTTCATATATGATTGTTTCAGAGGTGTCCAAACTCCATATTATAAACTCTACCTGAGCGATAGACCGGGGATCTTCAACCACTGCTACAATATCAACAACACCCGACACAAAGCTTTCATCTGCCGGGCTGATAATTGTCAATGTATCATGAGGGGAACTGCCAAGGTTCCATACTGCGTTATTGGCACTAAGCACCCAGTCACTTCCGCTGTTGAACGACCTCATACCAAGAATCAGAGATGAACAAATACCCGCAGCAGACGTATCGGGATTCACTGTTAATAAAAGTGCCGCTGTGCCCGATGCAAATGCCGCTGCCTGGGATGTTCCTGATAATTTCCCGTAGTTGTTACCGGGCAGGGTTGAAAGAATGTTATATCCCGGGGCGTAAACATCAGCTTCTCTGTTGGAAAAGGAGATTCTTTTATGATTCTCATTTGTGGCTCCTGCCGACAGTACAACCCGGCAGGCAGGCTGGGTAGAACCCATCTACAACACCACCGTCATTCCCTGCAGCAGCAATCACGACTATATCACGTTCCTGTGCATATTTCACCGCATCAGCCAGTGTTTTTGGAAAATCAGGAAGTCTTGAGCCAAGACTTAAGTTGATTATATCCGCTCCGTGGTCGGCGGCGTAATATATTGCTTCAGCTATATCAAGCATGGTGCCTGTTCCGCTATGACCCAAAGCCTTAATGGGAAGTATGCTTACAGGATAGACTCCCGCTATGCCGGTAATACCCTTCCCGTTGCCGGTTGCGGCTGCTATGATACCGGCAACATGCGTACCGTGGCCGTTGAAGGAATCATCATCGGCCGCATCCCTGCCTGCAGTTTCGGTTATTGTATTATAGCCTTCCAATACCCGGTATATAATGGTTCCTTCCGATTCAGGGTCTTCGTACTGAAAGTCTTCATGATCCCAGTCAACCCCGGTATCTATAACTGCAACAGTTACCGGTGCTGGCGGAGAGGACCCTAAGAATTCGTGGACATTACTCCAGGCCTCATGTACCTGTATTTCCTCCAATGCCCAATGTTCCTTATTCAATGGATCATTAGTAAAAGGATAATAATACGATGGATCATCCTCGGGATCATCCTGTGCATAAAACAGATAGTTAGGCTCGGCATACATAACACCCGGAGAATTGAGTAACCTGTAAACAGCCTGCACGACAGACTCACCCGGTTGCGGGGCTGTAAGGATTACATTGCCGGGTATACCGTTTTCACCGGTATTTTCAGGGTTTTCGTCAGCAGACATAGTACCCATAATACCGGGTTCAAGATAGACGATGATTTCATTTGCAGGCAGAAGGACTTCTTCCGTCAAAACTCCTTCTGTCTCTGTTGTGTCAACCCTATCATGCTGCGTATAATTTTCTGAACTGCTTAAAAGATTCTTTGCGGCCAGGGTTAAATCGTGATTAATGGCCTGATCAGTTTCGGGAATAATTCATGGCTTCCACATCAGATGCAACAACGAATTCCAAACCTAAAACCACAACCAGTAAAATTGCGATAAAACGAAAAGCGGCCATTGTTTTAAGACTGTCTCTGGACATGTTAACACCTCAATCTTTACTAATTTTTAGGCATAAGATCCCATTATTAAACGAAGGAATTACCTTAATTCTACAAATTACCAGCTAATAGTGATATTACAAATATGATTAAATTTAGTAAGAAAAATATATTTCAGTATGCCATATGATCAGAACGGACCAGAGTATGGCTTGACTTGTTTACGTCTCTTTATGTAAAGAATGCAGATATGGGCAGACTGTGGATATAATTGTATTTTTATTATATAATATCTTCTACTGGAATAAGCCTGGCCTGTAAACGTGCATCGAACACCGATTGGAAGGTCAGGAAATAAACGGATAAAGAAAGATAAAAATCACATCAAAAGAGCGATAATATGAATTACAGAAAAATAGCAATTGTCTTACTTGGTTTGCTTATTATTATATCGGGTTGTTCTTCCAACGCACCCAAAGATATTGATGAGCCTGCAAAGGATCAGGAAGTTGCCAGTTTACTTACTGAACAAAAATTGAATCAGCAAAGTGAAAAAAAAGATGATTCAGAAGCAGTTGATTCTTCAATAGATAAGATTATTTATGAAAATAAGGAAGGAAGGACAGGTGAAAGTATCCCTGAAAATGGCAAAGGGCAAACAGGAGGGGTTGCTGCCAGAGGAACAGATGAGGATATTTCGGAAAAAGATAAAGAAGAAGCTGTGGAAGAATTGGATGAGGAAGACAATACAGTAGAGCTTATTCCTATGAAAGAGCTTCCAAAACTGGCAATGGAACCTCAAACGCCGTTTACACTGGATGAGTACGTTTACCTTGGAATTCATATGCTTACCCCTGTTTTTCATGAAACCTTCAGGTGACAAAATCATATGTGGTACATTGAGACATTATCATAAATCGATCAGACATATATTCAGTTTTATGTTGCGCTCATTTGACAAACCTGTGGGAATATGTTAAAATTTCCTATGCATAGGGGAGTAGTTCGCGCCTTCGGCGCACTCCGTGTCAACATCACTGGCGGTTGTTTTACCGTCTGGCCGGAGTACACCGCCTTACTTAAGCGGATAATGAACGAGACTTATGCGCGATAGCACGCGCAGGGTCTCGTTTTTTTATCCCTGCGCGGCAGATGAATCATTTGCCTGGAGAAAGGAGAAACAGCCTTGAAACATTATTTTATGCAAAAAGATGACGTACTTAACGCAGCCGGGAGTACTTCCACCGGACTGACTTCGGTTGAAGCCGGAGAAAGGCTTGCCAGGTACGGCCGTAATCAGCTTGAGGAAGGCAAAAAGGCCACTGTTTTCGAGCGAATTGCCGCTCAGATTTCCGACCCGATGGTACTTGTATTAATCGCTGCAGCAGTTATTTCGGGCATTACAGCCAGCCTGTCAGGTGAGTCTCTATCCGACGTATTCATTATTCTCTTCGTTGTTGTGCTCAACACTTCGCTTGGAGTAATCCAGGAAAGCAAAGCAGAAGCCGCCATTGATGCCCTCAGGAAAATGGCAGCCGCCACCTCGAAGGTAATGCGTGACGGTCGCATTATGCAGATTAAGAGCGAGGAACTTGTTGTGGGAGACGTCGTTCTCCTTGAAGCCGGAGATGCCGTTCCTGCCGACGGACGTCTTATTAACTGCGTAAGTCTTAAGGTTGAGGAGGCAGCATTAACAGGCGAGTCAGTGCCTGTTGAGAAAACCGATTCCGTCCTGGAAGATAAAGGAGACGATATTCCGCTTGGTGACAGGGTAAACATGGTTTACATGGGCAGCTCGGTCGTTTACGGGCGTGCAATGATGGTGGTTACTGCAACCGGTATGAACACCGAAATGGGTAAAATAGCAGATGCAATCACCTCCGCACAGGAGGGCGAAACTCCATTGCAGAAGAAGATGGCCCAGCTAAGCCGCATTCTTACAGGTATTGTTCTCGGCATATGTGTCATAATGTTCGGTGTAAGTCTTCTGCGCCACTTTATCTCCCCGCAAGTTACCGGTGCAGGCTTTGCCGATACATTGCTCAGCTCATTTATGCTGGCGGTAAGCCTTGCAGTTGCAGCTATACCCGAAGGCCTTGTGGCTGTTGTTACCATTGTTCTTTCCATTGGCGTGACGAAAATGTCAAAACAAAATGCAATAATCCGCAAGCTGACAGCAGTGGAAACGCTTGGCTGCACCCAGATTATTTGTTCTGACAAGACCGGGACACTCACACAGAACAAGATGACGGTTGCAGAATATTCGGGCGACGATGAAAAACTGCTCGCAACGTCGCTGGCGCTATGTTCCGACTCTGAGCTGAACGAAGAAGGGCAGGCCGAAGGTGACCCGACTCAGGCCGCAGTTGTTGACTATGCAAATAAGCTTGGCCTTCCCAAATACGAGCTGTCAAAAAAGTATCCCCGAACAGGAGAAATCCCATTCGATTCGGAACGCAAGCTGATGACAACCCTGCACATGAAGCCCGGGGGCGGATTCATTCAGCATACCACGGGAGCCCCTGATGTCGTAATATCAAAATGTACTGCTTATCTTGAAAACGGGCAGGTTTTGCCGTTAACAGAGGAGAAGCGTCAGTTCTTCCTGGCTGAGAACAGGCGCCTGGCAGGCAAGGCACTGCGCGTTCTTGCCGCCGGATACCGGGAATGGGACACACAACCTGCAAAGCTTTCCCCCGCGGATGAAAGCGACCTTGTATTCCTGGGTCTTGTCGGGATGATAGACCCTGTACGCGAGGAAGTGCCTGCTGCAATCGAGCAGTGCCGTACTGCAGGCATCCGCCCCATAATGATTACCGGTGACCATATAGACACCGCAGCGGCTATTGCCATGCAGCTTGGGATTATCACCGACCGTTCCCAGGCAATCACAGGAGCAATGCTCGATGAAATCAGCGACGAGGATTTCAGAAACAATGTGGAGCATTACGCCGTCTATGCCCGGGTCAAACCGGAGCATAAAACAAGGATCGTCAATGCCTGGCGCAACCGCGGTTATGTCACTGCCATGACCGGGGACGGAGTGAATGACGCGCCATCGATTAAGAATGCTGATATAGGCATAGGCATGGGCATTACCGGCACTGATGTGACAAAAAACGTGGCCGACATGATACTTGCCGATGATAATTTCGCCACCATTGTAACGGCAGTTGAAGAAGGCCGGCGTATATACGACAACATCCGCAAATCGATCCAGTTCCTGCTTTCTTCCAACCTTTCGGAAGTTATCAGCATTTTCCTTGCCACCATACTTGGGTTTATAATACTGAAGCCCGCACATATACTTTTCATAAACCTGATCACAGACTCGCTTCCCGCTCTTGCGTTAGGTATGGAAAAGGGAGATGCCGATATCATGAAACGCAAGCCCCGTGATGCAAAGGAAGGAATTTTCTCGGGTGGTGTCGGATTCGGTGTCTTCTACCAGGGTGTAATGGTCGCCCTGCTCACCATTGCCGCCTACTTCATCGGCGAGCGAATTGAGAACGGAATGTGGAGAATTGCAAACAGTGACGACGGCATGACCATGGCATTTCTCACGATGTCGATGGCGGAAATTTTTCATTCGTACAACATGCGCTCACAATACAAATCGGTTTTTGGCATCAGGAACCATAATTTATACCTTTTCGGCTCGATGATTCTTTCATTCATCCTTACAGCAGCCGTAATATATATACCTTTCCTGCGCGATGCTTTCGGTTTTACCCGTATAAGTCTCACCGAGTACGCAATCGCTATTGCACTGGCCATATTGGTTATACCATTCGTCGAGCTGGTTAAACTGATTCAGCGGAAAACCAGGAAGAATGGCTTCTGATTTCAGGAAGTCACATATATCTAGATCATAAATGCCGCAGGTCAGGAAGAAGGCCTTCATAACCTGCGGCATTTTAGCTTTATGAATTTATTGAGTTGCCATTTTGGTTTAATATAAAATACTTGGGGAAAATTCACCTGGTATACCCGGATTTCAGCATATCCATTGCTTTATCGGTACTCAGTATTCCCCAACCGCTGTCAATATCATAACCTGTATCAAGGATGTCGGTTGCAGATTCGCAGAGAATACTCCGTACTTCGTCAGCAGCCAGTTCCGGACAGGTATACAACAGTGCCGAAGCGGCAGCAGATACAAATGCAGTTGCATAGGATGTGCCGCTTGTAAGAAAGGCTTTGCCGTTTTTTGACACGGTCCATATTTTTTCACCGGGTGCAACCAGCATTAATGAATTGTTTCTCATGGAGAAATCCGATACCCGTCCGTATTTATTAACAGATCCTATGCCTATGACAGTAGGATATGCAGCAGGGTAATACAAGATATCGGTATTTCCGGCATTTTTGTTTCCCACCGGTGATATTATAACCACGTTTTTTTCTTCGGCATATTCCACGGCGTCACTCAAAGATGCGCTTTCCACGGTTGTACCGATACTCAGGTTAATGACACTGCAGCCATATATATCGATCGCTTCTTTTATGGCACGGGCAATGAGATCGGTATTTCCTTTCTGCATATTGCCGTTCTCATCCATTGTCTGTATCACCAGCGGAACAAGCTTTATACCTGTTGCCGCTTCTGACAGTACGGGACTTAATGAACCCGAAATGATTCCCGCAACCGCAGTTCCATGCCCGATTTTATCGTCGGTGTCATTATTCTCATTTATGTAATTATAACCCTCTGCAATCAACCCGGTGTTAATTGCTTCAACAGAAATACCGGTGTCTATAACGGCTATTTTTACATAAGCCCCTGCCGGCAATTCCGATGCAAATACAGGTTGGGAAAACAACAGGACAATCAGCAATACGCAAACCAGTTTTTTTCTCATATTTTCACCTTTTTAAATCAGCGGCATCTGTCGGAGCAAATGCCGCTGATTTATTAATCCGATTGTGTTTAATCAGTCTGCAATTTTTACAGTAATGGTTTCGGTCCAAACGTTACTCCATCTGATACCTGATTCTTCATCCTCTCCTGAAACAGCAGAACGTTCAGGGAATGTCAATGTCACAGTCAGTGTTATCTCGGTATCTCCTTTTTCCTTCATTGCTTCATACAAAGCCGCTTTATCAATGGCAATTGTATTAATGCCGTAATCCAGGCAGTCATCATATTCCGCATCATCGGCTGTAATGCTCAGTTGCGGTGCATCTCCGAAGTTGTAGGCATTATATTGGCCAGGAACGTATCTAAAGTCATAAATATCAAGATTAATGAACATTGCATACTGGTCTGTAACCATGCCGTCATATTCGAAGTTATAGCTTCCGGTATCACCACTGTTCAAAATGATTTCATCTGTTATATCTCCGAAGTTTCCCACATCAGTGATCCTGCGTTCTAAACCAGTTACCTTGCTTTTCCAGGATTCTTCTTTTGCATTGAACCACCGCTGTACTGGAATTAGATCACCACTGACATGATACACTTCTGTAGTTGCCGGCAGGTACGCATAAGGTATAATATATTCGCAATGCCATTCGGGATAAGTACCTTCTTTTTTATAAACCAGTTCCACTTCATCAATCATCCATGGAGTATTAGTCGGCCTCAATGCGTTGCCCAACGAGTAATATTCCCCGTCGCCTCTCTCAAAATCATTTTTGCTTGTATCAAAGTGATACAGATCAGAACGTTTACCATCCCTGAAATACATTCTTCCGTAAATTTTTGAATCAGTTCCGGCTTTATCTATATCACTTGTTTTTATATATAACAAATAATAATAGGGCAACGTAGTATCGATATCAGGTAAACCCTCAACCGTTATAACCCCATGACTGCTTACAAAATTGCTTGTTTCCAGATAGTTTTCACCTTCCAGAACTTTTGCAAGAAAGCCATAGCTGCCTTTATCCAGATTCATAAATGCTCGGGAAGCCTGCCAATTCAACCCCTGCAAATCAATTACAGGGTTCTCGGCATTGTAAACTGCATATACCACCGTTCCGTCACCGGGGTAGGAATCATCAGGCAATTTATCCGCCAGCAGATTTGCCTTATACGAGGTTCCTCCAAGGTTAATTATGGAAGTATCTATGGTGCGGGCGATCTTGTTTATAACCATTACATTTTCATATAATTGTTCAAAATAATCATAGTTATCATCTTCGGCCCTGGTGATTTTTACATCATATACGCCTGCATTAACAGCTGTATCGCTCCATTCACTGTCAAGGCCCTGCCGTTTGTATTGTATGGTGAAGCTGTTTATATCAAATTCAGTTCCATAAACTGCCTGGTATACTGCCTCATATACTGCCGGTTGATGTTGACTGTTGTAATCAAATTCCAGGGTTTGGTCGAATCTGATAATGTTCTCATCGATCTGCGGTTTTCCGCCCCACTGTGCATACAGGGTATGATTATCGTAGATCGCAACAACGGTATCCCCGGTCACCATCTGTCCCCCGGTTCGTGATGTGAACCAGCCTTTGAAATGAGCACCCGGTTTGGAAGGTGTCGGCAATTCACCATATTTTTGTCCGAAGGTAACTGTCTTTGTTTCATCACCCTCGGGCAGAGTACCTTCATTCGGGTCAAAGGTTACGGTATATTCCTTTCCGCTCCATTTTGCATACAAGGTAATGTTATTGTCGGGCATGGTAATGTTGAAGTCAAATGGTTGCGTCAAGCCCGGATCACTATACCATCCTTCAAAGTTGTATCCCGGTTTTACAGGATCCGCCGGTTTTGAAATGACCGAACCTACAGCATACGAAGCCGGTGGAATCTCACTGCCGCCATTGGTATTATAGGTGATCGTACGCATTACCAGTTCTTCCTGTACTTCACATACTACGATATATGTGGTTGGACCGGTTATAGGGGCAAAAACAGGATAAATGCTCTTAACGATGGCATTCTTTGCATACAGCTCTTCACTAAAGAGATCATTTGTCGCAACATCGCCTTTTCTCATTAATACTTTCATATCATCAAGGTCAACACCCTCGAATTTGAATGTAACTGTGGCCGAATTATCCACATAGATTGCAGTATAGGTTGCTTCTCCGCTTAGAATCTCCATGGCGAAGGACCTGCCGATTACCTCATTCACGTCTCTGAGGATCTCCTTATTACTGCCGTCTTTGGCCACAACCTTCAGGAAGGCGGCATACTTACGTTTTTCAGGATCATTGGTTCCGGTTTCTGCAAGTGAACTTAAGTCAAATGCTTCGCCGAATTTAGCGGTAAACTGTCTGTCTTCCTTGATGCCGTTGGGGTTTTCCACATCTTTTACAGTTAATGTATAGGTTCTTGGCGTTACATCAAAGTAATAAGCCGTATCACGTAAAATTTTCAAGCCTTCTGTCTGCTGATCTTCATAGCCGTTAAATTCGCCGTATTTCAGATTGCCATATATGCTTTCATAGCTGTCCACACCCAAAATGGCTTTTATCTCATCTTCCGAAGGCAGGTCAAACAGCTCATTCTTCATTACACGCTTGCTCCATACAGTGGTGTAGCCATCCTGTGCATTTCCTGCGCGAACACTGGCTGTAAATCTTTCATTCAATTCCGCTGTCGACAGATTTGTCCAGACAAGTGGAATCGTAACCTTGATGTCGTAGTGGCTGAAGGCCAGCTTGTCCTGTTTCCATGTAAGCGTTAAATCGCATTCCATGTATTGAACGCCCTTTGGAACGGTCACCGATATAACGCCGGTATCCGGATTAAATGCGAAGTTCCTGTTGGAAAGGGTGTAATTAAACTTGTCCAGGTCATATATTTCCTGTTCAATATCACCCTCGCAGAGATCCATATATTTCATTTGACGATAAACATCAGGCAAAGTCATCGTGATACCATTTGCGCTGTTGTTGTCATGATCCCTTACAGGAAGCACTTCATCCCCGGCGATTTCATAGGCAAAGCCATATACATTATATCTTGTGCCTGCTGTAAGCAGCGGCCATTTCTTATCCAGGAGCGTCGGCTCGTATTTGAACAGATCATCAAAAGCCTGTGCCTTAAAGTTCATTTCCAGATACATTCCAAACTCCAGGTAAAGCGCACCCATCATTTTCTCGTCGTAATTCCATGTGGATGTATTTGCAGGCCTTAACTTGGTGTACTCATAGATGAAGTATCCCCATGTTTCCACATATGGACCAAACTCTGCAGTGAGACCAATGCTGCCAATTTTTGTCGATATGACTCCAACGGCGATCTCGGCCTCAACACCCATTTTAAGTCCAAGTTTCCCCATTACATAGAACTGGAAGGCAAACCTTTCGTCAAGAAGATCCATTTCTGAGCTTCCGCTGGTCTTTGATATGATATCAAACCAGAATGTATAGCGCTTGCCGATTACATATTCCATATTGGCTCCCATCGCTATATTAACATTTGCTTTGATAACAAAATCAGCACTGATTTTAATTGCAAAAACACTGATATGGAATTTTGCTTCGAATATTTCCTTATTCAGTATTTCAATCCAGTCGCTTTCATTCTCCAGCATTTCCGAATAACGTTCCATCAGATCCCGGATACCTGCTTCAAGCTCAGTTTCACTGGTGAGATTAAGCATTTCCGTAAGTTCCTCGGTTACGTTAAGTTCCCCCAGTGTGTCAAGGAGCTCTTCGTATTCTTCCTTGTTCGTCACATCGGAAGGAATTGATTTCCACAGGTTTTCCAAGTCTTCCACGTAGCCCTGAATTCTTTCGCCGGCTTGTTTTGCTTTCGTAATCTTGTCCTTCAATTCTTCAATCTGTTCAATGGTCTTCTTATATTTTCCATTTTTGATCTTTTTTAGCTTATCCCAAGTTCCTTCTTCTTCCTTCTCTACTGTGTAAATTTTTACGTCTGCAGAAATTGCCGAATAATTTTTAATATCCACAGAAGATTTGAAAGTCAATTCGTTAAATATCGGAACAATAATAATCCATGTAATATCTGCATAAGCGCTTGCGGTAATATCTACAGATATTCCACTTCAGGATTTTCATTCAGTTTCATGGCTATTCTTGCGTCATTATCAACATTTGCTGCAGAAACCGTACCTGAATAACCGTTCGGTAACTCTGCCACTTTAAACGGAATGGTGTCGGGTATGAAGACTATTTTTTCGGTATCACTTTCATCAAGGCTTCTGAAAGTTACGGTATTTCCACTGACCGAAACAACTTCGACATACACTTCCGCATCGTCGGAATAATCGTTATTTACATAGTCACGATTACCCGGATGAGTTTTTTCATATATGCAAAGAATATCATTTGCGTTAAGATCACCGGCATTTTCATATTCAAATGTTCCTGTTACTTTTTCGCCGGTTTCACCGCTCAGCAATTCCGGCTTAAGTATGTCTACAGGATCGCTGGTGCCGATCTTATAAGAGATTTCATCCGTATCCTGGATATAAATAATATCATTATTCATGACGAGGCTGTAAACCTGTTCTTTCTTAATGGTGAAGTTAGCCGTGCGAACCGATTCAGCCTTATCCTTGAATATGTATCCATCACCAAGGGTAAGCCTGTAACTGGAACCCTCACGGAAACCGCCTTTTGCCTTAACTATAAAGTTGCCGTTTCCACCGTCGGTTATATCGAGCTCCACCGGATCGGTTCCATCCATAACAGTTAATACTGTACTGCTATTAATGTCTTCCGCATTATCACTGATTCTTTGTATTTCAAAAGAAAGATCGGAAGATTGATCAAATAATGAGAAAGAAGTTATATTCAGTTCTTCCTTTATTATCTCCTCATACTTAGCATAAACAATCCGGTCGGATGTCACAGGATCATCCGTATAGAACGGTACGGTGCAATCCTTGTCGGTAAACCATCCGGCGAAAATATAACCGTCTTTTGCAGTACTACTTGCGGACGGAATATTTGACAAAGGATATCCGGATCTTGCAGAATAGCGTCCAATCACCCTGTCCCCATCCATAAATGTAACCAGATAAATTACCGTATCGTCTTCATCATCACGCGTGGCGTTATCCCTTGGTTTTGCCGCAGGACTTGGTTCAGGTATTACGGTTGGACTTATACTGGGTTCTTCGGTAACTGCTTCAACAAACCATTTTTCAACAATTTCATCGATACGCTTGCACAAAGCTGCAACTTCCGCACGAGTGACATTGCTTCCTGGATTGAAATTGCCATTTCCGACCCCCTGGAATATGCCACAGCTCCAAAGCTTTAAAACTGCTTCCACAGCGTAATCCGAAACACTGTCCAAATCTTTAGGCGTACTGGTAACCGTAGCTTCAGGATATGGAATACCGAAGGTGTCAAAAAAACGAACAATGAAAACCGCTATTTGTTCACGGGTCAGTAAACCATCAGGATCAAACCTGCCGTTTCCTACTCCCAAAGTGATACCTTCTGTTTTCGCCCACTTTACATATGGAGCATACCAGCTTTCAGCCGGAACGTCAGAAAATTCCTGGGCACCCTTGTGATCATCAGGATTAATTTCTGCAATGCGGCCCATAACTGTTACAAACATGGCACGCGTCATGGAGCCTTCCGGTAAAAAGCTGTTCTCGCCAACCCCATTGAATAATCCATTCTGAAAAGCATACAGTACCGACTCATAAAACCAGTCGGTTTCAGATACATCTGAGAATGGATTCTGAGCAGCTTCAGATACAGCTGAAATTTCAGTGTTCTGCGTAGCTTCCGCCAGTGCCTGGATTGGCAGAACAGGCATAAGCATGCATAACACCAGAAGCATACTGACAATTCGTCTCTTCATGTTTTCATTCCTTTCTAATAATATTGAATAATACAATACAACGAAGCTACTGGATATCTTCCATCTCTATATGTGTCAGGTGCCATTTATGACCAATAGACGATAATAAAACCTCCCCCTCGTTGAAAGAACCTTGCTGTTTTCACAGCAAAGAATTCCTGCTTTCCCAAACAAGAATAGCAAATAAAGATCATTGATTACCGTCTACTGCCTGAAATGCTTTTTTTTTGACCTAAAATGTCAAGAAATAACCGAAATTGCCGAACTACTTTATGGAAGACAGTATTTTTGTATGATAAAATAAAAACATGCGGTATGCTGACATGGAGGCTGAATGATGCTTAAAATCGCAATCTGTGACGATGATATAAATGATCTTGCCCACATTTCAAACCTGATAGGCAAATATCAGAGCGAAAAGAATTTCCAGATAAGGTGTGATGCTTTTTTGAATATCGTGGAGCTTCTGGATAGCATGCATAAGCACACATACGATATCCTGTTCCTTGACATATTAATGCCGGGACTAACCGGGGTGCAGGCAGCCCATGAAGTCCGTAGGTTTGATAATGAAGTAAAAATCATTTTTTTATCTTCCTCCCCGGAGTTTGCGGTTGAAAGCTATACTGTCGGCGCTTATTACTATTTTATAAAACCTGCTGCCGAAGAAAAGCTGTTTCCTATAATTGATAAGCTGGTTTATAATTATGAAATATCTGATGGAGCTTTATACATAAAATTATCATCCGGGATTATGCGAATTCCGTTTAATAAGCTGGAGTTCCTGGAGGTTATGTATAAAAGGCTTTTTTTTCATTTAACCGACGGCAGCGTGAAAGAAATACATGGTTCACTTTCGGATTTTGAAACGCAGCTGGTCAGCCGGGAAGAGTTCATCAAGGTACATCGTTCATATATCGTAAACATGAAATATATCCAGGAATTATCTTCAAAAGAGTTAATTGTGTATACCAAAAAAAGAATTCCAATCTCCAGGCTTCTATACGATAAAATAAGGCAGGCATACATGGATTATCTTTTTCAGGACTAAAAAAGCAGAAGAATTGTGCTGCGGCTTCTTCTGCTTTATAACAAGGATTTCAGCTGATATAATATTCAAATACCGTTGAATACTAAAACAGCACCGGTTGTCTAATTGCTTTCTACCCTCCTGATTACCATGTTCTTTTTCCATTTACCCGTAATATAAAAAATAAAAAGAATCAAACCTGAGGCAGTCGTTGCAACAGGTGCGGCAAGCCCCAAACCCCATAACCCTTTTTGCAGGACCAAGCCGAAAAGAATTGCTATTGGAATTCGGAAACCTATTGATGAAAGAATCCCGCAAACCGATGATATGACAGTATGTCCCGAGCCTGTGATAAGGCCGTTAAGGCAGAATGTTGCAGGCACAATCAGGTAGTCAAAGGAAAATGTCCTGATATACTCCACTCCTGCGGCAATCGTTTTTGGATTGTCATCAAACAGCGAAAGAATCTTTTCGGGAAACATTTGAGTAAAAACAAATACTACAAATGTAACCGAAAAGGCAAGCGCAAAACCGGTGTGGAACGTTTTCTTTGCCCGCTCGATTGCCCCTGCGCCCATATTTTGGGCTACCATTGCCGAAACTGAAGAACCAACCGCGATTGCAGGCAATATCGCAAACCCGTTATATTTTCCCACAATACCTACGGCCGCAGATGCGTTCACGCCCATTCCGTTTGCGATGGTTGTAAGTACAAGAAATGAAAAATTAACAATAACATTTTGGATTGATATAGGTATACCTACCCTCATCAGCATATTAAAACGCTCTTTATAAAACTTGAATGAACTGAGCTTAAAGTCAAATTCAAAATCACTTCTCTTCAGGTAAATGATACATAAAATCATGCTTACAGCCTGTGAAATAACTGTTGCGGCGGCAGCTCCCTTGGCTTCCATGCCGAACCGTCCAACCAGCAAAAGATCCAAAAAAATGTTCAATACACATGCTATTGACACAAAAACCAACGGTCTTTTACTGTCGCCGAGGCCCCTCAAAATAGCAGAAAATGCGTTATACCCAAAAATAAATATTGTACCCAGCAATGTAACATCAAGGTAATCCCTTGCCTGCTGATAAGCTTCCTGTGGCGTTTGCAGCAGCCTAAGCACTTCGTCTGACAATATCAGCATAATTATGGTGAAGGCAACACCGGAAACAAGGAGAAACGTCAGCAGTGTACTGATGGATTCCCTCATGCCCTTTCTGTCTCCCGAACCCAGGTACTGGCCGATAATAACGGTACCACCGGTTGCCAGGCCAATAATTATGTTCGTTAGTATAAAGGTAACCTGGCCTCCTATATTAACTCCCGATATACCGGCTGTTCCCGAATAATTGCCGACTATCAGCATATCTGCCACATTATATAGAGTCTGAATCAGGTTTGAAAGCATGAACGGCAGTGCAAACTTAATAAGCTGCCTGACTACACTGCCTTCCGTCAAATTCGTTTCGATGGATTTTTTACTCATTTTGCAGTATTCAGTCCCTTTCTGTTTGTAATTTAAATGCGGAAAAGCAAAATAATGCAATCATGCGGATACAGATTGCATTAAAACAGATCAGCCTTGATATTATAGCACAAATCCATAACCTTTCAAATTACAATTTTAACGATTTTCCATAATGTAAAATAAAAAGTTATTCACTTTCACGCTCATTGCTGCCTGGATGCAGAATGGCTTCCCAGTGTGCCGCTTTTCACCGGCAAAACCTTCCGAATCACCCGTTGTTATACCGGTCTCTGAACAGAAACAAAATTAAATCTATATGAAAAAACTTATAAATCTTTATTGACATTAAGGTTAGTTAATGCTAACCTAATAATAGTTAGATAATTCTAACATTTTTTAACAACCTTTGGCCTGGCAAAACTCTCATTGTACCTTGCAAACGGGGAGTGATTTCGATGCCTTTAACTATGGCAAGAGCAGGAGAAGTAAATCATATTAAAAAAATAGGTGGCAGGGATGAGGTTAAAAGATTCCTTGAAAACCTTGGGTTTGTAGTTGGCGGTGCAGTTACTGTCATCAGCGAAATAAGCGGAAACCTTATCGTTAACGTGAAAGACTCAAGGATTGCCATCAGTCGCGAAATGGCAAGCAAAATAATCGTGTAATAAATTCAAAGGAGTATTTCTATGCAAACACTTAGAGAAGCAAAATGCGGTGAAACCGTCACAGTTGTTAAAATCACCGGTGAAGGTGCAACCAGGCGCAGAATAATGGACATGGGCATTACTAAAGGAACAGAAATCTACATAAGAAAGGTGGCACCCCTTGGTGACCCTGTGGAAATTACGGTACGCGGATATGAATTGTCACTGCGAAAGGCAGATGCTGAAATAATTCTTGTAGAATAACGGGTTTTGCATTGCTTCAAATGCTAACCCGTATTATTAAACCGGAGGGTTAGTTTGAACTAACCCAGATATAAATTAATTATTATTGAGGGGGATAAAACCATGCCGTTGAAAATTGCATTAGCCGGCAATCCTAACAGTGGTAAAACCACATTGTTTAATGCTTTGACAGGTTCGAACCAGTTTGTTGGCAACTGGCCCGGCGTTACTGTTGAAAAAAAGGAAGGAAAACTTAAGAACCAAAAAGATGTAACCGTTGTTGATTTACCAGGAATTTATTCTCTTTCTCCATATACGCTCGAAGAAGTGGTGGCCAGGAATTTTCTTATTAACGAGCATCCCGATGTGATACTTAATATTATTGACGGTACAAACCTGGAGCGTAACCTGTATCTTACCACGCAACTTGCAGAATTAGGCATTCCAATGGTTGTTGCCGTAAACATGATGGATGTTGTTGAGAAAAACGGCGATAAGATTTACATTGATCGGCTTTCCAGGGAACTGGGCTGCACTGTGGTCCAGATTTCAGCGCTGAAAGGAAAGGGCATATTCGAAGCTGCCGATAAAGCCGTGAACCAGGCAAAAAGCAAAAAAACAATGGAACCAAGGCACAGGTTCTCCGACAGTGTTGAAAATTCAATCAGCTTTATCGGGAAACTGATTGAAGGAAAAGTACCCCGGGAGCAGCTGCGCTGGTTTTCGGTCAAACTATTTGAGCGCGACGAAAAAGTTATGGAGCTGCTAAAACTGGATGAAGAAGCAGCCGAAGAACTTGAAAATGAAATCCAGTCCTGCGAAGCCGCACTTGACGACGATTCCGAAAGTATAATTGTAAATGAACGTTATGTATATATTTCCTCCATCATTAACGACTGTTATAAAAAGAACAGGGCAGGCCTTACAATTTCGGACAAAATAGACATGGTGGTTACAAACAGGTGGCTGGCACTGCCGATTTTTGCGGTGGTAATGTTTATTGTGTACTTTGTATCGGTAACAACTGTTGGCACATGGATTACCGACTGGACAAACGATGTGCTTTTCGGGAAAATCATACCGCAGGCGGTTGAAAATCTCCTTGTTGCCGCGGGGACTGCAGACTGGCTGCAAAGCCTTATCCTGGACGGAATTGTCGCCGGTGTTGGCGCGGTGCTTGGATTTGTACCACAGATGTTTGTACTGTTTGCATTCCTGGCTTTTCTTGAAGCTTGCGGTTATATGGCCCGTATTGCCTTTATAATGGACAGGATATTCAGAAAATTCGGCCTGTCAGGGAAATCATTCATTCCGATGCTGATTGGCAGCGGATGTGGTGTTCCGGGTATTATGGCATCACGTACAATAGAAAACGACCGGGATCGTAAAATGACCATAATTACCACCACATTTATTCCGTGCGGAGCCAAGCTGCCGATCATCGCACTAATTGCCGGAGCCATGTTCGACGGTAAATGGTGGGTGGCACCGAGTGCTTATTTTGCAGGTATTGCAGCCATTATCTGTTCAGGTATTATGCTGAAAAAGACAAAACTGTTTTCCGGAGATCCGGCGCCATTTGTTATGGAACTTCCGGCTTACCATTTGCCAACTGTTGGCAACGTTCTTCGCAGTATGTGGGAACGCGGCTGGTCGTTTATCAGGAAAGCTGGGACGATCATCTTGCTTTCCACAATTATTGTATGGCTTGGTTCCAACTTTGGTATAGTGGATGGCAGGTTCGGAATGGTGGAAGATCTGAGCGACGGGTTCCTTTCTGTCATCGGTGGTTTCCTTGCACCAATCTTTGCCCCTCTTGGCTGGGGTAAATGGGAGGCTGCCGTTGCATCTCTGACAGGGCTTATTGCGAAAGAAAATGTAGTAGGTACCCTTGGAATACTTTACGGTTTTGCCGAAGTATCCGAAGACGGTGCTGAAATATGGGGAACATTTTCCAGCAGTTTTACAACGCTGTCAGCATATTCATTCCTGATATTCAACCTGCTTTGTGCACCATGCTTCGCAGCGATAGGTGCCATCAGGCGCGAAATGAACAATGCAAAATGGACATTGTTTGCTATTGGCTACCAGACACTGTTTGCTTACGCGGTTTCATTATGTATTTATCAGTTTGGCAGTCTTTTTGGATATGGCAGATTCAGTTCGGGTTCTGCAGCAGCGATTGTAATCTTGGTTATATTCCTGTATATGCTGTTACGTCCCGGTGCTGAAAAAAGAAACAGGTTTAGTGTTCTGAACTCAGCAGGAGCATAAATTGAAAGAAGGCGATAATATGATTGGTTTCATCGTTAATAATCTTGGAACGATAGTGATTAGTGCAATTCTTATGGTTATAGTAACAGCCATTTGCGTTAACCTGATCAGAAAGAAAAGGAATTCCGAAACCAACTGTGGCTGCGGTTGCATCGGATGTTCAATCTCCTCTGTCTGTCATAAATCGGGTAGAAGTTAGGTAATTATTCAGATTGCAAATATGCCGGGCACATAAACATAAAGCCGGAGAAATTGCTGAGCAACTTTTCCGGCTTTGAGTATTTTTATTCTTACTCCGGCAAAACTGCAAAGAGTTTTGCTGAATTCTTATCCAGATACAGGTTCCAGTCCGGATGGGTTTTAAGTATTGTAGCCGGAACCATATTGTTCACTTCCTGGGCCAGGGTATTTCTTATAGCTTCAGCTTTTACTGCGTGTGGAACCACACTTACTATACACCTGGATTTGAGCATCTGGCTTACTGTCATGGATATAGCCTGCCTTGGAACATCATCAACGGTTGCAAACCATCCTTCCCCTACCTGCTGGCGCTTGCACCGTTCGTCCAGGTTAACTATAATATAACTTTCCTGGGTGTCAAAATCTGCAGGCGGATCGTTGAAAGCAATATGGCCGTTTTCACCAATACCTATTGCTGCAACGTCAATTGGGGCTTCTTTTATACGCTTCGTAATATAAGCAATATTTTCACCTGTGTCCCCTTCTCCATCAACATATACCGCTTCTTTCAGATTTACCTTGCTTGCAAAACGTTCTTTGAGGTATTTGCGGAAAGATGCGATATGGGTTTCGGGAAGCCCTACATATTCATCCAGGTGAAACATGGTAACCCTGCTCCAGTCAACATCCTGGGTAACCAGGGATGATATCATGTCAAACTGGGAAGCACCTGTAGACAATAGCAGGCGTGCAAAACCCTGTTCTGAAATGGCAGCGTTAAGCTTATCTGCGATGAATTTGGCGGCAGCCTCGCCCATTTGCGCTGAAGTCTTAAATATATTGATTCTCATAACCCATCATTTCCTTTCATTTCCCTAATTTATGCAAATAAATTTATTTTCAAAATTCACTAAACCTTAAACACAATACAAGCATAACATTGGTCATTATCGTCACAGGCTCACCCTGTTACCATCCACATAAACCTGTTTAACCTGGATGTCTTTATCGAATACTACCAGATCAGCCGCTTTCCCTTCTGCTATACTGCCGGTTTTATAATCGATCCTTAGTAATTTTGCGGGGTTTTTTGTTATCATATCCACAGCTTCATGCAAAGGCAAACCTGCTTCATATACCATAACCCGAATAAGCCTGTCAGCAGTTGCTACACTTCCGGCAAAACCCTGCCTGTCAGGCATTTTGGCGACTCCATCTTCTACAATCACTTCAAAATTGTTTTTCAGGCTGCCAAGGATCGAAGGCCCTTCAGGCATGCCGGCCGCCCTCATGCTGTCGGTCACCAGTATTATATGATCATGGGCTTTACATTTCAATATAAGTTGCAGAAGCTCCCCGGGCAGATGAATACCGTCGGCAATCAGCTCTATATAAAGCTCGTCATATAGGTAACCTGCTTCAACGACGCCTAAAATACGGTGCCCGTTAACCCTTTTCAGTTGAGACATACCCGAGTAAAAATGTGTCAGAAGGCTGTAACCATGCCCCATTGCGCGCTTTACGACCGAAAAGTCGGCATCGGTATGGGCAATAGCCGGGATTATGCCATTTCTGACCAATATATCACCCAATTCCATTACTCCCGGAACTTCAGGGGCTGATGACCAGCGGACTATATTGCCATGGCTCCGTTCCAGAATCTTTATATAATGGTCGGGAAAAGGCTGCTTCATTCGTTCGGGCTGCTGCGCTCCCGCCTGGTTTGGCGAAAAATACGGCCCTTCCAGATGCATACCGGCCAAATGAGGCATGTTCTCATGAACAGACCTGGCCTGTTGGTAAGAATCCATAAATCCAAACAGTTCTTCATCTTCACTTGCCACCGATGTCGGGCAGAGGGTTGTTGTTCCATGTCTCAGGTGCATGCGCGATGCGGTTAATACAGCATCAACCGTACCATCCATAAAATCGCTGCCCCCCGCACCATGGGTATGAATATCAATAAATCCCGGTGAAAGTACATCCCCATTAAGATCCACTGTCTCAACGGCATCGAAGCATGGAGGTTTCCCTGTTCCAACACGGGCAATAACTCCATCCTTCACCAGGACATAGCCATTGATGATAGGCCCATTTGCCCCAAGTATTGTTCCGTTATAAAAAATAATGTCGTACATTTCTATCCGCCCCCGGTATTTAACCTACATTATTATGCGTTGATTATTGCCTTATTATAACGAGGCATCAGGACGGGCCACCGCCCGGATACTAAAGGTTATTGATAACTATTCGGCTGTGGGCGGTAAGCCAAAATCATCTGTCTCGCGAAACGGTGTACTTAAACTGCAAGCAATTATTCTGCCTGAAAATTCTGTTTCTATAAATCAATATCTTCTGATTTTGTCAGCTTAAAGAACAATAACAATGAAGCAATCGTAGTAACGGTCAGTATTGTCGACAAAGCCGCAGCACTACCGTATCCGCCCCTGCTTATTTCCTGGAATATGGTTACAGTCATGGTCTGAGTTTTTCCGGTGTAAAGCATCAATGTGGCAGATAACTCGTTAATGATGGTTATCCATGATAAAATTGCGCCTGATACAATACCTGGAACCATAACAGGCATAGTAACCTTGAAAAAGGTTTGCAATGATCCATATCCCAAGCTTGCCGAAGCCTCATCAATGCTTGGACTTATCTGACGTAATATAGCGGCACTTGACCGGATGGTGTAAGGCATTCTTCGTATAACATATGAAATTATAATGATTGCTGCAGTTCCACTGATAACCAGCGGTTTTTTGTTAAAGCTCATCAGCAGAATAAGTCCGAAAATGGTCCCGGGTATAACATACGGAAACATTGTGAAAACGTCCATTATGCGCGAAAGAACATTCTTCTTTCTGACAGTAAGGTATGCAAACAGTGTTCCAAGAATTATGATTACAATCAGAGCAATAACAGCGTAACTAAATGTATTGATGATTGAACTGGTTGATTTCTTGAATACGTTTATATAATTGCCCAATCCATATCCATCTGTCCACAAGACTCCTTTTGTATTGCGGAATGATACAAATATGATATAAAGCTGTGGCAGCGTTGCGAGAAATACTATAATATAAACATACGCATGGGCTAAAATGCTGCCAATACCCTTCAGCTGTTTTGGCTTTGGAGGGTTAAGCATACTCATGGTATAATTTTTTCTGCTTGAAATCCATTTCTGCAGTATGAACACAAGCGCTGCAACTATCATCATAATTAAAGCTACAGCAGAAGCAAAATAAGCGTTATTCCCCGTTTCACTTACCCACTCCTGATAGATGATAACCGGCAATGTGGCATATCCTTCGCCTATAAGTCTTGGTGTACCATAGTCTGCAAAAGCGCGCAGGAATACGATTGTACCTCCGGCCAATATGGTAGGCAGTACAAGTGGCAAACTGACTCCCAAAAGCTTTCTTATTCCATGGTATCCAAGGCTTTCCGCTGCTTCACCCAAAGATGCGTCAACTTTTTTCAGCGCACCCTTCGTATACATATAGATATAAGGATACAGCTTAAGCACAAACACAAGCAGAATACCAGCGGGGCCGTAAATACTGGGCATATTAATTCCCAAATGCTCTTTCAGGAATGTTGTTATGTCACCATTTCGCCCCAGCATCAAAATCCATGAATACGCACCAAGGAATGGCGGTGAAAGCATGGAAATGATGATGAGAATATCCACAATTCTCTTTCCGCGGATTTTAAAGGTAGTTGTAATATATGCAAGCGGTACTCCTATGCCTATAACAAGCAATGTAGCACATAAAACTATCCAGACGCTGTTTTTAAGGGCCTTGGTATAGTAAGCGCGGGAAAAGAATTTAATGAAGTTGTCAAGCGTAAATACTGCGTCGTCTGCTGATTGAAACGAATATACCAGCATTCGGCCTACAGGTATAATGAGGAATATCCCAAAAAACACTACTGAAATAATACCTACAAAAGTCCAGAAATCAAAGCGGATTCCTTTCTTAAATGACATTGCTCTCCACCCCCTCTATCAGGGTTGTTTTTGTATTTTTTGTAAAGAGGTTTATCCGGTTTACATTCACTGTAGCGTAAATTGTTTCCCCAGGCTCATATATTCTTTCTGCGCTGCTTGTGTCGGCAGTTACCTCAACAGGCTCTCCGATTCCAAAGTCAATAAAGTAATTTATATATTTGCCAAGGAAGCGTTTAACGGTTACCGTACCCTTCATGCCGTTTTCCTTATCGGTAAATATGAATTCCTCGGGACGGACATATACGAGTATCTCCTCATCTTTTGGCAATGGCTTTACATTGTTAACTTCGATGGTCAGCCCTGTTTGCATTTTTATAACCGTAGCCTTGCCGTTTTTCCCGGCCACTTTTCCTGTAAAATGATCTGAGTGGCCTATAAAGTCAGCTACAAAAGTATTGTATGGTCTTGAATATATTCTTTCGGGTATATCAATCTGCTGAATGTCGCCACGGTTCATAACCGCAATACGGTCTGATATGGCCAAAGCTTCTTCCTGATCATGGGTTACATATACTGTTGTTATGCCAATCTGTTTTTGAATCTGGCGAATGGCTTCACGCATTTCTATACGAAGCTTTGCATCCAGGTTTGATAACGGCTCGTCCATTAAAAGGACCTGAGGACGTACAACAATTGCCCGCGCCAATGCCACACGCTGCTGCTGGCCTCCTGAAAGCTTGTCCGGATAACGATCACGATAAGGAGTAATCTGGACAACATCCATTATTTCCTCTACACGTTTCTTTATCTCGGCTTTATCCAGTTTTTTATTTTTCAAACCGTATTCAATATTTCTATATACCGTCATATTCGGAAATATGGCGTAGTTTTGAAACACCATACCGAAATTACGCTTGTGTACCGGTATGTTGTTTATAATTTTATCGTCAAACGCGATCGTCCCCTCCTCAACGGAGTTGAATCCCGCAATCATTCTCAGCAGTGTTGTTTTCCCGCAGCCGGAAGGTCCAAGCAGTGTAAACAGTTCTCCACTCTTGATATCAGCCGAAAGATCCCGAATGACTATATTGTCTTCATACTTTTTCATTATATTTTTTATATGGATCGAAACTGCCATATTCTTATTCCTCCGTTCTGTCGGACAAAGTGCCCGTCATTTTAAGTGATGGGCACTTTACCAATAAGTTTATTAAATTCTGTTCAGACAGGATTAATCCAGTTTAGTCCACAGATCCTGGAACCCGGTCTTTATATCAGATGATTTTACTTCCGGGTATGGAATGGACACAAGCTCTGATGTTTCCACACGTCCCTCTGTAGTCATGGGAACATCCTTACGGGCAGGACGAACATTAAGTTCGGATTCCATAGCTGTCTGGCATTCCTTCGATGTTACAAAATCCACGAACAGACGCGCATTGTATTCATTTGCGCCACCCTTGATGATTCCAATGTTTGAAGTACGCAGGGTAATACCTTCTTTTGGATAAGCAACTGTTACATCTGCACCTTCTTTAATATAAGTTATTGCTTTGTCTTCATTTGTCAAACCTACTGCATATTCTCCTTCAACAACGTTGAGGTATGCCTGGGATGAACCTGCTGCCAGCTTGCCATCAAGATTTGCGAGGAATTTTTCTGCAAAATCCCATCCATCGTTTGGATTACCTGTGGGTGACATGGCAGCCATCATGTTGATAAGTGTCTCAAGCGCGGAAGATGAATCTGCAGGGCTGGCAAATGAAATTTTTCCCTTAAGGCGTTCATCTGTCAGTGACTCCCATCCGTCTACAGTTACACCCAGTTCCTGAATCAATGTCTTATTTATAATGATACTGTTAACATTGACATAGCAAGGTGTATATAAATCAATCTCAGATAAGAACTCTTCGAACAATTGATCTTTGTTTACGGTTGCGTAAGGCTGCAGCAAATCTTTAATACCAACAAATGAAGTAGCTCCTCCACCCATCAGCACGTCACCGTACGGATTGTCTTTTTCTGCATTAATACGGCTTGTCAATTCGCCTGTACCTGCACTGACAATTTCTACATTAATGTCAGGGTATTTTTCATTGAACAGCTTAACAATGAGTTCATACTCAGATGCTCCAGCGGAAGTATAAAGCACAAGGTCTTTGGTTTGCTTTGGTCCCTGTTCGGATGGAGCAGGTGTTGTTGTGGTTGAAGTCCCCGGGTTATTTGCAGACGGGGTTTTCTGTTGGCAAGCTGCAAAGCTGAACAACAAAACTGCAGCAAGAATGATACCTAAAAACTTTTTCATAGTTTTCCCTCCTAAAATTTTTGCCGGCCTTTTGGACAGCATTATATAAACGTGCTGTGGGCACGTTATAAACAATATTTATTAACAAAATGTCAACGCTTCCATGTCGGGACTTCGGGCAGACAATCATTGAACCGCCTGATCAGAGACTGTTCATAATCTCCTTTATATGTTCCCTCCAAAAAACGATTCATGCTTTCCTTGACAAATGTTTGCCATGAGGTAAGCTCATCGCCCGGAAGAATCGGATAAAACAAAGCATTATTCTGGCGTGCTGCTGCAAGATCTCCAGGTGCATCACCAATCATAAGGACATGATCAGGACCATAGTGGTCACGCACAGCCTGAATGCATTCTTTTTTCGAACCATCCTCCTGTGCGCACAGCAGATGGACATATTTCAGCATATCATGCTCCTGCCACTCGCGTAGCAAAGCTTCACGCGGCGTAGCAGATACAATCAATATATCTGCTTTATCATGCAAATATTCTAGGCTTTCACGCACACCCGGGAAAGGTGGAATTCCGTGTACCATTTGTGCTGCTCTCCTGTTCATTTCCAATGACCACAAAAGAGCACGGCGCATCACGGGATCAGCCGCATGCCTTGCCAGGTTTTCATTATTCAGTATTGGGGACGTATTGACCCAATTACGGAATGGTGTTATGTCGGGAAGCTTAAAACCATACTGTTTGATCTCTTCCCGATCTTCGAGTAAATCAAAAGTAAGCAATAATTCATGGAAACGGGAGCGTCCGCGATCTTTCGAATATAGGTTGGAATACTCCCAGGCTTCACGAACGTATTTTGATATTGGCTGAAGCCCCCAATATTCAATTGTCACAGGGCAAAAGCACTCTTTATGCTTTATCTCCATAGTATCAAATACGCAGCCATCTGAATCAAAACATACCAGGTATTCATGTTTTGGCTTATAGGACTGTAATGATACTTTTTGTGCCCGGACTTCCATCATTGTTTCAGGCTCGCACAAAATGTATTTCTCAATAGCCTGGGCGACGCCGTCTTCATAATATGGAGCGGCAACAAAATCAGCTCTTTCCTTAATCCTGTCTGGCGCATTTCCCATCGCTACACCAATGGCAGCCTTTTCCAGCACGGGAGCATCCAAATCGCTGTCTCCTAGTGCCATTACATTTTCATAACCAATACCCAGTCTTTCGAACAGGGTATCAAGTGCCTTGGTCCTGTCCAGGCGCTTCGGGAAAAACTGTATGTCTTTGCCTGCACCTTCAGTTATATCCACCACATTTGTTGCTTTAAGAGCTTCAATTATATGCTGCTGCTTTTCTTCAGGCACACCGTAAAGATTAACCTTTTCGATGCCTATACCGCTTTCCAGAAAAAATTTGGACGGCTTTTCTACAGGAATATGCCTGCCAAGCTCCACAAACCAAACATGGTGCGGTGGCACAGGATATTCGTTCAGGTTATCACAAATATCCTTTTCCATGTAAATTAAACCGTTCGCCGATATTTCAGCATAAATTTTCTGCTCCTCAAATATGCGGCAGATTTCTGCTGATTCTTCGGGCGTGAACAGTGACTGGTAGATGATCTCACCTGTATGGCGATCCACTACACGAGCACCATTAGCGGTAACCCAATAACGGATACGTTGGTCTGCTTCTATTTGAGGGGGAAACATATCTTCAACGCGGCCAGTGGAAGGGATCACTTCTATTCCTTTATCCATTGCTTTTTTTAATGCATACATGTTACGAGGAGATAGGTAAACCTGATCCCGTTGCAATGCCGTTCCGTCAAAATCAAGCAAGATTGCTTTAATACTCATTGAACTGCTCCTAACATTTTAAATTGAATTCACTATGTGGAATATCTTATCGACTTCTTACTATGAATGAAGTTCGGGTTTAACCAGACTTTGGATCAATCAGACTTTAATCATATTAAATAAATCGACAAGGTTCTACATGAATCATGTAGTAAATAATAAAATATTTTTTGGAACGTGTCAAGTCTTTTTTGGAACGTGTCACAATTTTTGTTTTACATAAGATATTTGTCTTGTAAAGAGTGCACAATTGTGATATTTTAGTTATGTACACATGTCACATAGGCTATTATCTGTGTATCTCTGCATTTTTCATGCAAGGTGGATTGAATCTTTTAATATTTGAGGTGAGTTATGCCTACAATCAAGGATATTGCTAAAGCGGCAGGCGTTTCTCATGGCACGGTTTCCAATGTGTTGAACAAGCGCCCGGGTGTTAGTTATGAAAAAATAAGGCTGGTGGAACAGACCGCTATTGCTCTTGGTTACTCAATTGACGAAAAGGCAAGTCTGTTACGGCGAGGAACCACCCGTACCATTGCAGTTATATTGCCAACCATTACCGAAAGGCATTACTGCGATTTATATACTGGCATATTGAGGTATGCACAGTCTCAAAAATACACCGTACGACTGTTCTTAACCGATGACTTGCCATACATTGAAAGGCGTATTATATCAGAAGCACTGGCCCTTAAGGTTTGCAGCGTTATTGCAGTTTCCTGCCTGGATAATCATGCAAAGGAATATGAAGCAATAATATCAAAGAAAATTCCCTTGTTATTTTTAATACGCCCTACAAATGATGCTTCTCTATGCTCTTTTTCTTATGACATGGAACTTGCGGCCCGGCAAATTGCTTCCAAGCTTTCGGGCAGAAAAAATATCTGCGTTCTGACCAATGAATCGTATTTCTCGGATCAGGCTGCTTTCAGGGATGCATTGAAAAAGCACCTGTCATTAAGCGATACAGACTTCTATGAAAACAGGCACGGTGAACAGTCACCTGTTGTGTACACTATTATGCAACGTCCCATACTGCCCGAAGCTGTTATTTGCTCCAACGAAACACTTGCAGACAAAGTTCAGCGCACATTCGCCGAAAGCGGGTTGCCCGTTCCGGACATTATAGCATTATCTTCCCTGCGGCCTTCTCACAATGCATTGTATCATAATTTCAAATTAAACTACCGTATGCTTGGTCATGATGCTGCCGTTGCCGTCATTGGGAAGGTTGAAAAAACCAATGAGCTGAGCTCCCGCACTTTTCCGGTCTCAGGATACAGCAAACCGTTTTCATCTCCTGCCGTTATCCGTAAAAAGCCATTGAGGTTATTGGCACATCAAACGCCTGCCATTGCGGCACTTGGCTGCCTTTTGCCCCATTTCAGGCAGCGGTATGGCATACCCGTTGAACTATATGCATGTTCAATGGAAGAATTTTTCGAACGAATCCTGTCCGATGACGGAACACAATGGGACATAGTCAGGCTTGACCCGTCCACCCTGTCCTATCTTGGTCCTCGTGTTCTTAGGAATCTGGTTGAAATAGATGCAGATGCACATAGCCAGTTTAGTCAGTTTCTTCCCAACCTGCAAAATGATTTTTCTTCAGTTGGCGGAAAACTCTATGCTTATCCGTTTGACATAAGTGTGCAAATGCTTTTTTATCACCGCTCGGTATTTGAGGATATCGGACAGATTAGAGCATTTTATGAAGAGACCGGAAATACGCTGCAAATTCCCGCTACTTACCAGGAATTTGACCGGATCTGCAGGTTCTTTTCCAGGATATACCGGCCGGACTCGCCAATTCCTTATGGAGCAAGCCTTCCGCCGGCTAATCCGACTTCGGTGGCAAATGATTACCTGCCACGTCTTTTATCGGCCGGAGGGTTGCTATACAGTGTAAATGGCTGCTTAAACCTGAATACATCAATTGCATTGAGAACATTAAAAGAATATATTGAATACGCTTCGCTGGCAAATCCCACCCATGTACACGACTGGAGCGAAATTGCCGAGAATTTCCTTAACGGCCGGTCGGCAACTGCGATTCTATATGTCAATCATGCATCCAGTTTTGTCCGTGCACAAAGTGCAAATGTTGGAATTGAAATTGGTTACGCCCCCATTCCGGGCGGTCACCCGCTTCTTGCAGGTGGTTCATTAGGGGTGCATGTACGTTCTGAACAACCCGAAGAAGCATACCAGTTCATCCGTTGGGCTACAGGAGAGGATATAGCTCCTGAAATGGTCATGCTGGGTGGAGTATCCGCATGCAGAAATGTTTACGAACAGCGTGAAATCCTGGATACTTATCCATGGCTCGAGGCACTGCCGGGCTATATTCAAATGGGGATAAGAAAACCTATACTTTCCACTGTAGACATTGACTATAACCAGCGTGATTTCGAATATATGCTGGGTGAACACTTAATCCTGGCGATTACCGGCAAAGAAACACCCGAAGAAGCACTGTTGAATACCCAAAAAGTTCTTGATGGAATCCGTTGAACAGTGAAATTACTTTATTTACCCGGGTTTGAGCTATTCTTTCGCCTTGTCCGGATTAAACATTACCCTGCCGTCATGCATGCAAGACAGGCACCGCATTACAGCTGATACTAATTAAAGTTACATCACATAAGCCTTTAATCACCCATTGTATCGGCTGTTCGGCTGTATTTGTTATAAATCCTGTTATATGCATGGATTAATATCGCAATTCCTGGAAAGCATACAATAATTAATGAAATAACACCTGCTATAATGCTGAAAAGAAACAGTACACCCGTTACAACCATACAAAGGGCGTAAATTGACCACATCACACCGTTTGACCGGTTGTATGCGGGAATATCGTGAATCTCTTCAGGTTTAACGGTGCTTCCCGACCAAAAATGAATCGGCTCCTTTCGTTTGAATGCCCAAACAGCTATTGCACCGAAAATCAAAGAACATAACCAACTTATGGCGGCAGCCGTAAAACTTCCGGCAGACATTACCGTTCCCTCCTCACCCGGGTTCAGTATTGAATGTTCGAAAATAGGGTACAAATTTACCGAATGACTGGTTCTAATACAATGCTTGGCTCTATTATTGTATAATCAATAATTCATCTTATGATAGCGATATCAATCATGTTTAAATATATTCCTGTAACCCCATGCATTTGCTTTTTACACAGACCAAATAGTAAAATGTGGTTTATAATCATAGTTTTCTTAATACATCATTAAAACATTGTTATTCAGTATCTCTATAATTTTCAAACATCATAGCATTACACTCCGTTTTGTTTTCAGTATTATAACATATCGTATACTTAAGATGGAATCATTTTACCAAAAAAATTTGGGCAAAGCACCCGAAACATGACCATCAGACGGTATTACAAACCAGTACCTCAGGACAGTACCGCATTATGATTGAGACAGGTAAAAAACAGGAAACGGTCCCCGACAGGAGGACCGTTCAATCATAATCCCATTTATTTCCTTTTTGAGCAAGAACATATTAGTTCACGATGCCGTTTGGATATTCCAGGCTGTTTTGCTGCCGCAGTGCCTCACCAGCCACAGCTGCCTTCATACGACTTTAAATTCAGTATGAATTCATCTGTCAAATTCTCCCCGGCCAGGTCCAGGCAAACAATAAGGTTTAATGCCCACTGTGCAATGGTATTTGTTGAAATCCACGGGATTTCATGAACGGGTTTAAAATATGCCGTCTTTTCAACTTCCACCTTTTCCAGCTTGTATGGCGTATGATGGCCGCTCCCTTTACCCGATAATATCTCCCATACTTTTCTTCCGAGCCCAGGATCATTTCTTTTCTTTGCGGCAAATGCGAGCATTGCGGCAGAGAATATCGGGAAAGAAAAACCATTGCCCGAAACTGCTCCGCTGGTTCGCGCTATTTTTTCTTCTTTCGGAAGATTATAAAATTCTCCGTATTCGGCAAGCATTTCATCCCATTCAGAATCGTTAATGATGTCGGAAAGCTCCATCCATACCTGGGGTCCGCCCATACATATTACTAAATGCGAACCGGAATCCCGTTCTTCGCTTGGATGGATTAACTCCCCTGTTTCGGGAATGTACCCGAAAACAGAACCTCCATACAGGTGATAGGGCATTTGCTTTAAACACCTGATACCTGTCAGGATTTTATCCCTGTAATGATTGTCCTCATAACGTTCCCACCAGGTCATCCAGTTTGAACAAAAAGCTGCCCAGTCGGGTCCGCTGCGCACATGAGTCGGATAGTCCTCTTTTGGATAATAGGCACGCATCGGATCCAGGTTGATACAGGCAAAATCCGCATCCCTCACTTCATCAAGCACATCTCCGGTCCGTTCGTCACAAGTCAGGTAATAATAGAAACGGTGGTGACCTGCCATACTTATTCTTGCCTCTTTGCATCCACAACCCCAATGGATCACGTTATGCCTTGAGCCAAGGCCTTTATACTCACCGATATGGTATACATCCACATCCATCGTATGCCTGCTCATTGCTTCGGCCATGCGGAAAATATCACTCCGCCCCGTTCTGAGGAAACTGTACCATAACCAGTATGTCGGGACAAGCTCGGTATTCTGCCATGCGTATCCTCCCATATCATATTTCCATGTATGCCTTACGGGATCATATGTATGCATAACATCACCATAATTCCAGAATCCGTACCACTGGCGCTGTTCAATTTCGTCCTGGTAAAACGAAATTGCCTTATCCAGCTGGTCTTCAATAAATTTTTTTGCTTCGGTCGAACGGTCCACAAGGCTCCATGCACCAAACGCCTTTACCCTGTGATAATATTCGGGATTGCATACCAGAAGCCCCGGAGAGCAAAGCAGGCTGCTCAGTTCCGATAATTCGGCTGATTCCGGGGTTTTAACATAAGGCTGAAGAATGATTTCACTTGTGTTCGCAATTCCATAGGGTGTGCTACGCATTTCTTCAAAACCTTCATAATAGCTGTCAACATGCGTTTTTGTGTCGTAATGCCTCAAATCCATGGGCTGAGCGTCATATGACCAGAACCATAATGTTAACGAGGCATTCTCTTCCTTCATACCATGTATCTCAATCGACGAAGGATATTTCTGCCAGAAATTACGGATACCTGCAGCAAGGCCGCCGCACTCCCCTCCTATATATGCAAGGCCGCGGGATCTCCGGCCGCTGCCTGCATGCACCCAGCAGCAACCCTCCTGCGTTCTTTTCTCAATTTGGTAGATTTCGCTTGTGTTTTGAACCAGCCTGAAACTGTCCCATGTTGTAATTGATTCAAGCTTACTTGTAATTTCGGGGTACTCATCCAGTGCAACTGTTTCCCCACGTATCTGTCTCCTGTATATTTTTTCGGGAATCCGGGGTTTCCATGTAGACAAAAGCTGCACCGCTTCCGAAAAGAAACCTGTATCACCTGACAACCTGATATGCCTGTTGTAATATTCACCTTTCAGAGGAACACTGAAATTAATTCCAAGACCTTTAATAAAGTCTTTTTCTTTATCACCGTCATAAACAAAGCTGTAAACCGCCCGTATCGAACACTGATCCTTGTAAAAATATAAGCGTAGCGTAAAAGGAAGCCAATCACGGGTTCCTTTTACCGACCTGTGTTTTCCCGAAACCTTCACAACACAGCGTACCGGTCCACGTTGCTCTATCACTGCTTCTGTAACTATACTTTCAAATTTCTCTTCTATAAGTTGCATATCTCCCGGTTTGCCTGATCTTTCTTCACGGATGCATACGAGCACACCGTTTTTGCAATACACCGCCCCGTTCATCGAAACAGAATGTATGATATCAGGTCCGGATTTATCTATCCGGCATACGATCACACCGGTATCAACTTCAATACAATCTTCACTTTCATTAATCTTTAAGCGTTCTTCCTGTTTTGCCGGAGTTCCCTTTTTTATATACAAACGCTTTACATTTTGCTTCAGAGAAACGGCATGACCGGTCCATTTTAATGATCCATCGGGCCAATATGCCAGGGGCCAGCTTTGGACAGGAACAGGCTCACCCTGGTCATTTTCCAGGGTGAGCTCTTCATTTTTCTTCAAAGCCCCTTTTTCCCACGGAACTCCCCAGGTAACCCCCAGGCTGGAAACAGTACTCTCCTCCAGCCATTGTAATTCAACAGCATGGTTCATTTTCAACCACTCCCTTAAAGCACTCATAGTTTACAAACGAAAAACACATACCTGTGGCAGGCACAGTATGTGTGGTTAATTCCCCATAAGGACATATCATATCATAGTTTCAATAAAATGTCATGAACAGCTTGTACATTTATGACAAGTATATATGAATAGGACAGGAAGAAGTATTTTTTTACAGAATATTTATGAGCGACGGCTCCATGGAGGGGCTACATACAAGAAGCATATGCACCCTTAAAGCTTTCGCAGTATACCTGGTCAGCTTTAAGGGTGTATTGTTTATTTTATCAAATATTAGTACCTACCTATCAACAGGTTGTTGAAGATTACCGGCTTAATAAAACCACACAAGGCTTGTATTTTATGAATTTCAGGGTTTGTGAATACCATGCTTCTTGTTACTGGGGGGTTACACTGAATAATATGCTTATTTCTTCACCGTTGTATTTGCTGATCGACATCATGATGCTATACTTATCCTTGCTTCCCATGAGAAAATATGAATCATCCTTTTTGTCTTCCACAAGAATGGTACCGTCTTTCATAATATCCCGGCAGTATGTCACAGCCTCATCAAACCTTTTACCGGTCTTGAAAATAACACCTATCCCCTTGTTATCACTGCTTGTATTTACATTGATTATATTGGCATCCTCCGGAAGCGGAATTACATCCTTTGGAAAGTCATCAGGCAGGCTCAAATTCTCTCCTGTTTCTCCAATGCTTATTTTTATTCCGGCTTCATCATCATCTTCAATTTTTTCTTTTTCAATGTTTTCATTTATATTTTCAAATGCTTCGGATTCCGCCTGTTGGGAGGAGCTTTCATCTTTGGAAGCCTTGTTTGCTCCTTTTGAGCAGCTTGCCAAAATCATAACTGCTAATACCAGTATGTATAAATACACTAATTTTTTCATTTTTGTACCTCCATGTCAGATCTATCGTTTAAATTGACAGCTGCGGGCTGTTTCAACGGCCTGGTCTTTACAATCTTGCAGTATTTGCAGGTAAGAATGATATGTCCGATCTATTCCAGGCTTTTTTAGTTTTCCTGGTTTTTGAATTTCTCATATGTCCTGAGAACTATCAGCACAGCCTGCTCTCGTGTAGTAGTTCCTTTAGGATCCACATAACCGTTGTTACCCTTGATTAGGGCATTTTTATTCATGAATTTTACCGGTTCCAGCGCCCAAGATGAAATCAGATCCTCATCGAGGAACCTTTCAGCCCCTTCGGTGCTGAAATCAGCATCAGGATTAATTGCTTTTACCGCGCGATACATCATTGCAGCAACCTGTTCCCTGTTTGTCAGGTCCTTTGGCGCAAATTTGCCGTTGCCCACTCCGTTTACTATCCCCAATTCGTATGCCTTATATATTTCAGGATTTTTTGTATCACTGAATGCATCGGTGCCTGAATATGTTGCTTCACCAATTATTTTCTCATACATCTTCATTATGACTTCGCACAGCTCTTCACGGGTAATCGGGCCATTCATCTTATCTCTGATCTTGTCGGTTATAAAACCGTATTCAGCGGCCATGTCAAGCTCCTGGACAGCCCAGGCACTGGCATTTTCGTATTTTTTCTGATATGCATCCACACCAATGGAAGCAATATTGGAATATGCAGAATATACGGGTTCTCCTGCTATGTTATTCCCGTATTCATCAGTCCCTGCGATTGTGTATAACACAAACCTTGCCCGGAAGTAGTAAATGTTTGCCTTAATGTCAATGTTGCCCTCCAGGCCCATATCCAACGGATACATGTCAATTACAGGTCCTGTGATGAAATGCGAGTAACCGGCCGTTTCCCAGTTGCCGTTCCCTACTTTGTATTCAACTTCATAGAACAGGTCGGAACCTGTCTCCGGAGTTGCCTCAAACAAAGCATTCACAGACGCGGGTATCTGCATGTTCAGCTGGAAATACGGATATCCGTCTTCTTCGTTTTTTACTTCCACTGCCAGGTTTTGAGGAGCATCAATTTTTTCCACCTCAGCAGCACCAGCATACGTCATGAATGCTGCCATCATAATAAGTAACAGTGCCGTAATACCAATCTTTTTTGTCATTGCTCTCTACTCCTTATAGCTTTTTCTATATACTACCACGCAGCCATAGGAATAAAGTTTTTAAAAATATCATATAAGTTTCAAAAAGTGCTGATTTCTTTCACAAGCAAAAAAACTGTCCGATATATGGGCCGAACAGTTTTGATGGTATTACATATTCTGCTTTCTGTATTCGCTTGGTGAAATGCCAATAATCCGTTTAAAAACCGTGGAAAAATGACCTGAATTGACAAAACCGCATAATCTTGCAACTTCATCAATTGAAATATCTTTACCGGATAATATTTCTTTTGCCTTCTCAAGACGTATCCTCATCAGGTACTGATAAGGCGTTTGTCCTGTATAATCCTTGAAAACCCTTTTAAAATGGCACGGGCTAAGATAAATAAGCTTGCAGATATCGTTAATGGTGATGTCGCTGCCGTAGTATTCATGCATAAAACTGATGGCCTTGTTGATGTACTTGTTGTCCTTGTTGAGCCTGCTTTTATTTGCAACGGGTTCGGAGTTTAAATCCCGGAGCAGCTGAAAGACAATCTGTATGCATATACCTTCAAGCATAAGGGGAAAGGACTCGCCATAGTCCATCATTTCCCGCTGGTAATTGCCTATCAAATCCAGCAACTGCTTACTGTATACATTATGGATCCTGCCGAATTTATATTCTCCTCCACCCGACGCTGCTTTAGCCACCCTTTGAAAAAAGCTTTTTTCTACGGCTATATGTATATACTTTTCATAGCTTTTTTTGACGTCACCGGGTACACCAAAAACCTCCTCCCAGGGCTGAATAACCAGTAAACTTCCTTTTCCGGGCTTATATGCACAGTTGTTTATCCTGGTTACAGGAGCTTCTGAAAAGAACAGCAGGAAATGATAATCATCTACGCTTATGGCTTCTCCAAGAACAAAATCCTCGGGTTCAAAAATGGCCATGTACTTGCAAATATGGGCTTTAGTCCGCGAATACATATCCTGTGGTATGATGTTGACAAAGTAGTTGAAATCCAGTTTCATATGTTCCTCCCATTAAAAAAACTCCTACAATATTGGTTTTCTACAGCCTTGATCTGTATATTCCGCCTACTCAAGCCAGTTCAGGGAGATAAACAGATGCATGTTTAATATTTACATAAAAGCCCTGCTGATAAATTCATACTATCAGCAGGGCTTTTTATAGTCAATATCCGTTTGCAAGCACCTTTTTTACTTCTTTTTCACTGGGAAACAAATCTCGGTTACAAACTCATCCGGGTTTTGCGTTTGCGCCGGGCTTACATGGTAAATATTGAACATTGCGCCATTGAAGTCATATCTGTTATCCCTGATCCAATTTACAATTGCCTGGTTCACCGGTGCAATCTGGTCATAGCTTCCCTTGAAAGTCACAGAAGCAACAAGTACCGCGGGTACGGTTTTGAACACTACATTTCCGGTGTTTTGCCTGCTTCCCTGCACTGGAATCTGTATCTCCACATCAACGTCTTGTTCTTTATGTTCCTTGTCGTGAAAGATGGCCATGGAGTTACAGGGATAGGCAATCTGAACATTTTGGGAAGCCAGCTCCCTCATCATCTGCTCCCAAAGCATGCCTTCCCTGTCGTAAGAAGGTATTATTTTTCTAAGGCTTGCCACGTACCGCTCAGGTATTTCTTTTAAAACCACGCTATATTCCATAACACTATCATCCTTTCCTAAACGATTGATTGTTGTTTCAAGAATCCGTAACTGCCTGCCGGTCTTTTCCGCCAGTTCTTTAAGTTCTGCCTGCTTTTGCAGAAGATATTTCTTCAGTACCTTTGGATCATTGTAAGTTTTCAGAATTTCAGAAATAACAGACAAACTGAATCCCATATCCTTCAAAGCATTTATCCGGTTCGCAATAAGCAGCTGCGCTTCGCTGTAATAACGGTATCCTGTAAACTCATCCACGCTTTCAGGCACCAGCAGCCCTATTTCATCGTAATGTCGCAGCATGCGAATACTGATTCTTGATAGTTTCGAAAAGTCACCGATTTTCAACATGACATTTACCTCACACATGTGTGAATTTAACGAGCTCTATTTCAGTTTAGAGTATACCATAATGTGAGAGTCAACACTTTTTCCGGAAATTTTTGATTACAGCTTTAAATCACCATCAGAACGTATTTTGTCAGCCAAATTCACTATGTAAGCTTTGTGAGCATCCGGTTCCATTCTATGGGTTAAATGAAAATATGTCCGGTGATATCAGAGAAACAAAATGTAACACAGGACTGAAATATATTCAGTGTTTTGTTCCTCAAGTACCGCAAGGCTTCCATTTACCGCAGTACAAGGGCCTGCTTTATTTGACTGGTCAAGTATATGTATTTGTAATATGCCGTAGTATGTTATATGATAATTATCAGATAATTGAATTACTGGTAACGCTGTCAACAGGTTGACTGCATCAAAAGGTTTCCCCTTGGAGATTATGTTGTTTATCCTGCTTTAGTGTATTTACTCCGGTGAACAAGTACCGGTTTGAACGGGGGTAGATTATGCAGCTAATTATTGAATGCGTTATATTATGTGGAATTTTCACATTATTAATCCTGCCGCCACTGTTCAGGAATCCGTTATCGCAGATAGTTTCCTATCCCCCCGCAATCCGTAAAAGGGTGGAAAGCCTGCCGCAATACAAGGATATTCTTGAGGAAACCGCGAAAAACAATATCCTGCGAAAAATAACCGGATCTGTTGCAGTTGTTTTCCTGCTGGCTGTGTTAACTTACCTCCTGGGAAAAACAGATTTTGCATCTGCTTTTAAACATGTATTTGTTTTGTTTTCGGCGGTTAATTTATATGACTTGGTAGTCCTTGACCTTATAATTTTCCCGAATTCCAGAAAGGTAATCATACCCGGCACCGAGGACATGGCAAAGGAGTATAAAAACCCGGTTCACCATATTAAGGGTGCCTGTATAGGAGTTGTAATAAGTATTATTGCTGCCCTGGTTGTAGGCGGGGTTGTGGAAATAATCAGCCTTGTTGTAAAATAACGTCCCATGCGGTATTCCAGGCTTTATTTCCGGAACCGGTCTAAAATTCCTCAGCGGGGGACCTCCCCCCACTGAAGTGAAAATGTATTTCCATCAATCAGAATCTTCCTGTTGCGATCTGAACACCTAATGATACAATAACCACCAGTGTATCAACAATCAACCCAAGAAACATTGGCTTAGGCCCTATATTTTTGATATCTCCGTAGCTTGTTTTAAGACCTATGGCAGATAAAGCCATAATCATGCAAAATTTTGATGTTTTTGACAGTGCAGTTACAATATTGCCTGGTATGATTCCCGTGCTTCTGAACGCTACAACGACCAGAAACAATACAATAAAATAAGGGAAAATTTTCTTGAAATTAATGGTTCTACGTTCCTTAACACCTTCGGATTTTGCCTCTAATCTTTCTGATAAGAAAGAGAATATTAGC
>Ga0134096_1000267_pt1 | contig 62650 bp, 58 predicted proteins | sample 7_2taG_FD_94448 | JGI IMG/M metagenome (GOLD analysis project Ga0134096, IMG submission 94448) | Switchgrass degrading microbial communities from high solid loading bioreactors in New Hampshire, USA - 7_21_20_110_A3 metaG | ecosystem: Engineered > Bioreactor > Semi-continuous > Anaerobic >... | reverse complement strand
CTTCATCCGGGTATTCAGGGAGGCGACAGGCCTGACACCGGCTGATTATATAAGGAAACGAAGACTGACGGAAATCATAAAACATATGCAGCCGGGTGTGCCAATATCGGAAATCGCCTTTGAATATGGTTTCAATTCAAAAGAAAACTTCACCAGGGCGTTTTTATCGGAACACAAAATACTGCCCACTGAATATAAATACGCGCAAAACAGCCTGAAACTTTATGAAGCGATCAACTTTGACACCCCGCCCTTTGAAGTAATACCGGAATTCATACGTATTGAGCCTTTTTCCGTAATTGCCTATAAAAGCGATGAAGTTTACCCGCCAAAATTCTGGAACAAGTATAACAGCCGGAAATGGTCGAAAAAACTGTCAGGCGGGAAGGCATGCGAGGACTACGGCATAAGTGAATTTAAAGGAGAAGGTGGAAATTTCGACTATTACATTGGCATACGAAAGGAAAACGCCCTCGGCGACACCAACGGTACAGTGGAGCTTTTTATCCGGGGTGGATTGTATGCAGTTTTCACAACTCCCAGGTCATCACATTTTGATTTTGTAAATACCATTCACCGCACATGGGACTACATAAACAACGTCTGGATAAAAAACAGCGGCTGCACACGCAGGATGGACTATGAATTTGAAGTCTATAATGAGGAATCTCGCACTTTCAGCGAGAAAATCTATATACCATTGGAGGGATAATGATGAAAAAACAGCTTAATATTTCATGGGACGGTATACAGGATGCAACCGGTTACCTGTTTTCCTTTGCCAAGTCATTGGCCTGCGCGGTAAAAAACAGTCCCTGGCCTGAGTATGCTGACGATATTGTTGCAACCAGCGGTTTTGCTTTCCGCATGTGGGTCAGTTCGGACCTTTGTCCTTCAGCCACCAGCATATGGGACTTTGAATCCCAGAAACCCTGGGTGGAGAACGGCGGCTTGCTTTGCGATTATGTGGGACGTTACTGGGGACAGGAGGATATCGAAAAAGAAAGGCAGCTTGAGGCAATAAAGATTATAAAGGCTTCCATTGACAGAGGTATACCTGCAGTATCATGGGACATCGGCGTTCCGGAATGGGGTCTCATCACGGGTTATGACGATGACACACATATGTTCTATACATTGGCAATTAATGCCGAAAAGGCTGATCCCACAAGTCCCGCATATGATAGCACAAAAATGCCCTATGACGTTTTGGGCAAACGGGAGGTACCAATTCTCTCGGCCTTGACCGTAACAGGCATATCCGGCAAATCAAAGGAAGATATTTTCCGCGATACATTGAAACTGGCTGTAAACCATCTGAAAGGCAAAGAGTGGTGTGAAAATGCAAGTGGTCTTGACGCATATCCTGCTTTAATCAAGGTTTTCGAGGAAAATCCCGATATTGCTGCATCGTGGAATGGGGAATATTTTCTCGCAACATATGCGGCCTTGAAAGAGTATGCGTATAAGTACTTTGAAAAAGTCCAGCAGGCAGAACTGGCGAAATTGTACAAAGAAGTCTTTAATGCATGGATGGAGGCGTTCAGGATCAAGTCAAGTAAAGACGCCACATTGTTTGACGTCAGGGCAAATATTATATCACAGCTAAAATCCGCATATGAAAACGAGAAAAAGGCAGTTGAAATAATGGAGTCTCTTTTAAAATAGTAAATAATGCTATTGGGGCTCTTGTAACAAAGCCTGTTCTTTGGAGATGTCAATACCTTCTATGTTATATATATAATTTCTCTGGGATAAATAAAATTAAGAAGGCAAGTTGTTTTACTTGCCTTCTTTTATAAATTCCTCTACTTATTGATTATGTAATATAACCAGTTTCTCCACTACACAAAGTCCTGCCTGCGGACCGCAAGACTTCACATACCTCAATAACCCGTCTGCTCATATTCTTCTCCGCAAGTTTCAAATATGACCTGGGATCATACAGTTTCTTATTGCCTACCTCGTTTTCTATTTTAAGTACACCGTCATAATTCTTTAGTATATGATCAACAATTGGTCTTGTAAACGCATATTGAGTGTCCGTATCGATATTCATCTTAACCACGCCGTATTCAAGAGTCTCCCATATTTCTTCCTGTGTGGAGCCGGATCCGCCATGGAATACAAGATATAAGCCTGCATCTTCACCATGCTTCATTTTGATTGCATCCTGTCCCTGCTTCAGAATTTCAGGCTTAAGTTTTACACTTCCCGGCTTGTAAACCCCGTGCACATTTCCGAAAGTTGCTGCAACCATATATTTTGCTCCAGGTACTTCTTTCAGCGATTCATACACCTTCAACATTTCCTGGGGTGTTGTATATAACCTGGAAGACGTAACTCCATCTGTCCGGTAACCATCTTCTTCCCCACCTACAACACCTATTTCTACTTCGAGAATAATCTGATTTTTTGCGCACAATTTCAAAAGTTCCTTCGAAATCCGCATATTATCTTCTAATGGGAGGCTTGAACCGTCAAACATATGACTTTGGAAAAGGTTTGCCTTGCCTTCGGATCTTCGTTTTTCTGTCTCTTTCACCAAAGGGTAAAGGAAAGATTCCAGTTTCTCCGGTCTGCAGTGGTCAGTATGTAAAGCTATAAACACATCATATCTTTCCGCGAGGAGATGAATGTGATTTGCCAGAGATATTGCCCCCAGTACACTGTCCTTAATCATCTGCCCCGATACGTGCTCTCCCCCTCCAACAGATATTTGTATGATGCCATCTGATTTAGCTTGCGCAAAACCTGTCAGAGCAGCATTCGCAGTCTCAATGGATGTAACATTTATAGCGGGATACGCGTATTTGTTTCTGTAAGCGGTCTCAAGCATTTTACAGTATTGTTCATAAGTTGCAACCGGCATAATTTCACCTTCTTCAGACAATTAAAATTTTCAGAATATATTACAATTTGATTCTACCTAATTTTTCTATATAAATAAAATGCATATTGATTATACTCAATATGCATTGTGGTTATAGATCATCAAAGAATTTATTGGGCTTTTCGCAAAATCCGTACTTGGTAAAAGCGGAAAATGTTACGTTTCATATGGCCGGTTAATTATCAGTAATTCTTGTTTATCGATGCATTTGAGCCCTAAGAAGTCAAGCTGGATGACATATGGCATCCAGTACTGTATCCTTACGAAATCACTAAACCCATAACCTGGATCGTAGTAGTTCAGTATCGTGCTTAGTGCCGTTCCATGAGTCCCGATTACGATATTTTTGCCTTCATGGGCAGTTAAAACTTCATTCAAAGCCTCAATATTACGTCTTTGACAACTACTTAATGATTCGCCACCAGGTTCGCAAAAATTAAAATCGCTCCAGCGCTTCTGAGTAAGTTCGATACTGTATCCATTTTCTCCGGCTAGCCGTTCACTGAACCGTTCATCAATTTTAATATCCATCCCCAATGTTTCTGCACAATCTGCTATGGTGTCATAAGCTCTTTTGTATGGACTGGAGTAAAAGCAATCTACCGGTAATTTTGTTAGAAGTTCAGTCACCTTTTTTCTGTCTATTAATCCCTGGGGTGTCAATGGCCGTATCCTGGTATTTTTACAGGTATAATCAGATTGAGCATGCCGGACAAAATATACTCTTGTCATTACTAAATTGCTCCTTTCTATAATTTAGGCAAAGAAGTGAAAAAGCCGAAAAGCATTGAAAGAATCAGTTCCCGTACTGGTAAGGTACATAAGGCAGAATCGTCCATGTGACGTCATCGGCATATATAAGCCTTGGCTCCAGCTTCCTGTATCCAACGGTAGCTTTTGAATTTCTTACTCATTTTTCAAACCCCTTTTCAATTTCTTTTTCTAATTTCTTCTGCCAGATTTCATTGTAGTATATCACTTTGAATCCAATAGAAATGTAAAACAGCTGGTCCGAACCGACAAATATCCTTTCTGCACCCATTTTCATAACCCTGTTTATTCCTTCATAAACTACTGCTTTCCCAAGGCCCATTTTCCTGTATTTGGGTATAGTTCCTACTGGTTCCAATATGCCAATTTTATTAAGGTCATCGTACCACACGGTTGTAAAGGAAGCAACCTCACCGTTTTGGTCCAGGATTGACAGGTCTAATTCGGGTCTATAGTCCGGTGCGTTTCTCAATGACCTATAGCAGCGCTCTGCATCATCATCGTCCGGGACATCGTTTTTATAATAGCCAAAGGCCCGTCCGTGGGCAAAGCCTATATGGTAATCACTGACTTCACTTGATTCAGCAATCCGGAATCCTTCAGGCAACTCTACTTTAAGGCAACTTGTCACATGCATACATGACATTGGCTCTTTCCAATTCAAAAGTGTATAGTTTCTTTCCTTCAGAAGCCTTTTAATCTGGAGCGCATCTTCATTAATCGTAAAATTGATGAATGTGCCTTCCTCAGTAGTCAAAGACAGGTTGCTTTCCGCAAAATCTATTAGTTCAATGATAAAATCATCCGGGAAATCTCTGTTTGCCAGTTGAAAGAAGGCATTGCCTGCTTTCCTGTTAATTATTTCTCCTTCTGAATTTACAACAGCTACAATATTATTGTTTTCATCTTCCCAGATTCCGACGGTTTCAGGCCAGGTATCAAATGTACCATGCATTACCTGGCTGAAATACCTGCAGAAATTCCAACGGTCAATCAACCAGTTTTTCTGAGACGGGTTTTTTTGCATGGATTGTTTTAAAAAATCTCTTATTCTTATAAAGTCCTGGTCTTCATATGCTTTTCTTGTAAAAGCCATAAGATTCCCCACATTCTTTATATAAATTCAGAAGATATGTGGCACCTTCTATAAAGGTTTCACAAAATCATAGCATTCATCAATCATTTTATCTATCATGCGGCCTATAAATTTGCTTCCTTTTTCTTTTGTGGCAAAAGAAGGATAGCCCAGGTTTCCGACATAACCCGGAGGTAAATTGTCATCCTCGTGGAATAAATATTTTTTGAAATCTTCAAATAGTATGTCATGTTCCCGGACTGAATCCATTTTCACTTTTTCGGGATACAGGCACAATGCCACTGATGTTTCTGCTTCACAGGCGTGCCTGATGGAAGACTGTTTCTCAAGAATATCTGAATATTCAATCTCAGATAAATCGTATAACTTAACGTCATCTGATATATTCTCCATTGCCTGGATGTGGAAAGGGTCGCCATGATATGTAAGCAGCAAAAAGTGTTTGAACCCTTGCCGCCTCCACCAGTCTGTTATTGACACTACTATTTCTCTCAATGTTTCAGGTTTTATTGATGTTGTCCCAGCCAAATGAACGTCGCAAGGCAGATTAACTCCATAGTTTATTGTTGGGGCTACCAGGGCCTTGGTTTTATCCGACAAAACATTGGCCATATATTCCGCGATAAAAGTGTCATTGCCGAGGGGTAAATGGTATCCGTGTTGCTCGCATGTCCCTACAGGAATTATTAAGTTATTGTTTACTTCTGATATGTATTTTTCAACTTCACTCCAGGTCATATTAATCATTAACATGTAATACGCCTCCTGGTAATATATTCGTCCTTAATGGTACTTCACTTTGCTGTGAAGACTTTTCAGATATTTGAAATCGATTTTATTCTCAATATACCTAAAGGCCTTATGCAGTTAGGCAATGGCTTTCCCCAGCATCATTCCATTGTGTTTCAAATCTCCTACATAAGGGTCAAAGCATGTCCCCTTCATCTTTTTCATAAGGCACAAGTATTTACCGATAAAATCACATACGGCTTATTATCCGTAGTATCAATATACTCAACGGCAGAGACGCCTTCCGACAAAAACAGCCGGCTCATAAGGATGCTTTTATCCAGTTGCCCTTTATCATCATTGGCTTTCAACACATATGTATCATTGATATCCCATGCGCTTCTGTATATTTGCGTAATGTTTGAAGGTTCATGTAACCCGAAGCATGACAAAACATTTGCTATATTTGTCTCCATATTGCCCCTTCCCTTGCTGCGAGAATGACATCAAATCATACATATTACGCTTCCATTAATGCAAATTTACCAAAATAAGATTAAAAATGGTAGATATTGCATATAAAAAATGTCAAACAGGCAATTCAGCAATTAACCTTAATTTAAGAGGTCTTACTGTCAGCCATTCATATGCCTGGTCCATTGCGGAACGGGGATGAATATATATATCGTCACCTGGTACAATGGGCTCATCAATAACATATAAATAACCAGGCTGGGTGCCATTATGCCGTATGGCCTTATCGTCATCGTACTCAAGTAACGACGGCTTATGTGAAAATGCCTCCGCCAGTTCTCTCCATTGAGTAATCGTACTGCCGGGAAGTAATGTGTCAAACTTCATGTTTGAGCCATGATACCAAGGTTCTCCGGATGTATATAAACTGCCTTCTTTCAGTCCTGTATCGACTCTGAACCTCAGAGTCGGCCATTCTTGGCCATTATAGATATTTTTTACACAGTCAATATACACACCGCCATTTTTCTCTATAACCCTTCTTGAAGCTATATTTCTGGAAGAACAGGTTATTAGGGCATACCTGATACCCAGTTTAGCCGCCTCCGGGAGAAGCAGTTTAAGTTGCCAGGTGCCATAACCCAGGCCCCATTTTGACGGCCTGATATTATACCCTATATGCCCGCCGAATTGCTTGAGGTGCTCTGTCAATGCATGCCTGATATTGCCGGAACCGATATACTCGTCACCGTCAACCAGCCAAAAAGTAGTGCTTGGCACCCAACCTTTGGGAAGGCCAATGCCTCTGCTTTGGTCCTCATACTGCTTAAGCAACTTGTCAATGCGTTCGGGTGTAGGTATTTCACCCTGAAACACGTCATATTCCGGGTTTACTTTTGCGAATTCCCTGCATGCTTCAATAAAACTGTTCATGTACTCAATGGAGGGCTTCACCAGTTTTGCACTACTTATCATCACACTATCCCCTTTTCCCCTTTTTTCTAACCTAACATATTCGAATAATCCTGCTGTCCATGTATCTGTAGGATTTTTGTTATCTTAATAAATCAACTATAAGCGGTTAGTTGACATGTTTAGGCAATGATACAATAAATTCTGTCCCTTCATCAACCTTGCTGTTTACATGAATCTTTCCCTTGTGGGCATCAATTATTGCCTTTGTAATAGTAAGGCCGATTCCGGCGCCCCCGGTCAGTCTGTTTCTTGATCTATCCGCCCTGTAAAACCGCTCAAAAATATATGCCAAATCCTCAGGGGAAATCCCTATCCCGGTATCTTTGACGGTTATTTCTGTAATATCATCTGTGCCCTTAACGGTGACCTTAACCTTTCCTCCCTGCGGAGTGAATTTTAAGGCATTTGAGTGAACTCATTTTCTACATATTTCCCCTCCCAGTTGTAATGACGGCTGTTCATGTTCCTGAAACAATTGAAATATATGAAAAAATCCCCTATCTTCCAGGGGAATTATCAAGCTTACACTATCAGTATGTATTAATTATACAACATCATATTCCCTAACATCAATTCACAATTTCATTCAAAATATTTAGGCATTGGTACCGCCAAGTTACTGTACTCAAAAAGAATTTTCCTTTTCTACAACGATTACTTCAACACCGGCTTCTCGGATTTTAACCAGTTCTTCCTCCAATGCATCCCAATCAGTTATCAATGTATTAAACTTGTTAACATCACATACCTTTATGAATGCCTTAAATCCTATCTTTTGATTAGGCATTAACAGAATGTTTTTTCTGGTATTCTCAATAACCGCTCTTTGAAAAGTTGCTGTTTCATCAGTTCCATTCGATACACCAAATTCTGCATCAACTCCACCAGCAGTCATAAGACTTAAATCAAAATGCATATTTTTCACAAAAGAGGTTGCAAGGCTATCAACTATGGAAGCTGTGCTATGTTGGCGCATTTTCCCTCCGGCAATATAGACATTCACGTTGTCCCATAGTTTTAATTCATTGGCAAGAGCTACTGAGTTGACAACAAGAGTATAATTTATGTCTTTGGGCAAGTACTTTAGCATAAGGAATCCAATAGAACCACTCGTGAGATATACAATATCGTTCTCTTTGACAAACTCGGCTCCTTTTTTTGCAATTGCATCGTAGTTCTCATACACTTCTTTAATTTCTCTGTTTCGTGGAGGTATTGATCCTACTTGCATTAAGGGTATTGCTCCACCGCGCGTCCTTTTGAGAAGGCCTTTTTCTTCAAGAATTCTTAAGTCACGCCTTGCAGAATCAACAGAGATATTGAATTTTTCTTGTATTTCACCAATTGAGATTCTGCCATTTTCTTTGAGTAGCTTTAGTATCGCTTGATGCCGTTCTTCAATAAACAAGTAATATCACTCCTTTATCGTTAATTGATGATAAACAAGTGTCGGCCCATACTCACCTTCGTTCACATTATATGCTGTTTTATTAATGTTTGTCAATAATTTTCATGAAAAATCATTAATTATTATGAATAAATATATCGGTGTTTCATGAACATACATTAACAACAAAGAAAAATAATAAATGAAACGTTTTTAACATACTCACTATGTGTGTCAAAAAGGACAGTTCCCTTGCCTGATTTAACTATCCATTCAGCAAGATACGGGAACGGTTCTCATGTCTTGCATTAGCAGTAAGAGCAAGACGTAAGAACCGTCCGCCTTTCTGAACAGTAATCAGTTCATACCAGTACGGTGACAGTTGTGTGGTAACAATTTGTACACCGTTTTGTATTGATGCTATGCTGCCATTTTGAACGTTATTCTTTGCCAAAGGATACATACGGAAGCGAAACCCCTGACAAAGCCAGACCTCTGTTTGCCATAGCAACCCTCAGAACAATTACAAGCACAGCGCTCACTTTCAACATCTTTTTTGTAAATTTCCTGCTCAGTAATGAACTGACGGCTCCAAATCCAAACATTAAAGGCACTGTGCCAAGTCTGAACACAAACATGGATAATGCTCCCGCCGTAAAACTCCCTGTCCCTAAAGCGTAGATCTGCATGGACTGGAGAGGCCCGCATGGCATAAACCCATTAAGTAATCACAATGAATTGATGTCAGTAACCCTACAATAAACAAAATCCCATATCCCATTTGCGGGTTAATCTCAGGAATAAAGCTAAATCCCACAGTGTTCCTGATAATGAGATAGAGGGCAAGCAATATGACTCCTATCGCGAGGAATTGGCCCACTGATAATTTATCATCTGCTGATTGTTTGGTATCAGTTTTTGAAACAGTTGCCATACCAGGTTTGTTCCGGACTATATAATCCATCTCTTCTATTGCCCGGATAATTTGTTCCAAATTTATGACATTAGCATCATAAGTGATGTAAACATTGGAACTATTGAAAAATGCATTGGCTTCAATTATACCTTTAAGCTTTTTTAAGGCATTTTCAATTCTTATCTCGCAGTTGGTACATGACATGCCGTCAACTTGCAGAATTTTTCGTTTCCTTCGCTGTTCCATCCTGTACCTCCTTAACCAGACATCCAGGTTTTGTTGTTTAAAATTACATTGTTATTTATGTATTTAGCATAATTTTGTGGAGATTTTATGAAGACACACTTTGTCAATGAGGCAGTTCTACTAAAACTTTTTGTCAAGAGTTTGGGAATGTCATATGTACAAGATATGGAAAAATGACCTGAAAGAAGATAGAATATATGTAAATTGAACAAGCTTGATGATATTATGGGGGGGAATGTTTTGGGAACGAAAATGGAGACAGTTGTATATAAAGTGGCAGATGGTTGTGCCATCAAAGCGGATATTTACTCCGGCAACAATGAAGGAGCACCGCTTATTGTTTATATCCACGGTGGAGCATTGATTTGGGGTACCAGAAAAAATATTAATCCCAGGCGGGTAGAATTGTATAGAGAAGCCGGATTTTCCGTCATATCAATTGATTACCGGCTTGCCCCGGAAACTCTTCTGAACCAAATTGCTGAAGATGTTCAGGATGCAATAAAGTGGATACATCCAGAAAGTAAGAGTAAATATGGGTTAAACTCTGATAAATTAGCTGTAGTTGGAAGTTCTGCGGGTGGATACCTGGCTCTGCTGACAGGGACTTTCCCCAATAAACCTAAAGCCATAGTGTCATTTTATGGATATGGTGATATTATCGCAGATTGGTATTGCAAGCCGAGTGAATTCTACTGCATGCAGCCAAAAGTGTCCCGGGAAGAAGCATACACTTACGTCGGTGATACAATTATTTCAGAAGGCGGCTGGGACCGGTTCAAATATTATTTGTATTGCCGTCAAAATGGCATCTGGACAAGTGAAGTAAGCGGTTATGATATTGTGGCAGATAAGGACAAGATAATGAAGTTTTGCCCCTATTACTGTGCAGGCAAAGATTTTCCGCCCACGCTGTTTTTGCATGGCGATGCAGATACTGACGTACCATATACGGAGTCTGTCAAGATGGTACAAAAGCTCACAGAGTTGGGTGTAAACAATAAATTGATTATGCTCAAAGGCAAAGGCCATGCATTTGACAGAGATATGGATGATGCAGATGTAAAGAATGCATTTACAGAGGTTATTAAGTTCCTTAATGAGAATATTGGTTAAGTTTTGGAAGGAGGAATATCAATGCCGCTGCCTATGGTCCATCTTTGTACCGCAAGGGAGTACGCCCATGATATTTCGGCAATAATAAACTGTCCGGAATTTTACCTTGGAAGCATATCACCGGATGCCATACATATGCGTAAAGATGCAAACTGGCAGAATAAGAGAATTACACATTTACATGCAGACGGAGAACATTGGAAGGATAATGTGCTTGATTTCCTGAGGCAAAATAAGGCCAAGTCAAATTATAAATTTTTACTAGGGTATGGAATTCATATCTTGACCGATATCCTTTGGAATGAAACCATTTATTCGGAATTTAAAATAAAATACGAGAGAGATTCCGCTCCAACACAGGATATTACATGGGCATATTATAATGACACTGACCAGCTTGATTTTGAGCTTTATAAAAAAATTCCCTGGCGTGAAGAAGTATGGAATCTGCTGGAGAAAGCAAAACCTTTCGATATTGACGACATTTTGAGCGCAGAAGAAATAAAAGCCTGGAATGAACGTACACTCCACTGGTACGATAGTGGCTCTAGTTATCATAAGCACCCAATAAAGTATATTTCTTATAAAGATATAACGGATTTTGCGCAAACTGCCGGAAAAACTATCAGGAATACTTTAGCTGAAGAAGGGTTGTCAGTTTGAAAGCCTGGGCCAATTATGCTTTAGTGATGATACCGGTAAAAATCAAGCCATCCTGATCATATCTCAGTAGGGTTTTTAAACCCTATTGTACGGCTAAAAGATACGATTAAGTTGGCTTGTTTGGAAAACATTAAGTTCAGCAAATGATTCTAATTTTAAAGTAGAGTTCACCAAAGAAAGAGATAAACTATTTATCCACCCAATTTCCATACTGTTTTAAGATATTATCCAAAGTATTTACATAATCAACAAATTCCCTCTTCCCCTTTTCGGTTAAGTTGTATCTGGTCCGGGGCTTGTTGTTGAAAAAATCTTTATAAACTACTATATATCCGCTTTCCTCCAGCTTTGAGATCTGAACACTTAAGTTCCCATCAGTGGATCCCGTTATTTCCTTAACTTCCCTGAAGGTCTTTTCTCCAGTCATTAAGCTGGCTATTATCGCTATTCTGAGTTTTGATTGAAAGATGTCAGGTATGGAATTAATGTCCAAGCTAATTCCCCCTCGCCTGCTGTGACCTCAGGAAAAAGCCTACGTACAGGAATGTGAATGGCAGGACTATGGTATACAGGAAATGAAGCAAAGTCGATCCTTCCAATAATGGTAACCTGATAAATGCATATATTACACTTATACAGATGTATATTATCCCGAGATTCCTGAGGTTCTTATAGCCTGCAAAAATTGCAGTTGTAATTAGAGCAACAGCCATACTGAAAAGTATTAGTGAAAAATTGTCAGTCTGGATCGTAATATTGGCCATGTCTGCAGTTGCTGATGAGGAATGGATGGAAATTTTGGGTGGAATAACATTCATAAGCAGCATCAATACCCATACTTTCATAAGATGCTTTTCAAGACCAACGAAAGGTATCTTTTCGGAAATAAACCAGTAGATAAGAGCAGCAATTACAGCGATTATACCTACGGGGAAAATAAAGTTTATTACCGGGAAGCGGCTTACTGCATCCAGCATTTTGTCCCGATTCGATGGCATTACCAGGGTTATTATACCGTTAATTATAAAAAGTAAACCCCAATAGATAAATACTTTGCTGAATGCGGTAAAAGATTTATTCGTGCGTTCCATCACCCTTTTTATCACCGATATGCTCTCCACTGCTTCATGTAAAGTTTTGTCATCCATAAAATCCACCTCTTATACTACTTAATAAAGTACTTTATATTATAAAGTATAATGCAGTAAAAAAAGATGTCAATATTTTTTTATAATTTAGTCCACAAAATTACACGTTCTCATATTTTATCTTTAGGCTTAGCTGAGTAATTTCAAACAAGTAAGCAAATTAGCATACATTAGCATTAATGCGACGGGAGAACCGTTCCTCTTTAGCAGAACTGTCCCTATGTATGACCGCGTCTTGGAAGAACGGTTCCATTGACATATTATATAGAATATTCCAATACAACCTGCTCCTTCACAAGGTTATACCCCATCCGTTTATAAATATCCAAAGCTTTGACATTATTGGCCCGTACCTCAAGAAGTGCTGCCTTTGCGCCATGCCGTGCAAGATATGAAAGTCCTTTGCCGATTAAGCAACTGCCCAGGCCCTTTCCTCTCCATTGGGGCATAACAAATATGTTTTCGGTAAAACCCTGTCTTTTGCCATATTCCGTTTCCCCGTCCGGGAACCAGTACAGCATTATGCTACCGGCAATGTCATTACCGTAAAAAGCGGTTATAGTAGTGCCATCAATCCATAAATCCGAATTCATAAAGTGTTCCAGGCCTTCCACATTCCACGGTTTTTCAGGAAAAGCAATATTATACGCATTTATATATTTACTTTTTTCCTCCCTGGTCTCCATTTTCCACTCAATAATTTCCAGCCCTTCAGAAACTGGCAGCTCAGCAACAGGTACACTCAAGTCCCTGGCCATATTATATATACCTTCACAGGATTTAAACCCCTTTGAGAGGAGGTAATCAATACTTTCAGCCTCAATGGAAAAATAACAGAAACAAATTTTTATGTCTTTAACCGGTGCACTGTTCCTGATTTCCATTGTTCTCGCCATCATCTTATCAAATAACAGGTCCCGGATTTGTCTCCTGTCCTGGAAACCAGGATCAACCCTGATTTCAGCCCACAAAACATTTGAAAAACCGCTTCCCTTTGCTGCAAGGACAGGATAAACCGGTGCATATCCTACCAGTGTACCTTCATCATTAAACGCGCAAAAAACATTTTTGCCCCCTTCAAACTCAGGAGAGTTATACACTTCGGCCTGCACAGCCGATGAAACGGGAAACGCCTTACTATATCTCTTGTTCAGACTGTATATCTGGGCTACATCTTCAGGCTTGAAATTCCTGATTACTATTTTCTCCATAAATTTACCTCTCATATTTGTTAATTGCATAGAATTATAAACCACAGATAGCTAACATTCAGGACCAGCAGTATTTTAAAGAATACAGAACATGAATAGTTACTTTCCAAATACAATAAGTATATTTTACTATAAATTCATCAGAATCATATCTTTTCAGTATAAAAATAAATTATGACGGTTATATACAAAGCGTTATCCAATGCTGTACATAATTGATTGTTTTTACTGCCTGGTATATAATGAGTTGGGGGTGTTAATATGTCCACCAAACTGCCTATCAGGGTAAAGGTGTCTTACGGTGCCGGCGATATTGGTTTCAGTGCAGCTTATACGGTTATCAGCGTATTTCTTCTATTCTATCTTTCCGATGTTGTCAAAATAAATCCCGGTTGGGTCGGCAGTGCCCTTTTGGTTGCAAAATTATGGGATGCCTTTATTGACCCGCTTATCGGCAATATTTCAGACAAGACAGAGACAAAATGGGGCAGGAGAAGACCTTATTTCCTGTTTTTTGCCGTACCTTTCGGTATAAGTTTCTTTCTGATATGGGCAGTACCCCTTTTGATTGAGACATCGATGCTGGCTACTCTCCTTCTTATAATATTAGTTTATATACTTCATATCACCTTTTACAGCGTAATGGCAGTTCCTTATTCTTCCCTTTCCGCCGAACTGACAGACGACTATGACGAACGTACAAGCCTTACCGCATGGAGAATGAGTTTTTCCATCATAGCAGGCCTTGTGTCAGCAGTTTTGCCCAAAATGATTGTTGACCTTTTCCCCAGGCAGATTATGGGTTATGCAGTCATGGGAGCAGTATTCGGGTTTGTAATAATATTTTCTCCCCTGTTTGTGTTCCTGGGATGCAAGGAAGATAACAAAGTAAAAGGAGAAAAATCGTACTCATTACTGGAAAGCATAACATTAACACTTAAAAATAAACCTTTTATCCTGGTAATCACCATGTGTCTGCTGACTTGGCTGGCTATAGACATAGTGAGTATGGTGTTGTTGTTCTATATGAAATATGTCCTTGACATGGAAGTTTACTCTGAAATCATACTTGGCATTATTTTCATAGTTGCCGCAATATTTTTACCGTTCTGGGTATGGTTCGCAAAGCACGTAGGCAAAAAGGCAGCATATTTTGCAGGTATGGTAGTTTTCATACTGCCCTTGCTTATTATATCTTTTCTGTCAAAAGCCACTCCACTGATAATTTATGTATTATCAGCAGTTGCAGGTATTGGTTTGTCCGCCGCCCATGTCATACCTTATTCCATCATTCCAGACTGCGTGGAATACGATGAGATGAAAACCGGCGAAAAAAGGGCAGGGGCATATTTTGGTATGGAATCATTCTTAAGGCAGCTGTCATCTTCCCTGGGAGTCTTTATTACCGGGCAGGTACTGGAATGGTCAGGCTATGTGGCTGACATGCCACAGACCAGGTCGGCCATTGTTGCACTGAGAGCCCTCCTGGGTGCAGTACCGGGTATTATTATAGTTATAGCAATCATTGTTTTAAGTTTTTACAGGATAGGCAAAAGAGAGCATGAGGTTATAAAGAAGGCTGTAGCCAGGGGTAAACGGTACAGAAACAGCAATGCCATGTCAACAAACTTGTGACAGCGGGACCAACAAAGCAATCAAAATAATGACTAATATAACCTGGCAAATTCAGTAAACTTGCAAAAATAAACTAATAATGTTGAATTATTCTAAATTGCGGTGATACAATAATATCATGATTACTAAACTGGTACATATATCAATAATTAATATGGTTCGTATTATGTCAAGAGGTAAATTTAAATAATTGATAACCCTTTCATCAGTCTTACCAATGGTTCTGACTTCATCTTTCTAAGGCCTTGGCTGCAATAAAGATGAGGTTTCTACAAAAAATTACCTTATCACATTTTACAAGGAGGTATTATCGTGAAATACTATGTAGATGTAAATGCCGTGAAGGACGGCGACGGTTCCAGGGAAAGACCATTCAAACGTATCAACGATGCCGCAAAGGTGGCTCTTCCTGGAGATGAAATCCTGGTAGCGCCGGGAATTTATAGGGAATACGTAGACCCTATTAATGCAGGTACTGAAGATGCCCGCATCACATATACCAGTATCGAACCCCTGGGCGCTGTTATTACCGGTGCTGAACAGGTAAAAAACTGGAAGCATTATGAAGGGAACGTATGGGTATGCCGGATACCAAACAGCTTTTTCGGTGATTACAATCCATATACAACCATAGTATATGGTGACTGGTATTTTGCCAAAATAGACAGGCATACCGGCTGTGTTTATCTGAATGACGAGGCCATGTATGAAGCCACCACATTGGAAGAGTGTATCAAGGGTGAAGTCTATGAGTGCAGCTGGGAACCGGAAAAATCTATTTATAAATGGTATACCGAGCAAGACAAGGAAAATGACGAAACAATCATTTATGCCAACTTCCAGGGATTAAATCCCAACGAAGAAAATGTTGAAATCAATGTACGCCGCAGATGCTTTTTCCCGTCCAAAACAGGCGTAAGCTATATTACGGTAAGGGGATTCAAAATCAATAAAGCTGCCACAACCTGGGCGCCGCCTGCAGCTTTCCAGGACGGCATGATTGGTCCTCACTGGAGCAAGGGCTGGATAATCGAAGACTGCGAGATATCACACAGCAAGTGCGCAGGTATTTCCGTGGGTAAATATCTTGACCCCGATAACGAACATTATTTCACATATAAACAAGTAAAAAGTCCTACCCAGATGGAACGCGACGCAGTTTGCCGCGGCCAGTATCATGGCTGGGTGAAAGAAAAAATTGGCAGCCATATAATTCGCCGCAACAACATCCACCACTGCGAACAGGGTGGTATTATCGGCAGGATGGGCGCTGTATTCAGCATCATTGAAGACAACCATATCCACCATATAAATAACATGATGGAACTCGGCGGAGCAGAGCAGGCCGGTATTAAGCTGCATGCAGCCATCGACGTAATTATACGCCGCAACCATATCCACCACTGTGTAATGGGAGTTTGGTGTGACTGGGAGGCTCAGGGCACACGTATCACCCAGAACCTGCTTCATGACAACCAGCGGCCGCCATTTGCAAAAAGGCTTGAAGGCGGTATGAATTCCCAGGATATTTTCATTGAAGTCAGCCATGGTCCAACGTTAATCGATAACAATATCATGCTCTCGGAAGTCAGCCTCCGTTGTGCAACACAAGGTGTTGCTTTGGTTCACAATCTCATCTGCGGCGCATTTACAGCTGTCGGCGGTGGAACCACTTGGCGTTATACACCGTACCACATACCACACCGTACAGAAGTAATGGGCTTTATGACCTTCCTGCATGGCGATGACCGCTTCTATAACAATATATTCATGCAGAAATGGCCGTCTGAAGATTTTGTGATTCGTAATGACCACAATCCAGAGCAAGTTTTCCGTGAAAACAGGCGTGCAGGTACTTTCTTATTCGATGAATACCCGACATATGAAGAATGGATTTCACAATTCGATTTTACTCAGCGTCCAAACATGAGGGCTTTGGAGTCTGCACATTTTGGCAAACTGCCGGTATGGTGTGAAGGAAATGTATACTTAAACGGCGCTAAACCCTGGCAGAAGGAAAAGAAAAACCTGGTTATTGAAAACAACGACCAGGAACTTAAGGTGGAACTGGTAGAAAAAGACGGCCAGTATTATCTGAAGACAAATATATTCGATTACATCAAGGACTTCAACGTTCGGATGATTAACACCGAGGTACTCGGCAAAGCATTCGAACCAGAGCAGTACTTTGAGAACCCTGATGGAACGCCGATCCGCTTCGATTCCGACTACTTTGGAAATCACCGTGGTCTTCAGGTTATCCCGGGTCCATTTGCAGCTCCTGCTGATGAAATTAAACTGTAATCACAAACATATGCTTTATATGTAATAAAGGACGTTTCATTTCTTGCATATAATATCATGCCAGGATGAAACGTCCTTTTTATCTTTTGTTCCTGATACTGATATCTTTTGTTCCTGATACTGACGTTAAATTCATTACCTGATTTTAAACTTTGAGTAAAATAACCAATAAAAAAGCACCCAACCAAGATGTATGAGAACATCAACATTGAGCGCTTTTTATAAGTTCAATCTGCGTTAACTCTCAAATAGTGCAGTTTATTATTTGCTTAACAGCGATTTCAGCAAATTAACAAGGTTATATTTTGAGAATATGCTGATAGTTACAAGAGACACAACAGACATAATCTTTATAAAGATATCCAACGAAGGACCTACTGTATCCTTAAGGGGATCTCCGACAGTGTCTCCGACTACTGCTGCGCTGTGAGCAGGAGATCCTTTTTTATGTCCTTTCAAAGCCCCGGTCTCAATATACTTTTTAGCATTATCCCATGCACCGCCTGCATTACCGGTGAAAATAGCCAACATAACTGCTGAAACTGTAGAGCCTATCAGAATGCCACCTACAAAAGCCGGTCCAAAGAGGAAACCACATACTACAGGGACAATCATGGCAAGCATTGAAGGTGTCTTCATTTCTCTGAGAGCACCCTGAGAGCTTATTTCAATACACGTTTTATAATCAGGATTGGCGGTTCCATCCAAAATTCCGGGAATTTCATTGAACTGACGGCGAACTTCATCAACCATGCGTCTTGCTGCATTTGCAACTGCATCAATAAGCATACCAAACAGTGCAAATCCACCTACACACAGACCCATAACACTGCCGCCTCTGAAGGCTACTTTTAAGGTGCTTCCAAGCTTTTTCGTAACGCGTGCTTCATTGGCAACTCTTACATTTGCATATGTGGCAATTTTCATTCCCACATAACCTGCTGATGCACTCATAACAGCACCTATAACAAACGCCAATGCAGTATAAAAATTAACAAGTATACATAATGCTACGAAAATACATGACGTAACAATGAGCAATATTTTATACTCATAATTTATAAATGCATTAGCACCAATTCGAATTGCCGACGCAATTTCCGCCATCTTATCAGTACCTTCATCCATTTTTTTGACTTTTACAAAGTTCATGGCGGCAAAGCCCAACGCAAGTAAAGATGCAATAATGACAAGTGCTAAGATACTTATTAAATTAAGTTCTCCTTTCATTTCTAGTATCTCAATTTTTTCGACAAATAACGCCGCTATTATAGTACAATTTCTGAATATTTACAATATGTAATTCATGACAAACACTCATTTTCCGGAAAAAATTATTTAGGAAACAGATATGTATTATAGACATTTTTTGATTTGCAATAAACTACATTGAGATTTGTCATAATGGCTTGGGCATCTTCTTCTGTAATGTAACCACAATCCACCATTCTGGCCAGAACCTGCTGATGCCTTTGCCTGGAAAGCTCAGGACTGGCATCGGGTGAATATACTGACGGGGCATTGGGAATTCCAGCAAGTAACGTGCTCTCGTAGTCAGTCATTTCAGCCGGATCTTTGCCGAAGTAACCTCGGCAGGCATCATAAACCCCATAATAGCCGCTTCCGAAATAGATGGTATTTACATACAGCTCGAGGATTTCATCCTTTTCATATTGATTCTCCAAGGCAAAAGCCATGAAGATCTCCGCAATTTTTCGATCCAGTTTTTTCTCCTGGGTAAAATAAATATTCTTGGCCAACTGCTGGGTAATGGTGCTGCCTCCTTCTACCAGGCTGAAAGAGGTCAAATTAACCCACAAGGCACGCCCGATGGAAATAATATCTATGGGACCATGATTATAATAACGGTGGTCTTCAACGGCCAATACTGCATCTATATAAATCTTTGGGAGTTCTTCCAGGTAAGTGTAATTCTCACGGGTCCTAATACCCTGGATTTTGTCCGTCAGGCTGCATTCTTCCAGGGCTTCCCTGAACATGTTATATCCCTTTGCGGTCACAAACAAGCCCGCCAAAATGCAAACAACCAGAATGGTTGTGATAAATTTCAAGAAAAATTTTTTCATTTCCCTTTCCTTGCCTTTCAGTTTAAACTTGGTGCTTCCTGCTTTGACTAAACCTTAACTATGATTCCAACAGTCAGCTATATTCCTATATTATTATACATGGAAATGGTGACAACATGGTGACTTAAAAAATGACAAAAGTGTAATATTGATGATTAGAAATATTTATAAAGCATTCTTTGTGTATTCTTATATTTTAGGTTTAAATACAAGGATAGCAAAACTTTGTCCATTCGTTTTAACTGTTTCAATGGGAAGCATTATCTTTCTTTTTGAACTCCTCTAACAATTCTTCTTCAGTTTTTTGTTTATTGAGCAATTTATACAAATCTGAATAGGCTTCTTTTTCGTTATTATATAAATTAAGAACTTTATAAATAGCCCATTCATTACCTAGCCTTTTATCTACTGCATAAACTCTTTTTTCTCCAAATCTATATATTTTCATATCTGACTCCTCTTAAAATAAAAATTTACAATATTATACAACAATTTGCTATTCAACTCTATACATATCAATATTGGACCCATGAACGTTTTTACATAAAGCAACTTCCAGATTTGTATGGCGCAATTTCAGAAAGCCAGTTGTCCACTTACTGATAACCGAAATTTAAGGTTTGATTTATCTCTTAAAACTGGTAACCCTTTAATATTAACTGGTGTCAGAACCCCTGGCCGGAATAGTTATGCTGGTATGCCGTTCTGTTTGTAATTCAGTTTTCTACGTGAATTTATACTTTTCTTTATTTCACTGCCGTAGACAATGAGAATAATTGGTACGGCAAAAGCAAAGGCGCCTATAGTATCAATGAAGGCATGCTGCTTAACTAATACTGTTGATACACAGCAGATACCTGATGAGCTTAAAATCACACCTTTCTGCCATCGCGTGAATAGACGGCTGTCGATTGCGGCAGCAGCATCACCAATACATCCCAAAACATGCATGCTGGGAAACACATTAGTAGGTGTGTCTATACTCCAGATAAAGGCAAGAAGCTTTCCCGAAATGCTATTAGGTACAAAATCGGTAGGTCTTAAGGCCTGTCCGTTCGGTAAGACTACATCAAATATCAAGGTAATGGTGAAAGCCGCCATCAAGTAATACATCCACCGGCTGAAAGCTTCCCCGTCTCCAATAAGAAGAGGGATTCCCACAGCCGCAAATAAAATATAAAACAAGCAGTAACCCCACACCATTTGCGGTATAAAAGGAATCATTGCATCGATTGGCAAGTCTGTAACCCAATATCCGCTTGTCGGCGTATTGTTTTCGATGACGAAAAACAACAAGATATAGAGTGGAAAATAGAGACACAGCCATATATGTTTATGTGTTATCACAAAATCCTTGACCCTTTGCATGACCATTCTCCTTTCATGTTTTTTGCCGCAAAATCTTGCCTTTATTGGTAATATTACCACAAAATGCAGCTACAGATATCGTTAATTGTCCAGGAGTTGACGGCAGTATTAATTGATTGAACTTGATAAAAAAGGAACTGCTTTTATCCGTATTCGTCAACAATACCAGTTCCTTTTTATATAAATTTCATATTTTTAATGACATGCTTATGTATATTAATACGGTGTGATAAAATAAAAATAGTAATGAAACACTAGGGGGCTGTGAAAATGAAAAGTAAAATTAAAGTTATCATTGTCGGGATTATGGCTATTGTCATTCTGGCCGGAAGTGTTGCGTATGCTGCCGGCGGAGGTATTAAAAAATCCATCCAGGTTGTAATAAATGGCATCAATTTGATTGTGGACGGACAGACAATTTCTGCCGACAACATATTATACAACGGGACGACATATGTTCCAGTCAGGGCATTGGCAGAAGTATTGGGTAAAGAAGTGGTATGGGACGCAAAAACCAATACTGTGGAGGTCAATGACAAGGAACAATATTTCATTGAAAAGAACGGCATTAAAGTTTATGCCAAAACCATTAAATATAAAGATGAATATATTGATGTCAATATTAAGATTCCAGTCATTGAAGGAATGAATAATTCTGAATTAATGGACCGACTCAATGGGGAGTTTGAGAAAAAAGCATTGGATTTCAAAAAAGAAACTGAAAAATCTATTAAGGAAACTATTGAGGAAGCAAAAGAACATGGATGGCCTCTTCGACCCGGGAGTGTTTATATCGATTATGATGTAAAAATCAACGACAATGACACAATGAGTATATCTATGACATTTTATCAATTCACTGGAGGAGCCCATGGCAATACTATTAAGGAAACCGTCAATCTGGATTTGGCAAATGGAAAGGAACTGGCTTTGTCTGAATTGTTTGACAGCTCGAAGGATTATAAACAGGTACTGACCGATGAAATATTAAAACAGATGAACGAGAACAAAGAGATTTTATTCCCGGAAACCTTAGAGAATTTTAAGGCATCAGATGATTTAAACTTTTACCTGTTGGATGATGGCATTGTATTTTATTTTAATCAATATGAGATTGCCCCTTATGCCAGTGGTATTATCGAATATAAAATTCCTTATGACTCCCTGAAGGGTGTTTTAAGTGAGGAATATGCACAGCGGTTTTTAAACCATATCCAATAAATCTTTTAAACTAAAAAGGTCATGTTTTATAAAGATAATGGTAAGGGGTGCTACCCATATCTGGTAATAAGCTTACAAGCACAATTAACGGGCAGCCAAAAGATGCTCTCCTTTATTCCTGGCTGCCCGCTTTACATCTTCAGAATATCTCTAGATATCCCGTATAAAATTACTTAACAAACAAACTGTACAGTACCTGTGCCATCTGGGCCCTGGCTGCAGTTTCCTTAGGCAGGAGCCTGCCGTTGCTGCCATTGATAATACCTGCATTCACAAGATATTTTGTAGCATCCAATGCCCAGGACGATATTTCTCCAGTATCCTTAAACATTGACATGGTATTACTTTCGCTAGTCTCAGGCAGTTTACCGGTTACCTTCAGGATGTTGTACAGCATCGCAAACACTTCTTGCCGTGTTATCTCCCTGTCAGGTCCAAACATATTGTTCCCTATGCCTGCACTTATGCCAAGCCGTTTGGCTGCTGCCAGGTATCCGGTATAGTAAGTGTTTCCTGCATCAGCAAAATTGTCACCGGTATTTTCATCCGGGTCTATACCATAGGCCCTCATCAGCATTACTAAGAACTGGCCCCTCGTAAGCTTTGCTTCAGGGCTGAAATTGCCGTTGCCGGTTCCATTTGTTATACCTCTTGCTGCTATAAAGGTTACGGCTTTGCTATACCATGCACTTTCAGGCACATCATTAAAGCTTAACTTATTATACCCTACCGCATATTTCGAGAAGTGGTCAGTTGTAAATCTTACGGTACCTGTAGTGGAATCATAGACACAGTCCCTGACTATTTCCAGTTCTCCTTCTGCATTGATATAGTAGATTACTATGGCGTTAATATCTTCATCAGGTTTCGGGGAATATGGAACGCTTACTGTTACATATCCGCCAAACCGGGATATGACTTTATCCCCGCTTATGACACTGAATTCGTAAACAGGCCTGTCTCCAACAACTTGCCTTATTTCTTCACTTAACTCCTCCGTATCTACTTTTGATGCTGTTATTCTTACATCTTCCTCAGCTTCTTGATTTATGGTATTTAAGGTATCCTTATCAAAAGCAATTTCTGCAACAGATGTTGAAATAACAAGTGCCTCGAGAGTACTTTCATTCGCTGTCTCCACAACATCTTTGGGTATGCTTACTTCTACGGCTACGGAATCTTCAGGAGATTCCACTTTGACACTTACTCTCCCTGCGCTGCCGCTTTGTTCTGCATTTTCAACTGCTGCGGCAATAGCACTGTTAACCTGATCCTTTCGAATTTCAACAGTAACCTTTTTACCATAGTTATCTTCGGTGGTAACTGCTGGTACTATGGTTATAGTATTTCCGGAAGTAATAATTTCATTATCGGTCTCTGTGGAGGCACTTTCTTCTTTCGAAGTATTATCTCTGCTTTCACTTGGGCTTCCACTGGAACCTTCATCAGAGCCACTGCCAGGTGTAACATTACCGGAATCATCTTCACCACCCGAATCTTCTCCGCTGCCAGGAGTCTCTTCTTCATCCGGGATGTTCTCAACAATTAAAATTACTTTGTAGGTGTCTTCTGAATCCGCATTTCCGTCATTGGCCTTGAATATAAGTGTTATTGAACCTGTACTTGTTGCAGTATATTCGTACAAAGAGTCTGCCAGTATATACGGATCGCCGTTGACCGAAACATAATAAGTTAATTCATCGTTGTCTCCGTCTTCAAATATATCAGACAGATCAACACTGTAGGTATCACCTACTGTCACGGCATCTTCCGTTGTTGCCGGCACTCTATCCTTTCGGCAGGGTACATTGTTGGTTTCAGGCACTTCATTTACCGTCAGGCATACTGTATAAGTATCAGAGTCGGCCTTCCCGTCATTGGCCTTGAACAACAGTGTTGTTGAACCTGCCGTGTTCACTGAGTATTCATATAAAGCATTTGCTATCTCAAAATCCCCGTTATTTATCGAGACATAGTAAGTCAACGGATCTCCGTCTTTATCCTCAAATATGTCCGCCAGATCTATGCGGTAAACCTCGCCCACAACCGTTTCAACCGTCGTAGCCTCAGGTACTCCTGCCTTACGGTTTGGTGCCGTGTTCACCGCCGGTTCTTCCGGTATTTCAGCCGATTCTTTTACAGGAGCCCATACTGCCGACGCTACAACATCATCTGCAGGCATAATAAAGGTCTCACCTGGCTGATAGACCCTGTCCCTGATAAACCATCCGGCAAACAGGTAATTGCTCCTGGACAGGTTGTTAACATTGTCAAGTATCGTTATGCTCTCTCCCATTGCGTATTGGGCTGAATCTGCAGGGACGGAACCTCCGGTGTTCATATTGCCGTAATAGGACATTGTTTTTACAGGAAGCCATACGGCATAGAGAGTTGTCTCCTTCGGAGTCTTGGTATAATATGCCTGGCCGGGTTTATAGATATTTACATTGTCGGTCCAACCACCGAAAGCGTAACCTGTCCTGGTCAGGTTCCCGGTATTATCCGGTAGAACCACACTACTCCCGACAGTACATGTAACACTGTCCGGTACAGTTCCTCCGGTATTTCCGTTGCCGCTGAAAAACACAGTGGTAAATGTGTCTTCGCTTACACCACTGGCCCAAATAGCATATACAGTAACATCACTGTCATTTATAGCAAAAGTATCACCTGGTGAATAAATATTATTATTAACCAGCCAGCCATAGAAGACATGTCCTTCTTTATAGAGCGTTCCGCTGTCTTTTAAAGTCACTCTTGCTCCCGCTACATACTTATTGCCGTCCTGTGGAACATTACCGCCGGTGTGGCCATAACTGACGTAGGTTACAGTGTAGGTTTCTTCTATTTCTATATCGGGGGGAAGCGTATTCCATATTGCGTACAGCTTTATACTTTCAGAACCTATTGTTATTTTATCTCCAGGCTGATAAGCCGTGCCGCTTCCATCGGGCTGTGTGTTCCATCCGTCAAAATAATACCCGTCTTTAGTAAGGGTATTTTGGCTTTGAACAACAGCTTGCTGACCTGAAAGATACCTTATTTCAAGAAGAGCTTCTCCACCGCCGTTTCCGTTTCCATAATACGTAACAGTGTAGACTGTCTGGTCGGAAAACACAGGGTATAAGATAATGTCTGCTTTCCCAAATGTAATTTTTTGACCAGGAAAATAATTTGGAGCACTGCTGTATGGATTCGTACTCCAGCCCAGGAAACCCTTACCCGGACAGGTTGGAATTGATTTGCTCAACGTAGCCTGATCTCCTGCTTCATACCAATTGCTGTCCGTTGGGATTCCGCTGACATTGGTATTAAAACCGATACTATAATATAACCGATAATAGGTGGCACCTGCGTTCCATACAGACTGAAACCGGAATTTACGGTTCACTGTGATCTTTTCCTCCGGCCTATATGTATTGCCGCTTTCCGTTTCATACCATCCTGCAAACGTATAGCCTTTCCTATAAAGGCTTCCGCTGTCCATAATGTCTATTTTCGTTCCTTTAGGTATTAAATCGTATATTCCAAGCTCATCGTAAAAAACAGGATAATAAACGTTACCTAGTTCATCACTTATTTCAGCAAAACGAATTGAAACTGTCTCACTTGATGGAACACTCCATATGGCAAACAACACGACAGGATTATCTGGCATTATCAGGGTATCCCCAGGTTTGAAGGTAATCCCGCTGCCATCGGGCCTGGTGTTCCAACCGCTGAAAACATATCCGTTCTTGTGGAAACCGCCTGTATTACCCTTTATTTCTATAGTCGTGCCTGGGGTATAAAACGTTTCCGGCTCAGGCGGGCTTCCCCACTCTGCCGTGTTGCCGTTGTAACTTAATGGAAGTAATAAGATAATCGGTATTCCAGGGTCAATAATTATTATACCGCCAAGGATGGCATACAAGGTAACATCGCTATAAATGTTAAAGGTGTCTCCCGGCTTATAAGATATCCCTCTTCCGTCCGGTCTTGTGTTCCAGCATTCAAAATTATTCAACCCAGGGCAGGACTGGACTGTAACCTGCGCACCCGGAGAATAATCCGTATTGTCCATAGGAACGGTTGCTGCATTGCCGTTGCTGTCGTATTTTACCCTGTAAGCCTTTATCCATCTTGCATAAAATGTCACGTCACTGTTTATCTGCACAGATTCACCAACAGAATAATCATGTCCGTCATCTGTGAACCATCCGGCAAAGACATATCCACCTTTCGCAAGATTTTCAGGGCTGGGTATGGTAATCCTTTCACCAGCGGCAATAACGCATTTATGTGGCAAAAGGCCATCTGTATTCCCGTTTCCGTTAAAAGATACGACATATCCTTCAGGATTTGTTTCCCATATAGGATACAGGGTTAAGTCTGAATCAACCGTTATTACATCACCTGGCATGTAGGTGTCACCTGAACCGTCGGCCCTGGTGTTCCATCCCAAGAATATCCCGGTCGAAAAAACGGTTGACACTTCACTGTAATCCATCAATTTTAGTTTTGAACCTTGCGGATATTGTTCTGATTTGGCTGGAACGTCATCGGTACCAGTTATGTATGAAACGATATAAACCGGAGCCCACTGGGCATATAGTACAAGATCACCCAAACTGTAGTCTATATCGCCAGGTTTGTACGTTGTCCCGGTGCCGTCAGCCTTTGTATTCCAACCGGTAAAAACATAACCTTCCTTCATCAGGTTTCCTGTGTTGCCGCTTATGGTAATTGGCGAGTACTGGATAACTTTACCGGGGGCAAAACCACTGGTCGCACCGTTGGCATAATAGGTTACCCTATACGATGTGAGGTCTATAAGGGGGAAATTAGTTGAATACTTGGCATATAAAGTTATATCAGAATCGCCCATAGTAAAAGTCGAACCAAGATAAAGTTTTTGTCCGCTGCCGTCCGGCTCCGTGGTCCAGTATTCAAGCCCAAAGGTACCTGGAGCAGAAAGATTACCGCTGTTACCTTTTACAGTTACCTGGGCTCCGCTGGGATACTCAACGGGATCAGAAGGCGGGCTGCCCGAGAACAAGTTGGCGTTTGCGTCATAGATAACCCTGTAAACTGGAATCCAGACAGCTGAAAGGGTTATATCGCCATTACCTATAATAAATGAATCTCCTGGCTGAAAAATAATATTATCTACCATCCAGCCGCCGAATTTATAGCCCTGTCTTGCTAATCCGCCCGTGTTGTCCAGCACCTGTACCGTAGATCCTTCCACATAAATGTTATTATCTACGGGAACCTCACCTGTACCTGCACCGTTGGCATCATATATAACGGCAACTTTGCCTGGCTCTGTCACAACATCAGCATTTACAGTAAGAGGACTTATTATGTTAGTTCATAAAAAAATAAATGCAATTGCATACAATACTAAATTTCTCTTGCATTTACTTCTTCTTTCCATTAGTACCAACCTCTTTCGTGTGTATTATATTGTTCACATCTAATTAATGAAAAGCATTTAATCAGGCTTCGATTCCTCTGTTGACATAAAACATTCTCTTTCAAAAATAAACATACGCTATCTCATGTCTTATTGCAAACAAATTTTTCGGAAGCGGGAGCTTTTACATTAATCTATATCTAAATATCGAAAAATTTCTTGTTTTCATTAGTTGGAAACATTAAGGATAAAAAGAAAACTTCTAGTTAATTTGGCTGCTTCTGAAATTCAGCAAATTCTATCCTGTTCCGTCCTGAAACTTTAGCCTTGTAGAGCAGTTTATCAGCCATGCACACAATTTCATCCAGGAAAATGTCCGGCGAATATTTTACGGTTGTAACACCGAAGCTTGCAGTTACATACCTGGAAACAGAGGACTTCTTATGCTCAATTTTAAGATCCTGTATTCTTTTACTTATCTTTGCAGCTATATCCACTGCAGAATTGATATCAGTATCAGGCAATATGCATGCAAATTCCTCTCCACCATACCGGGCTGCCAAATGAACTGTCTTGCCCAAAACCTCATCCAAAACATTACCGATTTGACGCAGGCATTCATCCCCCATAACATGGCCATAGAAATCATTGTATTCCTTAAAATAGTCAATATCAATCATTATAAGGGATAATTGTGAATGGGTACGGCTCAGTTTTGAAAACTCATGTCCCAAAATTGCATCAAACCGTCTTCTGTTTGCTATTCCCGTCAGGCTGTCTTTATTACTTAATTCTGTCAACTGCCGATTGGATTCTTCCATTATCAATTCCATCTCTTTTCTTGAATTTATATCAGTCAATATGGCAAAGGATCCTTCAAAATTACCCGATTCATTCAAAATTGCCTGTGCTGAAACCAGAAACCAATTGGTCTGCCCGTCCTTCCTTAAAAGCCGGCATTCATAAACCGAATCCTCGCCCTTTTTCCGGAGTGATTCCTGTTGTCTGTAAATATCCAGCTGACTTTCCGGAAAGAAAGAAATATATGGCCGTCCAAGTAATTCATCCACGGTATATCCGAGAAGTGAAGCCATATTCTTGTTTGCAAAAGTGACTTTATAGTCTTTATCAAATATAACAATTCCTTCAATGGAATTCTCAACGATTTGTTGGAATCTCAATGCGCTTTTATGCAGGGTTTCCTGAATTACCTTTATCTGCATATCGCTTCTTTCTTTAGCAAGCATCAGCAGAATCAATGCACTCATTAAGAATATGCAATAGCTCACACATGGTATCATACTGGATATAGGATGGCCCTGAAGTTGATTAACCTGGTTGGGAAAACCCAGGCATATTATAGAAGCTGTCAGAAACACAATTCCGGAAAAACAATAACATATTCCCAAAAGTTTCTGAAGAGGTGATTTAATTTCAGATTTAAACAGTAAAAGCAGGCCTGGCAAAAAGTAAAAGACACTTTGGAGAAGGAAAATCACTCCTGACTTATAAGTCTCATTCATGAATATTGCCAAAATACATACCAGTATGATACCTGCGGTTGTCAAAACATGTACCGAACGTTTTACAATCTTCTCCCCGGTTAAATACAGAATGGTCCAGGTCTCGTATACACAGCCCAACAATAAAGCAGTACAAGCAAGTACTGTTAATGTATCAAAAGTACCCGGCCTTAAATACATCAGAAACGATCCGGCAGCCTGCAGAAATTTGGCAAAAGTCCAAAAAGGAATATGATGAGGATTATTTCTATCCAACTTAAATATTACCAGAAGCAGTCCAAACAACGTAGATCCGACTGCAAGCATCAACATTACAGTTCTTATATCCACTATAACCTCTCAAAATATGACAAAATCGTATATAATGAAAATAATATAAATTGGAAATAATTACAATATAAATTTGAAAAATTATTTAATAAGTTAACATAAAACAGTACCAATCTTGTTTATCCATAATTATAATATCAGTTCTTGATAAATCATTCTTATTATGTGTTATAGGGAAGTGTTTATAAAGTGCGTACTATAACTTATTATTAGTCTTAAGCCATTCCATAACCGGTTCCAGATTTTCCTCTTTCACTCCGTCATACCCATTTAAAATATGATTAATAGCTTCTTCTGTTTCTTCATCTTTATCCTTTCTGTTTTTAAGTACTTTTACGAATATGGAAAGCAAAATCTTGTCCATCCCTTTTAACTGTTTCAACGGTAAGCAGCCTCCGCGAAGGTAGAAGAATGGTATATTCCCAATTTCATTTCTTGCAATTACTGTTTCAGTATCTGGTTCGGCAGTCCTGCCGGTGCCTGAACCGCAAACAACTTTGATATTATATTTTCGTACCTTATTCAGCCCCTGGATTTTTCCTACCTTCATCCATCCAAGAAAAATAATCTCTTCGCTCTTATCAATTTTTGAAACCTCTTCTACCGGGACAGCTCTAAATCCTGTCTTTGCGGAAAGCATTTCCGCATATTTCTTTGTAAAGCCTGTTTTTGATGCATATACGATTATCATAATGACCTACCTCCTTCTGATGCCTTTAATAATATAAGGATTATGAAAAATTTGGTTCATTATTTTAATTGTACTCCTGTTTTTCTTATTTGTAGGCCCTGGGATAAAACTTACTCTTTTTGTTAAATTATAAATTAAGAAAATATACATTTACAGACAGAGCAATCCATATTGAAACATAATCTTTACAATTAATAAAGCCACAATATCTTTTTAGTGTTATAATCACAATAGAATTATTATTTAACAGGAGGTTAGCATTATGTCATGTTATTATATCATAGGCATTCGAGTTGATAATAGAATCAACAATGCAATAAAACTCCAGGAAGTTCTCACGAAAAACGGATGCAAGATAAAAACCCGTTTAGGATTGCATGAAGTAAGTGATACCGCTTGTTCCAACGACGGTATTATTATACTTCAACCCTATGGCACCAAGGAAGATGTTGAATCCCTGGTAAATGAACTCAATAATCTGGAAGGCATAACAGCAAAGTACCTGGACTTAAACTAAAATTAATACTACATACATTCTCGCATATCCGCTCAGTAAAATCTTATAGACTTAAAATAAAGCCCCGGAAATTCCTGGGGCTTATTTCTTTCTAATTACGGCCAGTGCTACCTGGTATGCCATTACCTCACGATAGATTCCCTTACCCTTGGCTAACGGTTGGTGCTATCAATCCACATAATGGAATTTCACTGTCAAGGTTGCGCGTACATACAAAGGGAAGTAGGGCCTAGAGGCTCCTGCTCCCCTCAGTGTTTACTGACCCAAGTAGGCCTTTTTAATTTCTTCGTTGGACCGCAGTTCTTGGCCTGTCCCGGTCATGGTGATTCTTCCGGTTTCCAGCACATAGCCGATATCAGCGGTCTGAAGGGCCATGTTGGCATTTTGCTCAATCAACAGAATAGTGACGCCTTTATGGTTAATCTCCTTGATAATGTCGAAGATGCCCCGTACAATCAGGGGCGCGAGGCCCAAGCTGGGCTCATCCATCATCATGAGCTTGGGGCGGCTCATAAGGGCCCTGCCTACCGCCAGCATCTGCTGCTCGCCGCCAGACAGGGTTCCGCCCAACTGCCAGTGACGTTCCTTGAGCCGGGGGAAAAGTTCATAAACCCACTCCAGGTCCTCCTCCAGGCCGTGTTTTCTCAGGTATGCTCCGAGGCGCAGGTTCTCATACACGGTAAGGTTAGGAAATATTCTCCTGCCCTCGGGCACCATGGTAATGCCTTTCGAGACAATGTAGGAGGGATCCTTTCCGGTTATATCCTCCCCCTGGAACTCAATCCTGCCGCTTCGGGGCTTCACAAGACCGGAAATGGTGCGGAGGGTCGTGCTCTTGCCGGCTCCGTTAGCCCCAATCAGGGTAACGATACTACCCTCAGGCACCTCGAAGGATATTCCCTTGACGGCTTCAATGCCGCCGTAATTGACTTTTAAATCTGTAACTTTAAGCATCTTCGGCCACCCCCAGATAGGCGTCGATAACTCGCTGATTGTTTTGAACTTCTTCCCGAGTGCCATGAGCTATCAGCTTGCCGAAGTCCAGAACATAAATACGGTCAGAGATGCTCATGACCACGTCCATATGGTGCTCAATCATGAATATGGAGAGTTTATAACGGTCTTTAATTTCCACAATGAATTCGGTCAAAACGCGGGTTTCCTGGGGATTCATACCTGCAGCCGGCTCATCCAACAGGAGCAGATTGGGATTGGTGGCCAGAGCCCGGGCGATTTCCAGCCGCCTTTGAATACCGTAAGGCAGGGAGCCCGAAACTTCATTTTTGTATTGCTCCAGACCCACCTCAGCCAGCAGTTCCACAGCCCGCTTATACATATGCTCCTCTTCCTTCCTGGCTTTACTTTTTATAAATGGCAGTTGCGACAAGAGCGTTGCGCTAAACATGCCGCTATTTATATGTAAATGCTGCGAGATAAGCACATTCTCCAGAGCAGTGAGGCTGGAAAACAAGCGTATGTTCTGGAAGGTGCGGGCGATACCCATTCGGGTGATTTCATCAGGGGTGCGCTTGACCACCTTTGTATATTTCCCCGCGTTTTCCCCTGCATAGAGCTTTTTCATTTTGCCCTGAGGGTAATTCGCGACCAAAATTTCGTCCCGATAAAATATTTGTCCGTTGGTTGGCTCATAAACCCCTGTGATACAGTTGAAAGCAGTGGTTTTGCCGGCTCCGTTGGGGCCGATGAGGGCCACGATTTCCCCCTCGTTTACCTCCAGGGAGAGGTTGTTTACGGCGACCACACCACCAAATTGCATGGTGACATCTTCCATGCGAAGTATTGTATTACTCATTCGACGCCACCACCTTCCCTCTCTTTTATCATGGCCTTTCGCCCGAAGAGATTCTTAAAGAATCTCTCGATGGCCTGCCAGGAAAACTCGTTTGTGCCCATTATACCGCGGCGGTAGAACAGCACGATGACCATGATGACAATGGAAAACACAACCATGCGAAAGCCTGCACGCAGCAGGGGCACCTTAAAATTCCCGATATAATGCTCCGCGTCCAGGAACCGTAGCCACCATTCACTGCAGGCCACAAACAGGAAGGATGAGATAATGCTGCCGGTCACCGAGCCAATGCCGCCTATAACCACGATGAGCAAAATCTCATAGGTCATGGCCGAGGTGAAGTATTTGGCCTGTACCGATTGCTGGAACATGGCCAGCATGGCGCCGCCCACGCCCGCAAAGAACGAGCTGGTACAGAAGGCCATCATCTTGTGTTTGGCTAAGTTTATTCCCATGGCCTCCGCAGCAATTTCGTCTTCCCTGATGGCCTTAAAGGCCCGGCCATAGGAAGAGCGAATCAAAAGCACGATGAGCCCTATACTTACGGCCGAAACAGCGAAAGGAAACAATATCGAGGAAAATGTGGGAAACTTGCGCAGAATATTGGAGCCGTTGGTGATGGGCCCCAGGGTGTTCCACTGGATGAGGGCGCGGATAATTTCTGCAAAACCCAATGTTGCGATAGCAAGGTAGTCGCTTTTCAGCCGAAGAACAGGCAGGCCGATCAGAAACGCAAAGATTGCAGCAACCAGGCCTGCCGCGATAATACCGACCGCGACGGGCACTGAAAACTGTACCAGTCCTCCATCAAAATATTGATAAACTGCGCTTCTCGCCTCAACAGGGATAGTGAGGATGGCATAGGTATATGCACCCAGAAGCATAAACCCTGCCTGTCCCAGGGAGAAAAGCCCGGTAAATCCGTTTAAGAGATTCATGGAGACCGCCAGTAGGGCGTAGATAACCCCTTTCTGGAGAATGGTGGACAGCATGGAACTCTTAAGGGATGAGTTATCAATAGCAATAAGTGCCGCAATGATAAGTGCGGCCAGGAGCAGAGAATATAGCAAATATCGTTTCTGTTTCATAGTTACACCTTCTCCGTCAGCTTTTCGCCAAACAAACCGTGGGGCCTAAACACCAGGATTATAATCAGCAGTGCGAAGGTGAACGCATTGCTAAAGATGGCATAGTCGTTGTTCGCCTTGATAAAGGTCTCGACGATGCCAATGACATAGGCACCCAGAACGGCGCCCGGGATAGATCCGATCCCGCCAAACACCGCCGCGACAAAGGCCTTAAGTCCAGGCATTGCGCCAGCCGTCGGGGTAACCTGCTCGTAGTTTGAAAAGTAGAGAATGGAGCCCACGGCGGCAAGGAAGGAACCAATGACAAAGGTGACGGAAATGACGTTGTTGATTTTGATTCCCATAAGCCGGGCGGTATTTTGATCCTTGGCAACGGCCCGCATGGCCATACCTATTTTGGTGCGGTTTATAAGCAGCACCAGGGCAACGACCAGAATCACCGTCAAAACAGGGGTGATGATGGTCAACGCCTTCACTGTCATACTGCCGATGGTGACCTCACGGGTCAGGAAGGGGATTACCGGATAGGGGCGAGCCAAGCCTCCGGTATAATAGGTTGCAAAGTTCTGCAAAAGATAGGAAACGCCGATGGCTGAAATCATGACACTCATACGTGGAGCCTCACGCAGGGGCCGGTAGGCAACCCGTTCTACGGCGACGCCCAGAATCACGGTTAGGATTAAAACTATGGGCAAAGACACGTAGATGCTGGTGGTGGCGCTGATGAAGATCATGAAAAAGCCAGCAGCCATGAAAATATCGCCATGTGCGAAGTTTATAAGGCGAAGAATTCCATAAACCATGGTATAGCCAATGGCAATCAGCGCATATAGACTGCCCACCGTAATACCGGCAAGCAACAGTTGTATGTAATAAAAAAAGTCATGCATATAAGCTGCCTCCAAAAAGTGGAAGTAGCGCCGCAGCGCAAAAGACATCAAGGCGAGCGGAAAATATTCTCCCGCTCCCCGAACTTTAAGGGTTTATATCAGGATACAGTCTGGGTCTGGAGGAACTTGAAGGTACCGGTCTCCAGATCAATTGTCTTGATATAGGCCATATCCTTGGCGGCATCGCCGTTTTCATCGAAGGAAGCACATTCGCCAGTAACGCCGGAATACTTCAGATTGACCAGTGCGTCGCGAATTGCGGTGCCGTCGGTGGACTGGGCAGCCTCGATGGCGGCCAGGGCAACCATGTAAGCGTCATAGCCCAAAGCGGACACGCCGGCCACACCAGTGGAACCGCCGTTGTTGGTCAAACGAGTGTTGTCAGCCTTGAGCCACTCAGTAAAGCCTTCAACAAATTCCTTGGCGGCCGCTGAAGTGTCGTTGGGATCAAAGAAAGCCGAGAGATAAACATCGTATGCGGCGTCTCCTGCGTTCGTGATGATAGTCTCGTTTTCCCAGGTGTCACCGGCCATTATGGGGCAGGTGAGACCAGCATTGCGGGTCTGCTTGATAATGAGGGGAGCGCTTTCAATGGAAGAGGGGGCAAAAAGTACGTCGATACCCTCACTTACCAGGCTGGCCATGGTGGCGGAGAAGTCGGTCTCGCCGCTCTGGAACTGGACATTGACGACACTGCCGCCCAGCTTCTCAAAAGCCTGCGCGAAGTAGTGTCCAAGACCAACGGAATAGTCGTCGCCCGCTTCGGTCAGGACAGCTGCCTTTCTGAGGCCCATGTCATAAGCAAAGTTTGCCATGACTGTGCCCTGGAATGGATCCAGGAAGCAAATACGGAAATAGTAGGGATTGCCTTCGGTGACCTGGGGATTGGTACAGGAAGCACCGATGGCGGGAATCTTGGCGTCTGCAAAAATTTGGCCTGCGGCGATGGAAACACCGGAGCCGTAGGAACCAAGCACCACCGAGACGCCTTCGGAGACCAGCTGCTGAGCTGCGCTCCCGGCCTTGGAGTTATCGGACTGATTGTCTACTTCCACCAGTTCGATGGTGTACTCCACGCCGCCAATGGTGACTTTGGGTTTAACGGAATGAGCATAGCGGATGCCCAGGGTCTCCTGCTTACCGCCGGCGCCATTCATACCGGAAGCCGGTTCGAAGATGCCGATTTTAATGACTTTTGACGACGAAGAGGAGGAAGGCGCTACGCTGGAGTTGGAGCTGGAGGAACTGCCGGAGCAGCCGGTTACCAACGCTACCAACATGAAACAGGCAAGAAACAGTGCAATGTACCTTTTCATTTCAATACCTCCGTTTAAGTATGGTGAGAGAACTCTCGTATCTGTTGTCCTTGTGCTGCGGACATTTGTAGTCAAAATCTACTTTGCCATTATAGCGCACAGCCAGCCAAAATGCAAGAGATAGTTAAGATTTTGCATGTTTCATAATATCCCAGAACATTGTCGAATTGTCTTTAGGTACACTGTGGAAAAACGACATTGTCTGAATCTCTCAAAAAATATTTACGATAACATACGGCATATGAGGTTGGATATGGCTCCATTTGTATCATAGTTGCCGGTCAGTCCATTTTTATTCCCTTGAAAACAGCTTCTCTTAAATACCCCGACTCCATCTCCTGCATATATTCCACTACGCAATATAACTCAGGTTTTGCCCATATGGCTCCTTTTAAATTTAAAGGCTGGAATTTAAGAGGCGAATTGTCCAGTTGGTGCTCAATAACATATTTGTAAAGGAAATCAAATGTATTTTTATCAACGTTGCGAATAGAAATTCTGTAATTAAGGTCATTGTCACAAAAAAGAAATCCCTTGCCTTCCATATAACCACAAAGCAGCAGATCCATATCCTGTTTGCGCTTGCTCTTAAGCCAAAGCCTTGAACGGCCCTGGACATAAATACCGTCAATTTTTTTCGCAACGATTCCTTCAAGTTCCTGATTTACGGCCTGTTCGAAAAGTGCGGTTCCGGCACCTCTAACAAATCTGGAAATTGCCAGGTGCCCGCCTTCAACAGTATTTTCCTCAAGCAACCGCTTTCTTTCAATAAGCGGCATCTCCGTGACCGCCCTGTCTTTATAGTAAAGAATGTCGTAAACTATAAGCGTGGCCGGGATTTTTTTTGACATCAGATTAATTTGTATAATGTTTGAAAGAAATCTCCTTTTATTAAGCCTCGAATAATCCGGTTTCCCCTGGTTTAGGACAACAATTTCGGAGTCAATTATACACTTGTGCCTAAACTGTTTATATATATCACGGAATTCCGGAAAAAGGGCAGTGATATCTTTATTGGCCCTGTTGCGGAGAGTCACATCAGTGTCGTAGTAACCGATACAGCGCATTCCGTCAAACTTTATCTCATAAATGTAATCATCAGAGTCAAACGGTTCGGACGGCACCGGTGCCATGGGCACGATGTTTTTTTCGTCAAACATGTCGCGGTTCATAATGTTTTTTCCTTTTTACCTGATTTTGCTTTTGCGGAAGTATCGGCGCCTGCATTTACACCCACCAGTTCTCCGGTATCATTTTCTCCGGCAGCCGCCTTCCTGTCTTCAGTGGCCGTTTTTCTTATTTTATTGCTTGTGCTCTTTTCCATACTTTTCCCTCTGCTTTTCCCTTTACCAATGCCGCTGCTGTCCGTTCTGCTATTTTTGGCGGCTTCCACGCTTGCTTTAAGCGCTTCCATCAGGTCAACTATATTCTGCTGCGCTTCAGGCGGACTTACAACTTCCTTTCTCTCGATTTTGGCCTGAATAAGCTGTTTAAGCGCATCCTGGTATTCATTCCTGTATTGTGCGATATCAAATTCCCCGGTCATGTTTTCAATCAGGCTTATAGCCATTTTCAGTTCATTGTTGTGGATATCCACATTATAATTAAGTTCCGTAATATCCTCGGTTTTTTTAATTTCATCCAAATAATACAGCAGATACAGGAGCATTCCGCCTTTGTCATAAGGCTTTATCATGGCCACATATTCATTGGATGTCAGCGTAATTTTTGCAATGCCAACCTTGCCGGTTTCACGCATAGCTCTTCTGAAAAGTTCGAACGCCTTGCTTGCACTGAAGTTTCCGGGTGAAATAAAATAAGCCTTATCCAGATATATCGGATCAACCGCGTCTTCATCCACAAAATGTGAAATTGCAATTACCTTTTTTGACTTAATGGGCAGTTTTTCGAAGTCTTCGTCCGTTATAACAACATACTTGTCTTTCTCATACTCATATCCTTTGACGATTTCATCCTGAGAAACCTCCTCATTGCAAGCTTCGCAAACTTTCTTGTAACGGATGCGGTTGTTGCATTTTCTGTGCAGGTAGTTCAACTTTACTCCGCTTGAACCCGAAGTCGCAGTGTATACATTAACAGGAAAATACACCATGCCAAAACTGATGGAGCCTTTCCAACTCGTCTTCATATCAATCACTCCTGTTTATTCCGATTGCTAAAAATCCCGACATATAGCTTTCACTGCAGATGTCAGTTTTAATAAGTGTATATGTCCCCTACGTGTATATGTCCCCTACGTTTTTATTTTGTCAGAAATAAATATTTCGATTCCGCTATTTACCATCAATTTTTTACAAATTTGTTATATGATTATATACACTAGACCGTTTTAACTATAGATTCACCTAGGACATTGATGTGTTCAACGCCAATGGCATTGGGGTATGACTGGCCCTGGCTTAAGTCACGGGGAGTGATAAAAAATCAATAATAAAAAAAGTCCTATTTATAAGGACTCTTTTATTATTGATTTTCTATATTGTCTGACTTTGAGACGACTTCTTTTATATGTTACTTATCATGCCTATCAGGCTCCTGACGGTATCTGCATTTTGCGAAAAGGAGCGCAGGTCCTTGCCAAGCAATTCTTCAGCTGCTTCCCTGGTATAGGTAAAAGCATATGTTGTTCCGTCATGCTCACCGGTTTTATCAATAATTTTGCAGTTTATGACATCTACATTGTCAATCAGGCTGAAAAGCACAATGGCATTCCGCTGAAAAGCGTCGCCGCTTATGGCTTCATTTACTTTTATATCAACAGAATCAGTCATTACATAGTTTATGGTTATGCCATAAGGCATGTCAGTAGTCTGAAGTTCAACCGTATCGCGCACTATGCCTTTTGGCAAGGGCATAGCGTCGATAATCGCAACAACCTTAGGGTTGTCTCCTACATAAGGAGTTTTATTATCCATTAGCGCCTTAATGGAATAACCCAGATATAAATCCTTATCATTCTGCTTATCCGTTACAAAAGCAATCACAACCGCGCAAACAGCTATAACCGCAATCACTATGACCCAAAATGCAGGTTTCTTAAAATTAAGAACATTCTTAATCCTGGCTTTTGTATGGTTCTCACCGAAAGCTAAAGGGTTTGCCGCCAAAAGTCCTTTCTTTTGCACCGACAGTGACAGGAGCGAATATGAATAGCCTCTCTTTGCATCCTCACCCAGCCTGCGCAGCACGCTCTCATCGCAGGACATCTCCATGTCCCGGCTCATGAGCACAAAACTCAGCCATATAAGCGGATTGAACCAGTGTAGGATGAGCGCAAGAAACGCAAGCGGCTTTATCAGATAATCCTTCCTGCGGATATGTGTACGCTCGTGTTCCAGTATGTAGGATAGGTTAGCATCACCGATATTTACAGGCACATAAATTTTCGGACGGATAAAACCGCATACGAAAGCTGTTTCAATGGCATCGGTTTCAAAGACATTGCCATCCATGCGGGTCGCGGTCTGAAGCTTTCCTTTGATTTTCACATAAGAAACAATACTATAAATTAACAGCGCAATAACGCCAAAAATCCAAATAAGGCTAAGAATATATATCCATATCTGTATGGGATTTACGCTTGCCACAGGGACAGCCGCAGGCAGGGAAGCATTAATAGCGCTGTCGATGCTACTGACGCCGGACCTGACAGTAGGCGTTTGCATCATTCCTATATTCCTCGGTACAAACTTAAATATTCCTATTCCTTGTTTCGCATTCAGGTTTATAAGATTGAAAAAGCTGAATTCAGAACTAAAAGAAAATGGACATACAAGACGGAAAAGCACAGGAGCCCAAAGAACATAGGAGAATATCTTCGGTGCTTTTTTTAACAGCAGGCGGACGAGAATAACGCCAATAGCCACATATGATGCAGTAATGCTCATGTTAACTACTGTTATGAATAAATCCTTATGTAGGCTCATTTCAGCGCCTCCTCTATAATCCGCTTTAGTTCCTCTGCCTCCTGTTGGGAAAGCTTACGTCCACTCAGGAAGGCGGTCAAAAACTTCGGCAGCGACCCGTCAAATGTTCTTTCCAGCACAGCTCTGCTTTCATATTTCTGCACGTCTTCACGCTTAACCAATGCAGTAACAGTCGCATCCTTGTTTTGCAGAATATCCCGATCACAAAGCTTTTTTAAAACAGTGTAGGTTGTTGACTTTTTCCAGCCGAGTTTATCCGCGCATAACTTTACAAGTTTAGTTGAATTGATAGGTTCGTTGTCCCATATGATGTTGACAAATTTACATTCAGCATCAAACAGCTTATATTTTTCCATGCAGTTGCCTCCTCGGGTTTATTCTAATAGACCCAATTAAAGTCTATCGCGTTAGACCTCATATGTCAATAGCAAAAAAAGAATAAGATCCCTGTTCGCCGGAAGTCTCCCTGAAAAGCTGTGGATGTGTTCCTCTAATGCTTACAGTCTTGTAAACAAGATGCTCTTTCTTCGCCTACTTTATCGGTTTTTTGCTCATCTTTGCCTTCTCCGGGGATTGTATTATCCATTTTTATATCACCGGAACAAAGCAGGGCAATCTTTGCACATACAGGACCAATTAACTCATACAAAACCGAAGACGATAAGATAATTGTCAAAAGCATATTGCCCAAAGTACCGTCTAATATTCTTCTGCCCAAAAAAGCGAGTCCAATAGCTACCCCTGCTTGAGGAATTAAAGCCAATCCTAAATAATTTCTTACTTCCTTTGTGGTTTTCGCTATAATACATCCCAGATAAGCACCAAGATATTTCCCCACAATCCGTATTATAAAATATGATACGCCTATTATTCCCAGTGTGCTGAACGAGTTTATATCCAAATTCATTCCAGATACAACAAAAAATATTGACAAAATAGGCGGGGTAAACCTTTCAACCTGCTTATATAATTTCTTGTCTTTGGTCATATTGATATAAGTAGTACCAAACAGCATACAGGAAAGCAGAGGAGAAATATCCAACGCAGCACATAGACCCGCAATTCCTAGGAGAAGTGATATAGTCAATATAAGCCGATTATCCTCACTTCGTTTCGGAGTCATTAACTTGCTTAATATTACCCCGCTTACAAAACCAATTACTAAAGCAACTATATTAAAGATTATAGGCAGGATGATCTCAAAAGTAGAAACACCTGCCCCGATATCTGAGTTAACAAAAGCTAAAGCAACGCTGAAAGCAATGAGACATACAGCATCATCTAATGCTACTACCTGTAGCAAGGTATTTACAAAATTTCCACGTGCATGATATTGTCTGATAGTAACCATTGTACTTGCCGGTGCAGTCGCTGTTGCAATTGCCCCTAAAAGCAAACAGAAGTCCCAATCTAAATGGAATATATAATGGATAGAGATAGTTACTATTATTCCAGCCAATAAAGATTCAAATAAAGTGATCACAATAACACCAAATCTAGTTTCTTGAAAATTCTCTTTCTTGAAAAACCGTCCGACGCCAAATGCAATAAAAGCTAAAGCGATGTCACTGATAAACCCCATGTTGTCAACCATTTCACGTGGTATCAAATTCAAAACATACGGCCCTATCAGGATACCAGATATAATATAACCAGTTACATTAGGCAGCTTTGCCAGCTTTGTGATACGAGTAAGTAAAAATCCAGCAAGCAAAATCACTGATAAAGATAAAAGAACAATAGTTGTTTCATTTATATTACTTAAAAAGTAACCCATTGAATAACGCTCCTTTAAAGCACCATATTTTTAAAATGTGGTTAAAAAAGTATGTTAAAGTACAATATGATGATGAGAGTATATAGTTGAATCACGTTTTGTGTTGATAACTGAAAGCAATGATTAAAATTATATGGAGAACTTGGTAGCAGTTTAACAACATTAAAAATAAGAACATGCCACACAAATATAAGTTTTTCTTTTATTATCATTGCTTCCCTTCCCGATCTATGCTACTATTATACTCATAATTTCAATAAAGTTAATTTATAATATTTTTATATATGATAATATATTGTTATAATTGAAGGTGGATAAGATGATTGATATCAGACTTTATACCTTATTAGCAGTGGTTGAACTTAACAGTTATACACGTGCAGCAGAACATCTTTCTTTAACACAACCGGCCGTAACTCAACATATAAAACAATTGGAAAAGGAACTGAATGTTAAAATATTCAATCGTGTCGGAAAAGAGATTAAGCCCACAAATGAAGGAAATATCGTTATTCAATATGCACGTAGAAATATCGCCTTATACGAGAGAATGAAACAGAGTATACTGGATGTACAACGCTATGTAAGGCGGCTTACGGTTGGGATTACTCATACTGCCGAAAGTAATGCTGTAGCAGAAGTGTTGGGAAGGTATAGTGCCAAAAATCCGGGCACAACCATAACAATAATTTCTGATTCTATAAGTAATCTTTATAGTATGCTTAAAAATTATGAGATAGATTTAGCTGTTGTAGAAGGTAAAATTCAAGACACCAGCATTAATTCACTTCTGCTCGACACAGATTCATTAATGTTGGTAGTGTCCAACAATAACCCTTTAGCCAAAAAAAGTATGGTGACCATAAACGAGTTAAAAAAACAGCCGTTAATACTTCGCAGACCATCGTCAGGAACAAGAAATTTATTTGCCGCACATTTAGAAAGTAAAAACATGTCACTTGACGAATTTAATGTTATTTTGGAAGTTGATAACATTGCCACAATTAAAGACCTTATAAGACGGGATATAGGAGTGTCTATACTTGCCCGTAGCGCATGTCTTGACGAACTAAAAAAAGGAAAGATTACTGTATTACCGATAGAGAATCTCAGCATGGTTCGTGAAATCAATATTTTATATCACAGTGATTTTAAGCATACGGATATTTTGGATAGTATTATGAAGGAATACAATAAAGTGGTTAAATTTTACACATTATAAATCGAGATTAATATAAGGCATTACTTGGAAAAACTCAGCCTTCTTGATGAAATTGTCCAAAAAAAGTACATATAAAAATAAAGCTGCAATGAATGCAGCTCTAATATTAACACCGGAGATCTTTTAACAGAAGGCGCAAATATATGATTTTTATTTCTGGTGTTTTTTAAGTATTTTCTCAATATTTCTTATTGTTTTTTCATCAAGAAAGTGTTCGATTTTTTCAACCTGTTCCGTTTCATCTTCTGAATTATTTATAAAACATAAGAACTTATTCAGAATATCATGTCTGTATAGCAAGTATTCACCTACTGCCAACCCCTTGACAGTAGGTTTTATGTATCCATATTTTTCAAAATCCACTAATTCCAAACGCCTCAAATTGTTGACCATTTTTGAAGCAGAAGACGGCTTTACATGAAGCCTGTCCGCAAGCTCGTTTATTCGTACCACATCCTGTTTTTTATAAATTCTGCATATCATTTCAAGATAATCCTCCATAGAAGAGGTTATCTGTGAGTTTTCATTCAACTGATATCCTTTAAACGTGTAGAAATCAGTATTGTTATCCATAACTAAAGCTGTTCCTTTCGTTGGTTAGATTCAAGATTTTCTACCTTGTAACACTGTTTATGGTAACACTGTTTATGTAGTCTCGTATAATGATAGCAACAGGAAACTTAGTTTCCTTATCCTAAATGTATTAAGGGGTGTCATAAATTATGAATAATATAAACTCATTAAAAGATTTAAAGCCAGGTCAAAAGGCAAAAGTGAAATCTATATTATCAACAGGCAGTATACGAAGGAGATTGCAGGATATCGGTCTTATTGAGGGAACCGAAGTGGAATGTCTGCAAAAAAGCCCGGCTGGAGACCCGGCCGCCTACTTAATCAGAGGTGCAGTTATTGCATTAAGGTCAGAAGATTCTTCAAAGATTTTAATCTTCTAAAAATTTAATAAATGAGGTGGCAAGAATGGGTCTGACAAATGAATCTACAGGGATTAAGGCAATTGATTCCGGATTGGTTATTAAAAAGTTAACGCCAGATGATAAAGTAATCGCGGTTGCAGGTAATCCAAACGTCGGTAAAAGCACGATTTTTAACAGCTTAACAGGGCTTAATCAACACACTGGAAACTGGCCTGGGAAAACTGTTACAATCGCCCAAGGATATTGCCATTACGGGAATTCTACTTATATTTTAGTTGATATTCCAGGCACATATTCTCTTATGGCAAATTCATTAGAGGAAGAAGTAGCACGAAACTTTATCTGTTTCGGTGATCCGGATGCAGTTATTGTCGTCTGTGATGCAACCTGCCTTGAACGAAATTTTAATCTTGTTCTACAAACATTGGAAATTACCGACAAAGTAGTCGTTTGCGTCAACCTGATGGATGAAGCCAGAAAGAAAAACATAAGGATTGATTTAGATGCAATATTTCAAAAACTTCACGTGCCCGTAGTAGGTACGACTGCAAGAAATAAAAAAAGCCTGGTAAAATTAGTGCAGTCTGTTAGTCAGTTGTTATGCCAACCGGAAGAAAATTCCACTTTTCAGATAAAATATTCAAAACCGATAGAAGACGCTATTGCTCAATTAGAACCTTTCATAAAACAAAAGATAAAGAAAAAGATAAATACACGATGGCTCAGCCTGAAACTACTTGACTTTGATGAAACACTGATTACTGCTCTTAATCAATATCTCGGTTATGAACTGATGAGTGATGAAGAAATTCAGAAACAATTATATCTAGCCAAAAAGATTTTATCAGACAGCGGAATTACCAGTGATACTTTAAGAGATGAAATCGTTGCCAGTTTAGTTTTGACTGCAGAAGATATATGCTCTGATACAGTCCACTTTGATAAAGTCAACTATAATGCGAGGGACAGGAAAATTGATAGTATATTGACAAACAAATGGACCGGTTTCCCGATTATGATAGCCATGCTCATGGGCGTTTTATGGTTAACAATAACAGGAGCCAATTACCCTTCACAGTTGATATCTGACGGATTGTTTTGGATTCAAGACAGGCTCACCGACGTTTTTCAATATATGGGTGCACCGGATTGGTTACACGGGATGCTTGTTCTCGGCATGTACCGTGTATTGGCATGGGTTGTTTCTGTCATGCTGCCTCCTATGGCGATTTTCTTTCCATTGTTTACCTTGCTTGAGGATTTGGGATATCTGCCTCGTGTTGCTTTTAATTTGGATAAATATTTTAAAAAGTGCTGCGCTTGCGGAAAACAGGCCCTGACCATGTGTATGGGATTCGGATGCAATGCAGCAGGAATTATTGGGTGTAGAATTATAGATTCACCACGTGAACGATTGATCGCTATAATCACTAATAATTTTGTTCCTTGTAACGGCCGATTTCCGACATTGATCGCTATCATAACAATGTTTTTTATTGGTGCAGCTGCCGGACCGTTTGAATCCGTTTTTTCTGCTGTTTTACTTACCGGCGTGATTGTTTTAGGCATCTTTATGACTTTTATAGTCTCAAAAATATTGTCAAAGACGATTTTGAAAGGCATTCCATCCTCGTTCACGTTAGAGCTTCCGCCATATCGCAAACCTCAAATTGGCAAGGTCATTGTCCGTTCCATCTTTGACAGAACACTGTTTGTACTCGGAAGAGCTGTTGTAGTTGCAGCACCAGCCGGTCTTATTATATGGGTTATGGCCAATATTTCCTTCGGCAATATGACGTTGCTTGCCCATTGCTCAGGCTTCTTGGATCCGTTTGCAAAAATGTTAGGAATGGACGGTGTTATTCTTTTGGCATTTATTTTAGGTTTACCAGCCAATGAAATTGTAGTACCAATTATTATTATGGCTTATATGGCCTCCGGAAGCATCATGGAATTGGATAGCTTATGGGACTTAAAGCAACTGTTGGTCCATAACGGCTGGACCTGGATTACAGCAACTAGTACAATGCTATTTTCTCTGATGCACTGGCCTTGCTCCACAACCTGCCTTACCATTAGGAAAGAAACACAAAGTTGGAAATGGACGGCAGTTTCATTTGCTGTACCGACTATAATGGGGATTATCATTTGTTTTGTATTTTCTAATATTGCAAGGTTATTTATATAAATGAAATAACCCACTTTTACTGTGCACGCCATTCATAAACGTAGTACATACCGGAATTTGCACAGCCTGTCCGGATACAGCGGCAATTTCTTTGACCTTTCCGTAATCCAAGTTCCAGAAACGGTCGCAAAAGCTGTCGATTTCCTGATTGATCAGTTGCTTTGCGCACCTTCATACTGTCCGCCCTTCTGTAAAAATTTTAGGTAAAGATGCTTCAAATATCATCGTTCGAAAGAATGAATTGACAAAAAAAAGCTTCTCATACTTTAGTATGAGAAGCAGGTTAAATCCAGTGTTTATGTGGTCTTATTTATCATTCGTCTGTTTGGTTCTTCAGTATAGTACTGATAAGTTCCGCACGGCTGCCTGCATCATATCTAGTAAAAAATTCCTTTATCAAAACTTAATTAATGTCTTGACAACAAGTTGTATATTACCTGTGCCATCTCCGCTCTTGTAGTTGTGCCTGTTGGAGAGAGTTTTCCTCCGTTTCCGGCAATAGCACCAGTTTCTACCAGAAGAGTCATTGCTTCTTTTGCCCAGGGAGCAATGCACCAGCTTGACCATTTGAACATGATTAAATACGGTTCAATCAGCTTGTCAGCTTCTCCTTTGTTGTAGTAGTAATGGAAACCAATAAGCCGTTTTTGGCTCATGGCCTTTTTCAACAACTCTATTTTAGTTGCAAGGCTATCCTTATAATACGATGACAAATCGATCAGGATATTGTCCGAAAGAGGAATAACCGAGTCTTTGCCAGTAATCTTGCTTGCAATCCTCTCGCAATTTGAGGTGTGTGAAACGCTGTCAATAGACTTAAGACCTATGAGAATGGCTTGCAATTCTTCAGTTGTAAATACCGTAGTGTCAAGGTTGAAGCCGTCCATAATTGAAATGCCGCCGCCCTTACCCTGGGTCGTAACAATAGGGATGCCAGCGCGGCAGATATCCTCAATATCACGGTTTATTGTCCGCCGCGACACCTCAAATTTCTTCGCAAGGTAAGGAGCTGTGACTTTCTTATTCTGCTGCAAAATGGTAATTATTCCGATAAGGCGGTCTATTTTCATAGTATTACACCTTATTAACCAGGTTCCCATCCTTTGTTGTTTTTTATTGATGTATATAACCTTTCTCTTAGCACAGCAAGGCTTGTTATCTCATCAATATGCCCGAGATTACAGCGGATGATGTTATAACCGAAATCGTGCAGCAGTAGTCCGTCAAAGCATTTTTCGGTAAACTTTACTGCGTCGTATTCACCAAAATAACCGTCCATATAAGGCTTTTCAAAGCAAAACAGTTCGCATACTACCGCTGCAAGCTCATATTCCGAAGGAGCCAATACCGCATCTGCAAAGTCAATTATATAAAGCTTGCCTTTAGCATCAATCCATACATTATCAGGATTCAGGTCACCGTGAACATAGACGGGTGCTGTTATTTTATATTGCTTTAAGTACTCTTTGCGCTCATTTTGAAAGCTCAAAGGGAATTTACTCCAACGCTCGCAATGCAATGCTCTGTTTATAACATCGATATGGTTGAAACGCTCGCAGGGCGTGTTCATCCTATCTGTTATTTCCCGCAGTTTCTTGCCAAATTCTATTTTTTCTTCATCAGTCATTCCACTTTCAAGCTGCCCGAAGGAGCCTCCTGATATATGCTCCATTATAAGATAGTGAAACACATATTTATCCTCTGCCGTTCCGCTTGCCAGAAGTTGCGGAACTGATATCCCGAGCCTGTTTGCCCGTTCTATGCCGAAAAGCTCGGTCTTATAATCCGAATCGGTATCCATGCCGGATTCTTTAGGCGCAAATATCTTCACTACAAAGTCACCGACCTTGAAGACCGCGTTTGTGCCAGGCATGCAGTGTTCAATCTCTTTAAAAGGTAAATTGTGGCGGTTAAATATGTATTTTATAAGCGGTTCAAAGTCCTTAATCGACTGAAAAACTCTCCCCCATGACGACCAGCCGTTAATGTTGGCATTGAACATATGCATTGAAATTGTCCTCCAATTCTTGAATCATCTCTTCAAACCAATTCACCTATTCTTTTATCGTCTCTTCAAGCTATTCCACCTATTCTTTTCTTGCCTCTTCAAGCTAATTCTCCCACTTTTATCTTCCCTTCAGCCCTATCACCGCTTTAGCGCTATACATTCGATGACAGGTTTTCTGTCTTTAGAGACCTGGCTTTATTGCTACTATTTCCTCACTTCTTCCAGCAAAGCCTTGTTTTTATACAACCAGTTTGTCATATCTACACAGCTATCTGATGTTTCTTTTTGCCCAAGTTTTGCAAAAAACGCAGAAAAAATAACTTCAATCATAACAAACATCATATGAAAGGCGTCTTTCTCATTTTCACTGAGCATTGACAAGCCTTGATATCCATCGATAACCCCTCGGAAAATTTCCTTCCAGGCTTTAACTCTCTCAGGGTCTTGATATTTATCTACAAGCATTGATGCGCCCAGATAACAAATATCAAAAATGCGTACATTCTTTTGGCTGATTTCAAAATCAAGATATCCGGTGAATAAATTGTTGTCAAACATCAGATTCCATAGATGCATGTCTCTGTGGATTAGCTGCCGGGGCAAGCTTTCATACAGTTCTTTAAAAGCATAGCAATCTTCGATTAAACCATCGGCAAAAACAATGTTGTTCTTTTCAATCTCGTCTTTAATCCATCCGTCAAGCTCTCTGATACAGTGAGCATCATAATATTCGACTTTATCTTCAAGGTCTTTTAGTGCTATATGCAGCGCCGCAACAATTTTTCCGAGCATTTTTCCGTTTTCGTATGTGTTACCTGAATATGGGTCAAGATAATGCCCGTTTATTTTATCCATCAGACTATAATAGGCATCGTCAAGAAAAACATAATCCTTTCCTTCCGTAGTTTTATAAAATCTTGCTACCGGAAGGTTTTTTTCAATAAGCAAGCTGCTAATCAGAATATTCTTTTCGAGATGAGCAGTATCAGTATTGCGCTTTAATATGTACTTGTCATCAATATTCCATGCAGACTTGTATACTTGAGTAATTTTATCGGAGTGTTTTATTCCAAACAAGGATAGTATTTTATTTATCGTTTCATTAGTCATGATTTTCCTCCACCTTTTCCGTTTCTTACAATACCCCGCTTTCAACTATGGAAAAAGTCTTGTTATCACAGTCAATTTCAGCCATTGCCCCATAAGGCAAAATGCAGATAGGAGATGTATGTCCAAAGTTCATGTTGGCGACTATCGGTAAATTGTAAAGCCCGAAATTTTCATTTACAACAGACAGCATCGCTTTCTTGTGTTCATCAAAGCTCTGATAACTACACAGTTTTCCAATCATAATACCTCTCAATTTTTGCAATGCACCAATATTACCAAGCCACATCAGAAAATCAGCAAGCTGTTCCGGTGAAAAACATTCAGCAATATCTTCAATGAAGAGTATTTTACCATCCAGGTCATCTGTAATAGCTTCCAGCACTGTATCTTTCAGTATTCCTTCAAGCTCGCATAAACCAGTATGTCCGCCAAACAGTCTGCCCTTTGCCACGCCACTGCCTTGTATCCATAAATAACCGTTATCATGATAATAGGTTTTTGATGCATTCCTGTCAGTATAATCATTTGCATCACAACTGAAATTATCAGATGGCTCAATAATACCTATAGGACTATCATCAAACAACACTTTTTCAAACCACTTTTGGCTGTATGGATGGTAATTTGGAGTTTCTGCAATAATCGGAAGCAGATTATGCCCGTAAAAGGTCGACAGCCCAATCCCATAGCAAAGCAGATGAATATTCATCACATCAGAATAGCCAATAAATATTTTAGGATTTTGCTTTATAATATCTGTGTCAATATATGGGATAATCTTAATACTATCATTTCCGCCTATGTTGGCAATGATGGCTTTAATTTCTTTATTTTCAAATGCCCAATTAATATCTTCAGCACGAGCCTTCGGATTTTCTCTTAAGTAATCAGTGCCTTTCATAGAATTTGGTGCAGGTATAACGGTAAGTCCATGGACGTCTTCAAGCCACTTTTTGCCTAGATTATAACGCCATAAAACATCGATATCGCCGGCAATCCCCAGAGCAGGACTGACAGTTGCAACTTTATCACCTTTATTGAGTTTCTGCGGTTTAATTAAGCGATTCATTTTATTCAACCCTTTATTTATATACAATATCTACAAATTCCCACGGCTCATCTTCATTCCATAAACCGAAAGCTTCATTAAATCCATCCTCTAAAAACATCGGCAGGTAATTATGAAAAGTATTTGCTGTTGGTCTTTCTTTAAGTTCATCAATGCTTATCCAGAAATTTTTACCTTCCTCCATTTCGGTTATCAGCTCACCTTCAAAGTCAGTGGTTTTATAGAGAAAAACAATGTATCTGTCAAAGGTTTCGTTGTTGCTCCAATGAAAGATTCCACAGGATTTTAGATTTTTTATATCAAGGCCTGTTTCTTCCTTAATCTCTCGAATCGCTGAATCAACAATGCTTTCGCCTTCATCAACATGCCCACCGGGAAAGGCCAGGCCTTTCCAGCTTTTTGTCCTTTCCTGAATCAGTACTTTCCCTGTGGTTTTATCTTGAATCATAACCATGTTTGTAATTTCTACTCTTGGCATTCCAAATACTCCTTCATTTCTCCATTACTTAACCCAACCTTTTTTAACATTTCATCTACTGGTTTTGTTCCATCAACAATTACAACAGGGCAATATACCTTTTTGAGCCATTCTGAATGCAAAGTTCGACTCCTTTGCTCAATTCCCGCAGTATCATATTTGGCCGCCCATTCAATAAATTCAATGTGCTGCTGATACATATCACCACCAGGCAGAATACGTTCACCAAAGTTAATATATTCACGCTGCTTTAAGCGTTCAATTCGTACTTCTGTTGGCGTCTCTACTAAAATAACCAATTCAAATTTTGGGATAAATATATCACCCCAACCGCATAATGAGCCCGATATCACGCATCTTTCTGCTTTCGAAATAGCTTCAGAAAGCAGCCTTAGTCTTTCCGAAGGCTCTCTTCTCGTTGTGTATTTAGGATCAGTTGGAACCCAGAAAAAATCATCTGTGTCAAGGTGCTTAAAGCCGTATTTTTCGCTTATTGCTTTTCCGAGTGTTGTTGTACCAGAGCCTGATGCACCGAGAATATGAACAATTTTCGGATCAAATATTTCTATTCTGCTGTCATAATATTTTTCTTGAAATGAAACAGCATTTTTAATTTCTGTTGCCGACAAGGTAATTCCATCAGGTACAGCGACAAGCTTGTCTTCGACATCATTTTCCCGGTGTACAATTGCAATAACCCTACCTGTAAATTCATTAAGCGGCCTTTCCTCTCCGATGATATATACATCAAGCTCTTCACCATCGGGCGCAATTACACCATCAATATAACCATAGTTTATGGGATATATAATGTCATTGTGCTTTGGGTGAACACTGCCAAGTTGGCGGTCAATTGTAACAGTTACTGTCTTGCCAAGGAAAGACCACACCTGTGCTTTCCGTAAAATATGATTGATGAACTCTGCCTTGCCCTCTGTATATGCCAATCTGTCGGTTTGATGTTCACTCATAAGCCGAAGCTTAAGGGCTTCATATTCTTTTGCAACCTCGGGTTTTGCGTTCAAATAATTCCTGAAGTTTATATAATCATACCATCCTTTGCTTCCTGATTTGACTACGTGAATGTGATGGGTTCTTATATCGGCGTTCTGATTGCCACATACAAAAAGCATATCATCTGCTACATTATGTTGACGATATATAAATCCTGATTCTTCAAGCACAGGAATAAGTTTTATTACTTCGTCAAAGTCACTAACTGCGACTGCAATATCGATTATAGGCTTAGCCTTAATATTCACAATTGAAGTGCTTCCCACATGCTGAATATCAGTTGCAACATTACCAAATATGGCTTTTAACTTCTCTATAGTTTGAGCCGCATTTTGCTCCCATGCCTTATCATGGTCGCACAGCTCGACCATTCCCCGTTTTAATCCAAGCATATTTTAACCTCTCTATATAGAATCTCAATATTGTCACAACCATAACGCCTCTCTTAATACATTTTGACCATGCAAATCTTCAACACAAACCATTTTAGCGAGAAGCCATGCACGCTGCTCATCGGTAAGCTCCTGCAGCTTGGTAACTTCCTTGGATTTAGACATGCGTTCCATTATTTTATCAATGGCATCTATCTTGTTCTCCGCCGAGGCTATAGCTTCCTGCCATACCAAACGCTTTCTTGCAAGCGCCGCCATGAGGTCGTTACTATTTATACCTCCTGACATGATATTTTTTATTTCGTTTAAAGAAAATCCAAGCATTTTAAGCTCAAGCAGGGCATCGAGTATCTGTACCTGATCAGCGGTATAATAGCGGTATCCCGTGTAGGGATCAACTTTTGCAGGCACGAGTATCCCTTTTTTCTCATATATGCGTATCGCCTTCACCGACACATTATAAAACGCCGCAATCTCGCCTATCTTCATCAATGGCTCTTCCATACTTATTCCTCCAGTGCAATGCACATTGTTTCATTGACGCGCCTTACGCCCGCCAGCGCAGTTCTGATATTCATCAAGCTGTTTATGAGCAGCATCGAACCTACCAGCACACCACCCCTATACTCAAAAGTTGCTATGAGTTCTCCAAAAGTCAAATCCCCAGCGGCAATCCAACTTCCGCCCATCAGCAGAATAACAAGGTAACCACTCATACCCATCAACGGCAGCAGCCCGCTTTCTATCGCCCTGCGGTGCTGTATTTTCATATTCGCTCTTCTTAGTTCCGAACTGCTTTCCTCAAAACGTCTTAATAAAAATCCCTGTGCATCATAAAGGATGGCTGTATCGGCGCATGTCACGAGCGCATTCATATCAGTGGTATTCTTTGCAATGGCTTCCTGCACATTCATTGCAAACCGGATCATGGGTTTTGCTATAAAAAGCTGGCTGATCAATATATGTGGGATAACGAACATTATAATTAACCCAAATATCCCCGGATTCATCAAAACGAGCATCATGGAAGACACGCAAATATGCACGGTAAACACAGCTGCATGCGGTATATGTAAATTTTGGTTTAACATGGCCGTCGCCGCATGAACATCGGAATTTAACCGTGTGATCCACTCTCCGGACGGCTTGGCTTCAATCTGTTGCAAGGATAAGCATGAAATATGCCAGAACAACTTTCGGCGTATTGCCCCCACCCATTTTATGACATAAGTTGCGTAGAACGTCCAGACAGTTCCATTATATAAAAAAAGAAACAGACTTCCAATACCAAATAGTACGCAAACATAATACAATCCATTTTGATTTCCCTTATTTATCATACCAAAAGCAAACTGCAAAAAGCTTGCTTGAAGGGCCGTACGCAGAGCCTCAAAGGGACAGCGCAGCAATGTCAGAATGATAAAAAGCCTGACCCTGCCTGCCATTCTGAACAATTCCCATATATCCCGTATATTACGCATCATAAAGCTTCCCTCCATCCAGTCGGTATATACGGCTGCACCCGGCCAGGGTCTCAGGCCGGTGACTCACGCTGACAACAGTCTTGCCTTTTGTAAGATTTTCAAGTGCAGATAAAACGGCATTGCTTGTATCGCCATCCAGTGCACTTGTCGCCTCATCCAGCAGAACAACCGACGCACCTTTTGCAATAGCCCGGGCGATAGCAATACGCTGCGCCTGTCCACCTGAAACCTTCCCACCCCGTTCTCCGACAAAAGTATCTATACCGTCCGGCAATGTGGCAATCCAATCCGAAAGTTGTGCTGCATCACAAGCTTGCCTGATCACTTCATCGCTCATAGGGTGTCCGCAAGTGATATTGTCTTTAATACTCGCCGGAAACAACATTGCACTCTGCATCACCATTGCCACCTGTTTGCGTATATCCTCCGGCTTGCGTACTCCCTGGACTTCAATAATGCCACTTTGAGGCGAATATAAGCCGGACAGCAGCTTCAAAAGCGTACTTTTCCCGCAGCCACTCACCCCAATAATCCCAATTCTTTCGCCTGTCTCAATGTCTAAACTGATATCACGCAGGACCTGGTTACCACCATAAGCAAAAGTCAAGTGCTCAATGTATATACTCATTTCTCTACCTCCCTGCTTCTATTGCTACAAAAGGTTCTATACGCTTCATATTGGCTGAGAACCTGCGGAACATGGCAATCCGTCCCGGCATATTCATCATCACGCCCGATACATTCCCGGAAAGATTTATGAAAACATATAAGGTGCCAATTGTTGCCGACCCATGAATAACCTGAGTGCCGCCTATCAAAAAAAGCAATAATAGGGGGAAACAAGACAACATGGCTGACAATGACAGCAGTCTTGCCCGTGTTCTTTCTTCTGAGATGCCTGCAATTTCCCATTGTTCAAGAGCTGCATTGTATCTTTTCTGAATGAGGAAATTTGCATCAAATAGCCGCATAATTGGAAATATTGTGATCAGAGTGTCTGCAAAACCGTTCATTTGTGCATTCGCCTGCTGGCTCCTTTGCGTTGCTTTACCAATGACCTTGCTGGAATAAGCCGTGTAGAATATGATTATGACACTTGGCACATTGGCAAGCAGAGTCAACTTTGGGTTAATCCAAAGCATCCATGAAAAGGTTCCGATAAATCTTATCAAATCATCTACTATGGTAAATAAATTAGTACGAAGAAATCCGGATATATCGCCTATTTCATTTTGAAGCCTGGAAAGCTGTTCGCCCGCATTAAGGTTTTCAATTTCAGTTATTGACAAAGTGGTGAAATGCTTTGCGTATCCCATGCGGAGGTCGTGCGCCAGTGTTTCACATGTCCAGCCTGAGCACATGTTCAATGAATATGCCGTTCCCATACTGATAAAGATGGTAATCGCCGCTATGATTATTGTTCTTATGGAAACAAAATGATTTGTATTAATAATGTTGATAATAATACTGAGTTGTGCATTCCACCATAAAGATACTGCGATAGAAAATATGCTGATTCCTATGGTTAGCATGACCAACCAGATACGTTTATATAATAGCTTTTTAAGTAAGCTCATATCCCTGCCCCCCTGAAATAATTCTAATCTATGCCCCAAGGGCAGAGTCAATAAGTGGTGTCTGCGAAATACAATATTTCTGAACATCAGAAAACCGCTCCGACAGATTTTTCTAAATACCGGCCGGAGCGGTTCAGAATTAGTTTAGAACAACATATTTATATACCTATCTGAAGCATTACATTATACCCGCCTACATCCACTTCCTTAGCAATTACAGGGTCGTCAACTTTGGCAAGAAGCTTTAGTGCCAGGGTTTCATCAGCGATATTCTTGCCATACTTTTCGAGAATGGTTCTGATCATTTCAGAGTCGCTCATAATTGCCAGGAAAATCCGCTGTTCAACCTGCAACCCTGCTTCCTTCCGCAATAGCTGGCATTGCCTTAGCAGCTCCCTGTATAATCCTTCAAGTACAAGCTCTCCTGTAAGAGCGATATCAAGAGCAACAGTGATATCTTTGTCAGTCGCAACAGCAATGTTCTCTTTATACCCGGTATTTTCAATGAAAAAGCCCCTGGGTACCGCTTCAGGCCATCCGGGCACATTCACCATTTCTCTGGTTTGAAATTGCTCCACCATTGCAGCCATTTCATCTTTTGTTGCTTTTTCAAGGCATAATTTGAGTGCCTGAGTTTTTCCTTTCAACACACTTCCTGCATTTTTGAAATTCAGTGTAAGGTATTTAGTATTTAGGCTGCTGCAATCATTTAAGAACACAACCTCTTTTATATTCAGTTCATCTTTTATAATATCCAGCATTCTATTGATTGCAGCTTCATTTTCAGGTGTTGTAACTACATACATGCATGAAAGAGGCTGCTTGACCTTGAGCTGGTTTTCATTTCTTATCTTCAAGGCCATACCAATCAGTTTTCTTGCAGTTTCCGTTTGTTCCAGAATACTTTCTTCTCTTACAGCACCTATTGACGCAGGCCAATTGCTTAAGTGGACGGACTCTTCTGAATCAACTTCAAAAATCCTGACCATATTCTGCCACATGTATTCGGTCAAAAAGGGTACGATGGGAGCCATGACCTGTATCATCACCTTTAAAGCCTTATACAGGCACCAATATGCTGCATGCTTGTTATCGGAATACTCCTGTTTCCAGAACCTTCTCCTGTTGCTTCTGACATACCAGTTGGACACGTCATCAATATACATTTCAAATGCCTTTATAACATCCGCTGTCTTGTAGCTGTCCATAAAATCTGTTACTGCGTATAGAAACTCTTCTGTCCTTGCAAGAAGCCACCGGTCAGTGACTTCAAAACTTTCAGGCACAATGGCGCCATTTAGTTCAGGCTTTTCAAGCATGGCATAGGTCATAAAGAAAACATAAATGTTCCAGAAAGATAAGAGCTTTCTTCTTGCCTCTTCTCCAAGGTTAAAGCCGAATCTTACATCGGTTGTTACATTGGCAGCGGCAAACAGATATCTGATTGTATCCGCCCCAAGCTTCTCAGCAGCTTCATCAAACTTGATCATAAAGCCCGTTTTTGAAAATTTCGTACCGTCTTCCGCAACAACACTGTTGTGTGCAAGCACTCTTTCATAGGGCGCTCTTCCTTCAAGGGTTACACTCATGAACAAAAGGGAGTAAAACCATAGCCTGACCTGCTCTCTCATCTCTGTTACCCATTCAGCGGGATAATATTTTTCCCATTTTTCTTTGTCCTTAAAATAGCCGAGTGTGGTAAAGGGCACTATTCCTGCATCAAGCCATACATCTCCTACTTCAGCAACTCTTGATACCTTGCTGCCGCATTCAGGGCAGTCTATACTTATTTCATCAATCCAGGGCCGATGAAGTTCAGGCAGCTCTTCCGCCTTCTGCCCCCCAAGCTCTATCAATTCCTCTTTTGAACCAACTACAGTAAGCCTGCCGCAATTTTCACAGGGATAAAACGGTAATGGGAGCCCATAAAAACGCTTTCGGGATATGTTCCAGTCTCCCATGTTCATTAGCCAATCCTGCATCCTTTTGCCTATATATTCGGGCTCCCACTTTACCTTGCTTGCAGCTTCGAGCAGCTTCGGCCTGATTTCATCGGTTTTTATATACCATTCACGCACGAGCCTGAATAAAACCTCAGTTTTACACCGCCAGCATACCGGATAACTATGCTTGTATTTATGAGTTTTGTAAAGCTTGCCCTGTTCTTCAAGCTTGGAAAACACCAGGGGTGCAACTTCCGAGGCTTTACACGCTGTCAGCCAGTTATAGCTTTCCATAAAAGAGCCTGACTCATCGATTGGACATATAGCCGGTAGCCCAAGGCTTTGACCCAGCTGATAATCCTCCGCACCGCATCCGGGCGCTATATGCACAACACCACTGCCTTCATCGGCAGATACCATATTCCACAGAACAATTTTATGTTCTATACCCTTTTGGACCGGTAAATCCGGAAAACACGTCTCATAATGCAAGCCTTCAAGGTCGCTTCCTTTGAGGGTATGAAGCACTTCACCTTTGGTTTTCAACGATTTCAAAGCACTCCTGGCCAATACCAAAGGCCTTTCATTATCACCAGATTGCACTAAGCAGTATTCGATTTCAGGATGCACTGCCAGTGCCACATTTGTTGACAGAGTCCATGGAGTAGTAGTCCAGACAAGAATATCCCATTCCTTCTCCAGCAGAGGAAGCCTTACAAAAACAGCAGTATGCTCAATATCTTTATATGATCCTGACATTTCATGTTCCGACAGGGAAGTTCCACACCTGGGACACCATGGCATCGGACGGTAGGATTGTGTGATCCAGCCATTGGTGTGGCACTTTTTAAGAAAGCTCCATATACCGCTGATATTTTCATCAGTATGGGTATAATAGGAGTTATCCCAGTCCATCCACTGTCCAAGGCGTTTGGATTGCTCTGTTATTATTCCCGAGAATTTCTTTATCCTCTCAACGCACTTTTTGGTGAAACTATCTATGCCATAGTCTTCAATATCCTTCTTGCTTGCAAATCCAAGTTCTTTTTCAACCTCTACTTCCACCCAGAGCCCCTGTGTGTCAAAGCCATTCCGGTAATGACAGGAGTAACCTTTCATTGCTTTATACCGTATGAAAATGTCCTTTATTGTCCTTCCCCAGGCATGGTGTATACCCATTGGATTGTTGGCAGTAATCGGTCCGTCCAGGAACCTGAAGTGCTCATTATCCTTGTTTTTTGCCCTTAACTTTTCAAAGCATTGGTTCTCTTCCCAGAATTTCAATATTTCATGTTCCATCTTGATAAAGTCTTTTTTTGAGTCAAATGTACCCATTTTCTTATCCTCCCTTGAATGATGAAAGTGTTACCGATAATATCAATATCGCTGCTAATGTCTCCTTCAATCATTCTCATCACCTCCATAACAAATTGTTAGTGCGGAATGTCGGAGGTGTTTTTTAAGGGAAAATAAAAAACTATTTCTCCGTTTACTAACTAGAAATTTGGCAATTGCAATTCTCCTGCTCTAATTTTCATTATAGTTTCTTTTGCTTTAGCTACCGCTTCCGGTAGAACTTGTGAATTGGACCCATTTATTTGTTCCAAGGCATATAACACTTTTTCTGCTTTTATTATTCTAATAGCTGCATTCACTCTTGTTCTTGTACCACCTATATCTTTATCATAGTAGCCATACTGATTTGAATGGTATTCCTCTATCAACCTATTTTTCAAAACTTTATCATCAAGCTCTTTAATTCTGGCCAGCAAGTCAGCCATATATAACCCTAAGAATGACTTGCCAGCCGACTTGATGTCATCGTTAATTTTATCAATGCTTCTATATTCTTTTTCCACATATACCACCTTCCTTTAGGCCCATTATAACAAAAAAATACGTAATTCTTCAGCATTGTGACAATGCCTTTCTCATCATCGACCATCAAAATTCTATTCTTCAAATAACAACCACCCCCTCAATAAGAAATATTATTGCAAACAATTCTCAAGTTTTTCTCAATTAATTAAATATCCTCTTCAATTACAGAATTCTTAGCAGCCCCAGAAAAAGCAACCGGACAATTTATCCGGACAATTTATATATAACTTAACTAAAATAAGCAATTACTCTCCGAAATCAATGCATATGATGTCCTGATCAGCCTCCTGCCCCAGAGCGATGAACCTTAAATAATCATTGATCTCTGGCTGTGTTATTTCTTTTCCTATCTGGGCAAGTATCGCCTCACGGCTTTCACGAATATGGGGAAGATTCTGTGCTGTAGCTATAGCTTTGTCTTTGTAACCGGCTTTTAAATATATGAAACAAAGTGCGGCACGAGTAGTATGCCGTACTTTCTCCGACGGATTTCCGGACAGCACCCGTTCGCATAACATTACGGACCGCTTAAGTTTATCTGGATCTTTGTCGAAGGATAACGCTAATGCGAGCTCAGAAATCAGGCTCTCATCGTTCGGAAAAGTCTTTATTGCTTCTTCAAGAACCTCAGCAGCTTTCAAGTGGTCGCCTGATTTCAAATAGTCATGTGCAGCCTTAAAAATTGCGGTTCTTGCTTCTGCATCATTGATTTTATTCATTCCAACAAGAGCATCAATGCTTGTTTTGAAAAGGTTGGCAAGTGCAGGCAGAAGTGTGATATCGGGATAGGTATCCCCACGCTCCCACTTGCTAACGCTCTGGGGCGATACACAAAGCATCTCTGCAATTTGCTCCTGTGTGAATCCCATACTTTGTCGATAAGACTTAATGTTTTCGGCTATATATAACATCTTAACCTCTCCTAATAAGTGATTGACCGGTCTACATATAGAATAATCAAGAGCAGCTGGAAAGACAACGACGCATTGTGCGAAAAAAAATCAACCATAGGGCGAGAGCTAGATTAAATGATATATGATAGAGTATGGATTGGCATATTCCATTCTATACTTTTTGGCAGGCAGGGCATATAAAAGAAGTCGTGCTGCCGGTTTTTATTGATACTATCGTCTCACCGCAGGCTGGGCAGGGCTGGTTTTCCTTATAACCCACAAGGAAATAATCCGTTGTGTAGCCTCCTTTTTGCCCGAAGAAATCATTTTCGTAAGCAAACGCCCCTTTTTCCCGCGAAAGGTTCAGTATGTCTATTATGCTGTTATAAAGGAGTTTGATTTCCTCCCCATCCATGGAGGATATTTTCTTTTGGGGATGCAGGCGGGCCTTGAACAAAATGTCGTGCATATACATGTTGCCGATACCACTGACATTCTTTTGATTCATCAAAAAAGCTTTGATCTGTGTCTTTTTACCTTTCAGGATCGATGAGAAATAGTCAAGCGTAAATCTTTCATCAAAGGGGTCAATCGCAATATCTTTTGTGTTCGGTTCTGATGCAAGTTCATCATCCGCAACAAGCAAGAATTTACCGAACCACCAAAAGCGGGCTGTGTAACCGCTGCCATCGCTAAAGACAACCTTTATCTGGTATTTGTCAGCATGGTTCTTCTCATTATCAAAAAACAGAATATCCGCGCCCATACCTAGAGACAGTAGGATGTTTTCACCGTTATTGAGCGAAGTGATAATCCATTTACCTTTATTCCTGATATCCTTAATCCTTGCACCACTTACTCGTTCTTGAAATTCATCAGACGGGATGTTGGCGCATTTTTCCTGCAACAGAGTAATGGATTGTATGGTCTTTCCGCACAGAGTATCCCTCATTTGTCCTGCTAGTTTAGCGATTTCAGGTAGTTCAGCCATTTTCTTTTCGCCCCTTTTCATATTTTATTTGTATTATTGTAAATGTATCATGTTGGCATCTGTTCAACTTGTATGCAATATCTCACAGTTGAATTTTCTCAATCATTTCATAACGTTGTAATTCTCCTCTGTACTAACATCAAGTTCATAATGGTTCCTCATATTCATCCGGTCTTTTAACAGGAAAATAGCTGAATGTTATATGCTACTAGCCTTTTCTTATTAAGCAAGCAAAACCTCATAGACATATAATCTTGTTTCCATAATATGTGAAGAAATAAAAGTTTACAATATGATTATACAAAAATTTGCAATTAGAGTAAAAATATTCGTCATTAAATTAGTTCGGTTTTATAAATATCTTTTCCGTCAAATGTAACTGCATCCGAAGCTTGTATATCCAATCTCCTAAGCATATGGAGCAGTGTGATTTTCCAATTGCCTGATAGTCCCATGATGAAAATAAAGTCAAAAAAACACTCTCCTTTGATTTTTAAGGAGAGTGAACCAGCAATTCTCAAAAACCCCTCGAATTATTGAAACTTTAAATCTGGCTGTTGCCAAAGCCCCATCCTGATACTTATAAAATTCTGCAGCCTTGTTTAGTTACCTGGTTGATTTGCCAGGTTGCCTTTATACATTAACACAGAAGGTGAGCCCGCTGACTAGAAGATAGGTCTTTCAGCAAATACTCATGCTCCGGGTTCCCCGATCCTTTATCTCCAAAATTTTACCATATCTTTTTTGTTCTCTATGTTAAAAGCAACAATTTTACGCAATAAATCATAATTCACTTTATCAGTCCATTTGATTCTGAACAATCCTTTTGTGTAGGAATATTTAGCTGCCTCAATTTCCTTTTCAAAAACATTAATGGCTTCTGACTCTGGTGCCACAGCTATGTGAGGTTTAGCAATACTAAAGCCAATAATAAAGGTTCCATGATCAGTGAACATTGGCTGATTCCACTTGATTTCTTCTTTAAGCTGAGGAAACGTCTTTTTTATATAATTCAGGATGCTTTCCATTCGCTCTCTTTTGTCCGGATCGCCAATGCTATTTAAGTACGTTTGAAAATCATTCATGCTATCCACTCACTTCTAAATTTTACATAATATGAATCGTTTTGTCACCAGGTCAAAAGCTTATTTCGGCATTTCCCTGCAGAGCAATATTTAAAAAGTTTTCATACCCATATTTTTCACCGTCAAAACTCATAAATGACTTGTTTATTTGGTTTTCCACATGCCTATTCCTTTACCTTTGATATCATTTATTATGATATTTTGGGAATCCACCAGAGAACCCACTTGTTAAAATATAGATACTCATCAATATCCTACCTTTATATTTCTCTTGTTAGTTATCAATACTACGCACTCCACGTGCTCCATCCAAGGGAACATGTCACCGGCTGAACCTCTTCCACCTTAAAGCCGTTCTCCGCCAGATACATGAAGTCCCTCGCCAGGGTGACCGGCGGTACCTACGTAATATGGCTATTCTATCTTGTTGTGCACATATATTTTGTCGAGCACATAATGCAAAATTTGGGTAAGTAGCCTATTTGTTTTAGCGATATCACAACAGAGCTCGGAAATAATCAGATCGCATTCACGTAATGCAGCATCGTACTGGTCTTGTGATATGTCTCCGCACTGAAAAGCTTCATCAAGTTCATCACGGTCATCTATTTTAAGATCGCCTTGAGGGGTGAATATGACATCGATATATTTGTCTATAAAAACAAGAACTCCATCCGGATCGTATTCAATTTTTTCAATTACATCCACATAACAAATAGACAGCGTATAATCAGGCAAATACATGGCAGTTATCACATGTTTTTTACCATCCGGGATTAGCTGCAGCCAAGTCATGCCTTTTCCGATTACCGCTGTCTTTCCCGATTTTGGGAAATCCCAATAATGATAT
>Ga0134096_1000259_pt1 | contig 64078 bp, 54 predicted proteins | sample 7_2taG_FD_94448 | JGI IMG/M metagenome (GOLD analysis project Ga0134096, IMG submission 94448) | Switchgrass degrading microbial communities from high solid loading bioreactors in New Hampshire, USA - 7_21_20_110_A3 metaG | ecosystem: Engineered > Bioreactor > Semi-continuous > Anaerobic >... | reverse complement strand
GAAACAGAAATGACTACATCTAGTGTTAGCCAACCCGCAGAGAATAAAAGCTCGACCGCCGGTTTCATCGCCGGTGTTATCGTCGTCGTTATCCTCGCTTTCCTGGCGCGCTGGGCTAAACTGACCGTTTACGGGCTCGAACTGCCCCTGGGCATCCCCGGGAAAGCTCTGGAATACCCGCTCTGGGCAGCGCTCATCGGCCTGGTCGCCAACGGCATCCTGAAAGCCACTGGCACCTACGAATCGATTAAATCCGGCTTCCGCACGGAGCTCTTCCTGAAAGTCGGCCTGGTCCTGCTCGGTACGACCATCAGCTTCAAGACCATCGTCACCGCTGCTGCCGGCGCCATCGTTCAGGGCGTCATCATGGTCACCGCGGTTTACTTCTTCTCCTGGTGGCTGGGTGGTAAGTTCGGCCTGTCCGATACCCTGCGCGCCGTCATGTCCACCGCTGTGTCCATCTGCGGTGTGTCCGCGGCCATTGCTGCTGCCGGTTCCGTGCTGGCCAAGAAGGAAGAGATCACCTACATCACCGCCCTGGTGATCGTCACCGCTCTGCCCCTGATGGTGATCGCTCCCCTGATCGCTGGTGCGCTCGGCCTGCCTGAGCCGGTTGCAGGCGCCTGGTTCGGCGGCAACGTCGACACCACCGCTGCGGTGGTCGGCGCTGGCACCATGTACGGCGAACAGGCCCAGCAGATTGCCTCGATCGTCAAGCAGACTCAGAACGCACTTATCGGCTTCGTAGCCTTCGGTCTGGCCCTCTACTTCAGCACTGTGGTGGAAGGAAAGAAGGAACGCCCCAGCGCTTCGGTGATCTGGAAGCGCTTCCCCAAGTTCGTCCTGGGCTTCATCTTTGCTTCCCTGCTCTTCACCTTCGGCGTGATCGAAAAGGGTTCGGATGCTGCTTCGGCCATCTCCGCTATGAAAGACTGGGCCTTCTGCCTGGCCTTCGTCTGCATGGGCCTTGAACTCTCCGCTGGCGAGTTCAAGAAGATGGGCTGGTCTCCGGTCATCGTTTACCTGATCGTGACCCTCTTCAACACGGTGCTTGCCCTGGCAGTCTCCTGGATCATCTTCGGATACCTGCTGCCGATCCCGGCTGGCGCTCTGTAAGGCTGATCCTTTCACAGGATCACGGTTTCAGATCAAACACCTGGGGGGCCGGTACCCAGGCCCCCCAGGCGCTGAGACCTGAATAACCTGATCAAATCCTTGTATGGAGGTACTTCACATGTCGGATTCGGAAACCCCCTTGTTGGACGATCTGGAAAAGGGGCCATGGCCGAGCTTTGTAACGGAGATCAAACGAGCCGGAGAGAAGAAAGAATCGGCAAAAGATCTCCTGCGCCAGCTCGAACGGTCCTATGTAGATAAAATCGGCCACTGGAAGCACGGCGGCATCGTCGGTGTGAGGGGTTACGGTGGTGGTGTGATCGGCCGCTATTCAGACCTGCCGGAAGAATTTCCTGCGGTAGCCGAATTCCACACCCTGCGCGTAAACCAGCCCTCCGGCTGGTTCTACAACACCAAGAAGCTGCGCGAGCTCTGCGATGTTTGGGACAAGCACGGCTCTGGCCTGACCAACATGCACGGGGCTACCGGTGACATCATTCTGCTCGGCGCCCCCACGGACGCGCTTCAGCCCTGCTTCGACGATCTGGCTGAGATCAACTTCGACCTGGGCGGTTCCGGCAGCGATATGCGCACCCCCAGCTGCTGCGTTGGCCCCGCCCGCTGTGAGTACGCCTGCATCGACACGCTCGATCTGCTGTACGACATCACCATGGAATATCAGGACGAGCTGCATCGCCCGATGTTCCCCTACAAATCCAAGATCAAAATCTCCGGCTGCCCGAATGACTGCGTAGCAGCCGTTCCCCGCTCAGACATCGCCATTATCGGCACCTGGCGCGATGAGATCCAGATCGACCCCGAAGGCGTTGAATACTACGCCGCAACCGGGTTCGATATTCAGTGCGAGGTTGTCGATCTGTGCCCCACCGAGGCCATCCACTGGAACCCTGAAACCCGCACGCTGACCATCAACAACAAAGAATGCAACCGCTGCATGCACTGCATCAACCAGATGCCGCGTGCTCTGAGACCGGGTAAGGAACGCGGCGCCACCATCCTGGTCGGCGGCAAAGCCCCGATCGTCCACGGCGCGCTGCTCTCTCACGTCATCGTGCCCTTCATGAAGATGGAGCCACCTTACACCGAGTTGAAAGAGCTGATTGAAAATATCTGGGAGTGGTGGGATGAGAACGGTAAGATGCGCGAACGGCTGGGCGAACTGATCAACCGCCTCGGTATGCGCAACTTCCTGAAGGCGCTGGATCTGCCGCCCTCACCGCAGCTGGTCTTCGCCCCGCGCGCGAACCCCTACTACTTCTGGGATCCGGAGGAGGTAAAGTAATGTCAAGGACAGATTTTGGGCCTCCCGATTACAGGGAAATGCTCCCGCCCGTCATCACGAAAAACTACGGCAAGTGGAAGTATCACGAAAGGGTGAAACCCGGACTGCTGCGGCATGTTGCCGAATCGGGCGATGAAATCTACACGGTGCGTGTGGGTTCCAGCCGCCTGGTGAGCACGGACTGGATCCGCGATATCTGCGCTATCGCTGATCAGTACTGCGACGGCTACGTACGCTTCACCAGCCGCCACAACCTGGAATTCCTGGTCTCCGACAAATCGAAGGTTGAGCCGCTGATCGAGCACCTGAAGGCCAACGGCTATCCGGTGGGCGGAACCGGGCACTCCATCACCAATCCTGTCCACACCCAGGGCTGGATCCACTGCCACACCCCCGCGACGGATGCATCCGGCATCGTTAAGGCGGTTATGGATGAGCTCTACGAATATTTCGTCGATATGAAGCTCCCCGCCTACTGCCGCATCTCCCTGGCCTGCTGTCTGAACATGTGCGGCGCTGTGCACTGCTCCGACGTTGCTATCCTGGGCATCCACCGCAAGCCGCCGAAGATCGATCACGAGACCGTCCGCACCAAATGCGAAGTCCCCAACGTGATCGCAGCCTGCCCCACCGGCGCTATCCGCCCGGATCCCAAGAACAAGTCGCTGATCGTCAATGAGGATCGCTGCATGTACTGCGGCAACTGCTACACCATGTGCCCCGGCATGCCCCTCGCAGACCCCATCGGCGACGGCGTATCCATCTGGGTCGGCGGCAAGATCTCCAGCGCCCGCACTCCACCGAAATTCTCCCGGCTGGTTATCCCTTACCTGCCCAACAACCCGCCGCGCTGGCCAGAAGTGACCGACGCGGTCAAGAACATCGTCGAAACCTGGGCAACCCACGCCCGCAAGCACGAGCGCATGGGTGAGTGGATCGAACGCATCGGTTGGGAACGCTTCTTCGAGCTGACCAACATCGAGTTCAAAGCCCAGCTCATCGACGACTTCACCCTCGCATCGGAGACTCACCGCTCAACCCCAGCCTTCAAGTGGTAAGCCTCCCATTCCGTCTCAACGCCGGGGGCGGCACCGTCCGCCCCCACCAGAGCGGACCAAAGGCTGCAGTTCGAAAGGAGTACCAGAATGGCTGAAGAAATTAGCACTGAATTGAAGGATAAAGTGGTTGAGCTCTTCCAGACGAAGAACAAGATGATGACCTCCCGCGATGTGGCCAAGGCCCTTGACCTTGACAACCGCACTGCCAAGAAAGTGCTGACCGAACTGGTCAACGCGGGGATCCTTGAATTCACATCGTACGGCGGAGCCACCTTTATCAAACTGGTTGAAAGCGCCGGCTGATAACTGTCATTGACGGCGGCGCCGTCCTGACCTGGCGAGATCCAACCGAACCTGTTTCTAGATCACACGGAGGTAACCAGATGCCAATTGTTAACCTAAAGGGAATCGAGATTGACGTTGATGAAGATGGCTTCATCCAGGATCCCTCTTGCTGGAATGAAGAAATTGCACGTGCAATCGCTGAGACCGAGGATGTTCATGAATTGACCGAAGATCACTGGAAGGTGATCAACTACCTGCGCGAATACTACCAGCAGTACGGCATTGCGCCCATGATCCGCAAGCTGTGCAAGGAAACCGGCTTTCAGCTCAAATACATCTACGAGCTGTTCCCCAGCGGCCCGGCAAAAGGCGCCTGCAAAATCGCCGGCCTCCCCAAGCCTACCGGCTGCGTGTAACGGCAGGGGACCGGTCAAAGGAATGGATGGAGCAGGAAGCGAGGATAAACGCAAAGGAAGTTCCCTTTGTAACAGCTTCTCACTGGTAAATCCAGGCTTAGCGCCCCGTCTCATTCACTGCCTTTTGACCAGAAGGAGCGGGGGCTCCTCGTACGTTATACGGGAAAATCAGGCCCGTGTAAAACCGGGAGAACCCGCTCCTTAATGTTGCCAGTTTGGATACATCGTCCACGGTAGTTCTCAGCGCGATCGGCGGCAGGGAACTGCCAGAAGAAGTGGTGTGCTGAAGAGAAACGTTATGCAAGAAACTGACCTGCTCTGGACTCTGGTTTCACTGGTTATCATCGGGCTGTCTTACTTCGCGATCATTGTCTTCGTTTTTGGCCTGCTCAGCCGGCTCTGGGAGTATCTGCGCACCCCACAGCCCTTGCCCGGAGCCGTTACGCCGGCGCCTACATCGAACGCGGGGGCGGCTGTCCGTGTCGCCAAAGACGTGCTCATCTTCCCCAGCCTGTGGAAGGCCGATAAATTCCTGTGGGCGGGGTCATGGCTGTTCCATGTCACCCTGGCGCTGGTCCTGTTCCGCCACCTGCGCTATTTCACCTACCCCGTCCCTTCACTGGTCCTCAAGCTGCAGCCGGTTGCCCTCACCATCGGCTATATTTTCGGGATTACCATCCTGTACCTGTTCTGGCGCCGGCTGGCCCTGCCGCGCACGCTGTACGTCTCCAACCTGCCCGACTATTTTGCCCTGGCCCTGCTGGGCGGCATCGCCGCGACCGGGATCATCGTCTCCTACTGGACTCACGTCAACCTGGTAGACGTCAAGGCCTTTGTGATCGGGCTGCTCACGCTGCACCCCACCCCACCGCCCAACCACCCGCTCTTCCTGCTCCATTTCATGCTGGTGCTCTTGCTGATGATTTACTTCCCCTTCAGCAAGCTGCTGCACGCCGGTGGGATCTTCTTCAGCCCGGCCCGCAACCAGCCCTTCCAGGTGCAGGAGGCAGGCAAACGCTATGTCAACCCCTGGGATACTCCGGAGAGCTGAGCGTCCCGGTTATCTGATGGACGAGAGGTAGTATGGCCAAGTTTGACGAAACCCCGATCATTAAAGATCCTGCCCGCGACGGCATCGTCACCGCACCTGAGCTGCGCGAGCATGCCACCGCCGGCGTGCACTGCTGGCCGGGGAAAGAGAAGGACTTTACAGCCATCGGGCTGCCCCCGGAACGTGTAGCCAACTGGCAGGAGAAAGCGATCGAAAAATTCGGCGAGCTGCTGGAGAAAAACAAAGCTCTGCGCGTCTACATGGACATCTGCGTGCGCTGCGGCGCCTGCACCGACAAATGCCAGTTCTTCCTGGGCACCGGCGATCCGCAGAACTTCCCCGTCGCACGCGCCGAGCTGATGCGCAAGGTGTACCGGCGCTACTTCACCCCCGGTGGGCGCGCCTTTCCGCAGCTGAACGATGCCGCAGACTTCGACGAGGAAATGCTGCAGAAATGGTACACCTATTTCTACCAGTGTTCAGAGTGCCGCCGCTGCTCCGTCTTCTGCCCTTACGGTATCGACACCGCCGAGATCACCATGGCTGCCCGCGAGATCATGAGCAGCATTGGTGTGGCCACCAAGTACGTGACCGAGGTGGTCGCGAAGGTGTATGAGACCGGCAACAACCTGGGCATCCCCAGCGCTGCCTGGAAGGACAACTGCGAATTCCTCGAAGAAGATGTGCAGGAGGAAACGGGGCTGCCCATTCGCTTCCCGGTGGATGACGAAGGCGCCGATATCCTGCTGGTGCCGCCCTCGGCCGATAACTTTGCCAATGTGGACACCATGATCGCCTACGGGAAGCTCTTCCACTTCCTGGGCATCCGCTGGACCACCAGCACCTACTGCAACGAAGGCGGTAACTTCGGCCTGTTCCTGAACTACAAAAACCTCAAGCAGGTCAACAAGCGCATCGTCGACGCCGCCCGCATGCTGGGCGTCAAGACCATCATCTGGGGCGAGTGCGGGCATGCCTGGCGCGCGGCCGTCCTGACGCCGACCCTGAACGGCCCAATGGATATGTTCGACCCGCCGTACCCCTATCACATCAGCCAGTTCGTCGTGGATATGATGAAAAAGGGCGCCTTCGAGGGCAAGATCGATAAGAGCGCTAACGACGATCTGATCGTCACCTATCACGACCCCTGCAACACGGCCCGCGCTGGCCAGCTCCTTGAAGAACCGCGCGAGATCATCCGGGCCGCCTGCAACCACTTTGTGGAGATGCCTGCCGACACCATCCGCGAGAAAACCTTCTGCTGCGGGGGCGGCGGCGGTCTGCTGACGGATGAGATTATGCCCATCCGCATGGCTGGAGGTAAGCCGCGCGCCATGGCCGTGAAGCATGTTAAAGCGAACTACCTGGCGACCATCTGTGCCATCTGCAAAGCGCAGCTTCCCGAAGTGATGGGTTACTGGGATGTTCCGGTACAGGTTGGCGGTGTGCTGCAGCTCCTGACCAACGCGCTCAAGATGTAGGCCAACGGAGTCGAAGGAGATCACCATGCGTAAAGTTGCTCTTCTGATCATCGCGGCCGGCATCCTGATCCTGGTCGTCGCTTTCTACCCCACCTATGTACAGAAGCCGGAGAAAGACGGCACCGGACCGCTGGCCGTACGGTTGGACCCGCAGTTCACAGCACCCGAGTATCACAGCCCGCTGGACTGGTGGCAGACCCATCATTTTGATGCGGTCAACCGCGGTGACTTTGAGAAAGCCGACTGCCTGTACTGCCACGTACCCGAAACATCCTGCAACAACTGCCACGGTTACGTTGGAGTTGATCCGATTGAAGAGATCCCTGAGGTCGAGCGGATTTCAGCCAGCGAATGAAATCATCCTCGATGGAGTGATGTTATGAGTGAAACTGTAACAACACCCGCCGGCCCTTCCAACTTCCTTTCCCGGCGCCAGTTTATCCAGTTTGCAGCCGGTGCCGTAGGCGCCGCATGGGCCGGCACGCTGCTCCAGACAAAACTATTCCCTGCCCAGACGACATCTCAGGAAGCGGCCCCGGTTACCTTCCCGCTCTCCGAACTGCCTGTGGGCGGCACAAAGACCATCACCTACGGCGGCACGCAGACCATCGTCGTGCGCACGCCGGAGAGCATTCGCGCCTTCTCGATGGTCTGTACGCATCTGGGCTGCCTGGTGCAGTGGCAGGAAGCCGACAAATCGTTTTACTGCCCCTGCCATGACGGCCGCTTTGATCAGTTTGGCGAGGTCACCGGCGGTCCGCCGCCGGTACCCCTGGAGCAGTTCCCGGTGCGCGTGGAAGGTGAGACCGTGATCGTTGGAGAGGAAGCCTGAGATGAAGAAAACTATCTGTACGCTCCTGACCCTGATCGCCGGGCTGGCCATCCTGCTGGCTGTGCTGCATCCGGTGACGACGGCCAGCGCCCTCCCGGAATATTCCGCCCAGACCGGTGAGCCCTGCGCTACCTGCCACATCAGCCCGTCGGGCGGCGGCTCGCGCGGCCCGCGCGGGCAGGCCTGGGTAGCCAGCAGCAAACCGGGCACCGTGCCGGATCTGATTCAATCGCTGGATATTCTCGGGGTGCACCTGGACGTCGATGAAAGCCAGTTCAAGGCCTCCCCGGACCCTCTGCCAGAAGCGCCGCCGCTGAGTGTTGAGCCGGTAGAGCTGGAAGCCCTGCAGCGCTGGCTGCAGGAGTATCCCGGGAACTGACCCGCCCAAGCGGAGATAAGTGCATGAGTAAAATTTCTCGCCGTGATTTCATCAAAGTAGGTGGAACTGCAGCCGCAGCTGGGGCAGCGTTCCTGGCCGCACGGCAGGCGGATACCCTGCCCCAGGCGGTCTCCCCGGCCTCTGCCAGCGCCGGTATGGAAGAAAAACTGGTCAAAACCACCTGTGCGCTCTGTCCCTCTGGCTGCGGTCTGGAAGTCCGTGTGGTCAATGGTAAAGCGGTCAAAGTGGAAGGCAATGCCCTGCACCCCCTCAACCAGGGCGCCTGCTGCCTGCGCGGGCAGACAGCGCTGGAGGTCCTCTACAGCCCCGAGCGCATTCAACGCCCCCGCATCCAGACCGGGCCGCGTGGTGGAGGTGACTGGAAAGAAATCTCGTGGGACGAAGCCCTGGAGATCGTCGCCAAAAAGCTGCGCGAGCTGCGCCAGATCGGCCAGCCGCACACCGTCGCACTGATGCATGGAGAGCTGCGCGGCCAGATGCGCTCCACGGTCAACCGCTTTATGGCGTATTACGGCTCGCCGAACGTCATCTCCCGCGACAGCCTGGGAGAGGGACCGGCGCGCCTGGCGATGCTGGTCACCCAGGGGATCAACGGACTGCCGGTTTACGATCTGAACAACGCCAGCTACGTGTTCGCCTTCGGCGGCAATCTGCTCGAATCCAGCCGCAGCGTGATGGGCAACCTGGGTACGCTGGCCTTCATGCGCCGCGGCCGGCCGCAGCGCGGCAAACTGGTGGTTGCTCACCCCCGTCTTTCCTTAACCGGTATCAAAGCCGATGAATGGATCCCCATCCGCCCGGGCACCTACGGTGCGCTGGCCCTGGGGATGGCAAACGTCATCATCAACAGCCAGCTTTACGACCAGGAGTTCGTCGAAAAATTCTGCTTCGGCTTCGAAGATTTCGAAGACGAAGACGGGCGAACCCACATGGGCTTCAAGAATATGGTCCTGCAGCACTACACGCTTGAGCGGGTGTCGCGCATCACCGGGGTCGCCACGGAGGACATTGCCCGCCTGGCCGGAGAGTTCGCCACGAACCGCCCGGCGGTGGCGGTCCTGCCCGAGGAACCCGGCGAGATGAGCTACGGCAACAGCCTGTACTCCGCCATGGCTGTACACGCTCTCAACGCCCTGGTCGGCTCCATCGACGTTAAGGGGGGCGTGCTGGTGCAGCGCTTCCCGACCGTGGCCGACTGGCCCGCGGTGGACTTCGACGCTGCAGCTCAGGCCGGTTTGAGCCAGCCCAGACTGGATGGCGCAGGAACCCGAGAACTGCCCCTGGCCACGTCCGTGTATCAGAACGTTGCCAGCCGCATCCTCCAGGATAAACCTTACCCGATCAACGCTCTCTTCATCCTCAACGCCAACCCCGTTTATGAAATCCCCGACAGCGGGCGCTTCGTGCAGGCGCTGATGAAGGTCCCCTTCGTGGTCAGCTTCGCCTCCACGCTGGATGAGACCGCTGCCCACGCCGACCTGATTCTGCCAGCCAGCACTTTCCTGGAGGTATGGGGCGATGACTACCTGAGCGGGACGGGTTATGCGGGCGTCTCCCTGCGCCAGCCGGTCGTCGAGCCGCTGTACGACACGCGCGATCCCGGCGACGTGCTGCTGCAGCTCGCCCGGCTGGTCGGCGGCCCGCTGTCCGCCGCCCTGCCCTTCGATACGTATGCCGAGCTGGTGCGCTACCGCCTGTCGGCGATCGATATGGACTGGAATAAGTTCGTCGAGAACGGCTGCTGGTCGGAGATGGTGTACTTCAACGCTGAACCAGCCAGCCCCGCCTGGGGGCAGGTGGTCGGCCGTGACCGGCTGCACGCTCCGAAAGACGGGCGCTTCGACCTGTTCTCGCGCGAGCTCTTCAACATCCTCCACCGTCCCACCGGCCCGGCCGAACAGCAGCTCGCCGATCTGGCCTGCCTGCCGCACTTCGAGCTCCCGGCTGCGCTGGGGCAGACCGGCGATGAGCTGGCAGGCGAGTACCCCTTCCTGCTGGTCACGCAGGCGATCATCACCTCTTCTCCAAACTGGCAGGGCATCATCCCCACCCTGCAGGAGTGCTACGGCCTGCAGAGCCGCGCCTCCTGGACGAGCTGGGTGGAGATCAACCCGCAGGCCGGAAAACGCCTGGGGCTGCAGAACGGAGATCTGGTGTGGGTAGAGTCGGAGACCGGCCGCGTGCAGGCCACGGTGCGCCTGTATCCTGGTATCTGGCCCAACGCCATCTATCTTCCGCCCGGCCAGGGTCACCGCACCCTGATAAGCTGGGGACGCGGATCAGCTGCCAATCAGGTTATCGGCGCCAATCCGCAGCAGTTGATCACCAGCGCCACGGAACCTCTGACAGGCGCAGCTGTGACGAACCCAACCCGGGTCCGGATTTACAAAGCGTAGGAGGTATGTGATGCCCCGTTGGGGAATGGTAATCGATCTGGATAAATGTTCTGCCTGTCAGAGCTGCACGGCAGCCTGCCGCATGGAGAACAATACACCGGTGGCCGGCCCCGATCAGGCTGCAGCCGGCAGGACGATTCTGTGGAACGAAGTGCTCCCCTTTATCGAGGGCGAGTATCCCAATGTCAATGTAACGCTCATCCCTCGCCCCTGCATGCACTGCGACGAACCGGCCTGCATCAAGGTCTGCCCGGTACAGGCTACGTACAAGAACGAAGAAGGGATCGTGCTGATCGATTACGATCGCTGCATCGGCTGCCGCTTCTGCACGGTGGCCTGCCCGTATACCGTGCGCTACTTCAACTGGTTCGCTCCCCAGTGGCCTGAGGAGCTCAAAGATCACCTCAACCCCGATCCCGAAGTGGCTCCCCGCCCGGTCGGTGTGGTGGAGAAGTGCACCTTCTGCGCGCACCGGCTGCGCAAAGCGCGCGAGAAGGCCGAAGCCGAGGGGCGCGCTTTTCAGGCTACGGACTACATCCCCGCCTGTGTGCAGACCTGCCCCGCTCACGCCCGCTATTTCGGAGATCTGGACGATCCGAACAGCCTGGTATCGGAGCTGGCGAGCAGCCCGCGCGCGTATCGTTTGATGGAAGAGCTCGGCACGCAGCCCAAGGTTTACTATCTCAAGCAGGGTTAATACGGCGGTCGAAAGGTAGAAATTATGCATCCGGAAAATAAACACGAGAAAATCATCCTCGCGCCCATCCACCGGGTGACCACCGGTGACCGCATCCTGTGGTCGATCCTCGCCGGCCTGCTCCTGACGGGCATCGCCCTGTGGGTTTATCAGTTCATTGAGGGCCTGGGTGTGACGGGTCTGAACCGGCCGGTGTACTGGGCAACATACCTCACCAACTTTGTGTTCTTCATCGGCCTGGCGCACTCCGGCACCTTCATCTCCGCGATCCTGCGTGTGGCCGGGCAGAGCTGGCGCGCCCCCCTCACCCGCGCCGCGGAAGCCATCACGCTGTTCAGCCTGCCGTTCGGTGTGGCCGCCATCCTGGCCGACATGGGCCGCCCGGAGCGCATTTTCAATGTGCTCTTCTTCGGTCGCTACCAGTCGCCCCTGCTCTGGGACTTCACGGCCGTCGGTCTGTACCTGCTCTCCAGCATGGTCTTCTTCTACCTGTCCCTGCTCCCCGACATCGCCCTGTGCCGCGATCGTCTGACGGACGTGCCCCAGTGGCAGCAGAAGATGTACAGGGTCCTGGCCCTCGGCTGGCAGGGCACTCCGGAGCAGTTCCACCGCCTGGAGCGCGTGCTGGACGGCATGGCGATCTTTATGACCATGCTGGTGGTCACCGTTCACACCGTGGTCTCGTGGGTGTTCGGCATGACCGTTCAGCCTGGCTGGCACACGGCGCTGATCGGTCCATTCTTCCTGCTGGGCGCCATCCTGTCAGGGACCGCTGCGGTGGTGATCGTGCTCTCCATCCTGCGCAAGGTGTACAACCTGGAGAAGGCCCTGCCGGTCAAGTTGTTCAACTCCCTGCGCAAGCTGTTGATCACCTTTACCCTGGGCTGGATTTACATGATCATCGCCGAATACCTGACCGCCGGCTACGGGAACATGACTGAAGAGATGCACGTGGTGCAGGACAAGTTCACCGGCGATTACGCGCTGCTCTTCTGGGGCATGGTGGTGCTGGTGTTCATCCTCCCGCTGCTCATCTTCATCTTCAAGGGCAAGAATAACATCGGCTGGATGGTGTTCGCCAGCGTGCTGATCAACATCGGCATGTGGATCGAGCGCTACATCGTCCTGGTCCCGACCCAGGTCAGCCCCCGGCTGTTCCACGAGATGGCTCATGCGAAATATTTCCCCTCCATTGTCGAGATCATGATCACCGTAGCACTCTTCGCCGGTATGGCCCTGCTCTACACGGTGTTCACGCGCTTCTTCCCGATCATCCCCCTCTGGGAAACGGCGGAAGAACTGCCCACCGGTGAGCTCTCGCACCAGCCGGCGACCACGCAGGGATAGAAGGAGCCTGGAATGGATATCGGTAACCTGGTCTACGCTTTCTTCAATAACCCGGGGCCGGGCGGAGTTGTTGTCGTCACCGTCCTTGGTCTGGCATGCGTTATCTACTACTTCCTCACCCGCTGGATTGTCTACGGCGGAAAAGGAAAATAAGAGGCCGGATGATGAAATTATCGAAAGCACTCTTTAGCCTCTCATTTATCGTGGTGGTCGGATTATTTGCCAGCCTTGGCCTAATGGCGCTGGCACAGGGACAGACGGTGCAGGCTGCCGGCCCCGTAACCGGTTCGGCTGCCGCATCCGGGCCCGGGGCAGCCCTGCCCCCGGGGAACTACTGTGTTGAATGCCACACGCCCGGCGATGAACGCCTGGCGGACGCCGCTCGCTGGACAGGTACCATCGACCGCGAGGCCGTGAACCCCTGCCCGGCCATCAATAACATCCACGAAGAAGTGTATTACACCGAGCGGGTGCTGCTGGGCATCGACCGGATCGCCGCCGGGCTGCCAGTTTCAGAGGCAGTCGCAAAGGTAAACACCCGCTATGCCTCCACGCTGCAGGGTTACAACCGCCTGCTCGATCTGCCGGTGGACAGCCAGGAGGCCTTTGCATCGCAGGCTCAGGTCGTGCGCTACAGCCTGGGCAAAGTCTATAACCAGTACAGCGGGCTGGTCGACAGCCAGCAGAGCCGCTGGGTGCTGATCGGCGGCATCGCCGTGACCCTTGTGGTGGTCGCTTCCCTGGCCTGGGGCTTCATCAACACCCATAAGATGGTGAAGTATTCCACCCGTGAGCTGCGCGGTCTGGTCAGCGCGCCGGCCATCCTGAGTCTGCTGGTCATCTTCGCCCTTTTCGCCATGCCGATCTTCCGGGTACCATCTGTGGAGGACGTCTCTACGGAAGAGGAGCAGGCTGTGCAGGCCGTGCTGGATGAAGGCGGGCGCGCCGCAGACGCAGAGGGACGCGCCCAGGCGCGCATCTGGGAAAGCGCCCGCATCGGTGCCCTTCGCGCCTCGGATGACCCCGACTTTGCCGCACGGGCGCTGGAATCCAGCCTGGCGATGGCCGATTACACCTATCAGAACAGCGCTGCGGTATGGGGCGCTGCGGCCGCGGCCTATGAGATCAGCACTGGTTCGGATGTCAGCCTGGAGAAGGCGAACCTGCTCTCTTCTGAGCTCAAAGCAGCGGTTGCCCGCACCTGGGGCCTGCGCCTGGCTGCCTATGAATGGCTGGACGTCGATCCACAGCAGGCTGTCGCGCTGCTCGAGAAAGCCCTGATCCAGAGCCAGGCGGAAGAGCAGCCGTACCGCGATCTGGACCGGCGCGCGCTGGCCGTCGTCTGGGCCGAGATCGACGTGGAGAAAGGCCTGGAAGTCCTTTCCCTGGTGAAAGACCCGGCGCTGCGCTCCTGGGGCCTGCGTGAGATCGCTGTGATCGCCGGCGACCCGGGCTTGTTCCAAGAAGCTGCGGAAGCCGCCGCAGATGTTAGCGACCCGGTTCAGCAGGCCCGCCTGCTGCGCGAGATCGGTGCGGCCGCGAAAGATAAGAGCTATTTCAATCAGGCGCGGGAAGTCCTGCAGGGTGTGGAAGGGGCTGCTCAGGCATACGCCCTGGCTGATCTGGCTGCCGCTGCCGGAGACCCCGATGCTGCCACTTCGATCAGCGCTGCTTATCCCGGGGCGCGCACAGCCGCCCTGCTCTACACCGGGCAGTACGAGGCCGCCTGGCAGGAAGCGCTGCGCATTCCAGACCCCTATGAGCGGGCCCGGGCGCAGGAAGCCATCGCCGCTTCCTGGGGCGACGCAGACCGCGCCGCGCAGATCCAGGTCCCCGCGCTGCGCGACCGCGCCCTGCGCCGTATCGCCGTCAGCAGAGGCGATGAAAACCTGGCCATGCAGATCGAATCGCCTTACGAGCGAGTGAGCGCGCTGATCGCTCTGGGCAGTTATGAGGCTGCCTGGCAGGTCGTTCAGGCTGGGGAGGGCGTGAAGTTGAGCGAGACATCCCCGCTGAAAGACCTGGCCCTGGCGCTGGCCGACAGCGACCCGCAGAAAGCCATGCTGGTGCTGGATGAACTGGACAGCGAGGCCGATAAAGCCCCGGTGCTGGCAGCGCTGGCACGCGCGACGGGTGATCCGGAGTTGTTTGACCGTGCTCTGGGAATGGCCCTGGCCGCCCGCGTACGCGGCGATACCCTTGCCCCGGCGGAAGCCTCGCTTGCGCTGGCTCAAGAAGTCGAAAACCTGGGCGCCGAATACGTCCAGCTTGCTGTGCAGCAGGCATTTGAGGCTGCCGAAAGCATTTCTGTGAAATAAACCTTCCCTGTGGAGTCTGGCCTTTGTTACAGAAGCGTCAGACTCCACAGGATACTTGAACAAGGAGAAAGGTTAATGGATTGGATTGTTACCACTCGATGGATCGCCGCTGCCGGCCTGGTTCTGGGGTTGATCGGCATCCTCATGCGGCTCGGTGACATCATGAACCGCCCCTTTAAAAAGGACCTTTCGCGCGAGCGCGGCAGGGCCGGGCGCGGGATCCTTTACGCCTTCACGCTGGGTATGGCGCCCTGGGAAAAGGAAAGCACCCGCCTGCACTGGTTCCTGTACATCCGGGGCATCCTGTTCCATGTCGGTATCTTCACGGCATTTGGCGTGCTCTTTGCCAGCCCGTGGATCGACCAGTTTCCTCAGGCTCTGAAGGTCGTTCTTGTGCTGGTCACCGGGGCCGGCGCACTGGCTGGCTTCGCCGGAATTGCCATTCGCCTGCACGGCGCCAACGAACGTGCCCTGAGCATCCCGGACGATTATTTCTCGGTTTTCGTCTGCTCCCTGTTTATCACCGGGGCTTTTGTCAGTCTGCTTGCGCCTGCCGCGCTGCCCTTCTTCTACCTGGTGACGGCGTTCATGGGCGCGTACATCCCACTCAGCAAAATCCGTCACTGCGTGTATTTCTTCTACTCGAAATTCTTTTTCGGCGCTCATTTTGGACACCGCGGTGTGATCGGACAGTCTCGCAGCAAATACGCGGAGTGAGGTATCCATGGACGAACGATTTACTGCTGAACGCTTTCAACTGACCCCCGAAAAAATGGCTGTCGGGCTGGAAGTGCTGCGCAAACGCATGAACCGCCAGCTCAAGGCCTCATTAGAGGTGTGCGTGCGCTGCGGACTGTGCGCCGAATCCTGCCATTATTACGTTTCCAACCCCAAACCGGAACACGTCCCCGCTTTCCGCGCTGAGCAGCTGCGCAAAATTTACCGCCGCCTGGAGGACCCGCTGGGCAAATCCGCTCCTGGCTGGATCGCCGCCGCGGACCTGGACCAGGAGATGGTGGAGATGCTGCTGCTCACCGCCTATGGCAGCTGCACCATGTGCGGGCGCTGCGTGATCAACTGCCCCATGGGTGTGGACACCCGCCTGATCATGCGCACGGCACGCGCTATGCTCACCGCCATGGACATGACCCCCGAAGGGCTGAAAGCGACCGTCAACGTACACCTGGAGACGGGCAACAACATGGGCGTCACCACGGAAGATTTCGTGGAGACCGTCGAGTGGATGGAAGAAGAGCTGCAGGCCGAGCTGGATGACCCCAGCGTTAAAATCCCCCTCGACAAGAAAGGCGCCCGGGTTGTATACACCCTGAACCCGCGCGAAGTGAAGTACTTCCCTTACCTGCTTCAGGCAGCCGCAAAGATTTTCAACGCCGCCGGCGAGAACTGGACACTGAGCACTGAGAGCTGGGACGCCACCAACTACGCCCTCTTCAACGGCGATGACGCCGCTGCAAAGAAGCTCGCCCAGAACCTGGAGAGAGCCGTCAACCATCTGCGCGCCGATGTGCTCGTGATGGCGGAATGTGGTCACGGCTACCGCTCCCAGCGCTGGGAAGGCGAGAACTGGGTCGGTCACGGCTATCCGTTCCGGGTGATGAGCTTTGTCGAACTGCAGGCGCAGTACATTTACGAAAAGCGCTTCGAGCTGGATCCCACCGTGAACAGCCAGCGGGTTACCTTCCATGACCCCTGCAACCAGGCCAGGAACGGCGGCATTGTCGATGAGCCGCGCTACGTGCTGCGCCATGTCTGCACCGACTTTGTTGAGATGACACCGCACGGCGTCGAAAACTTCTGCTGCGGCGGCGGGGGCGGCATGCTTTCGATGACCGACTTCGCCAAAGAGCGCATGGCAGCGGCAAAGGCAAAAGCCGATCAGATCGCAGCCACCGGCGCCAAAATCGTGGCCACCTCCTGCCACAACTGCCTGGACCAGCTGGATGAAATCAAACGCCACTACAAGCTCGATGTAAAGATCCAGAACCTCAGCGAGCTGACTTCAGCGGCGATCGTGTGGAAGAAGCAATAAAATGGACCCGAAAGGTAAGAAAGTATTGATTGTTGCCACGCACGGCCCCGAAGCCCCGGAGCGCTGCTCGGCACCGTTCTTCTTTGCGGAAAAAGCCGCCCGGCTGGGGGCAGAGGTGAGCATATGTTTCATCCTGCACGGCGCACTACTCGTCAAGCAGGGCGTGGCCGAGCAGATCTGCCCCACAGAAGGCGGGCGCACGGTGCGCAGCTTCCTGGAGCGTGCCGTTGCTTCAGGCGTGAGCCTGAATGTCTGCGATGCCGCGATGAAAATGAACGACATGACCGCCGATGATTTGATCGACGAGGTCGATAACCTGGTCGGCCCGAACTATCTCATCACTGCGGGATTGGATGCCGATCTGGTCCTTACATTTTAGAGAAAATAGGGTAAAATACTTGTGAAATCGGGCACAAACTGCCTGTTTGCAATAAAGTAAGCGCATGGTATGCGCTCCAGACTTAGAATCGAAAGAAAAACGGAGGTACTCCCATGTATATCGTAACCGTGGACACTGACCTTTGCCAGGGCTGTGGCGACTGTGTGGAGAACTGCTCTGTGGAAGGGCTGTCGCTCGTTGAGGAGGACGGTAAGAAGATCGCCATGTATACCGGCGACCCCAACGACTGCATCGGCTGCCTCTCCTGTGAAGCGAGCTGCCCTGAGGGCGCAATTACTGTTACCGAATATTAAATGACAGCACGAGGCGAGCCTGAGTTTCCGGCAGAAGGTTCCCTCGCACACACCACTGTTTCTCCTATGGGCTCCTCATCTCCTGCCCCTGTGCCCCGCATTGTGCTCGCTGCACCTCAGGGGCGAAGCGGCAAAACGACCGTCTCCCTGGGCCTGTGCGCAGCGCTGGCTGTACGCGGCCTGAAGGTACAGCCGTTCAAAAAAGGGCCCGACTATATTGATCCATCCTGGTTGAGCGCGGCTGCCGGTCGTCTCTGCCGGTCACTGGATCCATTTTTCCATGCCACTCACGAGCGCCTGCGATCCGAGTTCCTCAAAGGCGCTCGTGAGGCTGACATTTGCCTGATTGAAGGCAACCACGGCCTGTACGACAGCAGCATGCCCGAACTGCCCGACGGGGCTGCTGCAGTCGAAGAGGGCCAGACTCCATTTCATGCTGATCCACTGGGCGGTGGGTCAACAGCAGCGGTGGCGCGCGTGCTTCAGGCGCCGGTCCTGCTGGTGGTCAACACAGCGCGCATGACGCGCAGCACTGCCGCCATGGTCCACGGTTATCAGACCTTTGAGCCGGATACGCCGGTTGCGGGCGTCATTCTGAACAACGTCGCCCACAGCAAGCACGAAGCCAGGCTGCGACAGGCAGTGGAGAGCGCGTGCGGTATCCCCGTCGTGGGCGCCCTGCCGCGCCGGGAAAACCTGACCATCCCGGACCGCCACCTGGGCCTGGTGCCGCGCGATGAAGACGAAGGCCTGCTGCCCGTCCTGGAAGCCTGCCGTCAGGCCGCCGAACAATATCTGGATCTGGACCAGATCCTCACCATTGCACGCCGGGCACCCGCCCTGAGTGCCGGGGAGACGGCTTCGATACAGGCCGGGAACACCTCTCCGGTGACGATCGGCGTGATTCGCGACCGGGCTTTCTCCTTCTATTACCCCGAAAACCTGGAAGCGCTGGAAGAGGCCGGAGCACGTCTGGTCTACATCGATTCAATGCACACGCCTCAACTGCCCGATATCTCGGCGCTCTACATCGGCGGCGGCTTTCCGGAGATGTTCATGGATGAGCTTTCCGCGAACCGCACGCTGATGCTAGATGTGCGCCGCGCCGTGGAAGACGGGCTGCCGGTGTACGCCGAGTGCGGCGGGATGATGTACCTGACGCGCAGGCTGCACTGGAAAGGCCGCTCGAGTGCAATGGTGGGCGTGCTGCCTTTCGAGGTCGAAATGACCTCTCGCCCGCAGGGGCACGGCTACATCCTGGCGCAGGTAGCCGCAGACAACCCGTTCCTGCCCCAGGGTACGCTGGTGCGCGGTCACGAGTTCCACCAGTCGCGCCTGGTGGACTTCGATCCCGACACTCCGGCAGCCTACAACCTGCTGAAGGGCAAAGGGCTGGGCGCGGCGAAAGACGGACTGACGGTGCACAACGTACTGGCAGGCTATACGCACCTGCATGCCGCAGGCGCCTCCGATTGGGCGCCCGGGTTTGTGCAGCGCGCCCGCGCTTTCGCCAGCTGCCAGGCGGTATATTCTACCGCACTGCCCGGGGAGGTCCGGCAATGACCCGTTTGCTGGTTGTGGGAGTCAGCCACCAGTTCGCCGCCCTGAGTGTGCGCGAGCGGCTGGCCTTCAGCCGCGAGCGCATCCCTCACCTTTTGCGGGCCCTCACCGGTCAACCGGATGAGGCTGCCGCAGACAGCAGCCCGCTCAGCGAGGCCGTGCTGCTCTCCACCTGCAACCGCACCGAAGTTTACGCCGCGGCGAAGGATCTTGCCGCTGCCGAAAGCTGGATCCGCGGCTGCCTGGCCCGCTCGACCGGCCTGTCGCCGGCCGCGCTGGCCGACCTGCTGTACGTTTACACAGACCAGCAGGCCGTCGAACACCTGCTGCGAGTCGCAGCCGGCCTGGAATCCCTGATCCTGGGCGAAAACGAGATCCTCGGGCAGGTGCGCCAGGCGGGCGAGATCGCTCAGGAGGCTGGCAGCAGCGGCCACATCCTGAGCACGCTGTTCCGCCTCGCCGTGCAGGCCGGCAAGCGCGTGCGATCAGAAACCGAGATCGGGCGCGCCGGCCGCTCGGTGGCTACCGTGGTGGTGCAGCTCGCCGAGAGGTATCTGGGCTGCCTTTCGAAGCATACAGCGCTCATCGTCGGGGCCGGAAAAATCAGTTCCCTCACAGCTCGTGCGCTGGTGCAGGCCGGCCTGACCTGCATCCTGGTGGCCAACCGCACCTACGACCGGGCGGTATCGGTAGCCCGGTCTCTGGGCAGCAGAGCTCAGGCCAGGGCCGTCCACTTCGACGCGCTAAATGAAGTTCTGACCGCAGCCGATATCGTCATCTGCTCCACCGGAGCCCCGCACACCGTGCTGCACACCGACGCGGTGAGTAAAGCGATGGCCGCCCGGCCGCAGCGCCCGCTCCTGATTGCCGACCTGGCCGTGCCGCGCGACGCCGACCCCGAGATTGGTAACCTTCCGGGCGTCTGTCTGGTCGATATCGACGGGCTGGAGGATACCGCCTGCGCCGAGATCCCGTTCACACAGGAAGCACGCCAGGCCGCCGAGGACATCGTCCATGAGGAGGCCAGCGCATTCAACGAATGGCTCATCTCGCGCCGCGCCGTTCCGTTGATCCAGGAGCTGCGCCAGCAGGCCGATGCCATCTGCTGCCAGCAGGTGGAGCAGACCCTGCGCCGCATGGGCGATCTGACTCCCCGCCAGGAACGACTGGTGAAGGCGATGGGGGCTGCAATTGTCGGTAAAATGCTGCACGCACCGATCCAGGGTCTAAAGCACCCCCCGGCACAGGTTCCCTGGGAAGAGTACGCAGAGATGGTGCGGCAGTTGTTTGATCTCTCAAACGCCGGCGATGAAGCTCACTGACCTGATCCCCCGCTTCTTTCCGCATAAAAAAGAGCAGACGCAGCCGGCACAGCGGCCGTTCCGTGTGGCACAGATCGAAACCACCACGCTCTGCCACATGGACTGCATCTTTTGTGTGCAAACCCAGCTCGCCGGCTCGCTGCAGCGCGGTGAAATGCCCCTCAGCCTTTACCGGGAATACATTGTCCCCTGCCTGAGTGAATTCGAACTCGTCTACCTGCAGGGCTGGGGCGAGCCCATCCTGCACCCCGACCTGTGGGAGATGGTGCGCCTGGCGAAGGAAAAGGGCTGCCGCACCGGCTTTACGACCAACGGCAAGCTGCTCGACGAGAAAGCCGCCCATCAGATCCTCGAATCGGGCCTGAACCTGATCTCCATTTCTTTCTCCGGTGCCACCCGCGCCACGCACCAGTCCACGCGTGTGAACTCGGATTGGGACCTGCTGCGCAGGAATGTGGAACGCCTGGCAGACTTGAAGGCAAAAGGGGGGTACACGGACCTGTGGATCGAAATCCACTACCTGATGATGGCCGACAACCTGCACGAACTGCCCGAGTTCGTGCGCCTGTCTGCCGAACTGGGCGCTGACGAAGCGGTGGCCACAAATCTCACCTATACACCGAACCTTGCCCTGGACCAGATGCGTGCTTTCTCCGACCGGATGGATGCACACAAAGAGGCCATCCTGTCCCGAGCCCGCCGCACAGCCCAGCGCACGGGAATCCGGCTCAACATCTACCCGCTGGTCATGGAAAGCCAGGTGCTGGTGTGCGACGCGAACCCGCTGGACACCGTGTTCATCAACCACCGCGGCGAGGTCGCGCCCTGCGTATTAATGGGCCTGACGCTGGACGGCGATATCCCGCGTTATTTCCTCGGTCAGCCGCACCCGACGCCAGCGGTTCGCTTCGGGGATGTGCGCCAGGGATTGGAGAAGGTGATGAACGGTAAGGCCCGCCAGGAGTTCATCGAAATCTTTCAACGCCGCAATATATCCAGCGACCCGCTGGCAGCATTTGCTTACCTCTCGGGGGATCAGGAAGAGGAGCTGCTGCCCGACCCGCCCCTGCCCTGCCGGCACTGCTACAAGATGTACGGGGTGTGAGCCCAAAAAGCAGGGGCATACTGATCACCGATCGTAATTAATCCTGCCTTTTCTCTTCCTTAGCTTTGCCCGAATAACCCTTCAACCTGTGTGCTAAGCTTTACACCGATACCTTACCTCCCGGCGGGTAGAGACACGACGATGAGGGGAAATTTGCCTGGTCGTAATAGTATGCCAGCCGCAAGATCTACTATGTGAGAAATTGGTCATGCCCGCTCAGTGGATCGAGTAAGGTAAGGCCAGCGGGCACGGCTGCTATTGAAACAGTCTACCTGGGCTCTGGATAACTACTTTAAAGGAAAGGTCAGGGGCCTGACAATGCCGTGCCTTTACAGGTGGATGAAAGTGGGCGGGAGACACTGGTCAGGGGAAACCTGTCTCTGTTAAGAATAAAACCAGGACCACCCGGCAGGCTGTTTTCGACCGGGCATGCATGTCATGCATAACATGCCTGAAATACGCGCCATGTCCAAACCGCTCAGACGACCCGAAGATGCTCCTCATGCCTTACTGCTGGATGGAACAGGCGATACACCCAACATTTATTAATCCCGCCTTCCAATCTCCCCACACCGGCCCTCCACAGCAAGCATCCTGGTACAATTTCACCCTATTTTGGTGTAGAATATATTTAACAAGGGGATATAGTTGATATCATGCCCCACGGGCAGTGGTTATGAAAAGAAGGCAGGTAAACGTATGCACACGCACAGAGTTGTGGAGTGGGTTGACATTGATGCTCCACGCTCCCAGGTTTTTGATCTGATCCTCAATCTCGAACGCCGCATCCAGCTCAGCCCGCTCTACGGGGTGGCCCAAATTCTGGGCAAAAGCGAGGATTTCCCACAGCCCGGCAGCCGCTACCGGGTGCGAGTGACCCAGGGAAAAGAAATCGAATACGACACGATCATCACCGAGTATTTACCGCTGCGCAAGTTCGCCTACCGGCTGGACCTGCCAGAGCCGTCGCAGATCACCTGGTCGGTGCAGGAAGCAGCCTCAGGCACCCGGGTAATGTACGAGGAGGTTTTCTCCGTTCCCGATGAGAACCAGGATACCGTGGTGCCGGCTGTGCGCCAGGTGATCCAGCAGTGGCTGGGCAACATCAAGCGCTATTCCGAGCTGCGCCCGGCTGGCTACCAGCGCATTATCAAATGGCTGCTCGACCGCTTCTACCTGCGCATGCGCCACGACCAGCGCAGAGTTGTGCAGACGGTGCTGTTCATGCATGCCGTGGGAATGATCGCTTTTCTGATGGCAGCCATTGCACTGGGAATCGCATATCTGGTTTAGAATTCCCTCATTAACAAAAAGGCGGCGCCCGCCAGGCGCCGCCTTTTTATGTTCCCTACCACACATTAGGGTTCGTATACACAGCGAAAACCGGTGTCGTCGCTGCGGTGCATGGGCGCTGCCCAGCCCCGGTAGGCGCAGCGGCTCTTGACCTTCGCCTCGCGCCATGAACCGCCGCGAATCACGGATTTATCGATCGAGGCCTCAATCGCCAGCGCATTGGCGACACATCCCGTCTCACGGATGTTCGGCATCAACCCGCGCGCGTTGGGGTTGTTCACCAGGATCTCGCGGCCGTCGGTGGGATCATAAGGGTAGATGTTGAAGAGAGAAGAGCACCACTCCTGCACGTTTCCGCCCATATCGGCCACGCCGTATGGACTGTCGCCCTGAGGCGAAAATGCGCCAACCGGGCTGGTTCCGCCTATTCTGGCTTCGTAGCTGTTGCAGTGCCCTTCTTTCCATTCGTTGCCCCATGGGTAAATCCTGCCGTCTGTGCCGCGCGCTGCTTTCTCCCATTCGGGTTCGGAAGGCAGTCGCAGCGGTAAACCGGTGACCTGTGAGGCCCATTCGCAGAAAGCGACAGCGTCGTGGAAGGTCACCCCAACAACGGGATGATCGGCCTTATCTTCCGGGAAGGCTCCGTCGGGCCATCCAAAAAAGGGGGGGCGGTGCCCGGTCGCTTCGATAAACTGCCGGTACTGCGCATTGGTCACCGGATACTTCATGATATAGAAATCCGTCACCCGCAGGCGGTGCTCTGGCTTTTCATCATCCTGGGTCAGCTTATCTCTGCTCAGGTCGCTGCCGATAATAAACTCGGCATCGGGGATAAGGACGAATTGTAAATCAAGCGAATCTGGCATGGAGTATCTCCTGTAAAGAATATCGAGAAGGCCGGCGTTCGTCCCTGCGGCACTGTTAACCGAGGTTATCGAGCGAAAAATCGAACAATTTATTTTTAGTGACGTAGTGGATCAGCTCCACCGTGTTGTGCACGTCCAGTTTGGTCATCAGGTTGCTGCGGTGCACCGAGACGGTTTTCGGGCTGATCCCCAGCAGGCTCCCGATTTCTTTGTTGCTCTTTCCTTCCACGATCAGGCGCAGCACCTCTTTCTCGCGATCGGTCAGAGAGGGTACAGGGTCGCCTGCGCCTTCCTGAGCGGTGCGGTGGCTCTCGTCATCTCCATGAGCATAATCCTGCAGCACCTGCTGGGCAACGCTGCCCTCCAGGAACGCCCCCTGCTCGTAGACCTGGCGAATTGCAGCCACGACCTCGCGCCCGCCGGAACGCTTGAGCACATAACCCGAAGCGCCGGACTGCAGCAGCGGCAGGACGTATTCGCGATTGTCATGCTGTGTGAGGATCAGCACTTTGACCTGGGGGTAATAGGATTTAATCAACTGGGTGGCCTCGAGACCGTTCATCTCCGGCATGGCCACATCCATGAGAACAATGTCGGGGTGTAAATCACTGACGCATGAGAGCGCCTCACGCCCGTTCGAGGCTTCACCGACGACGACGATGCCCTCCTGGCGTTCCAGCAGAGATCGAATCCCATCGCGCAGGATTGCGTGATCATCGACGATCAACACGCGAATATCGGTCATTTACAACTGCTCCTTTCAACACAGCCCGGTGCTTCTCAAACCATTTCCAGATCTTTTTCAGGGACCTCGCTCTCATGGCCGTTCAGCGGAACGCGGATGTGGACCTGTGTTCCAAAGTTCGGCGTGGAGTTTATCTCCAGCTCCCCGCCCATCAGTTCGACGCGTTCCTGCATACCCAGCAGGCCCAGGCCGCGCGAGCTGTCTGGGGTGATGGTTAATTCCTCCAGATCGAAACCGATGCCGTCATCCTCGATGCTGATGGTTGCCTGCTTCTCGTCAAAGTACAGCAGGATCGCCACTGTACGTGCGGCTGCATGGCGGGCGATGTTGGTGATCGCCTCCTGAACCACACGGAAGAGGGCGGTCTCCAGCTCGGCCGGCAGGCGCTTCTGCGGTGAGATCTCTTCGATGGTGACCCGGATCCCTTTCGATTCGAGGCGGGAGGCGGCCAGCCAGCGCAGCGCGGGCACCAGCCCGAGATGGTCGAGCATGGACGGGCGCAGATCGAAGATGATTTTATGCACGTTGTCGAGGGTGTGCTGCGCCAGGTCACGGATCCCTTCCAGGCGCTGCTTGATGGCCGTCAGGTCATCCATCTCCTGGCTCTCTTCGGCGGCGAACATCATGGCTGCGAGCGCCTGGCTGGTGTCGTCGTGCAGCTCGCGGGCGATGCGCTTGCGTTCCTCTTCCTGGGCGAAGATCGCTTTTTTGAACAGCTCGCCGCGCAGCTGCTCCTTGCGCTGTACTTCGGCATACAGGCGGGCGTTTTCCACAGCCACTGCGATCTGGCTGCCGATAACCGAGAGCAGTTCCTGTTCCTCGGTGGAGAATTCATGCCGGTTGCGGGTGGCCACGCACATGCTCCCCAGCACCGATCCCTTGGCGACCAGCGGCACGTGGACGAGCGTATTCAACTGCTCGCCGCGCAGGGAACGGGCGCGTTTACCCCGGTAGCGGCTCAGATCGGGGACAATCACCAGGTGCCCCTTCTCCATCACGCCGCCGCAGGCACCGTCCAGCATTCCCATCCTGGAGGCCAGGTTGGCGGTCTCTTCAGAAAGGCCCCGGTACGCTACCAGGCTTAATTCCTTCAGCAGATCCTCCTGCAGAAACACGGCCCCTGCATCGATGGACGTCAGTTTGAGCAGCTGGTCCAGGGCTCGTCCCAGGATCTCCCCCAGATCCAGAGACTGGTTGGTGGTCATGGCGATGGCGTTCAGGATCGACAGCTGCTGGTTCTTGCGTTCCAGGGATTCGCGGATCTTGCGCTCCTCGGTCACATCACGGATCAGTTCCACCACCCGCGTGATGTTCCCGTTGGCATCCTTCATCGGCGATGCCACAACGTCGATGTAACAGTTTTGACTCCGGTCAGTGCAGCGGTGAATCTGGGTCACACGCACGGACTTACCGGTTTCGATGATCTTCGGGATCGGGCAGTTGCAGGACAGCGACCCGCACCGATTATTACAGTCTTTTTCCGAACAGCATTTCAACTCGTTGCGCAGGATTTGCTGGCAGTCCAGCTCCTGGAGGGCGCTGGGGTCTTTCAGGCGCTCCAGCACCTTGCGGTTGGCGAGCTGGACACGGTGATCTTCCACCCCCACGACGATCAGCTCATCATCCAGGGCGTCGATGATCGCGCGCAGGTCATCACGGGCCGCCTGTGCCTCGAGCTGGGCCTGCCGGGCCTCCTGCGTACGCTCCTGAACGCGTTTATCCAGGTCACGGTTGAGGTCATAGACCTCGTCCATAGACTCCTTAAGCCGGCGGCGCATGATCTGGAAGCTCGCCGCCAGCGCGCCGATTTCATCGCCGCGCCTTACTTCCGGCCGGCTGTCCGCTGAGGAAATCTGCACCGGGGTCGTCAGGTCGCCTTCAGCAATACGCTGGGCAGCAGCGGTCAGCATCTGCACCGGGCGGATGACGCTGTTCGTCGTCACCCACACCAGGCCCATCGCCCCAACCACGGTTGCAGCCCCCAGAATCAGAGTCAGCATGGTCAGGCGTCTCACCGGGGAGAAGACCTCGTCCGCTTTCTGCCGCACGACGATGCCCCAGGGCACCTGCTGCAGGGGGGAGAAGGCAATCACTTCATCCTTCGCTTCGAGGTCGTCAGTTTCATAACATCCCCAGCAGGTTTCGATCCCTGTCTCCCCACCCCGGAAAAGGCGTTCGAGCAGCGCTTCACGCTCAGGGTTCTGCAGTCTCCGTTCTGGATGCGCGCTGACCAGCACCTGCCCGCTGCTGTCAATCAGTTCGATAGAGCCTGTCTGACCCAGATTGATGGCATGATCGGGTGTGAACAGGTTCGTCGAGCTCAGGTTGATCAGGCCGGTCAGTGCAGCATGCACCTGCCCCTGCTCGTTCCGCACCGGGATGGCGATCAGGGCCAGGGAAGAGGTGCTTACATCCTTTTCCAGGATGGAAATATTGAACGCTTTCCCTCGCAGAGCATCGTTCACCGCCGGTATCATCAGCCAGTTGATGTCCGGCCTCTGGTGATTACGCGCTGCCAGCACCCGGCCGCTTTGATCGATCAGAAAGATACCTTCTTCGAAATCGATGCTTTCACCCAGAGCGCCGGCGACTTCTGAGGCGTCGATGTCCTGTTTGCGCAGCGCTGCCTGGTTCGCCAGCAGAGTGAGAATGGCTTTCCCGTGGTCGAGCTTTGAGTCCAGGCTGTTTGCACTCAAGCGCGCCAGCATCACGCGCTCGCTCAGCACCTGACGGGTCACCTGGCGAGTGGTGCTGATCCCTAATAGAGAGAAAGTGGTCAGCAGCCCCAGCAGCCCGATGATCACCATGGCAGACATTTTGGCGCGCAGGCCCAGGTTAATCCAGCGCTGCCCCAGGATGGCCTGCCACCTGCGGAAAAACCATTCTGAAATATGCGCCCAGGCGTTCTTCCAGAAACTCATTGCAGTGCATTCTCCTCAGAACCAGCTGCGGCTGCCTGACGGGGCCAGGACAGGGTGCGCTTCCGGCCGCAGTATTTACAGGCGCCCTCTTTCTCAAGCTTCTCCGCCAGACCTTCAAATTCACCCATCTCTTCATACCACTCAAAGGTGCGGCCGATGGTCACACGCAGCGGCGTGCTGGGCATATTGAATTCACGTCGTGCTTTGGAAGAGTCAAAATAAAACATCTGAGCTTCCAGACGCAGGCGGTCGCCGGTCAGCGGGACAGGTCCGCTGGTTTCGGGCTGCAGCATATCGGTGAGCATGGCGATAATCCTGACCTGCCAGCGAGGCATCACTTTCAATTTCATGCCGCAGCCCACGACGTTGGCGATGGTCTGGTACAGATGCAGGTGCGTCATGTTCTCACCGCCCAGGATGTAGCGTTCGCCGACTTTGCCTTTGAGGGCTGCCTCGATGACGCCGTGAGCGACATCACAGATCGGCGCGATATTGACACCCCCTGGCGGAATCAGCGGGGGAACACAGTGCTTTACAACTTCCACAACGACGCCGCTGGATACTTTACGAATATCTCGAGGGCCTAATACGGTAGTCGGGTTGACGATCACAGCCGGCAGTCCCTGGCGGATATACTCGTACACCACCTGCTCTGCCAGATATTTGCTGTGACCGTACACAAAGCGCTCGGGCCTGACATTAAACGTGAAGGTTTCATCGACCACTTCGTTGGGGTGAATTCCCATGGCCGCTGTAGAACTGGTGTGCACCACGCGCGGGATGCGCCTTTCAAGCGCAGCTCGCATCACATTGCGTGTCCCTTCCACGTTCACAGCGTACATGCGTTCAACCCCCTGCCGCCAGTAGTCGACCACGCCGGCTGCATGGATGACCACATCGACGCCTTCCATCGCCGGGGGCAGGGTTTCCGGCTGCAGCACGTCTCCGGTCACAAATTCAAACGGGCCGTCTTCCAGGAGGATGCGAGACGCGCCCGGTCGTTCGAGTATGCGCACCTGCCAGCCGCGCTCAACCAGCCGCAGGGCGATGTTGGAACCGATAAAGCCTGTTCCACCTGTAACCAGAGCCTTCATTACCTTCTCCGTGGCGGGTGGGGCTCAGCCCAGCGCCGGCTGCTTCTCAGCCACCCACTGCGCCAGCGCCTGGCACATGCCTTCTACACTCTGTTCTGCGGCGACGATATCCACCCGCAGGCCGGCAGTTCTGGCCGCCTGCGCGGTGGTCGGGCCGACGCAGGCCGTGGTAAATGAGTTCAGGGTTCTCACCGGGTCACAGCCCTGCTGGGCCAGCATATTCGTCAGTCCACGCACCGCCGCAGGGCTGAAAAATGTCACCACATCGGCCTCACCAGCAATCAGCTCCGTCAGGCTGTCAGGGGGTTCAATTTCAGTGCACACCCGGTAAGCAGGCACTGCCTCAACCTGGTAACCCTGAGAAAGCAGGTCGGGCACGGTGAGTGGAGGTGAACCTTCTGCGTGCGGCACCAGCACCACCCGGCCGCTGAGGGCGGTCATTTCCTTTGCCAGAGACTTCCCGTGGGCATAACTGGGGATGAAGTCGGCCTTCAGTCCGTAAGGGCGCAGCGCTGCTGCGGTGCGCGGCCCGACAGCCGCCAGGCGAACCGACGAAAGACTGCGCGCGTCGCAGCCCTGTGCAAACAGGCGGTCGCCGAAAAACTGCACTGCATTCCGGCTGGTGAAGATAATCCAGTTGTACCCCAGGCCCTCCGGGTCCGACAGGTGATGAATGGCGCAGTCCAGCGGTGCTGAATCCAGCGGGGGTGTGATCAGGCAGGACGGCAGCGAGATCGCCTGGGCGCCAAGCGCATACAGCCGCATGGTGAACTCATCCGGTCCGGGGATTTCGTCCGTCCCAGACCAGCGCTGCACGCGCGGCCTGGTGTTAACCACCCGCAGTCCAAACAGCGGCCGCCGCTCGTCGCGCTTGAACCACTGCAGTTCTTCGTGCAGGCTGGCTACATCGCCAACCACAATCAACGCCGGGGGGCAAACGCCGGCAGCACGCTCAAGGATATTCTCCAGCGTGCCGGTGACGACCTTTTGCAGGGGGGTGGTGGCTCTTTCGACCAGCGCCACCGGAGTGCTGGCCGGGCGACCGGCCAGGCGCATCTGTTCCACAATCTGGGGCAGGCTGGCGACGCCCATCATGAAAACCAGCGTATCCACGCCGCGGGCTGCCCGCTGCCAGTCGCCGGTCGGACTGCAGCCGCTCTGCGCCCGGTGCCCGGTGATGAAAGCTGCGCTGCAGGCCATATTGCGCTGGGTCACCGGTATACCGGCGTAAGCTGGCCCAGCAATAGCGCTGGTGACGCCGGGGACGACTTCAAAAGGAATGCCGGCCTCCAGCAGGGCCTGCGCCTCCTCTCCGCCCCGGCCAAACACGAAGGGGTCGCCGCCTTTCAGGCGCACAACGACCTTGCCCTCTTTACCCTTTTCCACCAGCAGGCGGTTGATCTCGTGCTGTGGGATGGGATGGTGGTCTGGCTGCTTGCCCACATCAATCCACTCTGCCTGGGGGGCATAGCTGTGCAGCGCCTGGCTGACCAGCCGGTCGTAAATGACGACATCGGCCTGGCGCAGACATTCCACGCCGCGCAGGGTGATCAATTCCGGATCGCCCGGGCCCCCTCCCACCAGATATACAATTCCGCTCATTGCACACCTTCTCGATCCGGATCCAGATACATCCGGCCCGTTATTCTCACCTATGGTTCTGCATCAAAACCCGGTCCGGTGATCCCTTTCATTCCGGTGGGATGCCTGCAGGTTTTTCAGGAAAGAGGCTGCGTATGCGCGCGCCGGACCCTCACCCTGGCGGCGGATCACATCCAGGATACCGGATTCTATGATCTGGAAGGCCGCTTTACGGCGTTCTTCTTCCGATTCGAACATGGCGATCAGGTCTGGGCGCAGATCACCCAGCACACTGGCCAGCATCCCGAACTCCTCGCCATACTGTGCTTCCAGCTCCTGGCGCAGCCAGCGCGCCATGGCCGGACTGGCCCCCCCGGTAGAGACGGCCAGTGTCAGCTCGCCTCGCCGCACGACAGCGGGTAAGATAAAATTACTGTGTTCCGGATCATCGGCCACGTTGATCAGGCAGCCAAGCTGCAGCGCTTCTTCCCAGGCCTGCCGGTTGATCTCAGGGCGGTCGGTGGCGGCAATCACCAGGCTGTTGGGCCCTAATCCCAGCGTGCGCAGATCGCCTGGCTGGTAGCTTTTCTCGACCCAGTGGATCTGTCCGCTCGACTGCAGATCGTACAGGCCACCGGTAAGTTCAGGGCTGATCACGGTTACCTGGCAGCCGGCTTCACGCAGTCCAGAAACCTTACGCAGCGCCACACTGCCTCCACCGATCACAGCCGCTTTTTGTTTTTCCAGACCAACCAGGCAAATGGTGTAAGTTTTCACAAAACCGTTTTAACACGTCCGGGGAGAAGGGTCAATGGATGTTTGTCACGGGTATGTAAGCCATCTCTCATAAAGTTGAGAGTTTCGCCAGCCTGAGCAGGCATTCCAGCACATCAGACGCTGGCAGCCTTACCACAGGGGGGTATAATGGACGGCTGCAGCCGGGCAGAATACCAGGAGGTGAAATGGAAATCCGGCAAGGAGATATTTTCTGGATGGATCCGCCGGGGCTGGAGCAGGGTATACCTCACCCGTATGTCGTCGTTCAGGCCGATGACCTCAACCGCAGCCTGACGACCGTGAGCGTGTGCGCGCTGACCACCAACCGAAAGCGGATCAGCCTGCCGGGGAACCTGCTGCTGGAGCCTGGTGAAGGCAACCTGCCTCGCTACAGCGTTGTCGAAGTGTCGCGCCAGTACACGGTGGAAAAGAGCCGCCTGGGGGAGTATATCGGATCGCTGTCCAGGAAGCGTGTGGAGCAAATCCTGGCCGGCATGCGCTTTGTGCAGCGCCTGATGCAGCGAGATGGTGGTGAAAGCAGCATTCCACCGGCCGGAGAAGAGAATGCATAGAACTGCCCCAACATCCTGAATCCAGGAAAGGGTCTGCGATACTGTGATTGCAATTATAGAACTTATGTTCTATAATTGTTACTACGAGCCGCTGATAGTGAGCGCACTGTCCCAACGGCTCGTTCACAGCTGCGCAGGCCTGCGGTATACGATTTATAATTAGGGACGGGCCTGCGTACCAGCCCCCCTGGAGAAGCTCCGGGAAACAATACTGCCCATCAGTCAAATGGAACTCATCAGGCCAGACAGACCTCGATGCTTCTCAGCGGGGAGATGGACAGAACGCATGGTTCAGAAGGTCATCAATGTGCGGTAGATACACATTAACCCTCGATTCCACCCAGATCCAGAAAACTTTCCCCTGGTTGACCGTACCGGAGGGGGTCGAACCGCGCTACAACATCGCCCCCACCCAGCCGGTGGCGGTGGTCCCGAACGATGGAAGAAACCGCCTGGATTTCTTTACCTGGGGATTGATCCCATCCTGGGCTAAAGACCCGAGCATAGGGAACCGGCTGATCAACGCCCGGGCAGAAACCCTGACCGAAAAACCTTCCTTCCGCAGCGCATTCCGCCGCCGCCGCTGCCTGGTGCTGGCCGACGGGTTCTACGAGTGGCGCCAGATCCCGGGACAGAAGGGTAAAGTCCCCATGTACATCCAGATGAAGGATCGCGAGCTGTTTGCCTTTGCGGGCCTGTGGGAGCATTGGAACGCCCCGGACGGGTCGCACATCCTTTCGTGCACCATCATCACCACCTCACCGAACCCGCTGATGGAGGAGATCCACAACCGCATGCCGGTGATCCTGCCGAAGGAAGGGTATTCCCTGTGGCTCTCACCCGATGAAGAAGATCCCCAGATGCTGAGCGAGCTGCTGCGGCCCTACCCGCACGAGGAAATGATGGCCTATCCCGTATCGACAATGGTGAATTCACCGGCGAATGAGTCACCGGAGTGTATTGTCCCGCTCTAACCGCCCATGGTATTCGATGAACTGCAGCCGAAGCTGAGAGATGCCTATAACTGGACCAACGAACACACCGGTGGCGCTCCGAATATTCTGCTGCTGGCGCTGAAGCGTTTTCAGTACGTGCGCGCGGCGGAGGGAGCTGCCAGCATTGCTTACTACGCCATCTTCTCTCTGTTTCCCCTGCTGCTGGTTCTGGCGGGCGTTCTGGGCTTCGTGCTGGTCAGCACGCCCGAGCCCGAACAGGTGGTGGATTTTGTCACCACGGTCATCCCGATATCGGAAGATTTCATCCGCACCAACCTGGTGCAGATCCTGGAGCAGCGCGGCACGGTTGGTATCTTCGGCCTTGTGGGCCTGATCTGGGCAGCGTCGGCCGTGTTCATCACCCTGGCGCGCAACATCAACCTGGCCTGGCCGGGGGCGGTCTCCCGCAACCCCATCCAGGGGCGGCTGATTGGCATGGCGATGCTCGCCGTCATCGCCTTCCTGTTCGTGCTCTCCGTGCTGGGCGCAACCGTTTTCACCCTGCTGCCGGTCACCCCGGCGGAGGAGGCCAGCCGCGCCGCGCTGTTCGAAAGTATGCTGGGCAGCATCTTCTCGGCCCTGATCCCCCTGCTGCTCTCTTTTCTGGTCTTTCTGGCTATGTACCGCTGGATCCCCAATATCCGTGTGAACTGGATGGAAGCCTTCTGGGGCGCGCTTTTTGCTGCGCTTGCCTGGCGCCTGTCGGTGTTCCTTTTCCGGTGGTATATCAACAGCGGCCTGGTGCGGCTGGAGATCCTTTACGGTTCTCTGGCAACGATCATCCTGCTTCTCATCTGGATTTATCTGACCGCACTGATCACACTGCTGGGGGCGCATATCAGCTCCGCCGTCGCTTACACCACCCGCCTGCGGGAAGCGAGCACCTCGCAGGACTGAGTATCGCTGTCGAATGGAGTTGACCATGGATCTGACACGCTGGAATGCCCATTCTCTGGCTTCCGCCCCCTGGGGAGGCCAGGTAGCCCGCATTCTGGAAGCAGCCCTGCAGGCTGTTGACCCTGCGGAAGCCGTGAGAAGGCAGCTGAGCTGCAGCGGTTCGGCCCTTAAAGTGGGATCGGTCAGCCTTGACCTGCGCCGGTTCCGGCGCGTGCGCGTGGTCGGAGCCGGAAAAGCGGGCGCACCCATGACACGGGCAGTGGTCGAAATCATGGGACCGCTGGTGACCGACGGCATCGTCATCGTCAAAGAAGGATATACATCGAGCGATCAAATTGGCCCGGTCCAGATCGTGGAGGCCGGGCACCCGCTGCCCGACGAACGCGGCCTGCGAGCGGCGCGGCGCATGATGGACCTGCTGGCCGCATCTCAGGCGGATGACCTGATCCTGTGCCTGATCTCCGGCGGCGGTTCGGCACTGCTCACCGCGCCGCTCCCGGATATCACCCTGGAAGATCTGCAAAGTCTCACCTCTGCCCTGCTGGCCAGCGGAGCGCGCATCGAGGAGATCAATGCCCTGCGCAAGCACCTGGACCTGCTGAAAGGCGGCGGGCTGGCCCGCCTTGCCGCCCCTGCCCAGATCGTCGCCCTGATTCTCTCCGACGTGGTCGGCGACCCGCTGGACACCATCGCCTCCGGGCCGACCGTCCCCGATACAACGACCTTCGATACCGCTTATGGTGTGCTGCAGCGCTACGACCTGCTGGACCGGGCCCCTGCGCCCATCCTGAACCACCTGGAGCAGGGCCGGCTGGGTCTGATCGAAGAAACTCCCAAACCCGGCGATCCCGTGTTCCAGCTGGTTCATAATCAGATCATCGGCAGCAACCGGCTGGCAGCCCAGGCCGCCATCAAGCAGGCGGCCGAAGAAGGGTTTCAGCCGCTCCTGCTGACCACGTATTTACAGGGTGAAGCGCGCCAGGCAGGGCGCTTTCTGAGCTCGATCCTGCGTCAAGCTGCCGTCAGCGGGCAGCCCGTGCCGCGACCGGGCTGCATCGTTGCCGGCGGCGAAACTACCGTCACGCTGCGCGGCGGCGGGCTGGGAGGCCGCAACCAGGAACTGGCTCTGGCAGCGGCCGGCGAGCTGGCCGGTCTGAAGAACGTCGCACTGGTCACGCTGGCCACAGACGGCGGCGACGGGCCGACCGATGCGGCCGGTGCGGTCGTCACGGGAGAAACCCTGCACCGTGCCCGCCAGTTGGAGCTCAACCCCGCCGATTTTCTGCGGCGCAACGATTCGTATCACTTCTTTGAACGCCTGGGCGACCTGCTCAAGCCCGGTCCCACCCAGACCAACGTCAACGACCTGACCTTCCTGTTCACCTTCGCCTGATCCCATCTCCCGGCGATTCACAAGCTGGAAAAAACAGCCGTTCTCTGGTACACTTTTCATATGCTTCGAATCTGCCTGCCTTCCCCAGTCCCTGCCACCCGAAACCCTTCCCGGGCTTCTGGTCCTTTTGCTGTGGGCTGGTAGGCAAACCTCTTATCCACTCCCACCCTCTGGACAGAATGCCCAGAGGGTTTTTGTTTTATTCCAGACTGCACCAGGAGGAGTCGCGATGCGAATGTCCAGGCTTTTCAGCCAGACCCTGCGCGAAGCGCCGGCGGAAGCCGAAATCGCCAGCCACCGGCTGCTGCTGCGCGCCGGGTTCATCCGCCAGCATGCCGCCGGTATTTTCAGCTACCTGCCGCTGGGTCAGCGAACGAAATCAAAGATCGAGGCCATCCTGCGCCAGGAGATGGACGCCATCGGGGGCCAGGAAATCAGCATGCCTGTGGTCCAGCCAGCCGAGATCTGGAAGGAAACCGGCCGCTGGGAAAGCATCGACGCCGAGATGGGACGCCTGAAGGACCGCTCCGGCCGCGAACTGGCCCTGGCGATGACCCACGAAGAAGCCCTGGCTGACCTGGTCCGCCGGGAGATCCGCTCGTACCGCCAGCTTCCGGCCCTGCTCTACCACATCCAGACCAAGTGGCGCGACGATCCGCGCCCCCGCGCGGGCTTGATCCGCGTGCGCGAGTTCACCATGAAAGACAGCTACAGCCTGGATGCAGACTGGGAGGGCCTGGAGCGCCAGTATCAGGCCCACTACAAGGCCTATTTCAGGATCTTCCAGCGCTGCGGGCTGCCGGTGATCGCCGTGAGGGCCGATACGGGTATGATGGGCGGCAGGATGGCACACGAGTTCATGTATCTGACGCCGGTTGGCGAGGACACGCTGCTGATCTGCAACCACTGCGGCTACGCCGCCAACCGCCAGGTTGCCACCTTTCGCAAGCCGTCCGCCCCCGTAGAAGCCCCCCTGGAGCTGGAGCGGGTGGCCACCCCGGGCGCGAAGACGATTGAAGACCTGGCCGCTTTTCTGGGTATTTCAAAAGCACGCACAGCCAAAGCCGTCTTTCTGATGGCCTCCATCCATGAGTCCGGATCAGACGGGAATTCAGAAGGCGGCAGCCGGGAACGGCTGGTGTTCGCCATCGTGCGCGGCGATATGGAGGTCAACGAAAACAAGCTGGCAAATGCGGTCAGAGCGAGGTCGCTGCGGCCGGCCACCGAAGAGGAGATCCGGGCAGCCGGTGCGGTGCCGGGCTACGCCTCGCCGGTCGGACTCAGCGGTGTGCTCGTAGTGGTCGACGACGCCGTAGTCAGTTCCCCCAACCTGGTCGCAGGCGCCAACGAGGAAGGGTACCACCTGCGCAACGTCAACTACGGCAGAGATTTTCAGGCCCAGATCGTGACCGATATCGCTGCGGCCGGTCAGGACGATCCCTGCCCGCAGTGCGGACAGCCCATGAACGCCCGCCGCGGAGTCGAAGTGGGCAATATCTTCCAGCTTGGCACGCGCTACAGCGAACCGATGGGCTGTTACTTCCTCAGCCCGGAAGGGGATTCCCGGCCGGTGATCATGGGCTCGTACGGCATCGGCGTCGGGCGTCTGATCGCCTGCATTGCCGAGGAATGGCACGATGAGCACGGCCTGACATGGCCGGTCAGCGTAGCCCCCTACCAGGTGCATCTCGTCCTGCTCAGCGGGAAGGGTAAGGATCCCGGGGCGGTTGAAGCGGCGGAGAATCTGTACCGCGATCTGCAGGCGGCGGGCGTCGAGGTGCTGTATGACGACCGCGACGAAACGCCGGGCGTAAAGTTCAACGATGCCGACCTGATCGGCCTGCCCATCCGCCTGACCATCAGCCCGAGGGCACTGGGGGAGGGCGGCGTGGAGTTCCGCCTGCGCACATCCGCAGAACGGCGCGTCCTCCCGCTGGATGAGATCATCCCCTTCGTACAGGAACAGATCGCAGACCTGTTCGCGGCGATCGAGGGGCAGGTCCACCCGGTGCCTTACACATGAACCGGGCGGCGCTGCTACTCCAGCGGCTGGACGAGATCGGCCGCTCGCTCTCCCTCAGCGGGCATGCGCTGGCGCTGCTGGGCCTGGGCTCCTCCGGGCAGGAGACAGCACGGCTGGATGAATTCTCCGACCTCGACTTCTTCGCCATCGTGGAGCCGGGCTACAAACAGGCCTACATCGACGATCTATCCTGGCTGCATGCCGTCCAGCCCCTGGCCTACACGTTCCGCAACACGCCGGATGGGTATAAGGTGCTCTTCGCCGATCAGGTGTTCGCCGAGTTTGCCGTGTTCGAGCCTGCGGAGCTGGCGCGCATCCCCTTCAGCGCCGGGCGGGTAATCTGGAGGGATCCCCGCCTGGACGATGAACTGCTCGCTCCGACCAGCCCGCATCAGGAGCCCGCAGGTGACGGGCAGGCGTGGCACCTGGGGGAGGCGCTGACCAACTTATATGTCGGAATGCTGCGTTACCGGCGCGGGGAGAAGCTGTCTGCGCTGCGTTTTGTCCAGGTGTACGCACTCGATCACGTGCTGGCTCTGGCGGCAAAGACAGAAGCAGAGCAGCCGGCTTTCGTCGACCACTTTGCAGGCGAACGGCGCGTGGAGCAGCGCTTCCCGCTGCTGGCTGCCCGCCTGGCGGACTTCCAGCAGGGGTACAACCGCACGCCGCAGTCGGCGCTCGCTATTCTGGCCTTTCTGGAGCAGCATTTCGATGTGGAAGCGGTCATCGCTCAGGCTATCCGTGAACAGGTGGAAAAGGCGTTATCCGCCCGAGATCCGCAGTGATCGATGAATGCCAACCGCCGGCGTGGGGCCGTTCGCACGCGGCAGCGAGAGGTTGAGCACCTGGAAGCCATGCAGTCCTCGACCGGGTATGCGCAGAAGGCCGTTTTGCCCTTCTGTGGGATGGTCGAGGATTCGGGGATCGAACGATAAGTAAATTATCCATCTTCGTCTGCGTGACCGGCGTCGATCCGTGTCCCCATGTGCCACGGCAGGGAGGTCCGTCGCTGCACGCAGGCCGCAGAAATTCGGGGAGGCACCCTTCGACCAGGCAGTCGTTCTTTGACCGCCGCTCAGGACGCCTCCCCGAACATAAGTAAGAGGCCTGGAAACCACCGGTGGGCCTGTTTGATATAATCTCAATCGGGGAATACAGGTGCATTGCGGGGGCCAGTGAAGGGAGGTAAACCAGTGGAAGCGGCGCAACAGATCGACAGGCGGATCGCAGAGATGCCCGAATGGCAGGGACAGATCCTCGCCAGGCTGCGCGAACTGATCCGTGAGGCGGAACCGAGGCTGAACGAAGAATGGAAGTGGAACAGCCCCACCTGGACATACAACGGCAACGCAGCTGCATTCGGTGCCTTTAAAGACCACATCAAAATTAACTTTTTCAAGGGGGCTGAACTGCCCGATCCCAAAGGATTGTTCAACGCCGGGCTGGATGCGAAGAAGACCCGCTCGATCGACCTGTACCAGGGAGATACGATCGACGAAGGGGCGCTCAAAGACCTCATCCGGGCCGCAGCGGCCATGAACGAGCGGTAGTGGTAAGGAAAAATCCACCTGCCGGGCAGCGATTAACAGCAAACGGCCGGCGAGCATGCTCGCCGGCCGGGTATGTCTGCCGGATGGAAGCGGTCGAATCAGCCCATTTTGAAGAAGCTGGTGAGCTTCATCGCAAGGTTCAGATCACCGGCCAGCTTTAACTTCCCCTGCATAAAGGCCTGCATCGCATTGGAGCGGCCCAGAATAACGTCTTTATAATCCTGAGCGTCGGCGGTCAGGGTCAATCTGGGGTTCTCGGCCACCCCTTCAACCACCTGGCACTGCCCGTCGCGGATTGTGATGATCCAGTCTCCACCTTCTTCTCCCGTCAGGTGATACTGCACCACCGTGTCCACACCCTGAGCGACATCGGGTTTAAAGGCCCGCGGCATACGGTTCATCAATTCTTTCACAGTGATTTCTTCGGTTGTCATCGTTGTCAAATCTCCCTGTTAATTTCAAAGTTCACAGCGGCCTGGAATGGGCTGCCTATCTGCAGCCCATTCCAGGCTCGCATTCCTCACGCTAAGTTCTCAAAGATCCCGGCAGCCCCCATGCCGCCGCCCACACACATGGTCACCATGCCGTAGCGCGAACCACGGCGGCGCATCTCGCCGGCCAGCTGTGCAGTGAGCTTGGCGCCTGAACAGCCCAGCGGGTGCCCGAGGGCAATCGCCCCGCCGTTAACGTTGACCCGCTCATCATCCAGGCCCAGCTCGCGAATAACGGCCAGCACCTGCGAAGCAAAGGCCTCGTTCAGCTCGATCAGGTCAATATCTTTCAGGCTCAGGCCGGCGCTCTTTAACGCTCTGGGGACCGCCTCCACCGGGCCAATGCCCATCAACTCCGGCGGCACACCCGCCACAGCGAACGAGATAAACCGCAGCAGCGGCTTCAGGCCCAGCTCATCCGCCAGCCGGCGCGACACCACCAGCACCGCTGCCGCGCCGTCCGATAGCGGCGATGAGTTGCCGGCAGTGACGGTGCCGCCTTTGCGGAAGGCAGGCGGCAGTTTCGCCAGCGCTTCCAGGCTGGTGTCCGCCCGGGGGCACTCATCCTGCTCGAGCCGGATCGTGCGTTTTTGCGGCTTCCCGTTCGACCCGGGCTCGACGATCTCGACCTCCACCGGCACAATTTCAACGTCAAACTTGCCGGCCTGCATCGCCGCAACCGCCCTCTGGTGACTGCGCAGCGCGTAGGCGTCCTGATCTTCGCGGCTGATGCCGTATTTAACCGCCACATTTTCGGCTGTCAATCCCATATTCGTGAAAACTTCGGGACATTCTGCAGCCAGGTAGGGGTCGGGCGCGAATTTATTGCCTGTCATAGGCACCATGCTCATCGATTCGACCCCTCCGGCGATGATGGCATCGGCCTGGCCGGCCATGATCATGTAGGCGGCGTGGGCGATGCTCTGCAGCCCCGACGAGCAGAAGCGGTTGATGGTCTCGCCGCCTACTGAATCGGGCAGCCCGGCGCGCAGGGCAGCAATGCGGGCCAGGTTCATCCCCTGCTCTCCTTCCGGGAAGGAGCAGCCCAGGATCACGTCGTCAATCTGAGACGGGCTGATGTTTCCGGCCCGTTCGAGCACCGTGCGGATGACCAGCGCCGCCAGATCTTCCGGCCGGGCGGTCGCCAGGCTGCCGCGCTTCGCTTTTCCGACCGGTGTGCGCGCCACCGCTACAATCAGCGCATCATTCGGTGAATGCTGCTGGTTCATTCCTGTAATTCCCTCCATTCATGCAAGCTGCCAGAAGCAGACCAATTCTCAGTTGCGCAGCGGCTTCCCGGTCTGGAGCAGGTTCCACATGCGCTGCTGGGTCTTCTCCTCCCCACACAGCGAGAGGAACGCCTCACACTCCAGGTCGAGGAAGTACTGCTCGTCCACCCAGGCCGGCTGGCTCAGCTCGCCGCCGGTCATCACATAGGCCAGGCGGCCGCCGATCTGCGCTTCATACTCGGTGATCTCACCAGCCGACTTGAGCATAAATACGCCTACACGCATAGCGGCAAGCGCATCACGCCCGGCAGCGTACACCTGCTCGCGCACCGGCGGGTGGTAGCCGCTTTCCACCAGGTGCAGCACCTCCCGTTTGGCCTCCGCCAGCAGGTGATCGCGGTTCATCACCACCCGGTCGCAGGAGCCGAGGATGCCCATCTGGCGCGCTTCTTCAGCGCTGGTGGACACCTTTGCCATGCCGATCTGCTCGAAGATGCGCTGCAGGAACGGCAGAGCGTCGGCATTTTTAGTGCGCATGGCCGGGTTGAGGATGCGGCGCACCATCTCCTTGGTCCCACCGCCGGCCGGGATCACCCCGGCCCCGATCTCCACCAGGCCTGCGTACAGCTCGGCGGAAGCCACCACCCGGCCAGTGTGCATGAGCACCTCCGCTCCACCGCCCAGGGCCAGGCCTGCCGGTGCAGCCACCACCGGCTTCGGAAAGTAGCGCATGCGCATATTAATCGCCTGCATCTTACGCACGGCTGCCTCGAGCTGGTCCCACATGCCGCTCTGCGCAGCCATCACCACCATGAACAGGTTCGCCCCGGCGGAGAAGTTCTGCGCATCGCTGCCGATCACGAGGCCCTCAAACTCCTTCTCGGCACAGTCCAGACCGGCCTGGATCATGTTGAAAATGTCATCGTCCAGGGCATTCATTTTGGTGTGGAACTCCACCGCGCCCACGCCGTCGCCCAGGTCGATCAGGGTAGCCCCCGGGTTGCGGCTGACAACCTTCCCGGCGGCTTTCTCCTCTTTCAGGATGATCAGGGCTGGAGAGCGCTGCAGAGGTTCGTAGGCCTTTTGAACAGGGTTATATACACCCACCTTGCGCTCCCCCTCGTACTGGTAGAACGTCTCGAAACCGGCAGCCAGCATTTCCTGCACCCATTCCGGGGGCGGGAACCCGTCCGCCTTCATCTCCTCAGCCGTTTCAGCCACCCCGAGCATGTCCCAGGTTTCGAAGGGGCCGGCTTCGTGGCCAAAACCCCATACCATTGCCCGGTCGATGGGCAGCGGAGTGTCGGCAATCTCGGGGATGCGCTCGGCCGCGTAGGCAAAACCCTGGTACGTCAGAGCGCGCGCCAGCCGGCCGGCACGGTCATCCGCCTGGATCAGACCTTTCAACCGTTTGCCCAGATCGGTTTCGTCCTTCACTTTGCCGACCGACTCGAAGCGCACTTTCTGCGGCTCGGTATATTCCAGGGTCTTCAGATCCAGCGGCCAGAATGACTTTTTACCATCCTCACGGACCTCTTTGTAAAAGCCCTGTTTACTCTTCGTGCCCAGCCAGCCCTTTTCCACCATGCTGCGGATGAGCTGGTTGGCCGGTTCTGAATTCAGGTAGCGCAGGGCGTGCTCGTCGTGAGGAATGGCGGGAGCCAGGTTGCGCCCCACATGCTCCCAGACGTCGATTCCTACCAGGTCCATCAGGCGGAAGGTGGCCGTCTTTGGCCGCCCCATCACCGGTCCGGTGACGGCGTCGACTTCCTCCACGGTGTAATCATTCTTCAGGATATAGTCCAGGGCAAAAGCGCCGGTGCCGAACGCCAGGCGGTTGGCAATAAAATTCGGCGTGTCCTTGGCAATGACAATGCCCTTCCCCAGCCGATACTCGCCGAAATGATGCAACGCCTGCAGCACATCGGGCAGCGTATCCCCGGTGGGGATAATTTCCAGCAGTTTCAAATAGCGCGGCGGGTTGAAAAAGTGGGTGCCCAAAAAATGTTTGCGAAAGCCCTCTGAACGTCCCTCGGCAATCGAAGCCACCGGAATACCCGAGGTATTGGTGCTGATGATCGTCTCCCCGCCGCGCAGCGCGTCGATGCGCTCCATCAAGCTGCGCTTGACCGCCAGATTTTCGACCACGGCCTCGATTACCCAGTCGGCATCCCGGACGACCTCCAGGTCGTCTTCGATGTTGCCCGTTGAGATCAGGGCCGCCTGCTCTGGGGTGAAGAAGTTCGCCGGCCGTGCTTTGAGCGCTCGCTCGAGCCCCTGGCGCACGATGCGGTTGCGCACCTGGGGATCCTCGAGAGTCAGTCCCTGCTGCTCCTCATCCGGAGTCAGCCGGTCGGGGACAATATCCAGCAGTTTAACAGGCACCCCGGCATTGGCCAGGTGCGCAGCGATGGCTGCCCCCATCGTTCCCGAGCCGATCACTACGGCCCGATGGATCTGGTACTTCATCTGTCCTCCTTGTACCATGATTCAATTTTGTCGGTTGAAAACGTGCTGCTGGGCTGATAAGACCGGCCTGGAGAGACTCCCCCACCAGAACGGAAGCTCAGCCCGTTAATCTCGCCCCCCTGATTTCAACCTGAGGGCTGAAAGGCAATGCATTTAGGGCTGGATGATCGCGAAATTATCAAAGGTCGCCTCAAATCCCTCCTGCAGTTGTGACTTTGCCACAACGCCGACAGACCCGCTCTCATATTCTCTGTCGTTGGTTTCAACCAGCAGCTTGCCGTTGGAGTAGAGCGCCAGGCGGCTGCCGATGCATTCAGCACCGACCCGGTTGACCGCCGTCCCCATATGCACATCCTCTGCGGCCGCGGTTCCATTCACCAGGAACTCAAACACGCCGTCTTTCATCTTGGCAATCCCATAGCCGCCTGTGCTGTTGAGTAAAAAGGCATAGTAGTGGTCTTCGTCCTGGTGACGGCAGATCAACCCGTAATAGCCGTTCTCCGGGCCTGCTGTGCGGGCTGCGTCGACCTCCAGACGTACGTTTTCATAATCGCCCGTGCGGATGCTCCAGATAGCCGCGTTCAACAGGTTCACCCGGATGCGGTAGGCTTCATCCTCAGTGTACTCAATGACGAATTCGTCCTCCTCGGCAGTGAACCATTTGTCGTCATCGGAGAAATCATCTTCGAGGATGGCGTTCGGGACACGCGTTGGCGTGGGGGTAACCTGCGGGGTTTCCGTTGGCACGGGGGTGTCGCTCGAAACGGGTGTATCACTGGGTGCTGTCGTGGCGCTGGGCCCGGCTGTGGGTGTATCCGTTTCAACGGTCGATTCAGTCTCTGCTGCCGGCGGTACCGTCGGCGTGGCAGCCTCCCCATTCTGGCCCTGCGCTGCGGTCTGGGTCATTTCAGCAACGAAGGTCTGAGCGGCCTGCGTAAACAAGAGCTCGGGCACCGGGGTCGGGGGCACAGGTTGAACCGGCTGGCACCCGGCCAGGGCCAGAACCAGCAGGAAGAGCGCGCCCAGCATAAAGACCGCATTACGTCTGTCAGCCATCACAAAACCCTCCGTCGTTTCTTTCATATTCTTCAACTGTGCCGGTCATCCTTATTCACGCAGTTCACGGTTGAAAAAATCGATAACCCGCTGCATAAAAAGCTCATCGCCCGCGCCGTAGAAGGTATGCGGCTGGCCCTCGTACCAGTAGCATTCCACTTCTTTTCCCAGCGCATTGAGCTGGTCGCACAGGTCGATGGACCAGCGCAGGGGGACCAGCTCATCGCTGCGCCCGTGGTGGATGCTTACCGCCGCCTGGATCTGGTCCAGATATCCGGCTGGGGAGATGGTTTCCAGCTCCTCCACCGGCACGGCCAGCTCATCCAGGCCGCGCTGCCCGTACGACCAGCGGTTGATCGCTTCAAAGTTCTGCCTTTCATCCGGGCTCATTGCAGCGTACAGCACCGCGGCGTCGACTGCCTGGCTTACGGTCAGCACACGGGTGGAGACTCCTCCACCCATGCTGTGCCCCCACAGGCCGATAGCCCCGGGGTCTGCCAGTTCGAGCGGACCGGGTTTGCCGGCTTGCTCCTGCACCAGGGCAATCAGGTTGAGCACATCGATCGCCATCCCCACCCGGAACAGGTTGTCGCCGGAGTCGGAAGGCGGGTAGCCTCGTAAATTGGGATGCAGCACCAGAAAACCGGCCCGGGCCAGCGAGTCGGCATAGCGGGTCGTGTAATCGATCGTATCATAAATTTCCGGTTCGATGTAGCCGTGATTGGCAATCACCACCGGGTACGGCGGCTCGCCGCGCACCGGAACATTCATGAAACCGTAGATGGTCAACCCGTCACTGGGGTAGCGGATCAGGAGACGGGTGAAGTAGGAATTCTCCGCCAGCGTCTGCACGACCTCAATCTCACCGCCGCCGTATTCCCGGGCGGCGAGATAAGGGATGCGCAGACCGGCGTACCGGTCAACAGTTGGAGAAGGGCTGGGTGTGGCTGTATTCTGGGGAGTAGGTGTGAGGGATGGCGCGGGCGTGTTCGTCGCCGTGCGTACTGCCGGGGGTGGAAGCGTTTCAGCTGCGTTCAATCCGGGCGCAGCGCTGGCAGTCGGCACAGCAGGGCTCAGAGCAGCCGGCTGCGCCCGGCAGCCGGCCAGCAGCAGCCCGAGCGCAGCGGCACAGATGAGCAAAAGAACGCAGTATGGTCTTCCCGGCATTTTCGCAGCCAATCCCTGCACCCCAGGGTTAAGTTTACCTCAGCTCGCTCCCGCTGTAGTTCAGGATGTTGCGGGCCACCACCAGGCGGTTGATCTGCCCGGTGCCCTCGTAGATATCGCTGATCTTGGCGTCCCGGAACCACTTTTCGAGCAGGTAATCGCGGGTGTAGCCCAGCGGCCCCATGAGTTCCACCGCTTTCTGTGTGATGCGGGTGACCACATCCCCGGCGCGCACCTTGCTCATGGAAGCCTCTTTTGAGTTGGGCATGCCGTTATCCGCCATCCAGACCGCCTTGATCACCAGCAGCCAGGCCGAGCGCAGCATGACTTCCATCTCGATCACGTCACGTTCAACGGCAGACAGCTTCTGCGGAGGCAGCCCGTAGCGGATAGTAATCCCCTGCCCGGCCAGCAGTTCTTTCACCAGCTCTACCGTGGCGCGCGCCACGCCGATGGCTGTGGCCGCCACAAGCGGGCGGGTGGCGTCGAAAGTGGCCATGGCGCCCTTAAAGCCCTTGGTGGTCTCCTTCTTGCTGATCACCTCAGCCGGCCCGAGGATGTTTTCGAAGGGGATGCGGCAGTCCTGCAGCACGATCGCTGCGGTGTCGCTCACACGGATCCCCATCTTGTGCTCCAGTTTTGTCACCTTAACGCCCGGTGTGCCGGCTTCGACCACAAAGGGCCGCATACCTGCCCGCCCGGCGCTGGGGTCGATCGTCGCCCACACCACCACAAAGCCCGGGCTCACTTCGAGCGCCTTATGCCCGGCGGTGACGAAGATCTTCTCTCCGTTCAACACCCATTCGTTGGTCTTCGGATCCATCACGGCCGTGGTGCGGATGGCGGAGGTGTCGGATCCAGCCTGGGGTTCGGTCATCGCCATGGCGGCAAAGACCGGCTTTTCCTGGCGAAAGCGGGCCAGGAATTTCTCTTTCTGCTCGGGCGTGCCGGTCGCCTCCACGGCGGCAGCGCCCAGGCCGCCTCCCGGCGTGACCAGGTACATCCCCACATCGCCCCAGGAGAGCATCTCCAGCATGAACGCCAGCGACTGGTAGCCGATGCGCGGACGGTCCTTCTTCTCCGGGTCATCCTTTTTGCTGTCGGATGGCGCCAGCGAACCCGCACCCGTCTGGCGCATGGCCATATGCATGAAGTTGATGTAATCCCAGGGGATTTCGTGCTCGTGCTCGTCAAAGTAGCGCGATACCGGCCGCATCATATTCTCGGCCACAGTCTGCAGCGCATAACGCTGCTGCGCGATCGGTTTGGGCATCTCGAAATCGATCATTCCATTCTCTCCTTTGGTCTCTCCCCAACTGCCTGGCACACAAACCTGTGTTACAGAGCCCTGAAAAGATGGGTTAAATCAGCGCCAATCCGGTAAAGGTGGCAATGCCCCTCCCGTTGCGCATCCACAGTTCCACCGGGTGTTCACGGATGTAGCCGTGTCCGCCTAAGATCTGCACGGCCCGGTCGGTCACCATCATGGCCATATTGGCTGCGCCGGTGAAGGCCAGGTAGGCCGCGGTGCTGGCTTCCTCCTTGCCGTTGTCCAGCATCCAGGCTGCTTCCCAGGCCAGCAGGCGTATGGCCTCGATCTCTGTCGCCATCTCGGCCAGCATAAAGGCAATGGCCTGCTTCTGGGCCACTTTCACCCCAAATACTTCGCGTTCTTTGGCGTAATCGCGGGAATATTCAAATGCGGCGCGCGCCAGCCCCACGCCCAGGCCGGCCATGGCCACCCGCGCCGAATCTAGAACCGGGGCAAAGTCATGTCCCTGCGGCCCGCCCAGCCGGTTCTCTCTGGGGACTCGCACAGCGTTGAAGCACACACGATGGACAGGAAGCGCATTGATGCCCAGCAGCTTCTGCCGCTCGGCGACCTCCAGACCGGAGGTTCCTTTTTCCACGATGAAACCCTGGGTCTTCCCTTCCAGAGCAGCGTACACAATGAACGCCGGGGCGCTTTCCGCATAGGGGACGTATACTTTTTCACCCTGGATCACATACGCGTCGCCGTCTTCAACAGCAGTCGTCGCCAGGTCGTTCGGGTCGAAATCGAAGCGCGGTTCGAGCAGCGCGCCGGTGTAAGGGGTCCAGTCGGGGTTTTCGACCACCTGGGGCAGGTATTTCTGCTTTTGTTCTTCGCTTCCGGCCAGCAGCACCGGCAGAGCGAACAGGCCCGGCGTCATCACAGCCAGTGCGCCGGCCAGATCGCCGTACGCCATTTCCTCCGCGGCCAGCACGCCGGTCACTGCGGAATGCTCGCCAAAGCCCCCGTATTCGGCGGGGACAGAAGCCTGCAGGTAGCCCAGTTCCCAGCCTTTCTGGATGAGCTTCAGCGGCAGATTATTATCTTCGTCGGCATCATGCGCGCTGGCCCGCAGGTCGCTGGTGGCGTAGCGGTTGATCGCCTCCACCAGCATTTTCTGTTCCTCATTCGGTTCAAAAGAATACATGGCTTTCCTCCTCTGATCTGTATCCTTCGAGCAAGGAACGGGCGTCCCCGCTCACCCTGTTAGAGGTTTCGTTCGTTGATATGCCCAGAGCCGTGCTTCAGGCTTCCGGCAGACGGTAGTACTGGATCGCCACCGGAGTCAGACTGTCTTCGATGTCCTCAAGATTGTGAATGCCCAGCCGGCCGCGCTGGTAGAGGTATTCGACATGTGCTCCCGCTTCTTCCAGGGCCAGCAGGACGTTGTAGCCGTTCACCTCCCCGAACAAAATCTGCGAAATTTCTTTGATCGTGTGCGGCTGCTCCAGGAAATCGAGCACCTTGTTGAGCCGCTCTATGTGCAGCGCCTCAATTTCGTCGATGCGGCCGGCCAGATCATGGATCGGCTCCTTATGCCCGCCCAGCACCAGGCGCACGTCTGGGGCCCAGCGGCGCAGCTTTTCCAGCGACTGCAGGTAATGGCCCAGTCCGGTGTACAGCGTGAGGTGCTCCGGAGACTGGTGCGGGCTGGTCCGGTCGAGAATGTGGTCGCCGCTGAAGAGCACGTCGTGCAGCCGCAGGACGACATGTCCCGCGCAGTGGCCGGGCACGTGAAGCAGTTCGAAGGGGCCCACCCGCATCCCCGCTGCTTCGTAGGTGAAATCCACCTTCACGGAGCTGTACAGGCTCTTCGTCAGCTTATACATCTCGATCAGGGCTTTGCGCCGTTCAGCAGAAACGCCTGCCTCCGCCAGGAATACATCCAGGCGCCGGGCGATGACCACCAGGCGCTCTTCGTAGTGGGTCAGCACGCGCAGGTCCAGCTCGTGAACGCCAATGCGGGCCGGCGTACGCGGCCGGATCGCGGCCAGTCCGCCGAAATGGTCGACATGTCCGTGCGTAATCAGGATATGGGTCAGGTTTTCCGGGCTGAAGTCCTGGCCGGTCAGGTCTGAAACGGCCGCCAGACCTTCTTCCAGATGCTGGCTGCTGTTCCCGAAACCGGAGCCGGTGTCAATCAACACGCGCCCGGTTTCCGTCCCCGGAAGCCAGACGGCGTAGGCGTACCCCCAGAAGCCCGGAAAGACCTCCAGCGGGATCTGGAAGATCTGGGCTCCTGCAGAGCTCTCAAAACGGCGCACTTCATGCGGTTCTGGATGCACCGGAACGCTCATAGATCAGCCTCGCTCGCTCAGCAGGCCGCGCAAAAACAGATCCGCATACTGCGCAGCGATGTCCTGCGGGTTGAGGGGGCCGTCGGGTTTATACCAGGTGATCGTCCAGTTCATCACCCCCAGCAGCGCCCGGGCGGTCAGGTTAGGGTCTACCGGGGTAAAAACGCCTGTATGCTGGCCTTCCAGAATCAAATCCCGCCATAACTTCTCGAAGCGGTCGCGGCGAGGGATATGGCGGGCATGCAGTTCCGGTTCCAGGGAGCGGTGTTCCAGCAGCAGGACGGCGGCCAGGTCACGGTGCTCCAGCATCACATTTAAGTACACGATCATGGCCTGGCGCAGCTTTTCCTCCGGCGGCAGGGGCTGTGCGACGACCGCCTGCATGTGATCGATGAGCAGGTCCAGGGCACGGTCCAGCACCGCCAGCAGCACCTCCTGCTTGCTGGAAACATGGTGATATAGGCTGGCTTTCTGCAGGTTCACCGCCTGGGCGATGTCCTGCATGGATGCAGCGTGAAAGCCTTTCTGGCCAAATATTTGTGCAGCAGCTTCAAGAATCTCGTCCCGGGTCAATGATCCCTCCACCCTACCGACCGGTCGGTAGCCCAAGCATACCAGAGCGACGGTTATATGTCAAGGAAAAGGGTGTGAATTATCAAATTTCATGACAGAGAATTGAACTGCCGTACCTTCAAATTCGATTAATAAAATGCCCTTGAAAAAATAAACTGTGCCCCCGGTGTTACCCGCTCCCAGGCGGGTTATAATGCTGATCAAAGCCACACCGCAGCATGGTGCCCCTCGCCCTTCAGCGGAATGCTGTCGCAGAACAGCAAGCAGGGCATTGGAAAAATAGTCCAAACACCTTCTGCTGTTAGTTCAGAACAAAAGACATAAATTTACCCGGAACAAAGCTTGCAACACTTTACATAAAGAGAGATCATCCGATGCGTATCCTGGTAGACATGGACGGCGTGATTGCCGATTTCGAAGGCAGCTTTATTAATTTGTGGAAGCAGCAGTACCCCCGGCAGGCATATATCCCCCTCGAAGATCGAAAGACCTTTTACCTGCTTCACCAGTATCCTCAGGAACTGCAGCCGCTGGCAATGGAAATCATTTCCGCTCCCGGTTTTTATCGCGGCCTGGACGTGATCCCCGGCGCCGTTGAGGCACTGCACGAAATGGTCAACCTGGGCATTGATGTGCGCATTTGCAGCAGTCCCGCCCGGGATTACCACAACTGTGTGCTCGAGAAATACGAGTGGGTGGACGAACACCTGGGATCCGATTGGATCGGAAGGATGATCCTGACGGAGGACAAGACCCTGATCCGGGGAGATATTTTGATCGACGACCGTCCGGAACTGCCCGGCAGCGATACCCCCACCTGGGAGCATGTGCTCTACGACCAGCCTTACAACCGGGCGGTTGGTAATAAGCGCCGTCTCACCTGGCAAAACTGGAAAACCGTGCTCAAAGAGGTCCTTCCCCTGGAACAGCGCTGAACGCAGTTTACTTAATCATCTTTCCACTGGTCTGTTTTCGTCACGGTCAACTTTCTGCCGCTGTCAAATATCTGTAATGCAAGCATTCCTTGTTCAAAAATCTGGATCGTGCTATAAACGGTTACAACGATGCTAATCCATCCCAATCAAGATTCCAACCTCAACAAAAACGGGATCAGCGAAGAAACCATTATCTCGATGATCGGCAACGGCTTCGACCGTGTCGAAACCCAGTCGTCCATCATCACCGGTTCGCGCAACCTGCTGTACCGCATCCGGCTGGGCAGCGGCGGTGGTCACTCAATGAACGCGGTGATCAAATGGTATCTTCCCGAGCTGGACCGCTTTTTCGAGCACCGTTTTCGCCGCGAAGAGAAACTTCTGGCGCTCCTGGACCGCTGGTTCACCCAGCGCGTGCCCCGGGTTTACGGTGGGATCATCGTCCCCAACCGCTACGGCCTGCTGGTGATGGAAGACCTGGGAAAAGACCAGCTCGAAAAGCTCTTTCAGGAAGGAGACAGCAGCCAGCGCCAGCAGCTGCTCTCCCAGGCAGTCGACCTGCTCTCCGAACTCCATGCGGTGACCAGCCGCTATTACACGCAGTTTCACCGCATCATTTACAGCGTCGAACTCGACCGCCTGACCGCCCGCACCTATGCACGCAAGCTTCGCATCGCCCTCAACCGCATGCTGAACCTGTACCGCTTCCTCAACGGCCAGTCGCATGAACTGGGAAACGGCGGCGATACCCAGGCGCCCCGGCTGGAAGAACTGGGGCTGCAGCTCGAATGGCACAGTGTGCGCGATTCGTTTGAGGCCACAACCATCCGGGCCCTGATCTCCTCACCGAAAAACATCATTCACAACTCTTACGCCCCTTCTCACCTGCTCCTGCATGAGGGGAAACTGAAAGTTCTGGACTTTGAGACCATGACTGTGGGGGCCGCCCAGGTCGATCTGGCAGAGTTCCTGCGTTTTCCATCGCTGGGGTTGAATGCAGCCGAGGTGCATTCCGGCCTGAGGCAGTACTACGACAACCTGCCGGCAAAGTACACCCATCAGGGATTCGAGCAGTTTGAGCATGTCTTCTGGTGCGCGAACATCTCTCGCTCGCTGGATTATGCCGGCACCCTGGCCCGCCGCTGTGTCAAATACCAGTTGAGCGGCGAACCACAGGAAGCACAGGCTGCCCTTACCCGTTCCCGGGCTTACCTGGAAGAACTGCTGCTCTCCTACCAGCAGCTCCCCGCCGGCTATCAGGCTGCACCGGTCCGGGAACTGGCCGAAACCCTGCTCGAGCGGCTGGCCCCTGCAGTTGAAAAACTGCTGCTGTGAAGGCGCCGGTTTTCCGCAGCTGTACAACCGTGTTTTTTACCTTAGCGAGCAGGGCTCTGCGCGCCGTCCATGCCGGCGTTTTTTGAGAAGGTATGTCTGAGTTGTGGTAGGATTAGATGATGTCACTGCTGCAGTTTTTAGCGATCCTCCTGGTTGCATTCGGCGTCACCTTTCTGCTCACGCTGTTCGGTCTGGTACTGTTTCCAGGCTTTGTATCGCGTGAGAAGAAAGTCGGACAGTACCGGGTGGACGACATCCGCCAGCTCCCGCCGACGACCACCAAGCTGCCGGCCCTCGGCGGACCGGCGGCTGCCCTGGGGATCAGCATCGCGCTGCTGGCTGCTCACTACGCCGGACTGTTTGAGACCGACTTCCGCTGGTTCCTGGTGCCGGTGTGGTTGTTCACACTGATCGGTTTTATCGATGACTATCTGAAGTTCCGCCGCTCCTCCGGCCTCCCAGAACGCACCCGCCTGAATTTCATCCTGATCGGTTCTCTCGCCACCGCGATGGTGCTGTATTTTCGCCTGGGCTACAACGAACCTCACCGTCCGCTGGCTTACATCTCCTACTTTCTCAATCCTGTTGTCTGGTTCTTCGTCTTCAACATTTTCGCCACTGGCCTGACCACCGTCACGGTGATCTCGGTTGGCTTCTCTGACGGTGTCGACGGCCTGCTGGGCGGCCTGTGGTTGATCGCAGCCACTGCCTACGCAGTGATCGGTTTCATGAACGAACAGTGGATCGGAGCGGGGATCTCCGCCTCGCTGGCCGGGTCCGCTCTGGCGTTCCTGACCTTCAACGCGCCTTCCAACTGGTCATCGCGACGTCCCCGTTCCGAACGTAAAGCCCGCGTGTACGCCGGCGAGTCCGGCGCCATGTTCGTGGGCGCAGCGTTCGCCATGCTCTCGCTGCTGACCCTCACAGAGTTTCACTGGTTCATCATCGGCGGTGTGTTCGTGCTCGAAGGCACCACTGCTCTTTACCAGGCCAAAATCGCCACACCGATCTTCCGGCGCTTCCTCAAGCTGCCGCGCTTCGCATCCAACGTCTACGTCCCCCATATCGAATTCCCACTGCCTTTCCTGGCGACTCCTCTGCACTGCCATCTCGACCTGCTGGGGGTTGGCCGGCTGACCGTGGTCAAAATGCTCTACACGCTGGCAGCGGTATTTGGCGCGCTGGGGGTGTGGATCCTGTATGTCGATGAGTTCGCCGTCAAAGTGTTCATCTACCTGCTGGGCATCGCGCTGATGGTGCTGGTCTGGATCGCCGGAGCATGGACCAAAACCGTCTTCCTGGCCCCGGAAATGGGGGTAGAAGGGCCGGAACAGCGCATCACCCTCTATCAGGGACGCCCGCTGCGCTTCGGACGTTTCCGGTTCTACTGGCCGCGCGAAGTGCTGGACGTAACCATGGAAGAGATCCAGCCGATGCTGGACGGGTTGACCGGGCTTACCCTGTGGCATCCGTTAATGCTGCAGGACGCCCAGGTTGCCATCGCGCAGATGTACGCGCGCACCGGCCGGTCCGAGCAGGCGCTCAACCGGCTCAACCAGATCCCCCAGCAGTCGCTCATGATCCGCCCGCAGGGCTGGCAGCTCTTTCAGGAACTGCAGCGCAAAGCAGACGCAGCCGGGATGCAAGACGAGCAGTACGCCGTGGTGAACGTCCCGCTATCCCGCAGCTGATCCCACAGGCGAAAACCTTTCCTTCGTAAACCGATAACGAAATAAAAACCACGGTTCATAAGGTTCACGGTCACCATCGATGAGCACATCCCTCCCCCTGCGCCGAATATTCCAAACCTGGTGGCCTCTGGCCGCGAGCTGGCTGTTAATGGGCATCGAAGTGCCCGCTCTGAGCGCTGTGATCGCCCGCCTGGCCGACCCGGAGGTCCATCTGGCAGCTTTCGGTGGTGTGGTGCACCCGCTCTCTCTGATCGTGGAAGCGCCCATTATCATGCTGCTGGCCGCGTCCACCGCCCTGAGTAAAGACTGGGATTCGTACCAGAAGCTGCGGCGCTTTATGATGGTTAGCGGCGCAGCCCTCACCGGGCTGCACGCCCTGGTGGCCTTCACCCCGCTGTATGATGTGGTCGTGAGCGGGATCCTGAGTGTGCCGCCTGAAGTGATCGATCCGGGACGGGTGGGCATGCAGCTCATGCTCCCCTGGACGTGGTCCATCGCCTACCGGCGGTTCAATCAGGGGGTGTTGATCCGCTTCGGGCATTCGCGGGCCGTCGGGGTAGGTACCATTGTGCGTCTGTCAGCCGATGCCCTGGTCGCCGGGGCGGGATACCTGGTTGGTACGATGCCTGGCATCGTGGTCGCTTCGGCCGCCATGGCCGCCGGGGTATTCAGCGAGGCCGCCTTTGCCGGTATCGTCGTCCGCCCGGTGCTGCAGGGCGAACTGCGCCATGCCCCGCCGGCGGCCGAACCGCTGACCCTGCGGTCGTTCCTGGAGTTCTACATTCCGCTGGCCATGACCTCGCTGCTCACCCTGATCACCAACCCCATCGGCAGCGCGGCGTTGAGCCGCATGCCTCAGGCGCTGGCCTCGCTGGCGGCCTGGCCGGTGGTGTCCGGGTTGATCTTCATGCTGCGCAGCCTGGGCGTCGCCTTCAACGAGGTGGTGGTCGCGCTGCTGGACGAACCCCGGTCGGTGAAAAACCTGCGGCGTTTCACGTTCATTCTGGCCGCGGCCACCAGCTTTGTGCTCCTGCTGGTGGCCGCCACACCGCTGGCCGGCCTGTGGTTCGAAAAGGTGTCTGCTCTCTCCCCGGAGCTGAGCAGCCTGGCGCGCACGGCGATATGGCTGGGGATCCCGCTGCCGGCCATCAGCGTGGTACAGAGCTGGTTCCAGGGCGCCATGCTGAACGACCGCCGTACGCGCGGCATCACCGAGGCGGTGGTGGTGTTCCTGATCGCCAGCGGTATCACGCTCGGTCTGGGGATCGCGTGGAACCAGATCCCGGGCCTGTATTTCGGCATCACCGCCCTGGTGATCGCCTCGACAGCGCAGTCACTGTGGCTCTGGCTGCGCGCCCGCCGCTCGCTCGAAGCGATCAACGCCCGGGATGCAGCTGTCAGGGAGGTGTCTGCCGTGTAACCCCTGCAGTATAATTGGCCATATTACACAGGGAGGAAATCAATGGCGCAGGTGGACTGGATGCGGGCCGCTTACTTTGTCCTGCTGTCCCGCGAGATCGACCGTCTGGAAGAACAGCAGTTAGCTCCTCAGGGAAAAGTTAAATACCAGTTTTCGGCCGGCGGACACGAACTGTCACAGGTGCTCCTGGCGCTGGCCCTCGATCACGCGCATGATGCCGCTGCGGTCTACTACCGCTCACGGCCCTTTCTGCTCGCCAGCGGGCTGACCGCGGCCGAGGCTCTGTCTGCGGGGATGGCGCGCACCGGCAGCCCCAGCCAGGGGCGTGACGTGGGCGTGGTTTTCAACATGCCGCGGCGAGGCGGGCCGGTGGTGCTGCCGGCCTCAGGCGACGTAGGCGCCCAGTACACCCCGGCCGCCGGCTGGGCGCAGGCCGTGCGCTACCGCTGCGAAGTGCTCGGGGAGACGGACTGGCAGGGCGCCGCTGCCGCCGCGCTGGGCGGCGACGGCAGTGTGGCTGCCAACGGCTTCTGGGGCGCCCTGAACATGGTCACCACCCTGAACCTGCCCATGCTTTTTTTTATCGAAGATAACCGCTACGGTATCTCGGTTCCCAGCCGCCTGCAGACCCCGGGCGGCAGTATCTCCGCCAACCTGGCCTCTTTCCAGAATTTAAAAGTGCTGCACGGTGACGGTACCAACCCGCAGGAAGCCTGGGAGCTGATCTCCAGCGCAGTCCAGCATGTCCGCCAGCAGGGGCCCTGCCTGCTGCATCTGAGCGTGCCGCGCCTGAGCGGACACACCTTCATCGACGATCAGGCTTACAAGAGCGCAGAAGAACGCGCCGAAGAACAGCGGCGCGACCCCGTGCCGCGGCTGAAGCAGTTCCTGCTCCAGCAGGGCTGCAGCGAGCAGGATTGGAAAGATATCCATAACCGGGTAAAGACAGAGGTCAGCGAAGCCCTTGCCCTGGCCGAATCCTGGCCAGAACCGGACCCTGCGCAGGCCACCCGCTATCTGTTCTTTGATGGCCATGCCCCGCGGCAGGGCGGGCTGCGCGCCGAAGGGATCACGCCTGACGAATGCAGCCCCGAACCGCAGAGCGGGGGGCCGCGCATCAACTTCATCGACGCCGTGCGCCGCACCCTGGAGGTGGAAATGGAGCGCAACCCCCGCATCCTGGTGTTCGGCGAGGATGTTGGCCTGAAGGGCGGTGTGCACGGCGCCACCCTGGATATGCAGGCCCACTTCGGAGAACAGCGCGTGTTCGACACCTCTCTTTCGGAAGAAGCGATCATCGGCCGCTCCACCGGCCTGGCCCTGGCCGGGCTGCTGCCCGTCCCCGAGATCCAGTTCCGTAAATACGCCGACCCGGCAACCGAGCAGATCAACGATCTGGGCACGCTGCGCTGGCGCACAGCCAACCAGTTTGCCGCTCCGGTCGTGGTGCGCATCCCGGTGGGCTACGGGAAAAAGACGGGGGATCCCTGGCACAGCGTCACGGCCGAGGCGGTGTACGCCCACACGCTGGGCTGGCGCATCGCCTTCCCCAGCAACGCCGCAGACGCGGTCGGGCTGCTGCGCAGCGCCCTGCGCGGCGACGACCCCACCTTCTTCTTCGAGCACCGCGCCCTTCTCGACACCGTCGAAGGCCGCCGCCCCTACCCGGGCGACTCCTACTGCATCCCCTTCGGTTCGGCCGCCCGGCTGCTGGAAGGAGACGAACTCACCCTGGTTACCTGGGGGGCTATGGTGCCCCGCTGTATGCAGGCTGCGCAGTCCTTCGCCGGCCGGGTCGAGCTGCTCGACCTGCGCACCATTATCCCCTGGGACCGCGAGCGGGTGCTGGAAAGCGTGCGCAGGACGGGGAAGCTGCTGATCGTGCACGAAGACACGCTCACCGGAGGCTTTGCCGGGGAGATCACCGCCACCGTCGTCGAGGAAGCTTTCACCGACCTGGACGCCCCCATCCGCCGTCTGGCGACGCCCGATGTGCCCATCCCCTTCAACGTTCAGATGATGGAAGCCCTGCTGCCCTCCCCACAGCGCATCCAGGACAGCATCCGCGAACTGCTCGAATTCTGAAACGGCTCATTTTTCAAGAGGACAGACCATGCCCGACACGGAATATGTCATTGTGGGGCGCGAGGACACGGTGGCGGTTCTCACGCTCAACCGTCCTGAGGCCCTCAACGCCCTCAGCCCGGCCATGCTCGCCGCCCTGTGCAACGCCCTGGAATCCCTGGATGCTGATGAAGCGGTGCGAGCGATCATCATTGACGGCGGCCAGCGCGCGTTCGCGGCCGGAGCCGACATCCAGGCCATGGCACAATCCACGCCCATGGATATCGTGCGCACCGGCACGCTGTCCTACTGGCAGCGCATCCGGCGGGTCAATAAGCCCCTGATTGCCGCGGTCAGCGGTTATGCTTACGGCGGGGGCTGTGAGCTGGCCATGCTCTGCGATTTAATCGTAGCATCCGAGACGGCCCGCTTCGCCCAGCCCGAGATCAAACTGGGGATCATGCCCGGGGCGGGCGGTACGCAGCGACTGGCCCGCGCCATCGGCTTCTACCGCGCCATGGAGATGATCCTGACCGGCGAGCCCATCAGCGCCCGCCAGGCCTACGAAGCCGGCCTGGTCAACCGCGTGGTGCCGCCCGAGCGTTATCTGGACGAAGCGCTTGAGCTGGCCCGCCTGATCGCCTCCCGCCCGCCGGTGGCCGTGCGCCTGGCACGCGAGGCGCTGCGCTACGGCTACGAAAGCACCCTGCGCGACGGGCTGGAGATCGAACGGCGCAATTTCACGCTGCTCTTCGACACCCAGGACCAGAAGGAGGGCATGCGCGCTTTCCTGGAAAAGCGCAGCCCCGATTTCAGCGGCCGTTAGTCCACCTGCCTGAAAAACGATCCTGAAGGGATATATGGAAATCACCAATCCGTATTCGATCCGCCTGGGCGTGGCTGGCGCGGGTGTGATGGGCAGCGGCATCGCCCTCACCGCCCTGCAGCAGGGCATGAACGTCACCCTGTATGACGTCGCTGAAGGGGTGCTTGAGAAAGCCCGGGCGTATATCGAGAAATTCCTGACTAAAAAGAACCAGGGCGGTTATCTGCGCCGGCTGACCCTCACCACCCGGCTTGAAGACCTGCGAGGAGCGGGCGTGGTGATCGAAGCCGCCCCCGAAGACCTGGATATCAAAAAAGATCTGTTCCGGCGTCTGGATGCGCTATGCCCGCCGCCTGCCGTGCTGGCCACCAACACCAGCACGCTTGCGGTCACGGCGATCGCAGCGGCCATCTCCAGCCCAGAGCGCGTCGCCGGGATGCACTTCTTCAACCCGGCCCCGGTAATGCCGCTGGTCGAAGTGGTGCGCGGCGCTCGCTCCAGCCCGGAGACGGTCAATACCCTGGTTTCTCTGGCGGAGTTTCTGGGGAAGACGCCCATCGTGGCGCGCGACCTGCCGGGGTTTATCGTCAACCGCGTGGCACGTCCGTTCTACGGCGAAGCCCTGCGCCTGCTGGGAGAAGGAGCAGCGACCCACGAGGCGATCGACCTGATCATTCGCCAGGGAGGCGGCTTTCGCATGGGGCCTTTTCAGCTCATGGATCTGATCGGCGTTGACGTCAACTTTGCCGCCATGCAGTCCATGTACACGCAGACTTTCGGCGAGCCGCGCTACCGCCCGCACCCCATCCAGGCGCAGATGGTTCAACAGCAGGCCCTGGGCCGCAAAAGCGGGCGCGGCTTCTACGACTATACGAACGGAGCCGAAATCACGGACCCGCCGCCCCTGCGGCCTTCAAAAGCAGAGGGCCAGGTGATCATCTCCTCCGGCACCTGGGCGCCGGGGCTGGAAGCTCTTTGCCGCCAGAGCGGGTACAGCCTGCGCACCATGACCGGCATGGACCTGATCACCGTGGGCAGGCCCACCGCTGCTGTGCTGGCGGCCGGCCGGGGCGAAGGGCTGGCCCGGCTGGCCGCCGATCTGGACCAGCTTCTGCCCCCCGAGATCCCGCTGCTGTGCCAGTGCGCGGACGTTACACTGACCGAAGTGGGCTCCTGGCTGCGGCATCCGCAGCGCCTGGCTGGCTTCGACGGCCTGTTTGCCGCAGCCGGAAATGTGGTCACGCTGGTAAGCTTGCCCCACACCCGCGAGGCTGTCCGCAGCCAGGTCGAATCTTTCTTTGCTTCCCTCGGGAAGCGGGCTGTGTGGGTGGAAGACAGTCCGGCGCTGGTGCTGCCGCGCGTGGTATGTATGCTGGCGAACGAAGCAGCGTTCGCCGCCGGGGAGGGCGTGGCGGATATGGGGACCATTGACACGGCCATGCGTCTGGGGGTGAATTACCCGCGCGGCCCTCTGGAGTGGGCGCAGTCGCTCGGCTATGCGAAGACGGCTGCCGTGCTCGATCACCTGCACAGCGAATACCGCGAAGAACGCTACCGCGCCGCGCCTCTGCTGCGCCGTCTGGCGCGGCTCGAAAGTTATCCCCCGGAATCATAAAAAAAGCGGGCCGGCTGGTGAACAGCCGGCCCGCAGGCGTTACAGATCACGCGATCAGGCGTTTGTGCAGGTTTGCACTCACATGGCTGGCATCGAGTTCCAGCACCGCATTCAGGTGCCGGCGCGCTTTTTCTTTCTCGCCCAGCCCCAGGTACCCCAGCCCGAGCATGTGGTGACAGTGGATCCGGTTGCGGGTGTTCAGATCAACGTCAAAGACCACAAAATCGGGCAGCGAGACGGCGAAGTAGTCCATCACCACATCATCATCCATGTGCGCGCGGCCGTACTCCACCAGACGCTCAAAAATCGCCCGGGCTTCGTCATTCCGGCCCAGCTTTTCCAGCGCCAGCCCCTGGTAATAGATCATCTCCGGCGGCTGGTCGTAGTAGTACATCGCCGAGGCCGGCTCGCTCGACCCGGCCGCAGCCTTCGTGAACCATTCACGGGCTGTTTCCGCTTCTCCCAGGAGCTCGTAAGCGCAGCCCAGATAGTAGAAGATATGGTTTTCGCGGGCGCCGTACAGCTTCCCCTCGCCCAGGTTGTGCGGGTATTCCTGCGCCTGCATGAGCAGTTCGATCGCCGGCTGCGCCTGCCCGGCAGCGATCAACTGCCGGGCCCGTTCCACCAGCCCTGTGACGTACTGCCCGGTCACCTTGCCCTCGCCGCCTTCCCAGGGGTGGAACTTGCGCCCCATCAGCCGCTGGTGTGCTTCTTCATGGCGGCCGCAAAGGTTCAACAGGGTGATGTATTCGATGCTCAGGTCATCGCGCTGTTCCACGAGGTCCAGGTGAGCTTCCAGCCGTTTCAACCGCTCGGCAGGGGCATAGTTGAGTTGTTTCAATAACTGGTCGAGTTCAAAGAACACGCGCGCATCGTCCGGGTTAAGGGCAAAGGCGCGCTCGAAGCTCTCCAGCGCTGCCTGCGGATCGCGGCGTTTGTTGAAGTAGGCCAGTCCCAGGTTGCGGTGCACGGTCGGGAAGCGGTCATCCAGGCGGCGCGATTTCTCCCAGCATTCGATGGCTTCGTCGTAGCGGCGGTGTCCGTACCAGAAATTCCCCAGATAATACGGGGCACGTGCATCCCCGGGGTTGAACTGCAGTGCCGCTTCGAAAATCAGCACATCCTCCAGGCGGTTGGGGAAGACATAATCGGGCGACATGCCCGCCGCCTGCTTGAACTGCTGTTCAGCGCGCTCCTGCTCCCCGGCCTGGGCATACACCCAGCCCAGGGTGTACGCAGCAGTGGTATCCTGCCCGGCCACCTGCTCGAGAAGGTGAGCAGCGTCGTCAAACAGACCGGCGTGGGCGTAATCCAGGGCCAGCTCGACGTAGACCCCCGGCCCGGTATGCAGGATCCGCTGGAAGGTGGATTCGCCATCCAGCAGGTACTGCTCCCAGAGGGCGCCGTACTCCATCGTGTCACGCTCGAGAGCCTGCCGGATCTCACTGCGAGCGGCGTCCGCCTGCCCCAGCCGGCGCAGCAGGGCAATCTTCAGATGGCGGGCTTTGTGGTGCAGGCCGTTGCGGTTCAGGCAGTGGGCCAGCTTCTCAAGCGCCTGCTGGTAGCGCCCCTTGCGGCTCAGCAGGCGGGCCAGTTCGAAATAGCCCGCATCCTGCCAGGCGGCGTTCCACACGGCCTTGTGGAAGGCGTCGTATGCCTCGTCGAAGCGCCCCTGCATCTTCAGCGCCAGGCCCAGGTTGTAATACGGCTCGCCGTCGTAGGGGTTAGGGTTGCGGAACGTCAGGCGCTTAACCGCCCGGCGGAAATATTCTTTTGCCTCTGCAAATTTCCCCCGCCGGTAGAGCAGCAGCCCCATGGCGTTGTTACAGCGGCTGTCGCCCGGGTCGCGCCGCAGGGCTTCCAGGTAATACGGCTCCGGGGGATAGGTGGCGTGGCGGTACTGCTCCAGATGCAGGCCGTGGAGGAAGAGCTCATCGTTCGATGCGACCTCTTCGGGTGGGGGAGCCGGGGTTGCCGGCGCGGGGATTTCAGATTTCTCGTCCGGCAGGGGAGTAAAGGCGACCAGAACATCTTCGCCGTCCAGCACCTGCAGAGTCACGTCCTGCGGTTTCGCCCCCTCCGGGAGCGCTGCCCGGTCGATTAATACGGTCTCCGGGTCCAGCGCGGCCTGTTGTTCGTAAATCACCTGCCCCTTACAGGTCAGGCGCAGCGTGACCTGGCGTGGCGACGTGGTGTAGGCCCCGAAGCGAGCACTTCCGTTTTCGATGTTCAGGCTGACGACCGCATCCCGGCTGGCGTTGCTGGCCGGGCCGATCTTCTTGTATGGCATGAAGACCTGGGTGAAGGATTTCTCTTCCCCGGGTTGAATCCACGAAAAATCGGGCTGGTTATCGGTGTAGGCGCCGCACATCAGCTCGATATAGGGGCCGTCCTCGTCCGTCAGGTGGCGGTCCCAGGCCTGCCCGAAATCGCCGCAGCCCCAGGTCCACTGCTTCTTACCGGGCACCACATGGTGGTCAGCGACGTGCAGCATGCCGGCATCGACACGGTGATCGTAATCGCCCATGAAGTCGAAATCGGAGTGATAGACCATGTAGGAGGTCGGGACGGGGATATTCTTATAGCGGCTGATGTCAGTGCCGGGGGAATAGTCGACTTTATAGTACACGCCGGTGGCGATTGGGAAAGTGGAAACCGCCCGCTTGCCGTGATCCATCACGGCGTGCACATCCGGCGGGAAGACCGACTGGTAATCATCGTGAACCGGTACGGCCGGGTTGGCCCACCACAGGAAGGTCTGCGGCTCGGAGGTGCGGTTGTAAAGCTGCACGCAGATCTCAAAGTATGCCCGGTTGGGGTACAGGCGCACGCCGTGCATACCCTTGGTGCGGAACATCTTCTCAATCTCGGCGCACCACACCGTTTTACTGCCGTCCTCGTGTTCTTCTATTGTCCAGTCCAGGGGGTCGAAGGTGCTCGGGCGGTGGTGCTGGGGCCAGTTGAACTCGATACCTCCCGAAATCCACGGGCCTGCCAGGCCGACCAGGGCGGGTTTGATCACCCGGTTGTAGTATATGAAATGGTAGCCGTTGGTTTTATCGAGGGCCATCTGCACCCGGCCGCCGATTTCCGGCAGCACCATCACTTTCAGATAGCGATTTTCCAGGAAGACCGCGGTGTATTCACGGTCTTCTTTTTCATCGAAAACCCGGTCGATGACCGGGTGTGGATACACAACCCCGCTGCTTCCCTGATAAACCCTTTTTTCCAGGAACATGGGATTCTTATCCGGTTCCCCAATCTTATAGGTGGGGATCCTGGTCTTTTCAGCCCAGGCTTTTACTTCATCGTGCACCATATGCTCCTCTACATCATAGTGGTACTCAGCCAGAACTGGCAGCCCCGGACTGCGCGGCTGGATCCGGCGCAGCGCAGGCAAACTGCCCCAAATTATCCCCCTGTGGTGGCGTTTATGCGTTGATAATTTCCCGGACCTTCTCGCTCAGGCGCAGCACAATTTCATCGCGCATGCGCTCCCCTTCCGCCGGATCGGCGGTCGTTGGGAAGCCGTTCGTGCCGCCGGATTCTGGCTGGAATTGATAACGCGAACGAACTAAATGCCACGGCTTTTTGAAGGTGTAATCCTTCGCCCTGTCCATGTACACGATCGAACCAATCGCCAGAGCGATTTCGGTTTCGCCTTTATCTGCGTGGTGAATCTGTGTAAACCCTGCCTCGGTCCAGTAGTTCCAGTACACCGGCTGGAGATCTGGCACCTGTTCCCAGGCTTTGTGAAAGCCCAGTTCACAGGCCAGACGATTGCCGCCGTGTCCGCTGAAGTAAATTTGCTTGTTGAACCCCTGCTGGCAAAACATCACCGCGATATCGCGGATGACCAGGCTCAGCGTCTCAACTGTAAGCCCGATTGTACCTGAATACTCGCGCATGGCATCGGCAAAGCCGTAGTACAGCGTAGGAGCCAGGATCGCGCCAGCTGCCTCGGCCACACGGCGCGAAAAGTAATCGGCTGCATTGTTATCCAGGCCCAGGCTGAGATGGCTGCCGTGGGCTTCGATCAGCCCCAGGGGGATGATCACCGGCAGTCTGCGGTCCAGGGTTTGCACTTCTTCGGTGGTCAGGCGTATCCATTCGATCATGAAATCTGCTTCTCCTTCAAAATGGTATCAAGGGTTAGACATTCCGTTTACAGCCGCCACATAGAGGCGGGCGCGCTCGACGATCTCGTCAAACGCTCCTGCCGCCACAGCCTGTGCGGGGACCAGGCTGCCCCCGATAGCCACTGCTGCCGCGCCGGCTTTCAGATAACTGGCAGCATTTTCGGCGCTCACGCCGCCGGTGGGCATCAGACGCAGGTCGGGGAAGGGGGCGAGCAGGTCGCGCACATACTGGGGACCGCCCAGACGCGCAGGAAAGAGCTTAATCAGGTCGGCACCGGCCTCCACCGCGGTCATGATTTCGGTGGGGGTGAAAGCCCCGCAGGCGATGGGGAGTCCCAGCCGCCGGCAGGCCGCAATCACATGCGGGTTTACCACCGGCGTAACAATAAACTCGGCTCCAGCCTCAGCGGCGCGCGACACCGCTGTCGGTGTCAGCACCGTCCCGGCGCCGATATGGATGTTCCAGTCCAGCGCCACGCGGGCGGCTGCGATGGCCTGCAGGGCGCCGTCGCCGCTGAGCGTGAACTCAAGAGCCTTAATCCCCCCATCGGCCAGGGCCTGTGCAACCTCCACCGGGTGCTCGTATTTCTTCATGCGGATGATGCCGAGCAGGCGGGTTGACAGGATCGTCTCGATGGCGGGGGTCATGAGCGTGTCTCTCCGGCAGTCCTTTCAGCCCGGATCTCGCCGAAGCGAGCGCCCATCTGCAGCAGGCGTTCCTGCAGCAGGTTGACGTCCAGTTCATGGGGCAGCATGTCTTTCTGCAGCGCCAGAGCTGCGGCTGTTCCCGCGGCCTGGCCCATGGTCATCGTCTGGGCCATCGAGCGGCAGGAAGCATGCGCATCGTGCGTGGCGCTGAAGCAGCGCCCGGCCACCAGCAGGCCGGTCACCTTTTGCGGCACCAGGGTGCGGTAGGGGATGTCGTAAGTCATCCCGTCCGGCAGGTAGACCCACTCGGTGTCTTTGCCGGCGTGATGGTCTTCGATCGGCGCACCGCACGCGCCTACGGCGTCGGGGAACTTACGCCCGCTCAGGCAGTCCTCACGCGTCAGGCGGTACTGCCCGTAGATGCGCCGCGTCTCACGCACGCCGATCGGGTGGCTCAACCAGGAAAGGGAGGCGTTCTCGTAACCGGGAATGAAGTCGCGCAGGAAGCGGGCGTATTCCAGCGCCTGCTTTCGACCTTCGATCTCGGCTTCGGTCAGGGCCACGGGGTCGGTGCCGTCCACATCCGCCACACGCGTCATGATGGTGTGAATCACCCCGGCCTGAGTGGTGATATGCCAGCTCCCCTCGCGGCGCGGCAGGTGATACTTCCCGGT
>Ga0134096_1000224_pt1 | contig 71074 bp, 66 predicted proteins | sample 7_2taG_FD_94448 | JGI IMG/M metagenome (GOLD analysis project Ga0134096, IMG submission 94448) | Switchgrass degrading microbial communities from high solid loading bioreactors in New Hampshire, USA - 7_21_20_110_A3 metaG | ecosystem: Engineered > Bioreactor > Semi-continuous > Anaerobic >... | reverse complement strand
GGAGGCTGATCTGACCATCTTTGATGGCTACGTACCCGGGGAGGATGAACTGCCCGACGGTAATCTGTTGTTTATCGCCCCGGTAAGCAGCACAGAGATGTTTACCACCACCGGGACGATAGAGACGCCTGTGTTGAACGCGGCCAACGTGGATGATCCCCTGTTGAGCCACGTTTCGCTGACTGGCATCAACGTGCTGGATGCCGTGAGCATCCCCCTTCCCGATTGGGCTCGACCGGTCATTATGGGAGAATCTGCAGAAGGCAGCTCCCCGCTGTTGTTTGTTGGTGAGGTTGACGGCCGCCGGGTGGCTGTGCTCGCATTTGATCTCCGGCGCTCAGACCTGCCGCTGAATATGGCGTTCCCTCTGCTGTGGGCCAATCTGTTTCAATGGCTGGTGCCGGGCAGCAGCGGCGGCATCCCGCAGCAGGTGAACCCTGGTGAAACGATCTCCTTCCTGCCGCCTGTTGAGGGTGAAGCCGTGACCGTGACCCGCCCCGATGGGTCCGTGGTCCGCCTGAACATGGACGCCGGGCGGCTGGTTTTTGCAGACACCACGGAATTGGGCGTGTATCGGGTCAGCTGGGGGGAGAGCGGATCGGCGGCGTTTGTGGTCAACCTGTTTTCGAATCAGGAGTCTCTAATCGAGCCGGCCGCTTCTCTGCCCGGGCCGGCTGCAGAAGGTTCGGGCGAAGGGACGCAGGATCAACTGGCGCGCCGCGAATGGTGGCGGCCGTTCGCTCTGCTTTCCCTGGCTGTGCTGACGGGCGAGTGGTTTGTTTACCAGCGGGCGGCACTGGTACGCCTGCGCGATGACGCCAGCCGCTTCCTGGAAAGGTTCAGACGGTAACCGTCTATGAATATCGCGTTTATTTACCCGCAGTTTCTCTGGCTTTTGCTGCTGATCCCTCTGACGGTGGTCCTGGGGCTGGTAGGCCGGCGCGGACAGACCCCTCGCCGCCTGTGGTTCGGTCTGGCGCTGCGCTCACTGCTGCTGCTGTTCATTGTGCTGGCCCTGGCAGGTATTCAGATTCGTCTGCCCACCGACCTGCTGACTACCGTTTTCCTGCTCGATGTCTCCGACAGCATTCCGCCTGCCGAACAGGATGCAGGCGAGTCCTTCATCCGACAGGCTGTGAACGAGATGCCTGCCGGAGACCGGGCGGCGGTGGTGGTCTTTGGACAGGATGCGCTCGTGGAGCGGCTGGCCTCCGAAGAACGCCTGCTCAACGGACTGGCCTCCGTACCGGTGACCACACGCACCAACATTGCCGGTGCACTGCAGCTTGCATTGGCCCTCTTCCCCGATGAAGGCGCCAAACGAATGGTGCTGCTTTCGGACGGGCGCGAGAATCTGAGCACCGCGCTGGATCAGGCCGAACTGGCTGCCGCGCACAACATTGAGCTGGTGTACGTACCGCTGGGAAGCGAACAGGGGGAGGTGGAAGTGCTGGTTGAGGCGCTGGAAGCCCCGGTGGATGTGCGTCAGGGCCAGAACTTCGATCTCACCGCAGTGGTACGCAGCAGCGCACAAACCAGCGCAACCCTGCGGGTGTTTGAGGACGGCGCCCTGATCGCCACCCGTGAGCTGAGCTTACAACCAGGAATCAACCGTTTTCCGATTTCCGTAGAGGCCGGCGAGGCAGGCTTCCGGCGCTTTCGGGCTCAGATCGTCCCCGATATAGACAACCGCCTGCAGAACAACGAGGCCAGCGCTTTCACCGTGGTGCACGGCCCGCCGCGGGTGCTGATCGTGGAAGGAGACCCCGGGGAGGGGACAAACCTCGCCAGCGCTTTAGAAGCCGCGCAGATGCATGTTGATTCGATTTCACCCTCCCAGTTCCCCACCACACTGCCCGAGATGGCCGCATACGACGCGGTGGTGCTGGCCAATGTGCCGTACCCTGCTCTGCCAGCTGAGGCTGGTATTATGCTGCAAGCCTATGTAAGGGACCTGGGCAGGGGCCTGTTAATGACCGGGGGTGAGAATTCTTTCGGCGCTGGTGGATATCTGCGCACTCCGCTGGAAGAAACCCTGCCGGTGTACATGGACGTGCGCAACAAGGAACTCTCGGCCAATCTGGCCCTGGTGCTGGCCGTGGACAAATCGGGCAGCATGGGGCGCTGTCACTGCGATAACCCCGATCTGAACCAGTCGTACACGCGCGCTGAAGTGGGACAGCCCAAGGTGGATATCGCCAAAGAGGCGATCATGCGCTCTGCCAGCGCCCTCGGCCCGCAGGATTATCTGGGTGTTGTCGCGTTCGATGAGCGTGCTCACTGGGTTCAGCAGATCAGCCCGCTGGTGGATGCCTATACCCTGGAACAGTCCATCGGTTCATTCCAGGCCGAGGGGCAGACCAACATGCGCACCGGCGTGGAAGCCGCTTACGAAGCGCTACAGGGCGTGGATGCCAGACGCAAGCATATTATTTTGATGACAGACGGATGGGTTCGAGAAGGTGAGCTGCTCGAACTGGCGGAGCAAATGCGCGAGGATGGCATTACCCTCAGCGTGGTTGCTGCAGGAGAAGGCTCGGCGTTATACCTGGCCGAACTCTCCGATCGCGGCGGGGGTGCGTTTTACCCGGCGGTGGATATCCTCAGCGTTCCGGATTTTTTCCTGAAGGAAACCGTGCGCTCGGTGGGCGAATATATCATCGATGAGGCGTTTTATCCTCTGCCGGGTGTGTCCAGCCCGATCCTCAGCGGTCTGGATGCAAACGCGCTGCCGGCGCTGTTCGGTTACAACGGCACTTCTCCCAAGAACACGGCCCGCCTGGATCTGCTCACCCCGCGCGGCGATCCCCTGCTGGCAAGCTGGCAGTATGGGCTCGGGCGCGCCGCCGTGTGGACCTCGGATCTGAAAGGGCAGTGGGCGGTGGAATGGCTGCGCTGGGAGGGATTCTCCCGCTTCGCCGGCCAGCTTGTTAACTGGACTCTGCCGGTTCCACAGGTCGAAGGGCTGCAGGCTCAGGCGACCATTGAAGACGGCCGCGCCGCCATCCGTCTGGAAGCCCTGGATGATAATGACCGGCCGATGAACTTCCTGACGGTTACGGCGCGCATTATCGCCCCCGATTTGACCACTCGTGAAGTCGAACTGGGTCAGGTAGGCGCGGGGCGCTATGAGACCCTGGAGGACCTGTCGCAGCCGGGAACCTATCTGGTCTGGCTGGGGATCAATGACGGTGACCGGCCGGTCGGGCAGATGCTGCTGGGGCTGGTGGTGCCCTATTCGCCCGAATACCGGGCCAGCGGCATCAACCAGGGACTGCTGGCGGAGCTGGCCCGCATCACCGGTGCCGCCGGCAGCGGGCGGATCATCACCCCCGAAGAAGCTTTTCTGCACAACCTGCCAGCTGCGGATTACGCGCGAGAGATCTGGCGCACACTGCTCCTGGCTGCTGCCCTGCTCTTCCCGCTGGATGTCGCCGTACGGCGAGTCATGGTCTCACGCCATGATTTGCAGAGGGCATGGGCCTGGGTGCGCCAGCGGGTTGGTGCGCGCCGCGGCGCAGTGGAAGGCGGCCAGCCGCGCCTGATGGGCCAGCTTTTCGAAGCTCGCGAACGCGCCCGCCAGCGCCAGGGAGCGTACGAACCGCCTGCCGGGCGAGAAGATTCTCCTCCGCAGCGGGTGGAAAAAGAACCGCAGGCTGGTGAACCGAAACCTGCAGCTCCCGCCCAGCCCCCTCCCGCACCGCCTGAAGGCGATGCTCTGGCTCGCCTGCGGGAGGCCAAGCGCCGGGCGCGCAAAAATTAGGAATAACCGGTAGATGATAACCGTCTCCTGCGTGCAGGGTTACTACTGGCGAGTGGGCCGTGCCCGGCTTCTGCCGGCGGGCCGGGCGTGTTGCAACTCGTTCGCCTGCATGGTAGAATGAAATCAGGAAGTCGATTTCGACTGTGGAGGAACTGAAATGGAGCAAGAGGTTGCTACCTTTGCTGTAAAAAAAGGTCTGGCTCAAATGCTGAAGGGCGGCGTTATTATGGACGTCGTCACTCCAGAACATGCAAAAATTGCTGAAGATGCCGGGGCGGTTGCAGTAATGGCCCTGGAACGTGTGCCGGCGGATATTCGTGCCCACGGCGGCGTCGCCCGTATGAGCGACCCGGAACTGATCTTAAAGATAATGGATGCGGTATCCATCCCCGTCATGGCAAAGTGCCGCATCGGCCACTTTGTGGAAGCCCAGATTCTGGAAGCGATTGGTGTGGACTATATCGATGAATCTGAGGTCCTCACACCGGCGGATGAGCAGCACCACATTAACAAACACAACTTCAAAGTGCCCTTTGTTTGCGGCTGTCGCAATCTGGGCGAGGCGCTGCGGCGCATTGGTGAAGGTGCGGCCATGATCCGCACGAAAGGCGAGGCGGGCACCGGTGATGTGGTCGAAGCTGTGCGCCACGCCCGCACTGTGATGGGCGAAATCCGGCGTTTGCAGACTATGGCTGAAGAGGAAGTGATGTCTTATGCGAAGGAGATCGGCGCTCCATATGAACTGGTCATGGAGACGCGCCGCCTTGGACGTCTGCCGGTGGTGAATTTCGCCGCCGGAGGCATCGCCACTCCTGCAGACGCCGCCCTGATGATGCAGTTGGGCGTGGACGGTGTGTTTGTCGGCTCGGGCATCTTCAAGTCCGGCGATCCTGCTCGTCGTGCAGCAGCCATTGTCAAGGCGACCACCCATTACAATGATCCGTACATTCTTGCTGAAGTCAGCCGCAACCTGGGTGAGCCAATGGTAGGCCGCCAGATTTCTGCGATGCCAGAATCGGAACTGATCGCCGGGCGAGGCTGGTAGTCTAAAATCAATACATCGAGCATCTATGAGGATTGGGGTTTTAGCATTACAGGGAGCTTTCATTGAGCACATCGCCATGCTGCGCCGCATTGGCGTAGAAGCCGTAGAAGTGCGCCTTCCTGAACACCTGGATGGTCTGGATGGGCTGATAATCCCGGGAGGAGAATCTACGACCATCGGAAAGCTGGCCACAGCTTTTAACTTGATGGAGCCTCTCAAAGCATTTGGCAGGGAGAAACCCATTTGGGGGACATGTGCAGGAGCCATTTTTCTCTCCAAAGACGCCCACCGGTCTCAGCCGCTGCTGGGATTGATGGACATCACGGTAGAGAGGAATGCTTTCGGCCGGCAGATTGCCAGTTTCGAGACAGATCTGGTCGTTGAGGCACTGGAAACCGTGGAACCAGGGGGGCCGCCTTTCCCTGCGATCTTTATCCGTGCGCCATTGATTGAATCGGTACAGAACGGTACCAGAGTTCTGGCAACTCTTGAAGATGGCCGCATCGTTGCCGCCCAACAGGGTCATCTACTGGCGACTTCCTTCCACCCTGAGCTGACGAAGGACGATCGTTTTCACCGCTACTTCCTGTCCCTCGTCAATTCAGATTAGTGTTTCAGGAGATTCGACCGGTCAAAGACGCTCCCTGGGATTGGAACGGTAAAATACTATATGACTGTCCGCCCGTTTGATTGGCGGGATTTTCCTGCACTTTACCGCAACCGACACCAGAGCACTTTTCTTGATAGTGCTCTGGTGTTGACGCGTGGACCGCTGCTGGTTCCCGGGGCGCTGTTTTCCTATCTAGCCCCCTCAATGGGGATCTTGACGGCCGTCAGCCGCTGTGATGGCCATGAAAACGGTCACCTCATCGGCCAGGTCATGCACAGCGTGGGGGCGCCGTATGGCCACCTTACCTTTCTGACACCCTCGTCAGCCCTCGATTCCCCTGCATTAAACGAAATCGTGGAATATATGGCCCGGGCGGTAGGAGAGCAGGGCGGCTACCGTTTGCTCGCTGATGCAAATGAGTTCTCGGATGCTTTTGAGGCGCTGCGGCGCTGCAGCTTCGCCATTTATACCCGCCAGCGGATCTGGTCTCTGACGAAACCAACCGAGACCGATCCGCCGGATCTGGGCTGGAGGATGGCTTCCAGCCGGGATGCAATCCCTATCCGCTCGCTGTACAACAACGTCGTTCCGGGGCTGGTCCAGCAGGTGGAGCCTTTTGACTCCCACAACCCCCGCGGCCTGGTGTACTACCAGGGGGACAACCTGCTGGCCTTTGTCGAGTTGAAATATGGAGGTCGGGGGATCTGGGCCAACCCGATTGTTCACCCCGACGTGGAGAATGTGGGAGAATGGTTCGCTAACCTGTTTTGTAAACTTCCTTACCGTCGTTCGCGACCGGTTTATTTCTGTATTCGATCCTATCAGTCCTGGCTGGAGCCTGCAATTGAAGATCTGGGGGCGGAGCCCGGCCCACGCCAGGCTGTAATGGTAAAGCATCTGGCCATCCAGCAAAAAGCTGTGCGTGTTTTCTCGCTGCCGGCGCTGGAGGGTGGCCACGCTGAAGTCTCCGCTCCCATTGTACGTACGGAGATAAATAATCGCTATGGAACAGCGAAAGATTACTGATGATTTGCAAGCGCTGTTGGATGTGCTCCCACCAGGTGTCGTGCGGGCGCTCATCGAAGCCGATGACTCGGATAACCTCCTGGAGGTGATCCTGGATCTGGGACGCGTACCGACTGCGCGCTTTGTCGATAGAGAAATCGTCCTCAGCAATATCGAAACGACGAGGGCAGATATCGATTATGTAGTTGACCGCATCGGTGAGTTCGACGCCGACAACCGGGCCGGAATGGAGCGTACACTACACCGCATTTCTGCGATTCGCAACCGGCGCGGGCATATCGTCGGGCTTACCTGTCGGGTTGGCCGTGCCGTTTATGGTACCACCGATATCATTCAGGACCTGATCGAAAGCGGTAAGAGCCTGCTCATTCTGGGACGCCCTGGTGTCGGTAAAACGACCATTCTGCGTGAAGCAGCGCGCATCCTGGCGGAGATCAAGCGCGTGGTCATTGTGGATACGTCTAACGAGATCGGCGGCGATGGGGATGTTCCCCATCCTGCCGTAGGGCGAGCGCGCCGGATGCAGGTGGCCACGCCATCGCTGCAGCATGAAGTCATGATCGAAGCGGTGGAAAACCACAATCCCGAGGCAATCGTGATCGACGAGATCGGGCGCGAGCTCGAAGCTGCGGCCGCGCGCACAATCGCCGAGCGCGGCGTGCAGTTGATCGGCACCGCCCACGGGAACACGCTGGAAAACCTGCTGCTCAACCCCACCCTGTCTGATCTTGTCGGCGGCATTGAATCGGTGACCCTCTCCGATGAAGAGGCCCGCCGGCGCGGCACCCAGAAAACCGTCCTTGAGCGGCGTTCTCCGCCGACCTTCGACGTGCTCATCGAGATACAGAACCGCAGCCGTATGGCTGTCCACAAAGATGTCGCGGCTGCTGTCGACTCGCTGCTGCGCGGCTATCCTCTGCCACCCGAAATCCGCTCGCGCGGCGAGGATGGCAAAATCCATATCGAACAGGGCACCGTTCCGACTCGCCCTGGACAGGCTATGGGGCAGGGTTACCGCCGGCAGGGCGTAGATGGTGGCACAGAGCGGGGACACGCTGCGGTGCGTGAGCCGGGACGCAGCGCTGAACGAGAAATGGAGCCCCGTACTTTTCGCAGCTCCAGTTCTCGCATTGAACCCGTGCGAATTTATCCCTACGGAGTGGCGCGTAACCGGCTCATGCAGGCAAGCAAAAGGCTCGGCGTACCGGCAGTCATCGTTGATGATGCTTCGGATGCGCAGGTGATTGTCACGCTGCGTTCTTACTACCGCAAGCGCCAGCGCGTGATCGTTGATGCGGAGAATCGTAATATTCCCATCTATGTGCTGCGCGCCAACACGGTAAACCAGATGCAGCAGTTCTTGAGCGATCTGTTCAACCTGTCCAGCGAGCCGCTGAGCGGGCCTATGGAGATGATGGATCCCGCTATGCAGGAAACGCAGGCGGCTATCCAGGCGGTTTTGAACGGCGAGCGCTGGGTTGAGCTGCCGCCGGCGGCTTCTTCCATCCGGCGGCTGCAGCACCAGATGGCGCGTGAAGCCAACCTGGTTTCTCACTCGTATGGGAAAGAACCGAACCGCCGGGTGAGGATATTTCGTGAGTGACCGCTGGTGAGGACGTGGTAAGATTATCCCGTCCTCTGCATCTACCGATATCAGATTAAAAACACATGGTGCGGGATTTCCCGCACCATGTGAGTATCCATACCTTATATTTAGAGGCGGGCAGCCGCACTTATGTTTATCACTTTCGAAGGCCCTGATGGCAGTGGTAAAAGCTCTCAGATCTCTGCTCTCGCTGAGTACCTGCGCGCAGCCGGTTATTCCATTCTACAGACACGCGAACCGGGAGGCACTGCCATCGGGGATAAAATTCGTACGCTGCTTTTTGATCTAAAAAACACCGATATCACTCACCGCACCGAAATACTGTTGTTTCAGGCGTCTCGAGCGCAGTTGGTTTCCCAGGTGATCCGGCCTCATCTGGAAGCGGGGTGGGTAGTGCTCTGTGACCGGTTTGCCGACTCTACGCTGGCTTATCAGGGTTATGGCTATGAATGCCGGTTCGGTATTGACGAGCTGCGCCGCATTATCGATTTTGCTACCCAGGGCCTGAAGCCAGATCTGACCCTGCTGCTGGATGTGGATGTCGAGGTTGGGCTCCGGCGGCGGCAGCGCACCGGCGATTGGAACCGGCTGGATGCTTTTGACCTCGCTTTTCACCGCCGCGTGCGCAGCGGCTACCTGGAGCTGGCCAGAGAGGAGCCGCAGCGCTGGGTCATTGTGGATGCTTCTCGCCCATCGGAGCAGGTCCAGGAAGAGATCCGCAAAGTGGTTATTTCCCGGCTGCAGGAAAAAGAAAGCCGTCAGGGGTTATAGATCGTCACCGAGATCATCTCCGCCACCGCCCAGGTCGGGAAGCTCTTTTTCGATTTCTTCCGGGTGCTGTCCGGATTCCAGACGGTCGATGACCTCGTTAAACTCCGGGCCCATGTCTTCGCCCAACTCATTGCTTAACTGGCGCATCATCTTTCCCATCGCCCGGGGATCATCTTCCATGGATTCCAGGACACTGGGATCGGTCAGATTTTCTAAGCGGCTTTCTTCTGAGCGGGCGACACGCACCCTGACGATGCGCCGCTGTACGTTTTCACTGCTGCAGTATGCACAGGTGACCGTACGTTTGCCGTACTCGTCGTAAGGGATAAAGACTTCAAACCGTTTGCCACAATTCAAACAGCGATACGGGTAGGTTGGCATGGAGTGAACCTCCTGATCGTGTTGGTGATTTTTTAATTATAATCAGGTACCAACTCGAAAAAACCCGGCAAGGAGTCCTCGCTAAATGGAGCCACGATTGAATATCAAGGAGATCGATCCCAGGGAATTCAACCCCATTCAACCTGAGCCGTTGTTGATCGTGATCTCTGGATTATCCGGTGCAGGAAAAGATGCGATTATCCAGCGCCTGAAGGAACGCGGTCTGCCGTTTCATTTTGTTGTTACCACCACTTCGCGCCCTAAGCGAGAGAACGAGGTCCACGGCGTCGATTATTTTTTTGTCACGGATGATGAGTTCAGGCGCATGGTTGAAGCCGGGGAAATGCTGGAGTATGCGGAAGTCTACGGGCAGTTAAAGGGGGTGACCCGGGATCAGGTCTTCAAAGCTCTGCAGAGCGGTCAGGATGTAATCATGCGCCTGGACGTGCAGGGCGCCGCCACCATCCGCCAGCTTTTCCCTGAGGCGCTGTTGATTTTTATCACCGTCCCCAACCAGGAAGCGCTGCTGAGGCGCCTCATCCGGCGCGAGACCGAAACCGAAGAATCGCTGCGGGTGCGCCTCGAAGATGCCCACAAAGAGCTGCAGCGGATCTCGGAATTTGATTACATCCTGGTTAATGAGGAGCACCGCCTTGAAGATGCGGTGGATACCATTATTGGAATAATTAATGCTGAACACCATCGTGTTCATCCGCGAAAGGTCCGGGTTTGAATCAGTTTTACTCCCCTCCTGAAGAAGACGACGATCAGGCATACACCCCATACGCCGGCCAGCAGAGCGCTCCCCCTCCGTACGCACCGCCTGTGCAGCCTGTCCCTGTCCGTTTCCCTGCCTCTCGCCCGGTAGTAGTTTACGGGCTGATGGGGATTACTATTTTCATCTTTATCCTGCAGACGGTCAGCCCTTACGTGTTCAACAGCCGGGACCTGCCGGCCCTGCTGGGGATGAAAGTCAACGAGTTAATCCTGCTGGGGCAGTACTGGCGGCTGTTTACCCCCATGTTCCTGCACGGCTCCATCCTGCATATTCTCTTTAATATGTATGCCCTGTATATCTTTGGGCCAGGCCTGGAGCGTCATTACGGTCACTGGCGGTTTCTTCTGCTGTATGTGATCTCGGGGTACGCCGGCAATGTGATGTCCTTTATCTTTTCTGTCAACCCATCGCTGGGCTCTTCCACAGCCATCTTTGGACTGCTGGGAGCCGAAGGCGTGCTTCTCTACCGAAACCGGGGCGTGTTCGGCGGGAATGCACAGCGTGCACTGGGCAATATAATCCTGATCGCCGTGATCAACCTGTTTATTGGACTCTCACCGGGAATTGATAACTGGGGGCATATCGGCGGCCTGATGGGTGGAGCTTTGTTTGCCTGGTTTGGCGGTCCGCTGCTGCAGGTGGAGGGCTACTACCCGCCGTACCATCTGGTCGACCAGCGCGGACAGAGCGCGGCTCTGCTGGCCGCGTTGGGCGTAGGCTTCCTGTTCACAGCGCTGGTCGTCCTTACGATTGGTTTTCGTCTATCCTTAATATAGAAAATCTGTCTGGCAGCCTATATATACCGGGGTGTGCGCTTTTCAAGGAAAGCCTGCACCCCTTCTTTGTGTTCATCCCCCCTGCCGGCAATTTCCTGGATATGGGCCTCATAGTCGAGCACCTGTTCCAGATTCCCCAGCACAGCGTGGTTGAAATCTCGTTTGGCCAGGCCCATAGCGCCGACCGGGCCTGAGGCCAGCTGGGCTGCCCATTCGAATGCCTTCTCCTGCAGTTCAGCGGCCGGCACGACCCGGTTGACCAGCCCCCATTCCAGAGCCTGCTGGGCGGAAATCGGCGCGTTGGTGAAGGCTGCTTCGGCGGCTCTGCCCAGACCGATTAAAGCGGGTAAAAACAGCGAGACGGCCGAATCCGGCACCAGACCGATCCCCAGGAACCCGACCACGAAGCGAGCCGAATCGGCGGCGATGCGCAGGTCACAGGCCAGGGCGATCCCCAGTGCAGCGCCAGAGACGGCGCCGTTAATCGCCGCCAGCACCGGTTTTTCCAGCCTGCGGATCTGCAGGATAAGCGGGTTATAAGTGCGCTGCAGGTGCTGGCGGAAGGAAACCTCCTCCTCGGCCGCCTGGCGAAAATCGGTGATGTCCTGACCAGCGCTGAACACACTGCCGCTGCCCGTTAGCAGTACGCAGCGCACCTGCGGATCGCGCGCTGCCTGTTTCAGGGCAGACTGCGCGGCCAAGATCATCTCGAAATTGAAGGCATTCACTTTGGGGCGGTTGAGAGTGATGCTCATCACACCGCTTTGGATCTGGGTGATCACGGTATCTGAAACGGATGTTGAAGCGGACATGATTCCTCCCTGTTTGAACTCTCATCCTGGCTGCCCGACCAGTTTGATGCTGAAACCACCCTATCAGCGGGCACAGGAAGTGTAGCATAATTCCGCCTGGAGAACAGTGGTTTTAAGGAAAAACGCGTCTCCAGTCGGAAAGAGGCGTGTTCTGCACAGAAATGGTTTTGCCTGATCAGGCCAGAGGTAATAAAAAAGGCCCGGTCTACTTACACCGGGCCTTTTTTACTGCAAATTTGCTAATCTTCTGGAAAGCCGAAATCGTCCTCAAAGTCATCTTCGTCGTCGTATCCCAGCTCCAGCTCAATTTCTTCATCGGTCAGACGTACCCACAACAGCAGGACCTGCCCGTCTTCCGTATCGACGCTGCGGGCTGCCAGGATGGGTGCATTACGCTCCAGTCCATCCTCCTCCGAGCGATACTCGAGGTAGATGGGCTGCTGGTTGCGCCAGGCACGATGGCAGCGCTCAACAAGCGCCGGGCCGTTAAACGTGCGCAAGCGGGTGATGGCTACATCAGACAGGATGGGGCTCTCATTCAAACCCAGCACCCAGCCCTCATGAACAGCCTCAAATGTGGGAGGGGGGCCCTCGATAATTGTGATTTTTTCGTCCATAAACCTGTACTCCGTCCCGGTATCATACCATTAAAAATCTGGACGTGAACGATAGAATTTTATATGAGGAGTATATACCAGCCCGTTATTTTCGCAGTATGCACTTTTGCAAGACTTCACCGGCTCTGAGATCATTACCCACTCGTGCCGGGCACCATCTGGCGGGTATAATGGGCCCGGGAGTGAACCTGCATGCATAAACTTGTTATTCTCATCGAACCCCTGGAAGATTACGAGACCTTTGAAGAAGGGTGGCCGCAGTTTCTGCGCGCAGCAGAAGCCATGCCCGGTTTGAAGCGTGAGGCGACCAGCCGGGTTGTCGACTATCTGTACGGCGCTCATCCGGTCATCCAGATTCACGAACTGTTTTTCGAAACGCAAGATGCCGCTCACCAGGCCATGTCGTCACCCGAAGGCCGCCAGGCAGGCCGCATACTGCAGCAAATCACCGGTGGGCGCATGGTGCTCCTTTTTGCGGATCACAAAGAGGATAACCTCGAGAATATCCTCAAATACCGCAGCAAGGACGGGGATGAGAAAGCTTAAACTGCTGGGCTGCCTGATCTCCGGCTGCATCGTAATCGGTATTGTTGGGGGGTATTTTTTCTACCGGAACTACCGGTATAACGCTGCTCGTACGGCGCGGGTGATTGCCTGGCTGCGCAGCCCCAGCTCCTACCCGGAATGGGCTGTGCATGCCGGCGAGCGCTGTGGAGAAGCGCCCTTTATCATGCCAACCGACGGCTTTATCGGCTTTCTGTGGGGTGATTCCTTTCGCATCGGCCACCGCCACCAGGGCATTGATATCTTCGGCGGTTCGGATGTTAACGTCACGCCAATTTATGCGGCCTATCCGGGTTATCTGACTCGTTTGCCGGAGTGGAAATCTTCACTCATTATCCGCATTCCCGAAGACCCTCTCTTCCCCGGGCGCCAGATCTGGACGTATTACACGCATCTGGCCGGCCCAAACGGGGACTCTTTCATTTCTGAGGAGTTCCCCCCGGGTACAGAGGAAGTCTATGTCGAAGCCGGAACGCTTCTCGGCTACCAGGGGAATTACTCCGGAACACCGGGAAACCCGGTCGGGGTGCATCTCCACTTTTCCATCGTTAAGGATGATGGCCGGGGTCGATTTCTCAACGAACTGGATATCGACAACACTCTGGATCCATCCCCTTACCTGGGGCTGCCCCTGAATGCAGCCCAGAATGAAGGCGATATCCCGCTTTGTTCGCAGGCCACAATTACAGAATGGGAGTAGAAATGAAGGAACTTCAGGACAGGGTGGTCCTCATCACCGGAGCAGGACGCGGTCTGGGGCGAGAAATCGCCTGTGTATTTAGCCGGCAGGGGGCGATCATTGCGGCAAACGACATCACCCCCATCAATCTGGATCAAACGATTGAAGAAATCCGCCAGGCCGGAGGGCGGGCCAGCGATTATATTTTCGACGTCGGCAAAAAAATGTCTGTTCAGGCGCTGGTAGAAGCGGTTCGCGATGATTGGGGGAGAATTGATATCCTGATCAACAACGCCCGGGTTGAACCGAAAGGGTCTCTCCTGCAGATGGATGAATGGGATTGGCGCAGAACGATGGATGTGAACCTGAGCGCTCCCTTTTTCACCATGCAGTCGGTGGGGCGTGTGATGAGCAGCCAGGGTGGGGGCATCATCGTCAATATGATATTCCGGCCGGACTCCGACCTGCTGCGTCCCGACCGGATCGCCTACAACGCCAGCGAGACAGCATTAATCACGCTGACACAGGACGCCGCCCGGGAACTTGCGCCCTTCAATATCCGGGTGAACGCGGTCTGCTCTGCCTTACAGGCTCAAGAGCTGGCCGGTAGAGCCGAGACCATCTTCGCCCCGGCCCCGGATGGTCCAGGACCTCAGGCGCGGGACGGCTACCGTTCAATCGCAGATGCAGTCCTCTATCTGTGCAGCAGCGCGTCAGAGGGTCTTTCGGGGCGCATCATAGCCGTTCCCGGAGAGCGCAAGACGTAGCCCGGCGATCATGATAAATGGGGGGCAGGCATGAAAGAGCTGCTGGATTACCGCCGCCGCATGTTAGCCCGGTTTGCCTCCATTCCCGGCGAACTGGAACGGGTTGTGGGCTGGTTTGCTCCGGAAGAGTTGAATCTTTACAGGGAGTCGTTGGGGGGCAGCCCCTACGAGCTGCTGGCCCAACTGTACGAGACCGAGCGCAAGACATTTGCTGCGCAGCTTGAAGCTTTAGTCGTACCGCAGCGGCGGCTGCAGGATTCCGGCGGTATCAGGGGAGGATCGCCGGTGCACGATATCCTGGAAAAGTACCGTGCACTGCGGGTTCAGGAGCTGGAATGGATTCAGGAAATGCCGGTGGACGTCTGGAACCGCAGCAGCCGCCATCCGGCCTGGGGAAGGCGAACCTTACAGTGGTGGGTGGAAAGCAGCCTTGCTCATGCGGAGGCCTGTCTGAAGCAGCTAAAAGCTGCTCTGGATAACCTCGATTCTCGTGAGGGGGCGAATCGTAACGTATAATTGGCGTACCCGCGAATCCCTTTCAAGAACGGAACCAATCGATGACCACGCTGACATCCTACCAGATTTACGATCTTCTCAACCGCCCCCGCCCGCTGTGGCTCGTAAAAATTGATCTCAGCAGCGCCCACCTGGCGTATGCTGATTTAAGCGATTCGAATCTGACGATGGCCAACCTGGTGCGCGCGGATTTGATCTCGGCGAACCTGATGCGCGCAAACCTGCACCTGGCCGATCTCACGCGCGCTAACCTCTTTGAGGCCCAGCTCACTTCAGCTAACCTGACGGAGGCGACTCTCTCCTGGGCGAACCTGACGCGCGCTACGATGGTCAAGGCCGATCTTTTTGGGGCTCAAATGGTAGAGTCCGTGTTGAGTCGCGCGAATATGACCAAAACCAACCTGCGCAGAGCGAATTTAAACGGCGCTGTGATGACCTGGACGGATCTCAGCAAAGCGGATCTGTCGCACGCGAACCTGTTCAAGGTCGATCTGTCACATGCGAATCTGTTCCAGGCGAATCTGACCGGGGCTGTGCTGCGCGGCTGCAATTTAAGCGGTGCGGACCTCACCGAAGCGGTGCTCACCGGGGCTGATCTGAGCGACGCCAATCTGGATGGCGCCGAAATGACCCGGGTTGAGATGAATTAATGGGGTGATCCCTCCCTCTACAACCTGATTTAATACGGAGCAGACAATGGGGAAATCTTACTCTTCCGTCCTGGTTGAGGTACACGGGCGCGTGGGCCTGGTCCGCCTCAACCGCCCTCAGGCTTTAAATGCCCTGAATTCTACCCTGATGCAGGAGCTCATGGACGTGCTGGCTGCCTGGGATGCAGACCCGGCGATCGGAGCTGTGGTAATCTGCGGAAATGACCAGGCCTTCGCGGCAGGTGCAGACATCCGTGAGATGGCTGAAGCCACCGCCGTGGAGATGCTGACCCGCGACAGCATCGCTGCGTTCGACCGCATCCGCACGTTGAAGAAGCCGGTCATCGCAGCGGTTTCGGGCTGGTGCCTGGGCGGGGGAAATGAGCTTGCCATGTCCTGCGACATGATCGTGGCATCTGAGACCGCCCGCTTTGGGCAGCCGGAGATCAATCTGGGGGTCATTCCGGGAGCGGGCGGAACCCAGCGCCTGACGCGTGCCGTGGGGAAAGCCATCGCCATGGAAATGGTGCTGAATAACCGCACGCTCACTGCGGCCGAGGCGCTTCATTACGGGCTGGTTAACCGGGTGGTGCCGGTGGAACGCTACCTGGAAGAAGCCCTGGAACTGGCCGCACAGATCGCAGCGCGCGCTCCCCTGGCCGTTTATATGGGGAAAGAGGCGGTGAACCACGCCTTTGAATCTTTCCTCAGCGAGGGCATCGCCGATGAGCGGCGCGCTTTTTACTTTTTGTTCTCAACCAGAGATCAAAAAGAGGGCATGCAGGCTTTTATCGAAAAGCGGAAACCAGAGTGGAGGGGTGAGTAGCTCAGTTTACAGGCAGATCCACCCAGAAGGTGGAGCCTTCTCCCAGGCGGCTGCTCACACCAATCTTGCCTCCGTGATTTTCAACGATAGACTTGGCGATAGCCAGTCCCAGCCCGCTTCCTTTTGATCCTCCCGCGCGCGGCCGGGTGGCTTCCACGCGATAAAAGCGCTCAAAGATATGGGGGATATGTTCCTTTGCGATGCCTGGCCCGGTATCTTTAACCGTCAGCCGGACAGTTTTCGTTTTTGGATCCTGGGTTAGGATCACGTCGACCCGCCCACCCCTGGGTGTGTATTGAATGGCATTGCCCACCAGGTTGTAGAACACGCGGCGGATCTGTTCCTCGTTGGCCATAATATCAGGCAGCTGTTCCGGGGCATGTAAACACAGTTCAATCCCTGCCCGGGTTGCACGGATATTAAATGTCTCGCAGGTTTCGGTAGCCAGGCTGTTCAGGCTCAGCGGCTGCCGCTTTTTGGATGCCAGCCCGGCTTCCATGCGCGAGAGGTCCAGCAGATCGTTCACGATCTTTCCCAGCCGGTCCACTTCGGCGTCGATCTCGGTAACGAACTGCCGGGCGACTTCGCGGTCATCCAGCGCCCCGTTGAGCAGGGCTTCGGAACGCAGCTTTACGATGGTCAGGGGCGTGCGCAGTTCGTGGCTGGCATTGTCGACGAATGCCTGCATCTCCCCCATATGGTCCTGCAGACGACCGGCCATGTAGTTGAACGTCTCGCTGAGATGCTGCAGCTCCGGCGGGCCGGTGGGGGCGACGCGCGCGCTCAGATCACCCTGCGCCAGCCGCGAAGCGGTGGTGGTCAGGCGCTTGATGGGCTGGGAGATATTATTGGCCAGCCGCCACCCGATCAGACTGACGGCAATGGCCGCCAGCAGCGCGGCAAAAAGCAGTAACCCCAGCGACCGGCGGGCGGAAGCCAGCGCCTGCTGGAGCTGGATTGAGAGCTGTAAGACGCCCAGAACCCGGCCTTCCTGCTGCACGCGCACGGCGACATACAATGTGGCCTGATTGTCGGGACTCTGGCGAATGCTGCGGCTTTCGCCCTGGCTGTTCTGCAGCGCCTCCCAGACTTCGGGGGTGTTTTCCTGGCTGGCCTGCGGCGGGGTGTATTCCAGGTTTGAAGTGACCGGCGAACCATCTGGCAGATAGACCACGTATTTCAGATCCGGACGGTTCGCAAACAGGCGCGACATGGAATCGCTGATGCGTGAGAAATTGTTCTCCTGGGCCTGTTCCTGAATTTCAGCCAGGGGCTGTTCCAGGAGATTGCTGCCGGTGAATGCGAGGTCTTCCAGGTTGTTCTCTACATCGTCAATTGCCGAATTGAAGAGCGAACTTCCGGCAAAAATCGAAATCGAAATGACGCTGAAGATGACAACAACCAGGTGCGAAATGACCAGCCGTGCGTGCAGTGAGGCCTGCCTTTTGTGTTGTCTGATTTTGGTTGCGCGAACGGTCATCAGGAAAGCTCTTCCGGTCCCGCGAAGCGGTAACCGTAGCCGCGCACTGTCTGGATGTATTGGGGACTGGCCGGGTCTTCTTCAATTTTAAGGCGCAGCCAGCGAACATGTACATCCAGAGTCCGGGGGTCGCCGATCCAGTCCTCGCCCCAGACCTGCGCCAGCAGTTCTTCGCGACTCAGCGCTCGGCCTGCATTGCGCATCAATATTGACAGCAGGTCGAACTCGCGAGCAGAAAGCTGCAGTTCCTGATCCCCTTTGATAATCCGGCGTGCAGTGGGATCCAGGGTCAGGTCCCAGAGGACAATTGGCTGCGTTTGCGGAGCTGTGCGATCCAGTTCCACCCGTCTCAGCGTGGCGCGAATACGGGCCAGCAGTTCGCGAAATGAGAAGGGTTTAGCCAGGTAATCGTCTGCACCAACCTCAAGCCCCAGAACCCGGTCCACCTCTTCGCCGCGTGCGGTGAGCATGATGACCGGAATCGGGTTGTTTGTGCGCAGGCGCCGGCAGACTTCCAGGCCGCTCATGTCTGGCAGCATCACATCCAGGACGACCAGATCAGGTTTCTGCTCCTGCACTGCTTTTAATGCCTGCCCACCCTCAGTTACAGCCACGACGTCAAATCCTTCCCGGCGCAGGCTGTAAGAAAGCGAGTCCGAAATGAGGGGTTCGTCGTCAACGAGTAGAATGAGCGTCAAGATATCCTCCGGTTCAGATGATGTTCTGATCGCGCTTATCTTATAAAGATAACGCAAAGTGTAAACGATTATTACAATCCCAGATAAAAATAGGCCGATTTAAGTTCCTCAGTATAGTGAATTATAAAACAAATAAATTATGTTAAGTGCTTTCAGGTCTGGAATGCGACCATATCCAGCGAATGTGAGAGAACTACCGCATATCCCTTTGAGGTATAATCCCTGCCGTGGCAAAGAGAAGACCGGCTGAAGACCTGACCATCGATGAACTGCGCTGGCTGTTGATGGAGAAGCGCCGTGCCGGCCGGCAGGAGCGCATCGAGCGCTACCGCAGGTCGGGCCGTATTGTTGTGGTCTCTCCCGAAGCCGAGCATTCTACACAGAGCTGGCACACCGATGTGCTGCTGGACGAGGACGCAGACGCATCCCCTCGTTCTCGCCGCCGGCGTATACTGGATGGGTTCCTGCTGCTCATCGAGATCAGCGCCGTTGTTGGGTTTATCTTTATCCTGTTTAACGGACTGAGTCTGATCCAGGAACTGAACCGGGAAGTTGCGCTCGCGATTGAGCAGCCGACCCTGACCCCTACGCCGCTAATTCGGGCCGTCGTACTCCCCTCGGGGCACACACCGCCCGATTCTCCTGGCGGCGCGCGCTTTAACGAAGCAGAAATTCCGGAGCATCTGCGCCCGCTGATCCAGTCCCTGGCGCAGGTTCCCGTACCGACCCCTGGCCCTGAACAGGCTGTTCGCATCCAGATACCGGCCATTCAGGTGGACGCGCCGGTTGTTCAGGGAGACGGTTTCGAGCAGTTGAAAAAGGGTGTGGGCCAGCATATCGGCAGTGCGAATCCGGGTGAGACCGGTAATCTGGTCCTCTCGGCTCACAACGATATCTTTGGTGAGATCTTTCGCGATCTGGACCGCCTGAAACCGGGCGATCAGGTGATCGTGCACACTGCACAGAAGGCTTATACCTATGTTGTAATGGATCTGCAGGTGGTTGAGCCAACGCGAGTTGAAGTGATGGATCCTACCCCTCAGCCCACAGTGACCCTGATCTCGTGCTATCCCTATATGAAGGATGATCAGAGGATTGTGGTCACCGCCCGGTTAATGACGGAAGGATAAAATAAACGGACAATCCGTTAAGAGCGCTGTCTCCGGAGTGGATATCAGCAGAAACAGGAGTATAAAGGTATGGCGAAAAAATCCAGGCGAACAACTGTACGGGCCTTCTCTCAGGGTCCGGCGCGCACATTTGAACGCGAATTTAATCCAGATTATACGTATGTAAAGAAGGACCTGCGCCGGATCGGAATTCTGGCCGGCAGCTTTTTTGCAGTCCTGATCGTGCTGTCATTTATCCTCTAACCGCCGCCGGCGGGTGAGAATAAACGGTGCCTGAACGCCGGCAGCACGCTGCCGGCGTTTGGTTTATGCAATCTGACCCAGGGCGGCTGGCCCGGCTGTTGCGGACCTTGAAACTGCGTTCATTGCCATTTTGATGGAATAAAGCTAGAATCGAGGTTATGGAAGAGAGCACTGCAGGTTATACCACTCGGGAAGAAGACGAGCTTCAGCGCTCATCTGCCGATGATGGCAGTGTCGATGTTTATGTCGCACCGCCCGCGCCCGCGTCGACATCACCGAAATGGGGGCCAACCACAAAGCTGGTCGTCGGCCTGACGATTGTGGCGATCATCGCGGCACTGGTGATCCAGTTTCGCGGCATCATCGGCCCAATGATCCTTGCTTTTATTCTGGCGATCCAGCTTCACCCGGTGGCCGAAGCGCTTTCGAAACGGGCGAAAATCTCCTTCCGCATGGCGGTAAACCTGATCTACATTCTTGTGATCCTGCTGCTTGGAGGCCTGTTTACAGCCACCGGGTTTGCGATTGTCCAGCAGCTTCAGAGTTTAATTGACCTGTTTTCGCGCTTTTTGAACGACCTGCCGGAGATTGTGGAGTTTGTCACCTCCCAGGTCTTCGTCATTGGTCCGTTTGAGCTGGACCTTACCCAGTTTGAACTGGGTTCGCTCACCGATCAACTGTTAAACACCATTCAGCCGATTATCCGTGATCTTGGCGGGCTGGTAGGCAGCCTGGCGGGCAGCGCAGTATCCACACTGGGTTGGCTGCTTTTCATCATCCTGGTTTCATACTTCCTGGTGGCCGATGCGAACCGCGTGCAGGGGGAAGTGGTCCACATTGAAATACCCGGTTACAACGAAGATTTCCGCCGGCTGGGACACGAACTGCGCAGTATATGGAACTCGTTCCTGCGGGGCCAGTTCATCATTATTATCCTGGTGATTATCGCTGACACCCTGCTGATGACGGTGCTGGGGATGCGCTATGCGGTAGGTATTGCCATCCTTGCCGGGCTGGCTCGCTTCGTGCCCTACGTTGGTCCGGCGGTCGTCCTGATCGTGGCAGGCCTGGTTGCATTTTTCTCCCCCTCCAATTACTTCGGCCTGCAGCCGGTTCACTATACCATCCTGGTCCTGGTGTCCATTTTTGTTCTGGACCAGGTTTTTGACAATCTCGTCAGCCCGCGCTTCATGGGCAAGGCCCTTGGCGTCCACCCGGCGGCGGTTTTGATCGCCGCGATCATCGCCGCTAACCTGATCGGCATCATCGGCCTGCTGCTGGCTGCACCGGTGCTGGCTACCCTGCAGGTGTTGAGCCGCTATGTCATCCGCAAGATGTTTGACCTCGACCCGTGGCCGGAAGTGCCTGAAAAGCCAGAACCATCCGGTGTTCCTTTGCGAGTCCATGTAGATCGCCTGCGCGGCTGGGTGCGCACCCTCGTAGAAAAACGGCATCCCCCGGTGGGTTAATCTGAAAATCACCCCACATTTCCCCCAGCAGGGAATAGACTTTGCACAGCCTCCTTTGTTAGAGTTGGTAATCATCAGATTCTGGCAGAGGAGGTTTTTATGTGCACTGCATCGCAGCTGGTACAACCCAGCACCTTTATGTCTGGGGCTGAATACCTGTGGCGGAAAAAGCGCGGCGGCCGCCTGCAGACCCTGGTACCGGTGCGGTTTGTGGATTATGACACCTGTCCGGCTTTTGTAATTGTCCGTACGCTGGCGGGCGAGCGCTGGCGCTGCCCGAGAGAGGATGTCCTGGTGCGTATTATCAGAGATTACCCTTAATCCATCTTTGTGAAGGTATGCCTGTGCTGGATGGGAGCCTCTGAAAAGGAAAGGCCTCCCCACTTGGGGGAGGCCTTCGGGGATAGAGAAGGGGTAGGGAAGGCAAGCTACCCGCCTCTATCTGGAGATTAGCAGAGCTAAGACGCCACACGCATTTCGCTTCTGCCGTACAACTGCTCTTTGATTTCAAAAATCTGTTTGCGCAGCCTGTCATCCTGTTCCATTAAGTCGGCGATTTTTTCACACCCATAAAGCACAGTTGTGTGGTCACGTCCACCGAGAGCTTCACCGATCTGGGGCAGAGAGATGTTGGATTCTTCACGCAGCAGGTACATCGCGATTTGCCTGGGTAGGGCAACCTGCCGGGAGCGGTCTCTGCCCAGCATGCGTTCGACCGGCACGCCAAAGGTCGATGCCACCTCGCGCACCACATCCTCGGGTTGTACATCGTTCCGGCGGGGGGCCAGGTCGGCCAGCGCAGAATCTACCATCTGCGGGGTCATCGGAAGACCGCTTAATTCTGCGAAGGCGGTCACCCTTGTCAGCGCCCCTTCCAGCTCGCGGATGTTCGACTGCACACGGCGGGCAATCAGTTCAAGAATCTCATTCGGGATCTTTTGGCCGACCCTTTCTGCTTTGGCACGCAGAATGGCGATGCGGGTTTCGATATCCGGCGGCTGGATATCAGCAGTTAGCCCCCATTCAAATCGCGAGCGCAGGCGTTCTTCGAGTGTGACCATCGCCTTCGGTGGACGGTCGGAGGAAAGCACAATCTGTTTGTCCTGTCCGTGAAGGGTATTAAATGTATGGAAAAATTCTTCCTGCGTTGATTCCTTACCGGCAATAAACTGGATATCATCAATCAATAAGACATCGATCCGGCGGTATTTTTCACGGAATGCCTGTGTCGTGTGCGTGCGAATGGCGTTGATCAGATCGTTGGTGAACTCTTCTGAGGATACGTAAAGCACCTGAAGGCCTCGCTGGTGGGCCATGTTCCCCACTGCTTGCAGCAGATGCGTCTTTCCCAGGCCAACGCCCCCGTACAGGAAGAGCGGGTTGTAAGCCTGAGCTGGTTTTTCCGCTACGGCCAGCGCCGCGGCATGGGCCAGCCGGTTGCTGGGACCGACGACAAAATTATCGAAGGAGTAGCGCGGGTTCAGTGTTGGGTTCGATGGTAGGCTGACCGCTTCCTGGTTGAGAACGGGTTCTTCCGCGTATTCATTCGTATCGTTGTGCTTCTGCCAGACCGAAAAACGAACTTCAACAGACCGGTTCATGATCCCAGTGAGAATACGAACGACAGTGCTTGCCAGGCGGTTCTGCAGCCAGTCGCGAGCGTAAGCGTTCGCCACACCGATCATGAAGCTGCCGTCCTCATACGAAAGAAATTCCGTATCTCGAACCCAGGTATCGAAGGCAGCTTTTGGCATTTCCATCTGAAGCTGCCCAACAGCGGCTTGCCAGGCCTGTTCTGCATTCATTGTGCTTTCCTCCTCGTATCAATGTAACAGGTGACAGAAAAGAATATCCCCTTCGTAGCACACGTTGGGGCAGATTGCTGTGCAGTATGTTCTATTCAGTTCTGGGTCGTGTTGACCGCTCGGTTGGGGTTGCGGATTGTTAACTCACCGCATTATTGGGGCCGAAGCATGAGTATTCTAGCAGAATTGAGGGGTTAACTGCAATAGGTAAACCCTACGTTATCCTAAAAAAACCAAATACTTTAAGAATGGCGAATCTTAAAGGATGCATCGCGCGGTCGGGCCCAGTTATCGGTTTACTGGAAAAAAATCTTCCCCTATCTGTGGGGGTGGGGGGATGCGAACACCCTGTATCTGCATTGCGGCACCCCGGATTCCGGTAATGCAAAGGACTTTTGTTAAATAATAGATTAAGAAAAAGCTTCTTGTCTGATGTTTTTTCCCTCAAGAAACCTCAAGTCAACGCATAAAAATCGCACTAAAGCTGTCCGATTTGACCTGACCCACCCTGTTAGACCTGAAACCACAGGCAAAAAGCGCCGGTTTTAAGTTTCTGAACCAGAACCCCGGGCACAAACTCTGCACCAGCATGAATGTTGATATTTTTCCTACGCGCTGTTAACGTTCTTTTTGCACTCGGACGGTATCCTTTCAGCATGGCGGGAACGGTTGTGCGAACCGGATTTCCGTTCGTAGACTTTCAACTTTCCGCTGCAGCACTCATCACTCCAAACTCTACTTTACGGAAGAGGCCATCGAGAAAGAGAGGAGAATAGCAAATGGCGAAAATTATAGGTATTGACCTGGGTACAACCAACAGCGTGGTCGCCGTAATGGAAGGCGGAGACCCGACTGTGATCCCCACCGCAGAGGGATCGCGGCTGCTGCCCTCGGTCGTTGGTTTTAGCAAAAATGGTGAACGCCTGGTGGGTCAGACAGCCAAGCGTCAGGCTGTTGTAAATCCGGAAAACACGATTTCATCCATCAAGCGCTTTATGGGCCGCCGCTATGACGAGGTGGAGTCCGAGCGTAAGATGGTTCCTTATCAGGTGGTACAGGGTCCGGCAAATGATGCGCGCGTCAAGATCCCTGTGACTGGCCGCGAATACAGCCCGCAGGAAATTTCGGCAATGATTTTAAGCAAGCTGAAAGCGGACGCTGAAGCGTATCTGGGAGAACCTGTGCGCCAGGCGGTGATCACCGTCCCGGCCTACTTCAACGACAGCCAGCGCCAGGCGACCAAAGACGCCGGCCGCATCGCCGGTCTGGAAGTCCTGCGCATCATTAACGAGCCCACGGCAGCCGCTCTTGCTTATGGACTGGACAAGAAAAAGAATGAGACCATCCTGGTCTTCGACCTGGGTGGTGGTACCTTCGACGTCAGCATTCTGGATGTGGGCGATGGCGTCATCGAGGTGAAGGCTACCAATGGCGATACCCACCTGGGTGGTGACGACTGGGATGAGGTGATCGTTAACTGGCTGGCCGATGAGTTCAAGAAAGAGTACGGCATTGACCTGCGTGAGGACCGTCAGGCACTGCAGCGCCTGCGTGAGGCGGCTGAAAAGGCCAAGATCGAACTCTCCAGCGTGATGGAGACAGAGATCAACCTGCCGTACATCACTGCAGACGCGGCGGGGCCAAAGCACCTGCAGAACAGGCTCACACGCGCAAAATTTGAGCAGCTTACAGAACACCTGGTCCAGCGGCTGCGTGAACCCTTCAATGCCGCGCTCCAGGATGCCAAACTGAGCGCATCTGACATCAACGAAGTCGTTCTGGTAGGCGGTGCGACCCGCATGCCCATGGTTCAGGAAATGGTTCGCAAGCTGACAAACAAAGAGCCCCACAAGGGTGTGAACCCTGATGAGGTCGTGGCTGTCGGTGCGGCCATTCAGGCGGGCGTGCTGGGCGGCGAGGTCAAGGATGTGCTCCTGCTCGACGTCACTCCCCTGTCTCTGGGGCTGGAGACCCTGGGCGGCGTGATGACCACCCTGATCGAGCGGAACACCACGATCCCGGTGCGCAGGACGGAAATCTTCTCCACCGCCGAGGATAACCAGACGGCTGTTGACGTGCATGTCCTGCAGGGCGAGCGCCCGATGGCTGCGGACAATATGAGTCTGGGCCGCTTCCGCCTGGAGGGTATTCCTCCTGCGCCGCGCGGCGTACCACAGATTGAGGTCACTTTCGACATCGATGCGAACGGTATATTGAACGTATCCGCTCGCGATAAGGCCACGGGTAAGGAGCAGAAGGTGACCATCACTGCGTCAACCAACCTCAGCAAGGATGAGATCGAGCGCATGATCCAGCAGGCTCGTGAGCACGAGGCAGAAGACCGCCGCCGCCGCGAGCTGGCCGAGGCCCGCAACACAGGCGACAGCCTGGCTTATCAGACCGAGAAAACGCTGCGTGAACTGGGCGACAAAGTCCCGGCCAGTGAGCGTCAGAACATTGAAGCCAAGCTGGAAGAACTGCGCGAGGCGATAAAGGGCGAGGATGCCGCTAAGATTAAACACCTGACGGACGAAGTGCAGAACGCTTTCCACGCCATCAGCCAGCAGCTGTACGCCCAGCAGCAGGCTGGCGCCGCAGGTGCCGGCAGCACAAACGGCAGTGGGGGCAAGGGCGGCCCTGAAGAGGGCGAGGTCGTTGAAGGCGAATTCCGCGAGGCGTAAACTCCGGCAGTCCATTCACTCTCTGAATGGGTGTCAGGCACAGGCCTGGCACCCATCGTTTTTATCACCCCAGGCAGGCTCGAAGAGGGATTTCAGTTATAATGGAACACATCTTGCACGGATGATTGCTGTTCGCGTTGATGAACGATCCTACCTGCCCGGATCGTATGGATCCGGGCCATTATCCGTCAGACGAGCGTTTATGGATTCGAAACAAGCCCCCAGGGTGCGTACATTTCTCCCCGCCTCGATTATTATGATGCTGACCGGTTGGGGCGGTCTGTATGCGATCTTAACGAACACCACACCAACCGGTGGCACTCGCTGGGCCTTTTTCTTTGTGATGATTCTGGCCCTGACCGGCACCTTCCTTCCTGGAATTGCCTACCTGCACCGCCGCTTCCCTTCGAATCCGCCTCCGGCGCCAACAGTCATCGTCCGTCAGTCGCTGTGGGTTGCTGTATATTTTGCTACTCTGGCCTGGCTGCAGATTGGCCGGGTGCTCACACCTGCCCTGATCCTGCTTTTGGCGATAGGACTGGTGCTGATTGAGTGGCTGCTGCGGATGCGCGAGCGGGCCATGTGGCGCCCCTGACGTTCATGTCATCCCGCAGCAGCGGGTAAGGCTCTCTGTGCCTCCGGGATGCGGTGCATGACGGATCTTCGTTCCCTTCCGTCTGTAGAACATTTGCTGCAGGCGCCCGAAATCAAAGGATGGACGGGCGCTTTTGGTCGTCCCCTGACTGTGGATGCCATCCGGTCGGTCCTGGATGAAGTGCGTGCACAGTATCAGGCGGGTTCTCCGCTGCCGGATCAGGCCAGTCTAATCCGGAGGGTGGGTGCCTGTCTGGAGGATTGGACTGCACCCACTTTGCGGCCGGTGATTAACGCCACGGGAGTGGTCCTGCATACCAATCTGGGCAGGTCGCCGCTCAGTCGGGATGCGGCCCGGGCGGTTGTCGAAACAGCGCTTGGTTATTCGACCCTGGAATATGACCTGAAGAAGGGGAAGCGGGGTTCGCGCCTGGTACATGCTGAAGCGCTGCTGTGTCGTCTGACCGGGGCAGAGGGCGCGCTGGTTGTCAATAACAACGCCGGCGCTGTGCTGCTGGTGCTCGCCGGCCTGGCGCGCCGGCGAGCCGTTGTCGTCGCTCGCTCGCAGCTGGTCGAGATCGGAGGTGGTTTCCGTGTCCCCGATGTGATGAAGCAGTCGGGGGCTCGACTGCTGGAAGTGGGAACGACTAACCGGGTGCACCTGGATGATTACGAGCAGGCCCTTGAAGAGGCCCCGGCGCTGATCCTGCACGCGCATCGGTCCAATTTTCGTATTGTGGGTTTTACGAGCGAACCGCCGCTGGCCGATATCGCCCGGGTCGCTCACCAGGCGAACGTGCCGCTGGTCGATGATCTGGGGTCCGGGAGTCTGCTGGATACCGCCCGCTATGGGTTGGAGCACGAACCTCTGGTAACCGAATCGCTGGCTGCCGGTTGTGACCTGGTATGCTTCTCCGGCGACAAACTCCTGGGAGGCCCACAGGCGGGCATCATCGTCGGGCGGGCTGATCTGATCTCCCGGCTGAAGAAACATCCCCTGGCGCGCGCCCTGCGAGCGGATAAACTCTGCCTGGCTGCGCTTTCGGCCACGCTGCTGCATTACCTGAAGGATGAGGCGGAAGCTAAAATTCCTATCTGGCAAATGCTGTCCGCTTCCCCGGAGCAGATCCGCCGGCGTGCGGAAGCCTGGTGTCGGGGCATCGATCAGGGTGAGGTAATCCCTGGTGAATCGACGGTGGGCGGAGGAAGCCTGCCGGGAGAAACCCTGCCAACGTATCTGCTGGCCCTGTCCGTACCCCACTCCAACCGCTTCCTCGATCGCCTGCGGCAGGCAAACCCACCCCTCATCGCCCGGCTGCAGAATGACCGGGTCGTGCTGGATCCCCGCACGGTCCTCGAAGATCAGGATGATCAGGTGCTGCAGATCCTGCAGACTGCTTTGCGGTCCGGGTAACAGCCGGGTTTTCAACCCGCCCAGATCTATGGCCCGGCGCGGGAGATTATTGACGGAAAATTGATAGGAAAAAGCGATGAAATCCGATATTGATGCACTGATGCAGGAACAGAATATCGACGCCCTGCTGATTACCGGTCAGGGTGCGCACAACCCCTTCCTGTACTACTTCACAGGGGGTGGTTTGTTTACGCATGCCGATGTGATTAAGCTGCGCGGAGCCGACCCCGTTCTGCTCGTGAACCCTATGGAGCGCGATGAAGCCGCCAGAACGGGCCTGCGGGTGGCTGACAGCAGCGTATATTCATTGCAGTCGCTGCTCAAAGAAACGAATGGAGACTCGACCTGTGCCCGGGCACTGCGATACCAGCGGCTGCTCGCTGATCTGGGTTTCCAGTCCGGCCGCCTGGCAGTCTACGGGCAGACTGATGCCGGTCTGGCGCACGCCGTGCTCAGCCAGCTGGAGAAACTGGTGCCCGGTCTGGAAATTGTCGACGATTCCAATCAGCCGTTGATCCTGCAGGCGATGGCCACGAAAGACAGCGCCGAAGTGGAGCGCATCCGGGATGTCGGGAAAAAGACGGTCGAGGTGGTCGCCCAGGTGGCCGATTTCCTGACCTCTCAGCGAGTTGTGGATGAAGTCCTGGTAGGAGTAGATGGCGCACCGCTGACCATTGGCGATGTGAAGCGCAAAATCAATCTGTGGCTGGCAGAGCGCGACCTGGAAAACCCGGAAGGGACAATTTTCGCCATCGGAGCCGATGCCGGCGTCCCCCACAGCTCCGGCCAATCTGGCGACCTGCTGCGGCTGGGCAGCACGATTGTCTTCGATATCTTTCCCTGTGAGGCCGGCGGCGGTTATTTCTACGACTTCACCCGCACCTGGTGCCTGGGGTATGCCCCGGATTTTGCACTCTCCCTTTATGTAGACGTGCGTGCAGTGTATAACCAGGTGGTGTCAGACCTGCGGCCAGGCGCAGAATGCAAGACCTATCAGGTGCAGACCTGTGAACTCTTCGAGGCGCGCGGGCATGCCACCATCGGGAGCGATCTGCACACCACGAAAGGGTATGTTCACTCATTAGGGCATGGGGTTGGTCTACGGGTGCATGAGAGCCCCAGCTTCAGCCAGTTTGTGCCGGTGCCGGATATCCTGAAGCCGGGGATGGTATTTACCATAGAGCCGGGCCTGTATTACCCAGAGCGCGGCGCTGGTGTGCGTCTGGAAGACACTTTCTGGATGCGCCCGGATGGATCCGTTGAGGCACTGGTCGATTACCCCATGGATCTTGTACTGCCGGTAAAATAAATGCAAGAGATGAACCTGGTTTGCAGGGAACGGCTGCGAACCAGTGTGTAGAGAAAAGAGAAAGACGGATAAGATGAACGATCTTCCTCCCGCCCGTATCCTGGGGATTGAATCATCCTGCGATGAGACGGCTGCTGCCGTGGTCGAAAACGGGCGGACGATCCTTGCCAGCATGGTCGCCTCACAGGTGAACCTGCACGCCCGCTTTGGGGGTGTTTTCCCGGAGGTCGCCTCGCGGGAGCACATCCGCGCCATCTACCCCATTATCAGCGGCGTTTTGCAGGAGGCGCATCTCAGCCTGGATGAAGTGGATGCCATCGCCGTGACGCGCGGGCCGGGTCTTCCGGGCTCTCTGGTGGTCGGCATGAACACTGCCAAAGGGCTGGCTCTGGGTTCCAACCGGCCGCTGATCGGTGTCAACCACCTGGAGGCACATATCTATTCAGCCTGGCTGGACTGGACTGGCCAGACGGATGGCTCGCAGGTGAACGGAAGAGAAGAGCCGCGCTTCCCCCTGCTGGCTCTGGTGGTGTCCGGCGGTCATACGGAACTGGTGTTAATGACGGACCACCTGCGCTACCGCCGGCTGGGCGCTACCCTGGACGACGCTGCAGGTGAGGCCTTCGATAAAGTCGCCCGCCTGATCGGACTGCCCTACCCGGGCGGTCCTTCGATCCAGAAGGCGGCTGAAGATGGCAACCCGCGCGCCTTTGAATTCCCGCGCGCCTGGCTGGAAGGCACCTGGAACTTCTCTTTCAGCGGGCTAAAAACTGCAGTTCTGCGGGAAGTTCGCCGTCTGGAGCAGGGCGGATTCCCGCTGCCGGTAAATGATCTGGCAGCCAGCTTCCAGTCTGCTGTTGTTGATGTGCTGGTTGGCAAGACCCTCATGGCCGCCCATGAATTCGGCGCCAGTGAGATCCTGGTCGCCGGCGGGGTGTCTGCCAACCGCGCCCTGCGGGAAACCTTTATAGAGCGGGCTGACCTGCCGGTGCACGTGCCGCCCATAGCACTCTGCACCGATAACGCCGCCATGATCGCTGGGGCGGGCTATTACCGCTTTGTGCACGGCCAGCGCGACCCCCTGGACATGGACGTGCTCCCTAACTGGCCGCTCACCGAGCTGTAAAGCGGCCAGACACGGGCTCGATTAAAACAAAACACCGGGGCCTGTGCATTTACACGGCTGCCCCGGTGTTTTTGATTTAAGCTTCTGAGCTGACCATTGCTGTGATGATCCGCTCCAGGCGAGCAGCCAGCTCGGCCCGGTCAAAGTGGGCTTCGATGTGTGCCCGGCCGCGCAGACCCATCTCCCGGCCCAGCTCGATGTGATCGGCGAGATAGCGGATGGCGTCCGCCAGCTTTGTGGGGTCGCCGGGGGGAACGAAGATGCCCGCCCGGGCATCTTCGACCACCTGCCGGATGACGCCGTCGATCGCCAGGATCACCGGGCGCCCGGCAGCCATATAATCGAAGACTTTGTTCGGGTAAACGGTGGCATAGAGCGGGATCGGTTTCAGGATGGCGATGCAGGCGTCGCTGCCCGCCAGCGCCTGGGGCATGTCCGATTTGGCTACCGGGGGTAGAAAGCACACGTTCTCCAGGCCCATTTCGGCAGCTAATTTCTGCAGGGCCGGCTTTTCTTTACCGTCGCCCAGGAGCACCAGCCGGATGTCCGGCCGGTCCTGCAGCAGGCGGGCGGCCTCCAGCAGGACCGGCAGGTCGTTCGACATGCCGTGTGCTCCGGCGTAAAGGGCCACGAATTTGCCTTCCAGTCCGTTAGCCTGACGGAACGCCGTCCCCTGTTCCAGCGGGTCAAACATACGCGGATCGGCGCCGTTTGGAACCAGTTCCACACGCCGGGCGCCGCGCTGCTTTATGTGCTCCAGGAAGCCCGGTGAATTGACCATCACCCGGTCGGCATGGCGATAGAGAAAGCGCTCCAGCCACAGCGAGGCACGTATCAGCAGCGGCTGGCGCAGCACGCCCACCCCGATGGCAAATGCCGGCCACAGGTCGCGCACCTCAAACAGGAAGGGGGCGTGCTTCAACCGGGCCAGCGCCCAGGCTGTGACGCCCTGGAAAATGGGCGGGGATGTGCCCCAGACCAGATCAACATTCTGCACGCGCAGCCCCGCCCAGAATGAAGAGACCATAAAACTGATAAAGCTGATGACTCGGTGCAGGAAGCTGCGGTGCAGCGCTCGATAGGTATACGTGCGCAGGATACGCACGGCTCCCGGGCCGTAGCGCTCAAATTCTTCGCTGCTGGGGGCGTTCTGACTGCCCGTCAGGTAGCTCACCGGGCTGGCAATCACGGTTACCTGGTGTCCCTGTTCTGCGAGGTAACGCGCCAGTTCGTGATGACGTGTGCCTCCCGGCTCGTTCAGGGCTGCAAAAGACTGGTGGATTAAGAGAATATGCATAAGCAGTTATGGCTGTCGCGGAGGTTCGATGATAAGCAGCGGTTCTGCCGGCCATCCGTTCTGTGTGGCCTGCTGCACCAGGGCGGCGATATCTCGGGGATATACAGGCAGTTCAAGCAGGTCATCGACAGCGACCCACACCGGAGTGAAACTGCCGCTTGGGGATTCCGGCCGGTAGTTCATTTCGGGCCCCTGGCCGCTGCCAAAGACACCGCCCTTCTGGTGGACCAGAAAATAATACTGCCAGGCGCCGTTGAACAGGACCTTAGCCACCAGTTTTTCCACGGTTACCCACAGGCCCAGCTCTTCACGGGTTTCGCGAATAACTGCCTCTATAACCGATTCGCCGGCTTCAACGGTTCCGCCAGGAAATACATAATAATGTTTCTGAATTCGGCACCGCTCGATGAGCGCAATTTTTTGATCTGCAATCAGTATGGCTACCGCGCGCGTCAAAGTGCAGTTCCTTCCTTGGAAGGGGTAAGGATCCAGCGGCTGCGCAGGCCGAGCGGTGCGACTCCCGTAAAGCTGACAAGGATGGCGCGTCCAGGCCTGCGCTGTCCGTAGACAGGAGAGAACCACCCCCAGGTCTCAGGGGCGGTGCCATGGCCGTGGATGATTTTACCGGCGCGAATCACCTGCAGGTGCGGGGCTGCCTGTTTGTCAGCAGAGTGGACGGACGGCCCGGCTTCTTCTGAATCCAGCATCGAGATTTCCAGCACCGCCAGGCCGGCAGGGAAAGAAACCTGCAGGCGGATCAGACCGGAATCGTGTTCGATTTTCCAGGGGCGGTCGGGTAGCTGCCAGTGCAGCTCCATCTGGTGGCGGGCCGGCCGCTTCCCTCCGGCCGGTAGCAGCCAGTCGTCGACAATCCACTCGTGTGCGCGGCAGGTGACCGTACGCCGGTGGACCAACCCGAGCCTCCGGTATCCATCGTGTTCGGCGCTGACTCGTTCCCAGGATCCATCATCAGCCTGTTCACGGGTCAGCACCTGCGCCCTGGCCCAGTCCAGGTACAGGAAGCGTCCGGCCCGGGTCATCTGGTCTTTCCCGTCCACGGTCACCGTGTTGTGGACAGCGGCATGACACAGGGCGTTATCCCACGGCTGCGGCGCATTGTAAAGATAAGTCCCCGGGTCGAGGGCGATATTTTCACCCTGCCACCACAGGTCCAGGTGAAGCTGGTCGGCGTGCCCCGGCCGGCTGTGGAAGCTGGCGGCGCGCAGATAGGCCCAGGAGTTCGAATCAGGGCTGCGCAGCACGATGGGACTGCGCCCTGCCTGGTCGAAGCCTTCAGCATCGACTGCGTGTTCATGGTTATCGAGCGCAGCCAATTGGGGCCCGGCCAGCCATTCCACCATCTCGTCCCAGTAACCGGCCCCGGCCAGCGGGTTGTTCAGGAAGGCGATTCCGGCCGCCTGTACCACGGGCCGGTAGTCTTCAAACGGCTGCAGGGTGAGAGGAAAAATATAGGCGCCGTCATTAGGGCCCAGGTTGGGAGCGTGGCCGCTGGTGGGATCGAGCAGAGTTCCCAGCCAGCGCGCAGCCTGCGCCAGACGCTGCAGAGTGCCGGCGGGCATCTGCTCGGGCTGGGCGATGAGCTGCACCCACAGGCTGATCTGCAGCATCAGCCTGTGGTAGTTGCTGCTGTGCTGCGAATAGGCCCCGTCCGGGGTGATCTGGCGCTCAATCCCCCTGTGGAACCAGTGCCACCCCAGCCTGCGCCAGAGGCTGGCCTGCGGGTGACCAGGCAGCGCCAGTGCTGCGGTGAAAAGACCGGCCGCTTCACTGAGCAGGTGATTGTTGTTCTGTGCCCGGGCATACAGCAGGGTGGGGGGGATGCGCCGGGCGTGTGCGGCCACGGCGGATGCCAGGCACTGCATTCGCTCCGGCGTGCTGGATGGGAACGGGGCGAGCACCTGGCCGCAGAACGCCAGGGCGATCAGTCGCAGCGCCACCTCCTGGGCGGAAGCCCAGTTCGGCCCCATATTCGGCGGGTTGGCATCCAGAAAGGTTTGCGTATATTCCCAGAAGACCTGTGCGAAGCGGTCGGCCCCGGTCAGGTAGGCGGCGCGCGCCAGGGTGTACGCCCATCCAAAGCGCGCCGGCTCCCAGATCCACTTGACATCCTCCACACCCCAGGGCTGCCTGCCGAGCTCGTACTCACTCCAGTGCTTCAAAGGGCCCGGAGGTGTCAGGCTCAGCGGCACAGGGGGGCCGCCGAACAGCCTCACCTGGCCGGCACAAATCTCGTCCGCTGCCTCGACCAGCTTCTCCAGTCCGGCTGGTCCCAGCTTCTGGCGCAGGACATCACGCGATGGTATGGGGAAGAAGGCGGTGTCAAGCCTCGCAGTCTTATCTTCCTCCAGCACAACAGGGCCGCCTGGGGTCTGGCGGCGTAAATAACCGCTGTGCAGCAGGACTTTATAGAGCGCATAATCGCCTGTCTGCAGCGGTCCCAGCTGAAAAAAGGCACGGAGAGTGGTACGAATGTCAGGCACGGGAACGCCCGGAAAGTGTGCAGGTACTGGCGGCCACCGGATGCAGGTCCTTATCAGGGGAGTTGGGGGATCTCGATCGCTTCCCGCGTTCCGCTGTGCAGCGCCTCCACGGCTTTAAACGTGGCGCCTGTTACCCCGATCAGCTCGGAGTAGGGGATGGGGGGCGGTCCCCCGGCCAGAACAGCGCGGCTGAAAGCCTCCCATTCGGCCTGGTGACCTTTGTCCTGCTTTAAGCGTGAACGGAAAGTCTGCCGGCGGCCATCCTGGATCGTCTCCAGAGAACGGTAGTCGTCGAGGACAGCCACCCGGCCGCCGCAGAACACTTCGACCCGTTCTTTCGGGAAGGATTTATCTCCGTTGGCCAGGTAACTGACCACGCCGGTGGAGCCGTCGGGGAAGGCGAAGGTCATCACCACGTTGTCCTCCCGGTAGCGTCCACCGTCCGGGAGCCCCTGAGCGCTGACCGCCGCTGGCGGAGCTCCCACCAGGAAGGTCAGGAAATCGACAAAATGGCAGCCTTCACCGATGATGCGCCCGCCGCCCTGCTCGGGGTCGTGCACCCAGTGGCTGGAGGGGATATAGCCGGCGTTGATGCGGTAGTGGGCATACAGCGGTTCCTGGCGGCCTTTCAGGAACGCCTTGAGCTGCTGCGCCAGCGGGGCGAAACGGCGGTTGAAACCCACCATCAGCAGCGGCCGGCGGGTTTCCTCTTCTCCGGTGCCTGAAAGATGCTGCAGCGCGGCGGCAATTTCGTCGAGCTCTTCCGGCGTCAGAGCCAGCGGCTTTTCACAGAAAACGTGTTTCCCCGCCTGCAGCGCGGCGAGTGCCTGGCGGGCGTGCAGGTTGTGGCGCGTAAGGATGGCGACCGTGTTCACCTGGGGATCGGCGATTATTTCACGCTCATCGCTGGTGGCGTAGCGGAAGCCGAAGCGCTTCGCCGCGTGCTGGGCGTTCAGCCCCGAGGCGGAGGCGATCCCCATCAGGGAGACCGCGGGGATCTTTTTCAGCGCAGGCAGCAGCACAGCGCTGGCGAAATTGCCGGCGCCCAGCACACCGACCTGGACTCCGGCTGTCTCTGCGGCTGGTGCGGCTGCCATCCACACCCGCCGGTCCAGCCCGGGCATGCCGCCGGTCTCTACGGGCTCTGTCGGGGGGTACGTCAGCAGTACGCCCAGGAAGGGCTCCTTCTTCCGGCCGGTGATAATCTCATAGGCTTCAGGCGCCTGTTCGATGGGAAAGCGGTGGCTAACCAGCGCCCCGGTGTTTACCTGCCTGCTCGCCAGCAGGTCCACGAAGGCTTCCATATTACGGCCCTCGGTCCAGCGCACATAGCCGATCGGGTAGTCGTGTCCGCCCTCTTCATAAGACGGGTCATAGCGGCCGGGGCCGTAGGAGCGCGAATTGACAAATGAGAGCTCTTTTTCGTAGTAAATTTTGCGTGGAATTTGCAGGCCGACGGCGCCGGTAGCCACAACACGGGCCCGGTCGCGGGCGATGACGCCGGCCAGCTCGACCGGGTCGGCGGAGGATGTATCTGCGCAGATGATGATCGCATCACAGCCCCGCCCGCGGGAAAATGCTCCCGCAGCTTCAACGGCCTGTGAGCGCACCACGGCTTCGACGCCCAGCCGTTCCGCCAGTTCGACTCTCGCCGGGTCCAGGTCGATACCCAGCACAGCACAGCCTGCTGCGCGGGCGATCTGCACGGTCAGCAGCCCGAGCAGCCCCAGGCCGATTACCGCTATCCGTTCGCCCAGCTGCGGTTCCGCCAGCCGAAAACCGTGCATGGCAATGGCGCCGAGGGTGGTAAACGCAGCCGCTTCAAAATCGACTGAATCGGGGAGCGGGGTAACCAGAATTTTCGGTACGACTGCATATTCGGCGTGCACGGCATAGTTCCCACCGGCGCAGGCCACACGCTGGCCCACTCTCAACCCTTCTACCCCTTCTCCCAGCTCAGCGATCACGCCGCTGGAAGAATAGCCGAGCGGCATGGGCTGGTCCAGCCGGTTGAAGGCTGCTTCGACCGTGGTTACCAGGCCTTCGCGCCGGGCCTTGTCCAGCACCTGGCGCACCAGATCCGGGCGTGAGCGCGCTTTTCCGGCCAATGACTTTTCAGCGAAAGAAACCAGCGTCCGCTCGGTCCCGGCCGATACCAGGGATGCCGCAGTGCGCACCAGCACCTCGCCTTTTTGCGGGGTGGGAACCGGCACCTCGGCTACCGTAGTTTCGCCGCTGCGGAGATTTTGCAGTAATTGCTTCATGATGGATAATTTTTCTTTTCGTTAAACGGTTAGATATCCGGTTCAGGTCCGGCCAGTAGAGATCATTTTACCTTTATTTCAGAGGGTGTACGGGAGCCGGTGGGTGCGCAGGTCGAACCGGCCGTTCATGATCATACCAGAAAAACAATCCTCACTGTTATAATTGTGTGCGCTGTTCACATTCCTGGTAGATGAGTCTGGCCTATTTTACAGTGGGGTAAGTCCATCCGTCAGACTTAGAAAGGGTGCCATTTTGTCAGATCCTCGCATTGAAAAGTTTGCGCGTGTCCTCGTCGATTATTCCGCCTGTGTGAAGCCCGGGGATAAGGTCGGTATCATTACCACTTTTGCTGCCGAACCGCTCGTGAAGTCCCTGTACAGCCTGGTCCTGGAGCGCGGGGCCTACCCCAATGTGTTGTTCGAGGTACCGGATCAGGACGAGCTGTTGTTCCGGCATGCCCCCGATGAGCTCCTGGATATTACCCCCCGCCTGCAGCAGGTCATTTATGAAGAATCGGATGTGTTCTTCAAAGTGCGGGCGACGTCAAACACCCATTCTCTGGGCAGCGTCGACCCGGCGAGGGTTGGGCGCTATCAAAAAGCCCTGGCGCCGCTTCTGCGCACACAAATGACCCGCGGCGCAGACCGCTCTCTGCGCTGGGTCGCCACCCAGTTCCCCACGCACGCTTATGCACTCGAAGCCGATATGGGCCTGCTGGCTTACCAGGATTTCTTCTACAGCGCCTGCCATGTAGACGGGAACACGGATGATCCGGTCGCTTACTGGCAGGGCATCGAGGCCGAACAGCAGCGCATCATCGACCGCCTGCAGGGGCACGACAAAGTGGAGATCCGCGGCCCAAACGCCGAGCTGACCCTTTCAGTAAAAGATCGAATCTTTATGAATGCCTGCGGCAAGCAGAACATGCCGGATGGAGAGGTATATACCGGTCCGGTTGAAGATTCGGTCAACGGCTGGGTGCGCTTCACCTATCCGGCAGTTTATCAGGGCAATATGGTGAACGGGGTTGAGCTCAAATTTGAGAACGGTCAGGTGGTCAAGGCGACTGCCGAGAGAAACGAAGCCTTTTTACAGCAGATGCTCGCTGCCGATCCCGGCGCTCGCTATGTAGGCGAGTTCGCCATTGGCACCAATTACGAAATCAACCGCTTCACGCATAACATTCTCCTCGATGAAAAGATCGGCGGCAGCTTCCATCTGGCCCTGGGAGCGGGTTACCCGGAGACCGGCAACAAGAATAGAAGTGTCATCCACTGGGATATGATCTGCGATCTGCGCCAGGATTCAGAAATCCTGCTGGATGGTGAGGTCATCTACCGCAACGGGAAGTTTGTATTCTAGGCGGCGTAGTAAAAAAGCCGCCTGGTGGATAAAAAATACACACCGGCCCCGCGCAGATAAGAGCGCGGGGCCGGTTGATTTAAGCCATCAAGCAAGTATCTCCCGCAGCTCCTGGTGCTGCAGCTCCCACATATGGTGATACAGCCCTCGCTGTGCCAGCAGTTCCTCGTGCCGGCCGCGTTCGATAATCCGTCCTTGCTGCAGAACCAGAATCTCATCCATGTCCTGCAGCATGTTCAGGCGGTGGGTGATCATCAGGGTGGTGCGGCCCTGCATCAGGGTCTGGATCGCCTGCATCACCTGACCCTCGGTCAGCGCGTCGAGATGTGCGCTGGCCTCATCCAGGATGAGCAGCGGCGGATCTTTGAGCAGCGCCCGGGCAATGGCAATGCGCTGGCGCTCTCCGCCGCTCAGGCGCAGCCCCTGCTCGCCAATCCAGGTATCGTATCCTTCCGGCAGAGACAGGATGAAATCATGGATTTGAGCCTGCTGGGCGGCGCGCACGATCTCCTCTTCGCTGGCGCCCGGGCGGGCCAGCAGCAGGTTTTCGCGGATGCTGGCGTTGAAAAGATAAGTGTGCTGGGAGACCACCCCCACCGTTTTCTGGATGTCGGAGGCTGCGTAGCTGCGCAGTGGGTGCCCATCCAGCAGTATTTCCCCCTCTGAACACTCCCAGAAGCGCAGCAGCAGGTTCACCAGGGTGGTTTTCCCCGAGCCGCTGGGCCCAACCACAGCGAGGCGTTTGCCGGGCTCCAGTTCAAAGGTGATGTCGCTCAGGATATACGGCTGGTCATCCCGCGCAGCTCTATCGTCTATGGGCGGATAGCGAAAGCTCAGGCTGCGTACCTGCAGACCGAAGCGGTCGCGGCCGGGAAGCGGCAGGGGATTCTCGATATCAAGCACCTCCGGCTCGACGTCCACCACTTCAAAGAGGCGCCGGGCGGCCTGCAGGTTATTCTCCAGATACTGGGCAGCCAGGGGAAGGGGCTGTACTGCTTCGAAGCTTGTCAGCGCAGCTAAAACGAGCCCGGCGAGATAAACGCCTTGTATCTGGCCGCTGTGAACCAGTGGGACAGCCAGGGCCAGCACGGACCAGAAACCCAGGTTCATGCATAACTGGAACAGGGCGGTCTGAAACCCATTGACCCAGGCCATGTGGGTCTGGGCGCGGGATAGTTCCTGGTGTGCCGTCTCCACATGCTGCATCTGGCGCTCTTCCTGCCCGAAGGCCAGCAGGTCGGGCAGGCCCTGCACGCCGTCGACCAGAGCGCTGCTCAGCGCGGCGCGCCGTTCGTTGAGTTCCTGTCCGGGTTTACGCCCCAGCATCCGGGCGATCAGCGGCACAACCAGGCCCGCCAGTAGAAGGAAGACCAGCAGGACCAGCGCCAGAGATGGGTGGAAGGAGCCCAGATAGATGCAGGCAGCCAGGGCCACAAGTGCAGCCGCCAGAGGCGGCGCGAGGACGCGCACGTAAAAGTTTTCCAGCGTCTCGATATCCCCCACGATGCGGCTTAACAGGTCTCCGCTGTGGTAGCGCAGCAGGCGTGCCGGCGCGAGCGGTTCCAGCGCCTGATAAAACCAGACACGCAGCCGCGCCAGCAGTCGGAAGGTTACCTCGTGCGAAACCAGGCGTTCCAGATAGCGGAATACGCCGCGGCTGATCCCGAAGAAGCGCACCCCCACAATGGGCACCTGCAGTAGCGCAATAGAAGGCTGAAGCGCCGCGGCTGAGATAATATAGGCGGAAGTTGTCATCAAGCCGATGCTGCTGCCAATCGTGGCAAACCCCAGCAGGGTTGATAGGGCGATCCACTTTTTGAGCGGCGCTGCCAGCTTCAGCAGCTGTTTCAGCGCGTGGAATCGGCCAGCAGCCTGCAGAGGCGCTGCATCTTTGGCTGATGCCCCCCGGGATGATCCGTTGCGGGATGCGACCGCCGCCTGTTTAGAGAATGACGCCGGGGTCCTGACTTCGCTGTGCATTTCGCTTGCAGCAGTCCTGTGTACACTGCCGCTGAAAGCTCCCACCAGACGGGCGTAGAAACCATTCCGGGCGAGCAGTTCGTCGTGAGTCCCGCTCTCAACGATCTGCCCGGCGTTCAGCACAATAATCTGGTCCGCCCGCGCCACGGTGCTCAGGCGGTGCGCGATCACCAGCGCCGTGCGCCCCTTCAGCAGGCGCTCCAGAGCGTCCTGAACCAGGCTTTCATTTTCCGGGTCCAGGCTGGATGTGGCCTCGTCCAGGATCAGCAGGGGGGCATTCTTGAGAAAGGCGCGTGCCAGGGCAATGCGCTGCGCCTGTCCGCCGCTTAACCGGGCGCCGCGCTCTCCGATGGGCGTGTAGTAACCCTGTGGCAGCTCGCTGATGAACTCATCGGCGTGAGCCAGGCGTGCCGCTTCGATCACCTCGTGCAGGCTGGCCTCCGGTCGCGCCAGGCGGATATTCTCCAGCACGGTGTCCTGAAACAGGTAGGGCCGCTGCGGCACCCAGGCGATCTGCCGCCGCCAATCCGCAGCCGGCAGGCCTTCCAGCGGAGCGCCGTTAATAAAAATCTGGCCGGACTGCTGCGGCAGGAAGCGGAGCAGCAGTCCGGCAATCGTGCTCTTACCAGCGCCGCTGGGACCCACCAGCGCCACGGTCTGCCCGGGCAGAATATCAAAACTTACCCCCTGCAGCGCTTTGCGCCCATCTGCATATGCAAACTCCACTCTCCGGAAGTGAATACCGGGCTGAAGGTTTTCTTCCCCCCTATCCTGAACCTCGCCGGCCTCCTCTTTTACAGGGTCTCTGTCCTCACCGGGAAGAGGCCGGTCCAGGATCTCGAAAATGCGTTTTGCCGCTGTGACCCCCGACATGCCGGCATGAAAACGGGTCCCGAGGAGCCTGAGGGGGAGATAAAATTCCGGCGCCAGCAGCAGCACGAAAAAAGCCTGCTCGAAGGCCAGGCGGCCGTAAAGCAGCCGCAGGCCGATTTCTACCGCTACAACTGCGGTGCTGATGGTCGAGACCATCTCGAGCACCAGTGCAGAAAGAAAGGTTACCCGCAGCACGCCCATGGTGGTGGTGCGGAATCGTTCGCTGACCTGTTCAATAACGCCTGCCTGCTCCTTACTGCGCCCCAGGGTTTTCAGGGCGGTAAGTCCCTGGAGGACATCCAGGAAGTAGGCGCTCATCCGGTTCAGGGTTTGAAACTGCCGCCGTGTCAGAGTCTTCGCCAGGCTGCCGATCAGAACCATGAAGATCGGGATCAGCGGCGCAGTAAGCAGCAGCACCAGAGCCGAAAGGAGATCTACTGGCAGGACGAACAGGAAAAAGGTAAATGGGACGACGGCCGCCAGAACCACCTGGGGGAGATACTGACTGAAATAAGCATCCAGGGTCTCGATGCCGTCTACAGCGGTGCTGACCAGCTCGCCGGTGCGGGCGTCTCGTTCGCTGCCCAGGTAGGCAGGGCCCAGATCGATCAGTGTGCGGTAGAGCAGCCGGCGCAGGCTGGTTTTTACCTTCTGCGCGCTGGCATTACCGCTGATCTCACTGGCCCAGGCGAGGAGCGAGCGCAAGACAAAGGTGCCCAGCAGCAAAAGCAGGAACCGGGAAACATCTGCGGGAGCTTTCCCCTGCAGGAAGACCTGCCCGACGGCCTGAGTAAGCAGATGTGACTGCGTGACCGTCAGGATCCCGGTTAAAGCTCCCAGCACGATGGTCAGGATGATGGTCAACCTGCTCTGGCGGGCCAGAGCCATCAATCGTCGATCGAAACCCATAGAAAGTCCCGTAAGTGAGCCGTGAGGCGCCAGAGCTCGATCTGGCGCCTCACGGTTACTGGTGACTGGCTGAGATCAGTAGATCAGCGACTCGGAATCGGTTTTAATCCGCTTGCGGAAGACCCAGTAGCTCCAGCCCTGGTAAGCCAGGACGATGGGGACAAAAACCAGCGCAATGATGGTCATCGTCCGCAGGGTGTATGGGGTTGACGCGGCGTTATAAATCGTCAGGCTCCACTCCGGATTGAGGCTGGAGACCATCACCCGGGGGAAGAGGATCATGAAGAGCGTGACCAGCGCAATGGCAATGCCGATGCTGGTCATGGCGAATGCCCAGCCCTGCATCTTTTTGCGCACGAAGTAGCCGACCAGCAGGATGGCTGCCATGCCGATGACCGGGACGATACCCGGGCTCACCCCCAGCCGCTTGAGCATATCAGTGGCAAAGTAGGTGGCGATCAGCAGGGCAAGCAGGGCAATCACCGTGAACACCCACAGGCGCTCGGCGGCGGCCCGGGCCTTGCGTTCCACTTCACCGCTGGTCTTCAACGACAGGAAAATGGCTCCGTGCAGGGTGAAGATGAGCAGTGAAGACACGCCGGCCAGCAGGGCGTAAGGGTTGAGCAGGTTGAAGAAGCCGCCTACATAGTTCATGTTCGCATCGATGGGGACGCCCCGGACCAGGTTGGCAAATGCCACACCCAGCAGGATGGCAGGCACCAGGCTGCCGATGAATATGGCCCAGTCCCAAGCAGCGCGCCACTTCGGGTTGTCATCTTTGCTGCGGAACTCGAAGGCGACGCCGCGCACGATCAGAGCCAGCAGCAGCAAAAACAGGGGCAGGTAAAAGCCGGAGAAAAGCGTGGCGTACCAGTTGGGGAAGGCGGCGAAGGTCGCCCCACCCGCTGTCAGCAGCCAGACCTCGTTCCCGTCCCAGTGCGGGCCGATGGTGTTGATCATTACCCGGCGCTTGCGGTCCACCCGCTGCGGATCCTTATCACGGCTCAGGAAAGGAAGCAGGATCCCGACGCCGAAGTCAAACCCTTCGAGGACGAAGAAGCCGATATACAGTACTGCGATGAGAATAAACCAGAGGGTGTTGAGATCCATTTTAGCCTCCTGTCAGTCCTGTGCACCCACCAGGGATGGGAATGTATCGCCCAGATCGGAGGGGAGTTCCTCGCCGGTCGGTTTCACCCCTTGTTTGGCAAATTTAGTGAGCAGATAGATGTCGGCTGCCATCAGGACGCCGTACACCAGCGTGAAGATCACCAGGGTGGTGAGCACCATGCCGCCCGATACGGTTGGCGAGACGGCATCTTCGATTTTCATCAGTCCGAAGACCACCCAGGGAGCGCGGCCCAGTTCGGTCATCAGCCAGCCGGCGGTGTTGGCCAGGTACGGCAGCGCCATGGCGAACAGGAAGATGCGCAGCACTACCGTCCGGGTTTCGAAAAAGTCGCCCATGACCATGAAGAGGGCGTACAGGGCCAGTGCCATCATCGCGAATCCGGCGCCCACCATGATGCGGAAGGTCCAGTAGGTAACCGCCACAGGCGGTATATAGTTCCCCGGACCGTACTGCGCCTCATACTGGGCCTGCAGGTTATAAATCCCCTGCACCTCACCTTCGAGCTGGTTATAGGCCAGCAGGCTGAGCAAGCGCGGCAAGCGGATGGAGAACACGTCGCGCCGCTGGCTGAGATCTCCGATGGTGATCAGGGAGAACGAAGCCGGGTCTTCGCTCTGCCACAGCGCTTCGGCGGCAGCCATCTTCATCGGCTGGGTCTGGACCATATGCTGGGCCTGGGCGTGCCCGTTGAAGATCAGCAGGATGATGGAGATCGTGCCGAAGATGGCGGCGATCTGGAAAGAGCGGCGGAACAGCGGGATGTTGCTCTTGTTGATCAGGTGATAGGCGCTGATCCCCATGACAAAGAAAGCCGCCGTGGTGAACCCGGCTGTGACGGTGTGCGGGAACATCACCCACACGTTGGGGTTCAGGATCAGAGAGAAGAAATCGGTCATCTCAGCCCGGCCGTTGTTGATGACGTAGCCCACGGGCTGCTGCATGAACGAGTTGGCGATCAGGATCCACAGGGCGGAGATGTTCGAGCCCAGTGCGACCAGCCAGATCGTCAGCGCATGCATCTTCTTGGACAGCTTATCCCATCCGAAGATCCAGATACCCAGGAAGGTCGATTCCAGGAAGAAAGCCAGGAGCGCTTCGATAGCCAGCGGTGCACCGAAGATATCGCCTACAAAGCGGGAATATTCTGACCAGTTCATGCCAAACTGGAATTCCTGGACGATCCCGGTGACAACGCCCATGGCGAAGTTGATCAGGAAGAGCTTCCCCCAGAATTTCGCCATGTCTTTGTACACCTCCCGGCCGGTCCGCACGTACAGGGTTTCCATCAGGGCAACCAGGACAGAGAGACCGAGCGTCAGGGGGACAAAGAAGAAGTGATAGACGGTTGTGATGGCAAACTGCATTCTAGCCAGCAGGAGCGAATCCATAAAAACCCTCCTCGAACAGAATAGAAGAACGGGACTAATGACCGGTGACGGGCAGCAAGCCCTTAACAAGCCGCCCGGCGGGCAAGCGGTCCCGCAGCATGGCGGCTTCTTTTGCCAGAATTTCGAGCGTGGCCGCTTCGAGTTCTGCAACGATCAGCGCCTGTAATCGTCTCCAGCGCCGGTGAACCGGGCAGCCAGTGTCCAGGGGGCAGGTGTTCCTGGATTTCAGACAGTCGGAAATCAACAGCGGCCCTTCAATGGCCTCCCAGATGTGGAGCAGAGAGATCGAGTCGGGTGGCTGTGCCAGTTCAAGCCCACCGTGCGGCCCTGCGTACGTTCTGATCAGTTCAGCTTTCGATAGATCGGCGACAATGCGCTGCAGGAAGGGGCGCGGGATCAGCATCTCTTCCTGGATGACGCGAGTGGGAAGACGGGTTCCTTCGGGCCTCTTCGCCAGAGCGAGCAGCACACGGACTGCGTAATCTGTACGGCGGTTGATTTTGAACAAGAGTGAACCTCCGTATTGATGTAAACCTTTACCAAAATCGTCAATGCTTACTGGAATGGTAAGCAATTGTCAGGCAAGAATCTAATGTCAAATGTCACACACTATTCGTGACAAAAATCATATATTGTTCCAAATATTACAAATTAGGTGGCAATTAGCATATAAAGCTGCGGGAGGTTAATATCAAAGTGCCCGGGCCGACCGGCCCGGGCACTCCATTAATTTAGATCACTATCAGCGTGGTCGATGCGTTCAAGCCCTCCAGAAGCCGCGCCAGACCGGGCGCACATCCTCTACCGTGATAAAGGCATTCGGGTCAATCTCTTTGATCAGCGCCTTGACCTGATTGACATTTTTGCGCAGCACACTCAGGGTCAGCAAGGTGACCGCGCCGTCACGCCCGCGGGCGGGGATCTCCGTCACGGCATAGCCGGCGTTGCGCAGCGCCTCCGCCGTAGCCGCTCCACGCCGCGAGCTTGTGACGCGCAAATGGGAGTGCCCGATGGCCAACTTCTCCTCGAGCCAGATACCAATCACATTGCCGGTGGCAAAACCGCCTGCGTAGCCGACCACATTGAGCACATTGCTTACATTTTGCAGCACCGAGCTGATAGCAACGATGAAAATCGCGGCCTGAACAAATCCAAGCAACCAGGCATAGGCTTTTTTCCCGCGCATGACCATCAGCAGGCGGAGCGTATCCAGGGTCATGTCCCCTACACGCAGCAGGAAAATCAGCCCTGCTCCCAGAAAAGCCTCAGCAGTGAGTGTGATTTCCATAGTCAATTTATCCTTATTAATGGATTGGCCAGGAGGAGCTCCGGCAGTGCCCCTGCCCATCGGAGTGACTGTATTGTACCCAAACCCCCGGCTCTCGAGTGATTATAACCTGCACGCCGGTGCATCTCACAGATCCGGAAAGCTGGAGTACGAACTTCGGGATCTCTGCGCATCCTGAGATACAATATCAGCAGAAAAGGATATGTCCGAGCCCGTCCAGCTTTTTATCACCTGTATACTGGATACCTTCTATCCTCAGATCGGCGAAGCAGTGGTTAGGGTGCTGCGCCGCCTGGGGCAGACGGTTGAGTTCCTGCAGGACCAGACCTGCTGCGGGCAGCCGGCTTTTAATGCCGGTCTGCGTGACCAGGCGCTTCCGCTGGCGCGCCATACGATCGATGTCTTTGAAAAAACTCGCGGCCCGGTTGTAGTTCCCTCCGGTTCCTGCGCGGCAATGATCCGCCACAGCTACCTTGAGCTGTTTTCAGGCGATGCAGAGTGGCTCCCGCGCGCCCGGAATCTGGCTGCCCGTACATATGAGTTTTCGGAATACCTGGTGGATGTGCTCGGCGTGGTGAACGTCGGCGCGTGCTTTTCAGGCCGCATTGCTTACCACCCATCCTGCCATCTGCTGCGTGAGCTGGGGGTGCACCGCCAGCCGCTGGCGCTTCTGAAAGCCGTACGCGGTGTGGAGATCGTCGAACTGCCCGAGGCGGAGTCCTGCTGCGGCTTCGGCGGGGTTTTCTCGGCCGAGCACCCGCAGATATCATCCGCCATGCTGGAGCGCAAGCTGGCGAACCTGGAAGCCAGCCAGGCAGACTGGCTGGTCTCCTGCGACTCGGGCTGCATCACCCATATCAACGGCGGTCTGCAGCGCCTCAACCGGCCTCCAAAAGCCCTGCACCTGGCTGAGATCCTGGCCCAGACCTGAACGATCGCCATGGCAAACCCTTTTTACACGCATATTCAAAGTGCACTGGCGGACGCCAACCTGCAGTCTGCCCTGGATGCCAACGCGGAGAGGCGTCTGCGTGTGCGGCTGCAGTCTTATGCCTCCCTGCCAGAAGATGTGCACGTGCTGCGAAGGCGCGCTCACGAACTGCGCGCCCGCACCATCGCTCACCTCGAACAATACCTGGAGGAGTTCGCAGCGCGGGCTGCGGCCAACGGGATGACCGTCCACCGGGCGGCGAATGCCGCTCAGGCGCAGCAGATTGTGCTGGATATTGCCCGCAGCCACGGCGTGAAGACGGTGGCCAAAGCCAAGACCATGGTCGGGGAGGAGATCGGCATTAACGCCGTACTTGAAGCGGCCGGCATGGAGGTGGTGGAAACGGACCTGGGTGAGTACATCGTCCAGCTGCGCGGTGAGCGCCCGGCACATATCATCACCCCGGCCGTGCATCTACGCCGGCAGGATGTCGGTCAGACTTTTCATGAAAAGCTGGGCACGCCTTACAGCGATGATGTTAGCGCGCTGACCGAAACCGCCCGCCGCGAGCTGCGGCGTGTCTTTCTGCAGGCCGATATGGGCATCACCGGCGCTAACTTCGGCGTGGTGGAGACGGGATCGCTGTGTGTGCTGACGAACGAGGGCAACGGGCGTATGTGCAGCACACTGCCGCCCGTCCACGTGGCCCTGGTCGGCATCGAACGCCTGGTCCCGACGCTGGATGACCTGGCCCTGCTGCTCTCCCTGCTGCCGCGTTCGGCCACCGGGCAAAAGCTGACCGTTTACACCAGCCTTTTGAACGGTCCTCGCCGTCCGGATGAACCCGACGGCCCGCAGGAACGCCATATCGTGCTGGTCGATAACGGCCGTTCCCGGCTGCGGCAGTCTCCCCTGATGGAGGCGCTTTACTGCATCCGCTGCGGCGCCTGTTTGAACGCCTGTCCGGTCTTCCGGGAGATTGGCGGGCATGCTTATGTGGGGGCGCACGGCGCTGTCACACCCTACCCCGGTCCGATTGGATCGGTGATTGCTCCGGGGCTGTTCGGACAGTCCGAGTTTGGCCAGCTGGCGCGCGCTTCCAGCCTGTGCGGCGCCTGCAGGGAAGCCTGCCCGGTGGATATCGACCTTCCGAAGCTGCTGCTGCGGGTGCGGGCAGGCGGCGTGGATCTGCCTGTTCAGGATACACTACCTACGGCGAAAGCAGCCTTCCCCAATGCGCCGCGGCAGTTAAGCCTGGCCCTGCGTTCCTTTGTATGGGCGGCTCGTTCTCCACGGCGCTTTGCCCTGGCGCAGAAAACGGCCGGCGTCCTGTCCCGGCTGGCGCCCAGATCCAGCGGTTCCTGGCTGCGCCTGCCGGCCTGGACCGGCTGGGGGTACAGCCGCGACTTTCCGGCGCCCGCAGCCCGGTCTTTCCGCCAGCGCTGGCAGGCCGGCATCGCCGGTGAAGAAGAGACAGTCTCGCCGCAGGATCTCCAGCCGGTCCAGGTCATCGCAGAACAGGCTCCCGTGGAACAGCCCGCGCCCGAATCTCGATTGGAGCGCTTCAGCCGCGAACTGGAAGCCCTGGGCGGGACCGTACAGCAGTGTACGGAAGCAGAGCTGCCGCAGGCGCTGGCCGCCTTTTTAAAGTCCCGCCGCATTCGCTCCGTGCTGGCCTGGGAGAACGAACATCTCCCCGAGGAGGTGCTGGATGCAGTGCGCGCCGCACGGATCCGTGTGGAGCACACCTACCGGCCGCATGTGGAGCTCAGTACCCGGGCGCGTCCTCAGGCCGGGCTGACCGCCGCATCTGGTGCAGCGGCGGAGACCGGCACGCTGCTCATCACAGCTGGCAAAGGCCGGCCACTGACGGCTTCGCTCGTCGCCGATATTCATGTCGCTGTGTTGAAAAAAGCCGATATATACGCCACGCTGGCGGAGGTCCTGCGCCGTGAAGACGTCCAGCAGGCGTCAGCGGCCGTTTTGATCAGCGGGCCGTCGCGCACGGCGGATATCGAGATGACCCTGACCGTCGGGGTGCACGGGCCGCGCGAAGTCCATGTTTTCTGTATTACAGAGGGGGATAAAGACGAAGCTCAGGGGTAGCTCGTCTGGCCGCCGATCAGCACGGTGGCGATGATAATGATCAGCAGGATTAATCCAATCGCAAACGGCCAGCAGACCAGGCCCAGCCCGCCCTGAGCTTCATCAGGGACCGGTGTGCCGATAATCAGAGAAGGAGCGGTGCCGGTCACAAGTTCGCCGATCACAGGTGATGTCAGGGTTGGCAGAATCTCCTGTGTGGGCTCGGGCGTGTTAGTGGGTGTCGGAGTCTCGGTGGGGGTAGGGGTGTTCGTGCTGGTGGGTGTCGGGGTGACAAAACCACCGCCATCCGCCCGGGCCTGCCCGGTGAAGGCAAGCCCCACCAGCGCGATCAGAACAACCGCCATCCCTGACAGCGCAAGCGTGCGGCGTAACCAGGCCGAACGGGGGGAGAACCAGGTTTTCAATGAAAGGTCCTTTCTCCTGGTTGAGATGCTAACCTCTTAATGTATTTTACCTCTTTTGTCTGTTTCTTACAAAAGAAAATGAAAAGCACTGATACCGGTTCAGATCGATTTTCAACTCCGGTGACGAGAGAGCCGCGGTCCCTGCGTTTCAAGGCCGTGCTGGACGGTCTGGATGCCGCTCGACCCATAATCCGGTGCGGCCGGTTTTTTTACTCTCCGGAATAGTCTCCCGGTCTGACGCGCTGGCGCAGGCGCTTCTTCTCTCCCTGCCGGCGTTTGGCTTCGATGCGGCGCTTTTTCTGCGCCTCGGGAACGCTCGTTTTGCGCCGTGTTTTGGGTCTGACGGCCGCCTGGCGGATCAGCTCCACCAGGCGCTGCAGCGCTTCTTCCCGGTTGGCCTCCTGGCTGCGCTGCGCGCTGGCTTCGATCACCAGCACGCCCTCCTGGGTGAGGCGCTTCCCGGCCAGACGCAGCAGGCGCTGGCGCACGTCTTCCGGCAGAGAAGGCGAATGGGCTGCATCGAAGCGCAGCTGCACGGCTGTGGAGACCTTGTTGACATTCTGCCCGCCCGGTCCGGAGGCGCGCACGAACTCGAGTTTGATCTCGCTTTCGTCAATCGCAATCTCCGGCGTCACCTGTATCATAGGGTAAGTATAGCCGCTTAAAACAGACATCCGCCGATAAATTCGGCGGATGCTTTTCTTATTTAGTTTCAGCAGCGAGCCCTGCTGAGCTTATCGCTTGCCAGCCGATTCAGGCTGATGCCGGCTTCTGCAGCCTCTAAAGCCAGCTGCCGGTGAAGCTCAGGGGGGATACGCACCATGAAGCGGCCGCTGAACTTTATCGCAGCGATCGGCTCCGGAACCGGCTCGCCGTTCTTCTGTAAATCGACCACGACATCGGCAACTGCCTGGCGGATGCCCCGCAGCGCCGCTTCCGGTTCGGGAGCCAGCCAGCTCAGGCTGGGAAACTCCGCACATAAACCAACATATTCGCCATCTTCTTCTGACCAGGTAACACGATAAGTATAGCGATCATCTTTCAACATCGCCGGGTACCTCCTCGTCCTCATTCAGGGCGGTCAGGCGTTCAACGGCTTTGAGCACCTGCTTTACCTGATAAGCTTTTGCCATTCCTCTGTCATTTTGATTATTGACCCGTGGGTCTCCCGGCCAGGGTGTCTTATAAATCCTGTGACTGCTTCCTGACTGCCTGGCCTCACCGAAGTAATGGTCGCATACCTTGCAAAGGTCGCTGTAGCTAACCCCTTTAGGGTTCCGTTTCATTGCTGCGATGATGTTTTGAATGGATGGCACGTTATTATGATATCACTATTGATACCATTGTCAACAGTTGGCAATGAGATCTATTCAAAGGCCTAATCTTTTATGGGGATTCAGGATAGCCAGAATGGCGAATACGCCAGGACTGGAGCTTCAGCGTAACGTGCAGATCCACTGGATTTCAGCGCGTTGAGTTGATCATCCGATCAATCGTTATTCAAGGTGAGAAAAGGACGGTTGAATATGGTGCACTGCTCTGATCGACCAGTAAAAAATGCAGTGCGACAATAACTCCGACCAGCGATTAACCAGGTAAATAAAACAGCCAGGCAGTCCGTAACCTATTGACCTGCCTGGCCGTTTGATTTGACTTAATCGCTACTGCAATCACGGCTCAATCCCCAGCGCCTGGCTCAACCGCTGTTCGTCAAACTCAATCAGCACTTCCCCGTGCACTTTAAATGTCGGCGTCGTCTCGTAGCCGCCCGTCCACAGGCGCACACGCTCGGCGGCTGCACGGTCGCGCGAGATGTCCACTTCCCGATAGGGGATATTCTTCGCCTGCAGAAACTCCCTCGCCTTGCGGCAGTCGGAGCACCAGGGCGTGCAGTACAGCACTACGTCATCCTGCGGCTCGGTATTTAACCGGACATGCTCCTCATCCCGGAGGCGCATCTGTTCGGCCAGCACGGGTTCCAGTTCGTACAGGACACGGAAAAGCTCTTCGTTGTCCGGCAGTTCATCGATGTCGTACACGCGTGCAAAGCGGATCACGCCTTTTTTGTCGATGACGAAAATAGCGCGTTCGCTTATCCCTTCCGGCCGCAGCACGCCGTAGGTTTGCGCATATTTCCCGTGAGGGTAGAAATCGCTGAGCAGCGGAAACGAGATGCCGTCCAGGCTGTCTGACCATGCCTGCAGGCAGGGAACGCTGTCAACGCTTAGGCCCAGAACCTGGGCCTCGACCCCATCGAACCGGTCCAGCATGGCCTGGTAGGATGGGATCTGGTTCGTTCAGACGGGGGTCCAGGCCAGCGGGAAAAAGGCCAGGACAATATTACAATGTCCGCGGAAATCGCTTAACCGCACCCTGTAACCGAGATGACAGTCCAGCTCGATCTCAGGCGCGCGGTCGCCAACCTTTAAGATCATCAGGATCTCCTCAAATGATCGTATCGCCCTGCTCCTTATTCAATACCAATCGGGAGCGGGTCAGGATTTCATTCTACCTGTTAATACCTGTACCCCCACCGGCCGGTTTCACTGCCGGTCCGAACGGGCTCATGGCTTTCCCCCTCGATGTAATTTTATATCCAGAAAGCCGGCCGGGCAAGGATATATATCCTCACGCGGGGTAGCGCGTATTTCTCCAGTCGCTTTCCAGTAAACCGTAATACTCCAGGTCCTCGTACTGCCCCCAGTGGAGGACGTGCTCTCGCAGGGTTCCTTCGTGGATCATCCCCAGCTTCTGCATCACCCTGCCGGAGGCCGGGTTGCGGCGGAAGTGGCGCGCATAGATACGGTGCAGCCCCAGCTCGTTGAAGCCGTAGGCCACCAGCGCCTGCGCGGCCTCCGTTGCATAGCCTTGTCCCCAGTATTCACGGCCAGTCCAGTAACCCAGTTCGGCGCAGTGGTGCTTTTTTTCGAGCTGCAGGCCAACGGCCCCCACCAGCTTCCGGTCCTCTCGCAGGGTAACGGCCAGGGTGGTGCCGATCCCGGACTGAAATTCAAAGCTCAGCGATTTTATCCAGCTCTGAGCGGCGCCATCCGGATAGGGATGGGGGATGTTCAGGGCGGTGGAGGCGATTTCGTACTCTCCGGCCATCCGCTGCACATCGTCTGCGTCGGCCAGCGTGAACGGACGCAGGATCAGGCGCCGGGTGTGCAGCACCGGAAGACCAGTGGATGAGCGTTCCAGGAAGGAGCGAAACACTCCGTCGGGATCGGGATGAAAGGCATGCTGATAAAAGACGGCGTCCGCGTTCAGCGGGCCGTAAATATGCGGAAACGCTTCGCCGTGGGCGGGCTCCCAGCGGATCTCCGCTTTTACCCGGCGGGGGTCGATCCACAGCAGACAGAGGTCTTTGACACCTGAATAGAAACGGTTGGCGGTGGCAAGGATCTGTTCCGGCCGTGAGCAGTGGATAAAGCCCTCCTGAGCCAGCGAGGGCGGGCGGTATTCGCCGCTTTCACGTGCCGCCTGCCAGTCGCTCACGGGGCAGATATGCAGGATTGGTGCATCTGTTTCTCTATTGTGCATGCTGGACCGTCCTATCGTTGGGGATCCGTGTTCAGGAGCGCCGCAACCCGGTTCATGATCTCACAGGCAGCTTCTGCTTTACTTAACAGGGGCAGCGGTTCCGACCGCCCATCGGAGTAGAGCAGCGTAATACGGTTGGTGTCGACCTGGAATCCGGCGTCGGGGGCGCTGATGTCGTTGGCGGCGATGAGATCCAGTTTTTTCGCCGCCAGCTTCTGGCGCGCGTTTTGCAGCAGGTCGCGCGATTCAGCGGCAAACCCTACCGTCACCAGCGGCCTGCCCAGCGCGTTTTTTTGCCGGGCAACGGCTGCCAGGATATCTTCGGTCTTCTCCAGGCGAATTTCGGGCACACCGCCCTCTTTCTTGATCTTATCGCCGGCTGTCACCGCGGGGCGGAAATCGGCTACTGCAGCGGCCATTACCAGGGCATCGGCCTGCGCGGCGGCCTCGAGGACGGCCTCCAGCATCTCGCGTGCGGTTTGCACATTCACCCGCTGTGCCCCGGCTGGCGTGGGCAGGGCCACCGGGCCGCTGATCAGGGTTACTTCGGCGCCCATATCCAGGGCTGCCTGGGCCAATGCAAAGCCCTGTTTGCCCGAGGAAAGGTTGGTGATGGTGCGCACCGGATCGATCGGTTCCTGGGTTCCGCCGGCGCTCACCACAACCCGCCTGCCCTGCAGCGGGCCGCCTCTGCTGAGCGCCAGGCGAATGTACCCCAGCAGTTCGGCCGGCTCCAGCATGCGCCCGATTCCGGTCATTCCGGAGGCCAGGTGGCCTTCCGCCGGGCCGAGCAGGGTCACCCCGCGCTCGCGCAGCAGCGCCAGATTGGCCTGTGTGGCTGGATGGGTGTACATGCCGCCGTCCATAGCCGGCGCCGCCAGCAGCGGACAGCGGGCGGCCAGGGCTGTCACCAGGAGCAGGTTGTTCCCCATCCCGTGGGCCAGGTGGGCCAGCGTGTTGGCTGAAGCGGGGGCGATGACCATCAGATCGGCCGCTTTGGCCAGCCCAATGTGCAGAACGTGACCTTCATTCCCCCACAGGTCTTCATCGGTGTACGCTCGCCGCCCGGTGACGGATTGGAACGTCAGCGGAGTAATGAACTGCCGGGCGGCCTGGGTGAGGATGACATCTACCTTCGCGCCCATCTGGGTCATCTTGGAGGCCAGGTCGGCGGCTTTATAAGCCGCGATCGACCCGGTTACGCCCAGTATGATCTGTTTGCCGTTCAGGGGTGTCAGCATGCGCTCTCGCTCTCCAGAACAAAAATCGGTGCGGGTATATCCCGCACCGATTCTCTCACAGATTCCTCCAGAATATCAGGGTCTGGCGACAAAATTCAGGGTTACCCTGACTTCGTCTTCGGTCCCCAGCATCCCGGCGATTGAGATCGGGCCGAACTCGAAATCGCTCATCAGGATGGTGGTCGCGGCTGTGCCGCTGAGCGTGCCGTCCTGAAGCTGGGCGGTCACATCGAACGTAACCGGCCGGGTGACATCGCGAATGGTGAGGTCGCCGCTCACCTGAAACTGGATCGTCTCACCGCTGTTATAGGCCTGGGGGAGCCCGCTGATCTCTGCAGGCACAAAGGTTACTGTGGGGTAGCGGGACGACTCGAGAAATCGGCCGCGCAGGGCGTTATCTCTGCGGGCACTGTCCGACTGGAACTCGCTGATATCGGCTGTGAAGGTCCCCAGGCTTGAGTTCTGGGGCTGGTTCACGTCGACCCGGATTTCTCCGTTTACCGTCGTTGTGGTACCAACGGCAACATTGAAGCGGTTGTTCTGGCCGAAAAATGTCTCGCCGACTTCGTAAGTCAGCGAAGATTCTCCCGGAACAAGGAAGTACGTCACAACCTCGGCCCCGGCGGATTCTTCGCCTTGCGCCTCCGGCGCGGCAGTTTCCTTCACCGGTTCCTGTTCTGTGGGGCTGGCCGGAGGCTCTGTTTCTATAGATTCGGGCAGGCTGCTTTCCACGGGTGCAGTGGCTGCCGCACCCGATTCGGGGAGCACGGCTTCTGTGGGCTGCATTGCTTGCGGTGCGCAGGCGGCCAGCAGCGCCACCATTAAAATCAAGAAGATAGTCAGTACGCGGTTGTTGATCATTGTCCTCCTCTGATGTTCGTTACAACGGTTTCCCCCAGCACCACGGAATATTACGCTAAAATTCCCCCTTTTTATAGCCTTTATTGGTTAGAGATTATTAATAATCGATCGCGGCCGGCCAGGTCGGGGAGGACAGAGACCTGGTCTGCTTTGAAAAAGCGGCCAGCGGCCTGCCGGGCTGCTGCCCCCTGCGAGGCCTCAATTTCGAGCAGTGCCAGCCCGCCGGGCGCCAGGCGGGCCGGCAGGTCCTGCAGGAGACGCCGGACACTGCTCAGGCCGTCCGGGCCGCCATCCAGCGCCAGCCAGGGCTCTGCCCGGGCTACGTCCAGGTTCTGCAGGATTTCGGTGGGGATGTAAGGCAAATTGGCGCAGATCAGGTCGAAGCGCTCCTCAACGCCGGAGAGCAGGTCGGTCTGGATACAGTGCACCCGGTCTGTCACGTCGTGCCGGGCAGCGTTGCTCCGGGCGACCTGCAGCGCGGCCGGGGAAATGTCGCCAGCGATGACCTGCAGGTCCGGAACATTCACCGCCAGCGATACGGCGATGCAGCCCGAACCGGTGCCGATGTCGGCTGCACTCCGTCTTCCGGGGTGTTCCTGTAGCCAGCGCAGGGCGTACTCGACCAGCAGCTCTGTCTCCGGGCGCGGGATCAACACTGCTGGGGAGACGAGGAAATCAAGACCGTAGAATTCCCAGTGCCCCAGTACATAGGGGAGCGGTTCACCGCGCTCCAGCCGCTGTACTGCCTGTTCCAGCTCTTGTCTTTGATCAGGGGTTAAATGTGCCTCGGGATGGGCGAGCAGCCATGCTCTGGGTTTCTGCAGCACATGGGAAAGGAGCACCTGGGCGTCGAGGCGGTAGCTTTCGCTGCTCCCCTTAAGCCGCTCCTGCAGCCGGTGGAGATGGTTTTGCAGTGAATCCAAAGGGACCAGAATAAGGGTCAGTTCCCTACAAGAGGGAGGCGGTTAATCTTCCAGGCCTACCGCGGCCAGACGCTCAGCCTCATCCCGGGTCGCGAGCTCGTCGATGAAAATATCGATCTCGCCGTCCATCACAGCGGCCAGGTTATAGGAAGAGAGGTTCACACGATGGTCGGTTACGCGCGACTGCGGGAAGTTATAGGTGCGGATTTTCTCGGAGCGCTCGCCCGTGCCCACCTGTGAGCGGCGCATCTGATCCTGCTCGTGGCGCAGTTTTTCCTGTTCCATCTCGTACAGCCGGGCGCGCAGAATGCTCATGGCCCGAACGCGGTTCTGAAGCTGCGAGCGCTCATCCTGGCAGGCGACCACAATACCGGTAGGGATGTGCGTGATGCGCACCGCGGTCGCATTTTTCTGCACGTTCTGTCCGCCCGCCCCTGCCGACTTGAAGACATCCACGCGGATGTCGCTCTCAGGAATGTCGATTTCCACATCGTCGACCTCCGCCAGCACGGCGACCGTCGCCGTGGAGGTGTGAATGCGTCCCTGCGATTCGGTGATCGGCACGCGCTGCACACGGTGCACGCCGGACTCGTACTTCAGGCGCGAATAGGCACCCCGCCCCTTTACCTTAAAGATGACTTCCTTGATCCCGCCGACGCCGATCTCGTTGAGTGAGAGCACATCGATCGACCAGTGGTGGCGTTCGGCGTAGCGGCTGTACATGCGGAAGAGATCGGCGGCAAAGAGCGCAGCTTCGTCACCGCCGGTCCCGGCGCGGATTTCCATGATCACATTGCGCTGGTCGCGTTTGTCGCTGGGCAGCAGCAGGGCCTTGATCTCTTTTTCGAGCTGCTCGATCTCGGGTTCGACATCCTCCAGCTCGGCCTCTGCCAGGCTGCGCAGTTCATCGTCCGGGCTGTCCAGCAGCGCACGTGCTTCATCGCGCCTGCTGAGCGCCTGGCGGTACTGGCGCGCTTTTTCGATCAGCGGCTCCAGTTCTGTCCGCTCCATGTTAAGTTCGGCCGCGCGCTGGTAGTCGTTGCCAACCTCCATCAGGAGCTGGTTGATTTCTTCGTATCGTTCTTCAATTCCCGCAAGTTTCTCTAGCATACTGATTACCTGAAACCTTCTCACTTCGGTAGAGGAGCCCCCTCACTCCTCCACAGAATAAGCAAACATACAGCCTTGATTTCTATTTACTTTCAGACAGCCTTATATTATACCATCGCCAATTTTTGTTTTAATTTACGGTAATCTTCAATAAAAATTTTATATTTTTCGGAGAATGCAGTTTCGATAATAAAAGCCGTGGGGAGCAGCAGGTGCATATTTGCTGCTCTGCACACGGCGGTTATCCTCCAGAAGCGGTAAAATTGAGGTGCAGTAGTGCCGCTGCGCCTTTGCAAACCCTGCCTGGAATCCCACCAGACCCCTGCCTGCATCCAGAGGAGAGAAATGCAGTTTCGTTTACGCCGGTTGTTAACAGTAGTAGTGATTCTTATTATTGTCCTGATTACGGCTGCCTGTAATATGCCCGGTTACGCAACCCCGACACAGTCGGGCGCCAGCCTGATCTACACCGCAGCCGCACAAACGGTGCAGGCCCGGCTGACACAGGTCAGCCGGCCGGGTGCAACCGCCTCCGGCCTGACCCCTTCACCCCGGGTAACTTCTACCCCGCCTGCCACCGGTGAGCCTGCAGCAACCACCCCGGCCCCCACTGCAGCAGCGGTCAATCAGACGCCCGCTTCGGAGGGCTGCCATGAAGCGCGCTTTATCAGGGATGTAAATATTCCCGACGGCACCAACGTATCGCCCGGCGAATCGTTTGAGAAGCGCTGGCTGCTGGAGAACAGCGGGACCTGCACCTGGACCACCGACTTCTCGCTGGTTTTTACAGGCGGTGATGCGATGGGCGCGCCGCAGAGCGTGCCGCTCAATGAGGCGGTGCCGCCCGGAGAGCGGGTGGAAGTCGCTATCAGTTTCACCGCCCCAGACCGTGCAGGCACTTACCGCAGCGAATGGAAGCTGCGCAACGCAGCCGGTCAGGTGTTTGGGATTGGTAAAGAACACCGGCCCTTCTGGGCTCAGGTAGATGTGGTCACCGTGAGCGGCATTGTATACGACTTCATCGCCCGCGCTTCTGCCGCAGAATGGTCCAGCGGGACGAACGATGACCTGAACATATCCCTGGACTTTAACGGTGCAGACGACGACCCCAACGGTGTGGCTGCGATCAAGGAAGGTGTGAGGCTCGAAAACGGATCCACATCGGGAAAGGTGCTGCTTATGCATCCCCTGTGGAAGGACAGCGGCGTGATCTCCGGCGTATTCCCGGCGTACACTGTCCAGCCGGGTGACCGCTTTCGCGCCCGACTGGGTTTCATGGCGCCGGAAGGCAGCTGCGGCGAGGGCAGTGTGGAATTTGAAATCGGCGTGCTGGAAGACGGCCGGGTTCGTGTTTTGGACCAGTTTGAGAAAAGCTGCAGCCGCAGTCTGCTGCCCGTGGATGTTGATCTAAACGCTCTGCGCGGTGAGAGTGTCCGGTTTGTGCTCACGGTGCGCGCTGCAGGTTCGGAAGAAGACGACTGGGCCATCTGGAACTCGCCGCGCATTGAGAACGATTAGAAGGTCGTGCTGTGGTGGATCGTCTTTAATTCAAGCGTCGAAAAACAGTTATACTTGTGGCCGAATGCACGAAAGGAGGTGCGATCTTGAAGAAAGCAAATTACCTCTGGACAGGGATCATTGCAGCAGCGCTGCTGCTTTCGGCCTGCCGTTCACGGGCGCCTGAGGCGACAGAGACTGTCAGCCCGGACCTTGTTTTCACAGCCGCCGCGCAGACGGCCGGCGCGATCATGACCGAATCGGCTCTGCTGACTCCGTCTCCCACGACATCTCCATCAGACACACCCGAGCCTCCTACACAGACGACCGCGCCGACCGAGGCGGCCACCACACCTGCAGCGGTTACCAGTGCTGTGGCGACGACAGCGCCTCCGGCCAGCTCGGGCGGTGGCGGCGATAATTCCGTTTACGTGGCGGATGTAACTGTGGAAGACGGCACGGACTTCGCTCCCGGCGAATCATTTACCAAGACCTGGCAGATTATGAACAACGGGTCTACTACCTGGGGAGCCGGCTATGAGCTGGTCTTCGTCGAAGGCGACAAGATGGGAGGCCCGGATTCAGTTCCCGTTCCCAGCGAGGTCGCACCTGGCGCCACGGTGAACATCTCCGTGAACCTGGTTGCGCCGTCTCAGGCCGGCGATTATATTGGCTACTGGCGTATGCGCAATGCCAGCGGTGTGCTGTTCGGCAACCCGTTCTGGGTGGATATCGATGTGATCGGCTCCAGCGGCGGCGGAACCTCGGCCACGGTTACGCCTGGCCCCTCGCCAACTCCTCAGGCCGGAGTGGTTTCAAATGTAACGCTCAGCATCGATGATCCCTCCGTCGACGGTACCTGCCCGCACACCTTCCGGATCACCACCGGTTTTCACCTGAACCAGGCAGCGACCGTAAATTACCAGCTCGAAGCTGGTTCGGATACCGCAGGCTTCAATATTAACCTGCCTCCGCCTGTGCAAAATTCGCTGTCCGCCGGCAGCCACACGTTGAATTTTGACCTTACATTTGATGCCGATATTGACGGCTGGGTCCGCTTCCACATCACATCGCCAATGGATATCAGCTCTGACCAGGTCAGTTTCTTCCTGCGATGCAGATAAATTCTGAAAACCGGATGGCTTCCGGGATGGCGAATGCATCCCGGAAGCCCCCGGACCGCCTGCAGCTGACCGGGCAGGTCAAGGCCGAGGCGCAGCGCCTGGGCTTCGAACTGGCAGGCGTCACCACACCCGATCCCCCACCTCATTATCCTGTATTTGAAAACTGGCTGGCCGCCGGCAGGCACGGCGAAATGGCCTATCTGGCGACCGAGCGCTCGCGCCAGCGCCGGGCAGACCCGCGCCTTATCCTGCCGGAATGTCGTTCGATCCTGGTTCTGGGCACCCGTTACTTTGCTCCGGATCCCGGCCCGCAGGAATCCGTCCCTGGTTACGGCCGCTCAGCCGCTTACGCCTGGGGTGATGACTACCATGATGTGCTGGTTGAGCGCATGCAGGCGCTGGTCGCATTTCTGGAGGCGCAGGTTGGCCATCCGGTGCCGAACCGCTGGTATACGGACACCGGCCCGATTCTGGAACGTGACCTTGCCCAGCGGGCCGGCCTGGGATGGATCGGCAAAAATACCTGCCTGATCCACCCGCAGCGCGGCTCCTACTTTCTCCTGTCTGAGATTTTGCTGGGTATCGAGCTTGAACCCGATGCGCCTTTTACCAGCGACCACTGCGGTTCCTGCACGCGCTGTCTGGAAGCCTGCCCAACCGCCTGCATCCTGCCTGACCGCACCATCGATGCATCCCGCTGTATTTCTTATCTCACCATCGAATTGAAGGGAGCTATTCCGGTCGAACTGCGCCCTCAAATCGGCGACTGGGTTTTTGGCTGTGATATCTGCCAGCAGGTCTGTCCCTGGAACCGCCGCTTTGCTTCACCGCAGGGGGATCCCGCTTTTGATGCCCGCCCACAGGTGCCCCGCCCCGACCTGATTCGTGATCTGGAAGAACTGACGCCCGAGGCCTTTAACCGGCGCTTTAAAGGCAGCCCGTTCAAGCGGTCCAAGCGCCGTGGTTACCTGCGCAATGCTGCGGTAGCGCTGGGAAACCAGTATGCGGGCAGCGGCGATGAACATGCAGCCGCCGCGCTCAGCCTGGCGCTGCGAACTGATCCGGAGCCGCTGGTGCGCCGCCATGCAGCCTGGGCGCTCGGCCGGGTGGGCGGCCCTCAGGCGCGCCGCGTGCTGCGGCAGGCCGCACAGCTGGAAGAGGACCCCGGGGTCCTGGAAGAGATCCACGACGCTCTATCCGGCGCCTGACCGCCCAACACCCCAAATAACGGGTAACTTGTTATAATGCCCCCATGCGCAAGCGGTTCCTTATACTGGCCCTGCTGGCCATTCCTTTGTTCTGTCTGTTAGCGGTAATTGTTTACAACCTGCCTCCGGTACACAGCCGCCTTGCCTGGCGAGTCCAGAGCCTGATCACTCAGATTCGCTACACCATCAACCCTCCCGAGCAGGTTGTTTTTGTTCCTCAAGAAGGCAGCGCCAGAGACGATTTCAACGCGCGGGTCGAAGCCATTGTCCAGGCGACACTGGCAGCAGCATTTCCGACCGTGACGCCCACCCCACTCCAGACCGAAGAGACCGGGCCTGTGCCAACGGCCACTCCCACGCCGCAGCCTACCCCGCTGCCGGGGCAGATGATGCTATCTGGAATCAGGCATGAATACCAGCAGATGAACAACTGCGGTCCGGCGACATTGGCAATGGCGCTCTCTTACTGGGGGTGGAGCGGCGACCAGACGGTTACACGCGCCTATTTGCGCCCCAATCACAACCGGGTTGATGACAAAAACGTCATGCCGGAAGAGATGGTGGCGTACGTCGAGACGCAGACCGGTATGAAAGCGCTCAGCCGTGTGGGCGGCGACCTGACGGTTCTCAAGGGCCTGCTCGCAGCCGGCTTTCCAGTGATCGTCGAGAAGGGCTTCCAGCCCCACGGCGAAGCCTGGATGGGGCATTACGCCCTGTTCAACGGTTACGACGACCAGTCTGGCCGCTTCACAACTCAGGACTCGTATGTGGGGCCGAATGTTGAGGTGACGTATGCCGAGATGGAGTCCACCTGGTGGCGGGACTTCAACTATGTTTTTGTCGTCGCCTACCCTCCGGAGCGCGAGGCCGAAGTGCTGTCCATCCTGGGACCGCTGGCGGACGAGACTGCCGCCTACCGGCTTGCCGCTGAACGGGCCCGGCAGGAAATTGCCGTCCTGAATGGGCGCGATCTCTTCTTTGCCTGGTACAACCTGGGCTCCAGTCTGGTAGGGCTGCAGGAATATCCGGCGGCTGCCGAAGCGTACGACCAGGCTTTTGCCGTTTATGCCACTCTGCCGGAGGCGGATCGCCCCTGGCGTGTGCTGTGGTATCAGACCGGCCCCTATGCCGCTTACTATCACACGGGGCGCTACCAGGATGTGATCACCCTGGGGAATCAAACGCTGGATACCGTCGGCGGGCCGATCCTGGAGGAAAGCTTCTACTGGATGGGGCTGGCCCGCGAAGCGACCGGAGATCTTGAAAAAGCCATCTACGATTTTCAAAAAGCGGTTGAAATCAACCCCGATTCAACCCCGGCGCGCCAGGAGCTGGTTCGCCTGGGTGTCGCCATGCCCTGAACTGTTTACCGGTACCATCTCATGCGTAAATCAATTCTTTCTGTAATCACTGCTGTTATTGTGCTCTGTCTGGGGGTAGTGGCCCTGTACTTTCTCCCTCCTGTGCACGATCGCCTTGCGTGGCGAGTTGAAGAAGTTCAGATGCGGGTGAAAGCGATGGTCGCTCCTCCGGAACAGGCTGCGTTCAACCCGGGCCTGGAGGCGGAGCCTGTCGTCCAGATCACATCAGCCCCGCCTACCCTACCCCCCTCACCGACCGCTTCACCCACGGCTTCGCCTACTGCGGTTGAAAGCACGGCACTGCCTACTGCCACACCCACCACGACGCCCGAACCGCTGCCGCCGCAGCTCAATCTGACCGGTATCCGCTATCAGGACCAGCACGGTTTGTGGAACTACTGTGCCCCGGCCAACCTGGCGATGGCCCTCTCGTACTGGGGCTGGGAAGGCGACCGTCTGGACACCGGTAAGGTGCTCAAACCGTATGACCGGGATAAGAATGTCATGCCTTATGAGATGGCGGATTATGTCGAGGAGAACACCGATTTGAGTGTGGTTGTGCGCGTGGGAGGCGAACCCGACCTGCTCAAGCGCCTGTTGAACAGCGGCTTTCCGGTCATTGTCGAAAAAGGCACCTACATCCGCGACTTCAGCGGTGTGGTGAGCTGGATGGGACATTACCAGGTAGTGACCGGATACGATGACGAGAAAGCGGTTTTCATCGCGCAGGATTCCTACTTCACACCCGATTATGAAGTGCCCTATGAAGATTTCCTGCGGGAATGGCGTTCATTTAACTATACCTACCTGGTCATCTATCCTCCCGAGAAGGAAAGCGAGGTGATGGCCATCCTTGGCCCGCATGCCGATCCAACGTATAATTTCCAGTACGCCGCGCAGAAGGCCTCCGATGAGATCTTCGCCACGACCGGCGTGGAGCAGTTTTTTGCCTGGTTTAACCGCGGCACGAATTTGAAAGAACTGCAGGATTACGGCGGCGCGGCCATGGCCTACGATGAGGCTTTCGCCATTTACAACGCGCTGCCGGAGGATAAGAGCGTCCGCCCGTACCGCATCCTGTGGTACCAGACCGGGCCGTACTATGCCTACTATTACACCGGGCGCCACCAGGCTGTGATCAGCCTGGCCACCACCTCCATTGAGGCCGCCCTGGATGAGCCCGCGCTGGAGGAGAGCTTCTACTGGCGGGGTATGTCTCGCGCAGCCCTGGGAGACATCGCCGGCGCGATCGAAGATTTCCGCACCAGCCTGGACCCTTATCATCCTGGATTTGCACCCAGCGTTTATCAACTCCAGTTACTGGGAATCGAGCCCTGATCACCATGCCGAAAATTCTGCACTTCGCCGACGCTCATATTGATATGGCCAATTACGGCCGGCACGACCCGCAGAGCGGCCTGCCTTTGCGGGTCATCGACTTTCTGAACTCCCTCGATACCATCGTCAACACCGCCATCGAAGAGCACGTCGACCTGGTGCTGTTCGCCGGGGATGCTTATAAAGACCGCAGCCCGGCGCCCACATACCAGCGGGAATGGGGCCGGCGGATTATGCGCCTTTCCAAAGCTGGTATTCCGGTCGTACTGCTGGTGGGTAATCACGATCTCTCTCCGGCCCTGGGGCGCGCCCATGCCCTGGATGCCTTTGATACGCTCGAAGTACCGAATGTGTATGTGGTGGACCGCCCGGTTTTCCTGGGGCCTCAAGATCTAAACGGCCTGCCCCTGCAGATCCTGGCCCTGCCCTGGATCTCGCGCTCCGGCCTGGTATCCCATCTGGGCATCCCCGGCGGCGACCCGTCGAAAATCTATGAAGAGGTGGAGAAGCGCATTTCTGAACTGCTGCAGGCCTGGATGGAGCAGGTGGACCCGCAGCTCCCTGTTGTGCTGACCGCCCATGCCTCGGTTCAGGGTGCCAAGTACGGCGGAGAGCGTATGGTGATGCTCGGCGCCGACCTTGTGCTGCCGGGATCGCTGGTGCGCGACCCGCGCCTGGACTATGTTGCCCTGGGTCATATCCACAAAGCGCAGGATTTGAATGAGGGGATGCACCCACCGGTGGTCTATCCGGGCTCGATTGAGCGGGTGGATTTTGGTGAAGCTCGCGATGATAAGTTCTTCGTCATCGCCCACGTGCAGCGCGGTCAAACCCGCGTGGAATGGCGCCGCCTGGATGGGGTGCGCCCGTTTATTGACCGCTATGTGACCCTGAATGATCGCGACAGGATCGCCGAGTGCCTGCAGGCTGCACTGCCCACTCGGGAACAGATGGAAGGCGCCATTGTCCGCCTGGTTCTGGATTACCCGCGCGATTGGGAACCCCTGATCGACGAGCTCAGCCTGCGCGAATATGCCCAGCCCTGCTTCGAGTTTCATCTGGTCAAACGGCCGCAGGTGGAGACGCGCATCCGCCTGCCGGAAGACCAATCCGTGGGCAGCCTCAACCCCATAGATCTGCTGGACCTGTATTTGCGTGCCAATCATGTCCCGCCTGGCGACTGCGAAGTGCTGAAAACGCTGGCGGAAGACGTCATTCGCAGCGTGCATACAGCTCCGGAAAAATAAAGCGAACCCCCTGAACCATACGAATGACAACCTGACGGCCGGACTCGCCGGGGGCGATTGCGGTATAATGACCGCATGGATATTAAGGCTCAACTCGAAAACGCCCTTAAGGATGCCATGCGCAGTAAAGATGAACTGCGCAAAAGTACCATTCGCATGGTTCTTGCATCTATCAAGATGGCGGAAGTTGAAAAGGGCGAACCGCTTGACGAGCAGCGCTTACTCTCCTTGATTCAGAAGGAAGTGAAATCTCGCCAGGAGACGCTCAGTGAAGCGCAGCAGGCTGGCCGGGAGGACCTGGCAGCCAGGGCGCAGGCGGAGCTTGATATCCTGCAAGATTATTTACCCCGCCCGTTTTCAGATGAGGAGCTGGATGCCCTGGCCCGCCAGGCGGTTGCCGAGGCTGGTGCTTCTTCTGTACGCGAAATGGGTCAGGTAATGAAAATTCTCATGCCCAGGCTGCAGGGGCGAGCAACAGGCGAGCAGGCCAGCCAGGCGGTTCGTAAGTTGTTACAGTCCTGAGCAGTTAAGCGAGCTAGAAAGGGGCTGGCGCACCTTTTTAAGGCTGGCCTCGCTTTGTTTCTATGATCTCTAATAATGTTTTGACTCGCCCATCCAGACGGACAGTCTTTTACGGCCTGCTGTTTATCGTGTCGGCCTTACTGGCTGTGCTGGGATTAATGGCGCCGATGCTTGCCTCAGCCTGGTCTGCCTCGCTGGAAGTCGGCCAGGTGGCACCACAGGATTATCGCGCGCCTTCGGCGATCACCTATGTCAGCGATGTACTGACCGAAGAACGGCGCGAAGCCGCCATGCGGAGCGTGCCCCCAATCTATACGGCGCCCGACACGGGTATCGCCCGCCAGCAGCTTGAGCAGCTTCGCAACGCTCTGGCGTATATTTCCAGCGTGCGCGCCGATCCCTACGCTTCTACCCAGCAAAAACTTGACGATCTGGCTGCCCTGGACGATGTACATCTGAATCAGGAAATGGCCATCAGCCTGCTGGCGTTGAATGAATCGCGCTGGCAGGTCGTCCAGCAGGAGGCCATCGTTGCCCTGGAGCAGGTGATGCGCAGCGCCATCCGGCCGGACCGGGTCGAAGAAGCGCGCAGCAGCGTGCCCGCACAGGTGAGTCTCTCCTTGCCTGAGCAGCAGGCGGCAATCGCAGCCGAGCTGGCTGCTGCTTTTGTAACCGCCAACAGCCTGTACAGCGAAACGCTCACCGAGCAGGCGCGCCAGAGCGCCCGCGAGGCGGTGCAGCCGGTTTCGCGTACTTTTATGGCCGGACAAACCATTGTCCAGCGCGGACAGATTCTCAACCCGGAAGACATCGAAGCACTGCAGAAGATGGATTTGATCCAGCGCGAGATGCGCTGGCAGGATTTTGCCAGTGCCAGCGCGCTGGTCCTGCTCTTCTTCATTTTTATTGCGCTGTATCTGCAGCGTAAATTTACTGAGCTTCTCGAGCCGCGTAAAATTGCGCTGATTGCACTTCTGTTTTTGCTTTTCCTGCAAATTGCCCGTTCGGCGATCCCGGGGCAGGCGATTATGCCCTATGCCTTCCCGGTGGCGGCATACAGCCTGGTCATCGCTTCGCTGTTTGGGGCGGAATTTGCCATCGTTTCCACTCTGCCCCTGGCGGTGATGATCGCCTACGGCCTGCCCAATGCGATGGAACTGACGGTCTATTACGCATTGAGCAGCCTGTTGGGCGTGCTGGCGCTGGGGAAGGCCCGCCGGTTAACCTCTTTCTTCCAGGCCGGCGCGATGGTGGCAGCCTCAGGATTCCTGATCATTCTGGCCTACCAGCTGCCGCAGCCGGGCGTCGACTGGATGGCCGCCCTGACGCTGGCCCTGGCAGCCCTGCTGAACGGTCTGGCGGCCGGCAGCATTGCGGTGCTGACTCAGTTCTTCCTGGCACAGATACTGGGTATGACCACCCCCATGCAGCTCATGGAGCTGACACGGCCCGAGAACCCTCTGCTGCAGCTCTTACTGCGTGAGGCACCGGGAACGTACCAGCACAGCCTGCAGGTTTCAAACCTGGCTGAACAGGCGGCAGAACGCCTGGGCGCGGACACGCTGCTCACACGTGTGGGAGCCCTGTATCACGATGTAGGCAAGACGGTCAACCCGGTATTCTTCATCGAAAATCAGGTCCCGGGTTATTTGAACCCTCATGATGATCTCGATCCGGAGATCAGCGCCGGGATCATTATCCGTCACGTGGCAGACGGGCTGGAGCTGGGGCGTAAATACCGCCTCCCCCGCCGGATTCTCGATTTTATCGCCGAACATCACGGGACCATGCTCACCCGCTATCAATATATCAAGGCGGTCCAGGCAGCCGGCGATGACGAGAGCCAGGTGGACGCCGATAAATTCCGCTACCCGGGCCCACGCCCGAAGAGTCGCGAAACGGCGATCCTGATGCTGGCCGATGGCTGCGAGGCCCGTGTTCGGGCGGAAAAGCCGAAAGATGAAGATGAACTGCGCAGTCTGATTAAAAGCACCGTAGACAGCCGCGTTGCCATGGGTGAACTGGATGATACCGACCTCACCCTGCAGGATCTGGCGATGATCGTCGACTCTTTTACGGCTACCCTGCGCGGGATTTACCACCCCCGGGTGAAGTATCCTGCTCTGGAAAAGAGATCCACAGAAGGTGTTGGCCCGTCCGAAGTGACGGTTCCAATCAACGGCACCGCGCGGGCCACACGTCCGGTAGAGGCCGATTTTTCCAGGACCATCGATTCTCCTTCGCCTACCCCCGAGTAACCAGATGATCCATTTTCAAATTGCAGAGTCACTCGAAGAGCAAAATATCCCGGTGGACGAGCCGGTGGAGGCGCTTGTGCAGCGGGCTGCCGGAGAAGCGCTGGCTCACACGGGTACGGATCCGGATGCCGGGGTGACTGTCTTGCTCAGCGACGACGCGCAGCTCCACGCCTTGAACAGGCAGTATCTGGGGATTGATGCACCTACCGACGTCCTGTCGTTTCCCGCCGGTGACATTGATCCGGACTCCGAAACGCTCTACCTGGGTGATATCGTCATTTCCTATCCGCGCGTCCGGGCTCAGGCGGAGGCAGCCGGACATTCAGCCCAGGCTGAACTGCAGCTTCTGGTCGTCCACGGTGTCCTGCATCTGCTGGGATACGATCATGCCGAAGAGGATGAAAAAGCGGAAATGTGGGCCCTCCAGACGCAGATCCTGAAGCGCCTGGGGCTGGACCAGATCAAGCTGCCTGAGTAAACCCGCCGGCACACACGTTTAATTCCTCTACACTGCAATGCGTGCATTTCTGTATTCCCGCGCTCGCTCTTTCCGTTACGCGTTTTCGGGGTGGTGGTTTGTCATCCGCACCCAGCGCAACGCCTGGATCCACGCGCTGGTCAGTGTCGCCGTGATCCTCGTCTCATTCTGGCTGCGCCTGACCCCACGCGACTGGGCCATCATCGTTGTGGCTATCGCCATGGTGTGGACGGCGGAGTTTCTGAACACAGCCCTCGAAGCTGTGGTGGATCTGGCCAGCCCGCAGCAGCACGATCTGGCGAGGGTCGGTAAGGATGTTGGCGCTGCTTCTGTGCTCATCGCCGCCCTCAGCGCGGCGCTGATCGGTTTTCTCATCCTGGGACCGCCCCTCTGGGAGCGTCTCCAGGCTGTGTTCATCACCCCCTGAAGATCATAGGGGTGGATGGAGGTTGCATGACATCTCTGGCTTTCCGTTTTGGCACCGTTGGCTCCCCTCTTTCGACGCCGAAAAAACCGGGCGGCAGCGTTGGCGCAGTGCAGCGTCTGGCCGAACTCAGCCTGGATGCACTGGAGCTGGGATGGGTTCGTTCCGTGCGTGTCAGCGAACAATCCTGTGCAGATATCCGCAGCGAGGCGCTGGAACGCGATGTGGCTATCAGCGTGCACGCACCGTACTTCATCAATCTTAATGCAACGGACGAAGAATGGCCGAAATCACGCCAGCGCCTGATGGCTGCTGCCCATTATGGTTTCCTGGCCGGCGCCACAGACATCATCTTTCATCCGGGCTCTTATTTCGGATTATCCCCACAGGAAGTGATGCCAAAAGCCATCCAGCGGCTGCAGGGCTGCGTGGATGAGCTGCGTGCCGCTGGCAATCCCGTGTGCCTGCGCCCCGAGACCATGGGGAAATCAGCCATGCTGGGTTCTCTGGAAGATGTGCTGGAGATGAGCTGCGCCGTGGAAGGTGTGGAACCCTGCCTTGACTTTGCTCATCTGCACGCCCGCAGCGGTGACGGTTCGATGAACTCCTATGAAGAATGGATGCAGGTGCTGGATGCGTATGAAAAAGCCCTGGGCGCGGAGTCGCTGAGACGCCTGCACATTCACCTCTCCGGAATTGAGTACGGCCCGAAAGGGGAGAAAAACCATCTGGAGCTGAAAGATTCAGACCTCGACTTACAGGGCCTGCTGCGCGCCCTCCGGGCCAGAGACTGCGCGGGGCGCATTCTGTGTGAAAGCCCGGTAATGGAGGATGACGCCCTGGTGATCCGCCAGGCCTGGCTGGAGCTGACCGGCGCGCCGGCTGCAGCCTGACAGATATAGATCCAGCAGCACCCGGCTGGCCTCCAGCCGGGTTTTTCAATACGGTCAACCAGCATACGCAGCAGATGCTCTTTCCCGGTGAAATTCGAGAAATTAAGGACTATATTCTGGCCCGCCGGAAAAGCCGCGCCCCGTTCGATATTGCCGTCAACGTAGAAGTACCGCCGGATCGGGCGCAGGGCGTCGAGGCTGTCAGACCTTATTTGAGGCCGGCGCCACCTGGTGCATTGAGCTTGCCCCAGAGAAGCCAGAAGAACACCTGAAACGTATACAGCTGGGTCCGCCGAAAAGTCAGGCAGCCTGAGCTGTTTCATAATAGGGAAAATATAAAAATCCCTGGCCGAGACCAGGGATTTTTGCATCCATCCGGGGAGTAGATCAGCGCACCTGACGGAAGTTGATGATGATCAGGTTTTTATCGCAGCTGTCGTAGGTATCGAAGTACACGCGCTCAGAGATGGGCTGCCCGTACTGGTCGACAAGCTGCACCCAGAGCTGCTGCTCAGACGCAAACGGTGCGTCTGCCAGGAAAAACTCGTAGTATCCGGGGACGTTCGGGATCAGGCCGGTCAGTGTGGGACGGCTGCCCGGTGGAATGGGTGTCCCGTTCAGCACGCCTCCCAGCTGCACCTGCTGGCTGGAGAGCGCGCCTCCTTTCATGTCGTAAACCTGTCCACCCACGCCCACCCACGAACATCCCTGGTCGGGATGGTAGATATCGGCAATGGCCAGCGGGTGCCCGTCCTGGGGCACGAAAGGCATTCCCCCGGGCATCGGGGTTGCTGCTTCCTGTGTGGGTTCGGCAGGGGCCGGCAGCGTGGGGGTCGGTGGCAAAGTTGAAGTGGGACGCAGGGTTGGCGTGGCTGTGGGCGGCTGTGTTTCCGTTGGTGTCCAGGTAGGGGGAAGCACAGCGCGCGAGGTCGGCGTCAGAGTGGGCAGTTCCAGCACTCCAGGGACCTGAGGTGGGGGGAACGGGTTAAGCGCGCTGTAGGGGTTGGTGTAAATCAGCGCGAAAAAAGCAACTGCAACCAGCGTGGCGATCAGCATCAGTACAGTGAGGATATTCCAGATCAGCCCCATTTTCCCGCGAGCGTTACGCCCGGTACGCTCTTCGACGAGATCGAACGAATCCATACTTACCTTTCCACCGGACGCTTATGGCGTCATTATTTCAATCGTGCTCCGGCCGCGGCGCTCCATCAGCCAGGCCTTCACGGCCTTCTCCTGCAGCACCAGGCGTGCTTCCGGATCCAGAGGCCGCTGTTCATCCCGTTCAACGACATACAGGATGTGAAAACCGATACCAGATTGAATGATGTTGCTGTAAGTCCCGGGTTCGAGTTGAAAGGCCGCATCTTCCAGTTCCGGATGGATCAGATATCCACGCGGAAACCAGCCCAGCTCGCCTTCGGTGATCGGATCGTACTCGGCTGCCAGGGCCGCGAAGTTCGCACCGGCATTCAGCCGGGCCATAGCTGCGTTTGCATCTTCTGCATCCTGGACGAAAATCTGGATCGCCTGCACCTGTTCGACCTGATCAGGGACGGTGGCAGCAATCTGGTCACGCATCCAGGCTGCTGCAATTGAACGCCTCAGGTCAGCAAGGAAACTGGTTTCTACATACCCGTTGGCGGCCATCCATTCGTTAAGAGCCTGCTCTCCGCCGATCTCCGCTGTCAGGCGGTCTACCCGGGACTGAAGCTCGGCCTCGCTGAGTTGAAAGCCCTGTTCTTCTGCCGCCGAGGCCAGGAGCGCCTGGTCAATCAGGTCATCCAGGACTCTGGTCTCATCCTCGGCGGTCAGATCTCCACCGGTGGCAGCCTGATAGCGCGCCAGCTCGGCCTGATAGGCTGAAAGGGAGATTTCAATCCCGTTCACCCGAGCCGCCAGCGCCTCGGATGTGGGCGAAGGCTGAAAAGGGGTGACTGTTTCGGTGAAAGCTGCCGGTGTAACACCTGGTGAAGCGAGCGGAGCAGTGGTCTGCGACGGGAGCGGCCCCGGGCTGCTGCAGGATACAGCCACAGCGGACATCACCAGGGCGGCCAGCACGGCCATCCAGTTAAAGTAAAATTGTTTGTGGGTCATGGCGCTGTCGATTATACCTGTAACCAATCCTGCATTTGGGACACAGCCTTTGGGTTTTTCATTGTAGCATTTCGCAGACACAGATACAATTACAGAAAAGATAGTCCGGGTTATATCCCCCACCCCTGAAACTTTATGATTCGAAAAGTCTTAAAAATAATCGTTGGTTTCCTGTTTAAACTGCTCTCCCATGTTCACGTCACCGGACTGGAAAATGTTCCCCAAAATGGCGGTGTGATCCTGGCGGTCAACCATTTGAGTTACCTGGACGCACCGCTGATTTTTGTTGTTTCCACCCGGGACGATGTGACAGCCCTGGTAACCTCCAAATATCAGAAACACTGGTTATTCCGCAGACTGATCAACGGAGTGCGGGGCAT
>Ga0134096_1000217_pt1 | contig 72884 bp, 59 predicted proteins | sample 7_2taG_FD_94448 | JGI IMG/M metagenome (GOLD analysis project Ga0134096, IMG submission 94448) | Switchgrass degrading microbial communities from high solid loading bioreactors in New Hampshire, USA - 7_21_20_110_A3 metaG | ecosystem: Engineered > Bioreactor > Semi-continuous > Anaerobic >... | reverse complement strand
CTGCTTGCTCAGCGCGAGGAGAGCGGATTACACACCTACCTGCGTCTCGCCGCTCCGCCAAAAATTGAGGGGGTTCTAGATTTGAGCGGGATCACCCTGGATAACCTGATCGAATCAGCACAGGCGATCCTGCTGAATAATGATAACCGTCCTCCTCTCAGCACTGTTGTAACCCCTCCCCGCGTCACCATCCGCGAGAAAATCTCACTCATCGCCAGAGTACTGCGCACCAGAGGAAAATCAACTTTTCGAATGCTCCTGGGAGCCCGGCGCACAAACCTGGATATCGTGGTGACCTTCCTGGCCATGCTTGAGTTGATCAAAAGACGTTTTATTCAGGTAAGGCAGGAAGGTTTGTTTGGAGAAATTGAGCTGGAGCCTGCTGAGTTCTGGGATGAAAACGAATCCTTCGAACTCGAGTTCGGCGAATAACCTTTGCCGGCATCTTCACAGCGCCGGCCAACAGATCAAACAGCAGTGATTGAGTTGATCAGGGGGACAGAGGTGAATCATGCCTAACCGGTTGGCCAATGAAAATTCGCCATACTTATTACAGCACGCTGACAACCCGGTGGACTGGTACCCGTGGGGTGAAGAAGCGCTGGAAAAAGCGCGCCAGGAAGATAAGCCTATTTTTCTCAGTATCGGTTACGCAGCCTGCCACTGGTGCCATGTGATGGCCCACGAATCATTCGAGGATCCCCGCACGGCGCGGATCATGAATGAGCATTTTGTCAATATCAAAGTCGACCGGGAAGAACGCCCGGATCTGGACAGCCTGTACATGAATGCCGTTGTCGCTATGACCGGTCAGGGCGGCTGGCCCATGAGTGTATTTCTCACCCCACAGGGGGAACCCTTTTATGCTGGCACCTATTTCCCACCGGTACGGCGCTATAACATGCCATCCTTTTCGGAGGTATTAATCAGCCTTGCCGAGGTGTGGAAAAATGAACGGGATAAAGTCCTCTCCGCCGCAAGAGAGGTGGTCGAGCATCTCCGCAAAATTCCTGAGCCTGGAGGTGGTTCGAAAGCGCTGAACGCGCAAACGCTGGAAGAGGCAGCATTTCAACTCGCACAATCCTATGATTGGGAACTCGGCGGCTGGGGCAGCGCACCGAAATTCCCGCAGCCGATGGCGATTGAATTCCTGCTTCGCCGGGCTGTGCGCGGCGACCACCTGGCAAGAGATATTTCCGTCCACTGCCTTTACCGCATGGCTCAGGGTGGTATGTACGATGTTGTGGGGGGTGGTTTTTCACGCTACAGCACAGACGACGACTGGCTTGTCCCCCACTTTGAAAAGATGCTCTATGACAACGCGCAGCTGGCCCTTGTGTATCTGCACGCCCACCTGGTAACAGGCGATTCCTTTTTCCGGCGCATTTGCGAAGAGACCCTGGATTTTATCCTTCGAGAATTGAGCACCCATTTGATCTCGAACGGTACGCAGAAAAGGGGCTTCTTCAGCAGTTTGGATGCCGATTCCGAAGGCGAAGAAGGCAAATATTACCTCTGGTCGCCGGATGAAATCCGGGCCGCTTTTGATTCACCCCAGGATGTGGAAATTGTTCTGGCTGCCTATGGTGTAACTGAGAAAGGCAATTTTGAGGGTAGAAATGTCCTCCAGCGCCGTTTGACGGATAAGGAGATTTCCACGCGCTTCAGTATTCCCGAAGCAGATGTTCCTCATGTGTTATCGAAGCTCCACCGGACACTCCTCCACGCCAGGGAAAAGAGAGTCCGGCCGGCAACCGATGACAAAATCCTGGTCTCCTGGAATGCCCTGGCCCTGCGTGCATTTGCCGAGGCCGGCCGGTACCTGAAGCGGCCCAACTATACGGAAGTTGCCCGCTACAATGCCGATTTCATCCTGGCCGAGCTGTTTGAGCAGGACCGCTTGCGGCGCTCCTGGCGTGAAGGCAGGGCACAGCACGATGCCTATCTGGAGGATTACGCCGGCCTTATTCTGGCGCTTCTCGCTCTTTACCAGTCAGACCCGGATCCCTGGTGGTTCCACTCTGCTGCACAGCTCACCGAGCAGATGATAGAAGGATTTACCGATCCGGCCGGCGGCTTTTTCGATACGCATCAGGACAGCGATCCCCTGATCATCCGGCCCAAAGAACTGCAGGATAATGCCACCCCCTCTGGTAACTCCCTGGCAGCAATGGCGCTGCTGCAGCTGTCTGCATTTACAGGCAGCGGCGAATGGCGCACCTATGCCGAGAGGATGCTTTCTTCTATTCAGAGCACGGCAGCACGCTATCCAACCGCTTTCGGGAATTGGCTATGCGCAATCGATATGGCTGTTAATCCGCTGCTCGAGATCGCTCTCCTCGGCCCCCAGGAGCATCCCACTACCAGCAAACTCCGTGAGGTCATCTGGTCTGCTTATCGCCCTTACGCTGTCTACGCGGCTTCCGATTATCCTCCCCCTCCCAATGCACCCCTTTTACTTCTCGACAGGCCGCTCATCGACAATCAGCCTACTGTCTATGTTTGCCAGAACTTCATTTGCCAGCAGCCCGTCACGGGTCCAGAGACTCTTGCCGGCCAGCTCGAATCCATCGTATCAACCCATTGAGATTTTATTCAAGCAAAAAGGAGCTGCCAGCCCATCGGCAGCTCCTTTTGTTATATGCACAATGATCACCCCGTTCGCAGGATCAGCGAAACTGGGCAGTGGTCTGACCCCATAATCTCTTCATGAATAATCACATCCTTCACCCGGGGTATCAGGCTTTCTGATACCAGAAAATAGTCCAGCCGCCATCCTACGTTGCGTGCCCGTGCGTTGGTAATAAAGGTCCACCAGGTGTACTGCACGCGGTCTGGATAAAGGAAACGATAGGCGTCCACCAGGCCCTGTTCAATGTAACGGTCGATCCAGGCGCGCTCGATAGGCAGAAAACCAGAGGTGTTCGCATTTTGCTTCGGGTTGCGCAGGTCGATTTCCCGGTGCGCGGTGTTGAAATCGCCGCAAATCACCACCAGTTCGCCCCGGGCGTGCAGTTCATTGACCAGCTCAAGTAGATAAGCATAAAAATCCAGCTTGTACTGCAGACGCCCCTGGTCCCGCTGGCCGTTTGGGAAATATACATTGAACAGTAAAAATCCTTGCTTCTCATCCAGAGAGTGCCGGGAAATAATCACACGGCCTTCCCCATCAAACCGGTCTTCCTGCAGTCCGATTTGCAGTTCGTCAGGATCACTTAAGCAAAAAGTAGCCACACCACTGTATCCGGGGCGGTCAGCCGGGTTCCAGCAGGAGCTGTATCCGTGGAAGATGGAGACGTATTCTCCGTCAATCTGTTCCGGACGGGTCTTGATTTCCTGCAGGCAGAGGACGTCGGGCCGCTTTTCCTGCAGCCAGTCGAGAGCGCCTTTTTTCAAAACGGCTCGCAGACCGTTGACATTCCAGGTTGTGATTACAAAGTCTGCCAACGCGAACCCGCCCCGTCACGCAGAAATTTCCATCAATTCCAGCGGCACAACGGCTGCACCTACCACGCCAGGCCCCGTATGAACGCCCAGCACCGGTGAGACACGCAGCACCTCCAGGCGAGCAACATTCAGCCGCTCTTTGAGTTTTTCGGTAAGGTTTTCCGCCTGTTCGGAAAACTGGCCGTGCAGGACAGTCACCCACATCGGTGTGGTCTTGCCATACTGCGCATGCAGGTGGTCTGCAATCTTGCTGATCGCGCGCTGCAGTGTTCTCTCTTTGCCAACCGTATTGTATTTGCCATCTTGTTCATCGACGGCGATAAGGGGTTTCAAACGCAGCAGTGACCCGGCCAGGGCCTGCACCCGCCCGATCCGGCCGCCGCGAGCAAGGTAATCCAGGGTGTCGAGGGTGAAGACGACCTCGGTAGCCTTCTGAATCTTTCGAAGGAGTTCAATGATTCTCTCTTTCCCCCAGCCTGCCTTTATCGCCCAGGCTGCAGCTAGCACCTGATACCGCTGCCCTCCGGAGAGTGTCAGCGTGTCGACCAGGGTAACCTGGGCTTCGCTTTTCTCCTGTGCGCCTGTACGTGCGGACTCAATCGTTCCACTCAGGCCCGAGGAAATATGGATCGAAAGGATTTCGCTCCCATTGATATGCAGTTTTTCATAAATATCGCGGAACACACCCGCTGAAGGTTGTGATGTTGTGGGAATAACCGGGAACATATCCCGCAGCCGGTTGTAAAAATCATCCGGCCCAATATCCTCTGCGGCAACGACGCCTTCCGGGAATTGAATCAGCAGCGGCGCGACGGTGATATCGTGCGCCTCACGTTCTTCGGTGGACAATTCTGCAGCGCTGTCAGTGACGATTTTCATTCTTTCAGTACTCCTGGGACGTAAATCTAAACCTCACCTTCGAAGAACAGAAGATGCGCACGCGTCGTTTAATCTGCCCACATACATCATTCCAACCTGTCGGGGTGAGGATCCAACTATTAACGCAATTTTACTCTAATCAGGCAAATTAACATTAAGCTCTTCCTTAATAAAGAGAAAATTCCCCTCTTTTTTCTGGATTACACCGTAAAATAATGCCCGGCCTCGCTCGATCGACAATATCATAAACAGGTAGAGGCTGCCGCTCGACCCTGCCCTGTGCAGTGTCTTTCGCGCAAGTGCTGTCAGACGAGGGTTTTATGGTATATTCCGAATTTGCTGTTTCCTTGGGTCAGCGGAAAGCACTCTGCACTGCTGCAATGTCTGCCCCCGTTATCGTTCCAATAATAAGGGGGCGGTGTATGACGGAAAAATATTACAGAAGAATTAACTCAGCCGGTAATAAAAACGGGTTGGTTTCGTTATTAATATCTACAACGAACTTCAAGGAGTTGACCGGATTTGATCGAAAAAGCAATGGCGCATGCATTCCGCATCATACTGCGTTCTCCGATCGGAAAACTGTTGATGCTGATCGCGCAGCGTTTTTACCCAAAAGAGTTCCCTGGTTGGGTCGTGGTCGAGGATGTTCATCTCGAGCTTCCACACCTGGATCCAGAATTTGACGGTTATCGTGTTGTACAGATCAGCGACTTTCACATCGGCACATGGGTGACACGCAAACACCTTGATGAAGTCGTTGAACTGGTAAATGAGCAGCAACCTGATCTGGTTGTACTTACCGGAGATTACGTAACTTTCACACCGGAGAAGTTCGCCTCAGACCTGGTCTCTGCGTTGAAACGCATCATCGCCCGCGACGGAGTGCTGGGTATTTTAGGCAATCACGATCACTGGACCGATCCGAAGGTGATCCGCAGGGTGTTTTATGCTGCTGGCGTTACCGACCTGAGCAATCGAGTGTACAGCGTTCACCGGAGAAACTCGGCCCTTCACTTTGGCGGTGTTGATGACATTATGAACGAGCTGGACTGTCTGGAAGATGTACTGGTGAAGCTTCCCTCTCACGGTGCGGCTGTTCTCCTGGTTCACGAACCCGATTTTGCCGATGTGAGCTCTCGCAGCGGCCGGTTTGACCTGCAGATCTCCGGTCATACCCATGGCGGACAGGTTCTGCTTCCCCTGGTGGGCGCCATCTTCTTACCCTCTTATGGACGCAAATACCCTCACGGACATTATCGGGTGAACGGCATGCACCTTTATACCAATCGCGGTATTGGAACCGCTGAGGTTCCTGTGCGCTATAACTGCCCTGCTGAGATCACCGTGTTCCACCTGAAGTCTGCTCACAACGGGAAATCGTGAGAACCAGGCTCTACTCATTAATCAGCTGCCTCAGCCTGGATGAGGCAGCTCGCAGTGGATTCCAGCTCTCAGGGCAATTGAAAAACCTTTGGCATCGAAAATTGATAGGTTCTGACAGCCGCGAGCTGTACAATAACCAATAACTCGTGAACCTCATCACAGACCCATCATTAGATCTACAATTATTTTCGCCAACATCGATCCGGTGAAACGTACTCAATTCACCAGACTCGTTATCGTTTGAGGTAGCCATACAATGCGAGAAGTTGCTGTTATCGGCATAGGGCAAACGCCTGTATCCGAACACTGGGAAAAATCTCTGCGCGAACTGGCCGGTGAAGCGGTCTTCGCTGCAATGATCGATGGCCATCGCGAATCGGTCGACGGTCTGTTTGTCGGCAACATGCTTTCCGGGAGCCTCATCCGCCAGGAGAACCTGGGAGCCATGATCGCTGATTGGGTCGGCCTGCGCCATACGGAAGCCGTGAAAGTAGAGGCTGCCTGTGGTTCCGGCGCAGCAGCCCTGCGAGCCGCCATTCTGGCCGTCGCATCGGGAGCGATGGACAGTGCGATAGCCGTTGGCGTGGAAAAGATGACCGAAACCAAAGGTGTCGAAACCACGGCTGCCCTGGCTGCTGCGGCCGATGCGGATTATGAAGCCGCTCAGGGGCTGTCCTTTGTGGCCATCAATGCCCTCATCATGCAGCGCTATCTTTATGAATACGGCTGGAAGCACACCGATTTCGCGCCCTTTTCTATTAATTCTCATGCCAACGCCGTCCACAACCCTTACGCACGCTTACAGGAACCGATCTCCGAACGCAGCTACCAGAAAGCACGGATGATTGCATCTCCCATCAACCTGCTGGATGCTTCGCCGATCGCTGACGGTGCTGCTGCCGTTCTGATCACCCCGGCAGGCGACCTGCGCCGCAACGGCCGTCCGCTGATCCAGATCGCCGCCTCCGCTTCTGCAACCGATACGCTGGCCGTCCACGACCGGCCGGACCCACTGTGGCTGACCGCAGCCGAAAAATCGGTGAAAAAGGCATACGCCCAGGCCGGCGTTGAGCCGCAGGATATCGATTTCTTTGAACTGCACGATGCCTTTTCAATAATGGCAGCCCTCTCACTGGAGGCCTGCGGCTTTGCTGAGCGCGGCCAGGCGCCTCGCCTGGCACAGGAAAATCAGATCAGCCTGCACGGACGCATCCCAATCTGCACAATGGGCGGCCTGAAAGCCCGCGGCCACCCGGTTGGCGCCACGGGACTCTATCAGGTTGTCGAGGTAGTTCAGCAGCTGCGCGGCGAAGCCGGCGCGAATCAGGTGGACGGTGCAAAAATTGGTATGGCCCAGAATATCGGCGGCAGCGGCGCCACCGTGTTCACCCATATCCTGCGCGTGATGTAAGCCTGGCAGAAGCAGTCCGGCCGGTTTTCAAGGTTTGAAAGCCGGCTTTTTTATATCCAGACCATTTTCCTCCAATCGATTTTCGGAGCCAGTTGCGGTAAAATATTTCCAGCAGAAACCAGAAAATCCAGATAACGAAGTAAACGATGACTCTATATTTATACGATACCTACACCCGCAGTCTGCGAGAGTTTACGCCGCTTAATCCCGCACCGGCCGGCGAAAAGCCTGAAGTGGGTCTGTATACCTGTGGTCCTACCGTTTATGACTACGCCCACATAGGCAACCTGCGTACCTACATCTTTGAAGATGTGCTGCGCCGTGTGCTCGAATTTAATGGCTACCGTGTCAACCACGTGATGAACATCACCGACGTTGGCCATCTGACATCGGATGCCGATGAGGGTGAAGATAAAATGGAGAAAGGCGCCCGGCGGCTGGGCAAAACAGCCTGGGATATTGCCGAATTTTTCGCCGGGGCGTTCCGCCAGGATCTTGCACGATTGAACATTCTCGAACCCACCATCTGGTGCAAAGCCACCGACCATATCCCCGAGCAGATTGAGTTTATCCGCTGCATTGAGGAAAAGGGCTACACGTACCGCACGTCTGATGGCATTTACTTTGATACCAGCAAGCTGCCGAATTATGGTTACCTGGCGCGGCTGGATATCGAGGGTTTACAGGCCGGTGCGCGCATTGAGATGGGTGAGAAACGCCACCCAACCGATTTTGCTCTCTGGAAGTTCAGTCCACCGGGACAGAAACGCCAGATGGAATGGGACAGTCCCTGGGGTGTCGGCTTCCCTGGCTGGCATATCGAATGCTCGGCAATGTCGGCAAAGTATCTGGGTACCTATTTTGACATCCACTGCGGCGGTGAGGATCATATCTCCGTCCACCACTCGAATGAGATTGCCCAGACCGAGGCCTGCTACGGCACTCGCCTGGCGAATTTCTGGATGCACGGCCACTTCTTACAGTTAGATGACGCCAAAATGGCGAAATCCTCAGGCGAATTTTTACGGCTGGATACACTCATTGAACGCGGCTACGATCCCCTGGCCTACCGGTTTTTCTGCCTCAGCGCTCATTACCGCTCGAAGCTCAACTTCCACTGGGACAGCCTGGACGGAGCTGCAACCTCTCTCGACCGCCTGCGCAGTAATGTGTACGAATGGGGTGAACCCGGCGAGCCAGATCAGGATTACGTCGAGAAGTTCACCGCTCAGGTCAATGATGACCTGAACATGCCCCGTGCGCTGGCCGTCACCTGGGATCTGGTGAAAAGTGATCTGCCTGCCGCAGTGAAGAAAGCGACCATCCTGGTGTTTGACCAGGTACTGGGGCTGCGTCTGGCTGAGTGGAAGCCGGTTGATGAGCCCATTCCGGATGAAATCCTGGCTCTGGTCGAGCAGCGACAGGCTGCCAGGCGTGAAAAACGCTGGAGCGAAGCTGACGCCCTGCGCGATCAGGTGATCGCCGCTGGTTATGAAATTGAAGATACGCCGGAGGGCCCTCGCGTACGGCACCGTAAGCAGCTTCAGAGTTCCTGAAGCGTACAGTTCAAACTTGAATTAGAGCCGGAGCAAAAACTAATGCTCCGGCTCTTTTACTTGCCATCACCGCTTCATCCTTTTTCCCGGGAGTTCGGGTGCATAATCAACCCGCACATAACCGCTGGCCATCGGATCCGCTCGAACCGGAAGCACAAGCAGCTCGTCGTGGATCATGCAAAGCACGACATCGGATTCCTGACAGTAATACAGGGTCAGATCCAGGTTGAGCTCACGGTCTCCAGCCAGGTTCACCTCGAACGTTGCCGTTCCATCCTTTTCAACCGGTACCTCGATTGACGATCCCGCTTCTCCATCATCCCAAATACGCAGGCTGCTGGGTGCTTCGGTATTCAACTTATAACCTTCCGGAAGCTGCAGATTGAACGTGATGGTGAATTTGCCCGGTGGTCCTTCAACCGCTTCCAGCCGATTGGGCTGGCGGTTGTTACTCTCGCCGGAACCGCCGGTGAGCTGGTCCAGCCCCTGCAGTATGAGTGTGCTCACCGTCTTTTCCTCAAGGTCAAGGATTCGAATCCGGTGATTATTGGTATCGGCGACATACAGCTTTCCGGCATAATAAGCCAGCCCTTCTGGTTGATAGAAGGTCGCCTCGTCAAATGCACCGTCGCTGCTGCCCGGCTCAGCGGTCCCGGCAAGTGTTTCAACCCTCCCGGTCGCCGGGTCAAGTGTTTTGATCTTGTGATTGTAGCTGTCGGCAATATACAGGGTCTGCCTGTTAAAAGTAATCCCGGCGGCATGCTGCAGGCGCACATCCGCCCCAACCCCGTCCATGTCGCCGAATTCAAAAAGGCCCTGACCGACCAGAGTAAAGACACGCGGTTCATCGCCTAATGAAATGGCCCGAATGGCGCTCGCCTCGGCATCTGCCACGATCAGATGACCCAAGCCCAGGGTCAGGTCGCTGGGCTGGTTAAAGCTGGCCTCCTGCAGCGGACCATCGACCAGTGCCTCACGGCCGTTACCAGCAAACACCCCCAGCCTCTGCTCATCCAGCAGAATCCAGATCTGGTGCGAGCCAGCCATCGCGATCAACAGCACATCATGGCCTTCCTCTGTCGCTTCGGCCAGAGCCAGCAGCGCCCATGGCGATCGCAGCGGTATTTCTCTGGGAGATCCGCCCATCACCCGGCTTCTCCCTTTTCCACCTGTTCCGGCAACCGTGTGCACCAGGCCGCTCTCCAGGTCAATGGCTCTGATGGCGTGATTATCCGTATCGGCCACATAAAGTTTGTTCCGTAACAGAGCCATACCATGTGGAGCATTAAATGCGGCTTCGTTTTCAGGCCCATCCTGCAGTTCTGGCATACCGCTGCCAAACACACGCAGGATTTGAGCTGTCCCACCGCTCTCGTTCAACCGTGTTTCGATAATACGGTTGTGACGGGTATCGGCAATATAAGCCCGGCCATCACCAGCGATGCAAATCCTGGTGGGATAAGAAAGCACAGTCTGAGGTACGAAGCCGGACTCCAGTTCGATTTCCAGCGGCTGGCTGTCCAGCAGCCCCTGTGCTTCAAAGTCCTGGATCATCCGCTCCAGAATTGGAAAATAATCTTCCGCTTGAATCTCCCCGGCATCCCCTCCAACCACACGCCCTTCCGGATCGATCAGTACAATCGTCGGCCAGGCGTGGACGTTATAAGCATTCCACACTTTAAATCCCGCGTCGTTCACCACCGGGTGTTCGATCCCGTAGCGGATAATAGCTTCCCGGATGTTCTCTGTCAGCCGTTCTGAGGGAAACTTGGCCGAATGAACGCCGATCACCACCAGCGTGTCAGGGAACCTTTCTCGAAGTCGACGCAACTGCGCGACATTGTGCATACAGTTAATTCAGCCAAAGGTCCAGAACTCCAGGATTATGAGCTTTCCTCGCAAATCTTCCAGCCGTAACGGCCGGGGCGTGTTAAGCCATTCCAAATCGCGTGGAAACTCTACAGCTTCTATTTCTCCCCTGTACTGCATTCCTTCCTCCTGTTTGCGCTGGCCTCCCCCTCATCTTCTTCATTGTAACTGATCCTGATAAAGATCTTGCCTGTGCAGGAGCCGGATTGACGTAAAGACCATGTTCCAATTTAGATCCCACACCCTGAGTTAACAGTGAAGAGCGCCGCAGCTGCTCCGGCGCTCTTCGGACTGCATCTCTTCAAATGAGATGCTCAATTTGCGACCAGTTGAGGAACCAGACCAGCATCCTCGACAATGCGTGGGACAATCGATTCCCAACCCACCGCCATCAGGTGGATTCCGTTGATTCCTTCCAGTTTCCGTACTGCCTCAATCAACTCCAGTGCAATCTGTACACCCTCTTCTTCCTCGCCATCCCCAGCCTTTTCCATCCGCTTGAGCAGTTTATCAGGGATAAATACGCCGGGGACCTCGTCGTTCATATACCGGGCAACCTTCAGGCTCTTCAACGGTGTGATACCGACCAGGATATACACTTTATCCAGGATGTTTCGTTTAGCGAGTTCATTCAACCAGACCTCAAGTCCATCGGGATCGAAGACCACATTCGTCTGGAAGAACTGCGCTCCTGCGTTGACTTTCTTTTCCTCGCGCAGCGCCTGAAACCGGGGTTCAGAAGCAAAGGGAGACGCTGCAGCTCCCAGGAAGAATTTGGGCGGGAATTTGATATTGCGCCCGTCCAGATATTTGCCTTCATCCCGCATCCGGCGCAGGATCCACAGCATCTGTACCGAGTCAATATCGACCACATCCATTCTGCCCCGCGGGTTAGGGGATAATCTCATGCTGTCTCCCGAGAGGCATAGGATGTTGCGCACACCCAGCGCGGCTGCCCCCAACACTTCGCCCTGCAGTCCGGTGCGGGTGCGGTCACGGGCGGCAATCTGCATCACGGGTTCGGCCCCCTGCTCAATCGCGATTTTGCTGCAGGCCCACGATGTCATGCGCGGCGTCGCCGAAGGGGCGTCGGTGAAATTGATCGCCGCCACATAGGGCTTTACCAGTTCGATATTGGAGATCAGCTTTTTCGTACTGATGGTGAGCGGTGGGGCCACCTCACAGGTGAGGACGAACTCTCCTGCCTGCAGCCGCCGCTCCAGCTCGGATGCTGGTTCACTGTAGGCTGGCGGGTGATAAATGGAGTCTCCCTGCCACCAGTCCGGCTGGCGCACAGGGTAAAACACAGCATCCCACGTTTCCGCACGTTTACGGGGATCTGAGGAGGTCATCCCCTGAATAAACTTTTTTACCCCGACCTTACGAACCTGGGCAACCACATCACCCCAGGTCTCGGTTCCCACCTTTTCCCAATCCAGTGGTGGCAGCACTTCCAGAAGCTTTTCCTCGCGGCCCATGCGAAACGAGCGATCGTATATCTTGTACCAGATACAGGGCCTCGTTTCATCCACGTAGCAGCGTTCCGGGGTCGAGCCGCCGCAGGGCCCATTGCGGATACCTTTTGGGCATTCCATGGGGCAAATAAAGGCCGTCTCCTGCAGCAGACAGTTGCCGCACATGCGGCAGCCGAAAAGCGGCCCTTTTACCCACCGTTCGATCGTTGCCAGCAGGCGGCGTCCTGCCGGTTCACGTTTAAATGGATAAAAGGGGGGCTGCCATCTGCGTCCCGGGGTAAAACCTGGCATTCAATACCTCCTCAGTGCATTCGTCGAATCATCGATTTGATCGGGTGCGATAATATTGATCCTGATAAGACCTGGCCTGATTATAGCCTTTAAGCCTGCTTCCCTGTGATGGATAACTGTCATATGTATGTACATGTAAATTGTCAGGTTCGCAGGCGGCTTGACAATCAAGGAAGGTCCGGCATAATGGATGCCAGCTTTGATTTGCACTGCTGCTTTCCAGAGTAGAGAGGATAAATTGCCTGAACAGTCGTGGATGATTTATGGTGCCTATGGTTTTACAGGGCAGCGAATCGTTGATTACGCACTGGCGCGAGGTCACCGCCCTGTGTTAGCCGGGCGTTCAAAAGAAAAAACGCAGTGCCTTGCGGAACGCTATGGTCTGGACTGGATTTCCGTTGATCTCGAACAGCACAGCGAACTGGTGAGCGCGATCAGGCAGGTCAGGCTGGTTGTTCATTCAGCCGGACCATTCATTCAGACGGCTCCGCCAATGATCCAGGCCTGCCTGGATGCCGGCGTGAACTACATCGACATCACAGGAGAAATACCGGTCGTGCAGTTCACATTTGCGCACAACCGGGAGGCGAAACGCAGGGAAATACTGCTCCTGTCTGGCGCCGGATTTGATGTGATTACGTCTGACTGCCTGGCAAAGCAGTTGAGCCTGAGGGCGCCAGACACCCGTGAGCTGGAAATCATCGCAGCCACAGATGGAAGGTTGAGTTCAGGGACGATCCACTCAGCCTTGGAAATCCTTTCCTATGGCGGGCGCGTCCGGCGGCACGGTAAGCTTGTCGCTGTTCCTCTCGGTAAAGGTGGTCAGAAATTCCGTTTCGCAGGGCAGGAGCGATTTGCAATCCCCGTCCCTCGCTGTGACCTGGAGACGGTTTACCAGTCCACGGGTATACCCAACATCACGTCCTATCTGGCCCTGCCGTTTACTGGAGTTGACCGCATACCCCAACTGCTACCTGCTTTGTTTACCGCGCTTTCAATCAAACCCTTGCGAAAGCTGGCCCGAATCCTGGCCAACCTGGTTTTGCCGCGTCCGGATGCATCCAACCTCAGCAGCGGAGCAGCCTATATCTGTGCGCGATCAACGAATGTATACGGGAATCAGACACAGGCCGTGCTCGAAACCACTGAACCCTATCGATTCACAGCCGGAGCGGTCGTCAGAGCGGTGGAAAGGATTATGGAAACCAAACCGGTTGGTGCCATGACACCCTCACAGGCTTTAGGTCACGATTTCATCCTTGAAGTCGATGAAACCAGGATGCTGGAAATGGGCGCTGATTTGGCACCACCCGGTGAGCTGTCATGAGTTAAAGGCATACCGCAGCGCTGTGCGCGCAGCATGATATCCGCACATGCCGTGCACACCACCACCAGGGGGTGTGGATGAGGAGCATATATAGATACCAGGGTCTGGAGTGCGGTAAGGCGTGAGCTGCAAGGTCGGACGGGTGAAGAACTGCAGCAGATCCTGCATCCCCCCGTTGATATCTCCTCCAATATAGTTCGGATTATAACTTTCCAGGTCCCGGGTTGACCACACCCGCCGGGCCAGAATGCAGTCTTTGAACCCTGGCGCAAAGCGTTCAATTTGGGCTTCAATCCTGTCCGTCATATCGACGGTCGAACCGTTGGGAACATGGCAGTACGCCCAGCCAACTTCTTTGCCCTCAGGAGCGCGTGAGCGGTCGAATCGGCTGGGCTGAACGAACAACACAAAGGGTATCTCGGGGTGCTTCCCCTGCCCGATCAGGCGTTCGCTGAGTGCAATTTCCTCATATGTCCCTCCCAGGTGGACTGTCCCGGCCTGGCGGCACTCTTCTGCACGCCAGGGAACCGGTTCGCTTAGAGCCCAGTCAATCTTGAAGATGCCCGGTCCGTAGCGGTAGCGACCCAGCTGGCGCCGGTATGCATCGGGGAAGCGCTCACCTGTGATGTCCAGTACCTGCCGTGGGGTGACATCAAGCAGAACGGCGCGGCTGGGCGGTAGTTCATCCAGGGAGTTAACCTTCCATCCTGTACAGATTTTTACACCTGCTGCGGTCAATTCGCCTGCCAGTGCGTTAGCGAGCGACTGTGAGCCGCCGCGCGCAACCGGCCAGCCCACCACATGTCCAAGCAGGCTCAGCATCAGCCCAAATGATGCGGATACAATATTTTCCAGCGGCTGGATGGAGTGCGCGGCCATCCCGGCGAAAAAGGCCTTTGCCCGCTCACCTTTAAAATATCTGTTCACATAGGTTTGCGCGGATGGGAGCGCCTGCAGACCAAAACGTGCCAGCAGAAATGGCCGCCGGGGAGGCAGCGGGAAGGGACCCAGCAGTTCTTCCAGCAAAAATTCCCACACATCCAGCCAGGGATCCATCGTCCGGTGGTATGCGCGCGCATCGTCCCCCAGGCTTTCAGCCGTTACATCGACAGAACGATCCAGCACAGCAGCACTGCCATCATCGAATGGGTGCGCGGCGCAGTAACGGGGGTGGACCCATTCCAGGCCGTAATTACTCAGATTTACAGACCGAAAAAATGGAGATGCGATTCCAAGAGGGTGGACCGATGAGCAGATATCGTGCAGAAATCCGGGAAGTGTGACCTCACCGGTTCGCATCCCTCCCCCGATCGTCTCATGAGCTTCGATCACAGCAACCGAACGCCCTGTTCTCGCAATTTCCAGGGCTGCTGCCAGTCCATTCGGTCCGGAGCCTACCACCACTGCATCGTATTCGCTTTTTTCCAATAAACACTCCAGTTTCGAAAAAGCCTGCTGCCAATTACACCCCTGATAATTCTCTGCTTGAATTCTACCAGCAGCAGCCAGGAAACACATATCGATCTTCCTGCACGGTGGCTGTACAGCATCGTCCTTGCAGTCATCGCCAGCGGGCAAAATAGATGTTTGACCGCCTGTTGTATAATAATTGTTGACTAAATATCGGTGGTTGGTATAGACCCGCTTTAGGTATACGGGTTTCATCCTGAACAGGTTGATTTTGCTTACCCCGGTTTGCAGTATCAGGTTAATAAGGAGATAAAACTTAAACCATGCGTATTGGCTTTATCGCAACACGCCTGAGCGGAACAGATGGAGTATCACTCGAGGTTGAGAAATGGGCTCGCGTCCTTTCAGAAATGGGGCATGAGCTTTTTTATTGTGCTGGTGAGTGTTCGGGTTATGCCGCGGATGGTACCATCATTCCAAAGCTTCATTTTGCCGAGCATTCTATTTATTCGCTCAGCCAGATGGCCTTCGGTGAAAACAGGGAAGCGAACACAGATAAAGTCGTTGATCAAATCTATTCCTTCGCAGATGAGATCCGCACACCGCTGCGGAATTTCATCCGCTCCAACCGGCTGGATCTGATCATCGTCCAGAACGCCCTGACAATCCCGATGAATCTTCCTCTGGGGGTCTGTCTCACGGGCATTATTGCCGAATTAGGCATCAACACCATTGCTCACCACCATGATTTTTACTGGGAGCGTCAGCGCTATCAGACCAATGGTATCCTGGATCTTCTGGACACATCATTTCCGGCGAAGCTGCCTTCCATTCGCCACGTCACGATCAATTCCATCGCACAGGCACGGTTAAAGGCTCGCCGGGGGATCGATTCTGTCGTTATTCCTAATGTTTTCGATTTCTCAGCGCCTCCGCCTGAGATCGATGATTACAACTGCGATTTTCGTAAGGCTCTGGGACTTGAACCCGACGAGTTATTTGTTCTTCAACCTACGCGGGTGATCCAGCGCAAGGGCATCGAGATGGCAATTGAACTGGTGAAGCGCCTCAATCCCGATCGCCCCCGCCTGTTTATTACCCACCGTTCAGACGATGAAGGCTTGGAATACTGGCACTGGCTCAAACGCGAGGCGCAGGTCATGGGCGTCCAGGTTCAGTTAATCGATCATATGATTGGACCCCACCGCTCTTATATCAAAGAACACAAGGTCTATTCGCTCTGGGATGCTTACCTGCATGCCGATCTGGTGACCTACCCCAGCCTTTATGAAGGTTTTGGAAATGCACTGCTCGAAGCCGTTTACTTCAAAAAGCTCATGGTAGTCAATCGCTATCCGGTCTACAATGCTGACATACGCCCGCTGGGCTTCAAATTTATCGAGCTGGATGGATTTGTTGACAATCACAGCATCCGGCAGGCCCAACGTCTGCTTTCGGATCCTCAAAAAGTGCAGCAGTGGACGGATAAAAACTTCCGCCTCGGGCAGGAACATTTTTCACTTGAGGTTCTCAGGGAAAAGCTGACCGCCCTGCTGGAGGATTTCAGGTGATACACCAGACGAATGACGAAGATCAGCATCCTGCATTATGCAGCTCCACCTGTCGTGGGTGGGGTAGAAAGTACGATAGAGCACCATGCCCGCCTGCTGGCGGAGCGCGGCTATCAGGTCTCGGTGATAGCCGGGCGAGGGGAAAGGTTTAATCCCGCAGTCGAATTTACTGCACTGGAAGATGTCGACTCACGCAGCCAGCCGGTAGAGGCTGTCAATCGCGAACTGGCTGAGGGGAACGTCAGCACAGCTTTCTTTACCCTGCGTGACCGCCTTGTCCAGAGCCTTGAACCGCTGCTTGTTCGCTCAGATGCGGTTATTGTCCACAATGCACTCACGCTGCACAAAAACCTGGCACTGACTGCCGCGCTGCACCAGCTCTCCCAGGCAGGCGAGATGTCCTGGATTGCCTGGTGTCACGACTTCGCCTGGCAGGATCCAATTTACACGCCCGGGCTGCACGCTGGCTATCCCTGGGACCTGCTGCGTACTGCCTGGCCGGGGATACGCTATGTGGTCGTTTCCGACCACCGCCGCCAGCAGCTTGCAGAGCTCCTTCAAATCCCGGCTCACAATATTGAGTTGATACCTCCGGGGGTCGAGCCATATTCATTTCTGGGGATCAGCGCCCCGGTGCGCCGGCTCGCGGACCGGCTGGGTTTACTGCAAGCGGACCCTTTACTGCTGCTGCCGGCCCGCATCACACGCCGCAAAAATATTGAATTCGCCCTGCAGGTGATGGCCGAGCTGCGCAAGATAAAGCCGCACGCGCTGCTTGTCGTCACTGGTCCCCCCGGACCGCACAATCCTGCCAATGCAGCCTATCTAGATTCGCTCCAGGAGCTGCGTGAATCGCTGCAGTTGAACCGGAACATCTGCTTCCTCTACGAACAGGGTGAAGGCGGAGAGCCGCTGAATTTATCAGATGCTGAAATTGCTGAACTATACCGGCTGGCGGATCTGTTGTTTTTTCCCAGCCGCAGGGAGGGTTTTGGAATTCCGGTGCTCGAAGCAGGTCTGGCCAGATTGCCCGTCTTTGCAGCAGATATCCCTCCCGTACATGAAAGCGCCGCCGGGCAGGCTCACGTTTTCCCCTTAGATGCAGATCCGGCGGATGTCGCCAGGCGGATCGCACAGTTTATCGATACGGATCCGGCGGTGATGCTGCGCAGGCGCGTGATAACCCACTTCACCTGGAGTTCAATTATCGAGCACCAGCTAATCCCGCTGATCGAGGAGGTAACCCGAAGATGACGAAATTCGAACTGGTATCCGTCCCCAACCGGTCACCTTCCGCATCTTCCACTGGTTTTCGACTCCTGTTGCCCGTCAGCACCCTCGAAGAAGCCCGCATACTGCTTCCCGTTGGTGAAAGCCTTGTTCTGGATAAAAAAGGCCAGCTCTTCATCCTGCATTTACACACGGCTGACGAAGATGAACCGCTCAGCAGCGCTGCGGCGGCCGCCAGCGACTTCCGTGAAGCGCTGGTGAAAATGATGCAGAGCCTGCTGACCATTACAGCTAGGATACAGACCCGGGTACGCCCGCCGGATAAGGTCTGGGAGGAGATCTGGGAAGCCGTGGAACAGGAAGAGATCGATATGCTCCTGGTCGGCTGGCCGCACAGCGGGAAGACGGAGATGACCGTCAGCGATTTCTTCCATGCGCGCCTCGATTCGCCCCCCTGTGCGGTGATTGCCCTGCGTCCGGGAGAAGACCTTATCGCTTCAGGATCCTGGCAGCATGTGCACAACATCCTCATGCCGGTGCGTGGTGGTGCCAACTCTTCTCTGACGCTGCGGGTGGGATACAGCCTGGCCCAGACCCTGAATGCCAGCATAACGCTCCTGCATGTTGCCTCTTCCACAAAAGATGAACGCTTTCAATTCACGGATCAGTTTTCGCCCGCTGTTTACGGGTTAGAGCGTATACAGCGCACAGTGACGACCAAAGGTGAAATCCCAGATGCTGTTTTAAAAGAAGCTGAGAATCACCAGGTGATCGTCATGGGTGCGCCAACCGAGTCGGCCGGCACAGGCCGCTGGCAGGGGCCTCTGGTCAATCATATCCTGCGGGACACGCGTAAAACTGTGATCGCGGTGATGGAGAAAGGCAAACCGGCGGAAAAGCGCCCCGCCTCGCCATCTGCTGAAATGGACACGCCGCTGGCAGTGGTGGTGGACAAGTGGTTCGTCGAGAACACCTTTCGCAGCCGGGAATTTGAAGATCTGGAGGGCCTTGTAAGGTTGAAAGAAGAGCAGGGGCTGACCATCAGCGTTGGCCTGCCGGCTCTAAACGAAGAGGCTACCGTTGGCAGGGTAATCAAGACCATCAAAACCGGCCTGCTGGACGAGATTCCTCTGATCGATGAAATTATCCTGATCGACTCCGGATCAACGGACCGCACACGTGAGATTGCCGAAGACCTCGGCATCCCGGTTTTCATCCACCAGGAAATCCTGCCCGAGCTGGGATCCTATGAGGGGAAGGGAGAGGCGCTGTGGAAAAGCCTATACGTTCTCAAGGGAGATATAATCGCCTGGGTTGATACCGATATCAGCAATATCCATCCGCGCTTCGTCTACGGCGTTGTCGGCCCCCTCCTGCGCGACACGCATATCCATTACGTAAAAGGCTTTTACCGCCGCCCGCTCAGGGAGGGTGGTCGCACAATTGTCGGTGGCGGTGGACGCGTGACCGAGCTGACCGCGCGCCCCTTTATCAACCTGTTCTTCCCCGAACTGTCAGGACTGATCCAGCCCTTGTCCGGTGAGTATGCTGGCCGGCGGTCCGTGCTGGAGCGGCTGCCTTTCTTCACCGGCTACGGTGTGGAAACCGGCCTTCTGCTGGACCTGTTCAACGAATTTGGCCTGGGGGCGATCGCCCAGGTCGATTTACTGGAGAGGGTTCATCACAACCAGCCGCTGCCATCGCTGTCGAAAATGTCTTTCGCGATCATGCAGGTGGTCTTCAGTCGTCTCGAAAAACGCCACAACACCCGCCTGCTGGTGGACGCCAATCGTACGATGAACCTGATTCGCTACGACCGCCAGCGGCATTATTACCTGGATCCGGTTGAGATCTATGAACGCGAACGGCCGCCCATGATTACGGTGCCCCAGTACTGTGAGAAAATGGGGCGCGTTCCCCTGCCGTCCGGTCGCAAAGAAAACCAGGTCACCCCCAGGGGAGTGGGTTTATGACTCATCTCATCCTCATCCGGCACGGAGAAACGGACTGGAATGTCGAGGGGCGCTATCAGGGACAGGCTGACCCACCTCTGAATGCGCGCGGCCGGGTACAGGCACTGCGGCTGGCAGATGGACTCGCCAGTTCTGGAATCGAAACCCTTTATACCAGCCCACTGCAGCGCGCCAGACAGACAGCAGAGATCGTCGCCCAGCGTCTGAATGTCCCGGTCCACATCGAGCCGCGTCTGGTTGAGATTCACCAGGGCGACTGGCAGACCCGGCTACGTTCTGAGATCGAACAGCTCTATCCCGAGCAGTTTCGGCGCTGGGTAACAGATCCCTGGTCAGTTTCTCCGCCGAACGGAGAAAGACTGGTTCAGGTTCTCGAACGCGTCGTCGCTGCCGTGACCGACATCGTCCGCCGCCATCCGGCATCCCGGGTCGGACTGGTCACCCACCGCATACCCATCGCATTGATTAAATTTAAATATCAGGGACTGGATCCGGATAATATCCGCACCCTTAACCTGCCAAATACTTATTACGAAGAAATCGATATCAATCCCGAAATAGTTGAAAAGATGGCCACAAAAGAGAAATAAGCCCCTCTGGAGGATAAATGGCTGAAACCCTGGACACTTCTGTTCTTTCAACTGAGCCGCTGGAAAGAATTCAACACCTGCTGGTCCAGCTGTACGGAGAACCGGAAGGCGAAAAAGCGTTCCGGCAGTTGACCCCCCGGCTGGATGAATATGCACGCCGGTTTTCTGCGCAGAGACGGGATGTTTCGGGCACCACTGGGCATCTGACAGAAGCGGACGCTATTTTGATCACCTATGGGGATCAATTCCAGGGAGACGCCCCGCCGCTTCAGCTTCTCGAGCAGTTCCTCGACCGTCATCTCGGACAGATCATCCGCGGCGTTCACATCCTGCCTTTCTACCCATACTCCTCTGATGATGGTTTTTCGGTCATTGATTACCGCCAGGTCAATCCTGCCCTGGGATCCTGGGATGATATCCGCCGCCTGGCACACCGCCGCCGCTTGATGTTCGATGCTGTGGTCAACCACATCTCGCAGCACAGCCGCTGGTTTCAGGGCTTTCTTCAGCAGGAGCCTCCGTATGACGACTATTTCATCACGGTCGACCCGGCAGTGGACCTGAGCGCGGTGGTCCGCCCGCGCGCGCTTCCCCTGCTCACCCCGGTGGAAACCGTGCGCGGACAGCGCTATGTCTGGACCACGTTCAGTGAGGACCAGATCGACCTGAATTACGCCAACCCACAGGTGCTCCTTGAGATGCTCGATATCATCCTGTTTTACGCTGTCAATGGGGCACAGTTGATTCGCCTGGATGCCATTGCCTACCTGTGGAAGGAGATCGGGACGCCCTGTATTCATCTGGAAAACACCCATAACGTGGTCAGGCTCATTCGTGCCGTACTCGACGCTGTCGCTCCGCATGTGCTGCTGATTACCGAGACCAATGTCCCTCACGAAGAAAATATCAGCTATTTTGGCCGGCCGCTTCCTGGAGGGGATCTCACCGACGAAGCCCAGCTTGTTTACCAGTTCCCCCTGGCCCCCCTCATTCTGCATACCTTTGTTACCGGTTCCGCTTCAGTGCTCTCCCGGTGGGCCGCCGGGTTGAAGACGCCTTCGCCTGGTACCGCTTTCTTCAATTTCATTGCCTCACACGACGGCATCGGCCTGCGCCCATCAGAAGGCCTGCTCAGCCCCGCAGAAATTCAGGCCCTCATCGACCGCACCCTGTCTCACGGGGGGCAGGTATCATACCGCTACCATCCTGATGGCTCCAGGAGCGTGTACGAGCTCAATATCACCCTTTACGACCTGCTCAACGATCCCAGCCAACCCGATCCGGATGTCGATATCCAGCGCTTTCTCGCCTCGCAGGCAATCATGCTGGCGCTTGCCGGGGTCCCTGGAATCTACATCCACAGCCTGTTTGGATCCAGCAGCTGCCATTCCTGTTATCAGGAGACCGGGCGGGCGCGCTCCATGAACCGCCAGAAGTTCCAGCTAGCAGAGCTGGAAGCACGTCTTTCCCAGCCAGACAGCCGTGAGGCGCGTGTCTTTACCGCTTACCGTCACATGCTCGCAACTCGCAGCGGTCTCCCAGCCTTCCACCCGGCTGCAGCCCAGCAGGTGCTCAATCTGCATGACGGGATCTTCGCCCTGCTGCGCACACCGCAGGACAGGCACAAACCGGTCCTCTGCCTGACCAGTGTCACCCCCGCAGAGACCTCTCTGCAGGTCGATCTCCACGAGCCGGGCATCGATTCGATCACTGCATGGCAGGATGCCCTGACAGGAAGGATTTTCAGGGCCCACAACAGCAGGCTGCAGGTCTCTGTGGCCGGTTATGAAACACTCTGGCTCAAATCCCTGGAAAGCGCCTGAATGACACCGCCTGCTGGCTCCAAATCTGCCCACAGGCCCGTACTTTCCTCGATCTGGCTGTATCTGCTTTTCGGGGTTCTGATACTGGGGCTGCTGGTGTGGACCTCTTTACGCACCCTTCAGGAAACGCCTACACGTCAGGCAAGCGCTCAGGTCCCCGGTCACGGCTGGGTAACTCTGACACTCACCATCTCTCCTTATCCACCAGTGACGGATGAACCAGTTTTGCTGAACGTTGTAGCTGAAAATGAACGCGACGTGCTCCTGGAGTTCATTGACGGCCTGCCTTATACCTTCGGGCAGCAGAACAGTGATGTGATTCTGGGCGCCGGCAGAGCTTTCCTGGCTGCAGATGGGGCCGGCTATCAAAGCCGGCTCACTTTCCCCTCACCGGGCAGCTACTGGGTCGATTATGAAATTCTCCCGGGGACGAAAATCCGCTTTCAGTTCGCCGTCAGTACTGCACCGACTGGATAGGTTATAATTGCTTCATGCGTTCTTAAGGACTGCAGAAGAGCCGGGTTATCATCACAAATCCCGGCTCAATTCTCTTTTACCTGAAAGGGTGTCTACATGCAGGATTTCAACGAAACAGAACTACCTTCACCCGCAGAATCACCGCCTCCACCCCAGGATCGGCCTGCGCTGGTCATCAACATTCAATCCTGGGCGACCCCAATTGTTGGTCTGATCATGCTCGCTGTTGGCCTGTTGGGTGGCTATATTGGACGTCCTCTCCTGGAGAAGAGTACCCCCACGGCTGTGGCGGTCAACCCAACCCCCTCTGTCCCCCAGAGCGCTGCAGGAACGGAGCAGCAGCGTCAGGAGATGATGGCTTTTCTGGTCGATCAGACTAAACATCTCAAGGGCGACGATGCCGCTCCCGTCACCATCATTGAGTTCAGCGATTTTCAGTGACCATTCTGCGGCAGATTTGCCACTGGCGCGGGGCGTCAGATCGAACAGGAGTATATTGAAAGCGGCAAGGTCCGCATGGGTTACTGGCACTTTGCTTTCCTGGGGCAGGAATCACTCTGGGCAGCAGAAGCCTCCGAATGCGCTGCGGACCAGGATGCATTCTGGGAGTATCATGACCTGCTCTTCGAAAGCCAGAACGGTGAAAACCGGGGCGCCTTCAGCAAAGAAAACCTGAAGCAGTTTGCTGCAGACCTCGAGCTGGACACCGGGGCTTTCAACGAATGCCTGGACAGCGGGAAGTATTCGGAATATGTGCAGACCCAATCGGGGATTGCCCGCCAGATTGGCGTGACATCAACACCGGTGTTCCTGATCAACGGCTACGCAGTGATCGGAGCACAGGATTTCAGCGTCTTTCAACAGGTGATCGATCAGGAGCTGGCTGCGGCCGGATCCGGAAGCCGCTGAACCCCCATCCATATAAAAAACGCCTGGCAGTAACTGCCAGGCGTTTTTTATTCCATCGGAACCGTGTCCTTCGTCTCGCACTTAACAGAAAGCTGGCTGTCGAGAACATTCCCCTTCCAGCCATTTCGTATTCTGGTCGCTTCCAGCAGGTGGCTGCGCAGATTGTTGATTGCGGTATCGATGGCTTTTTCAGTCTCCGTTAACGCTGCTGCCGATTCTGGCCGCAGGGATGCATCCTGCTTCAGAGAGGCGATCACTGTGCTGGCTGCAAATAGAGTCTGCAGCGCGCTGTCGGTCAGGTCATGGCTGATTTGCAGCTGCTCGCGTGCCTGCGCCAGAATCTGGGCCTGCAGTTCACTGGTTTCCCGTTCTTCCAGCCAGCGAGCAAGGAAATCCAGGAAAAAGAAGGCGACCAGTGGGCCCATCGTACCGAAGAACAGGATCTCAACCAGAATGTGATAATCCATTCCCAGGCCGAAATGCAGCCAGCGGGCCGGGCCCAGCTCGTAAATGAATACAAGCACAGCTGTCGCCAGCGGCGCTAACCACCGCAGCGTGTGCAAATGTTCTGTCAGCTTTTGATTAATGAAATCTCTAATTTTAGTGCTCATAATATCTTCTCCCCTGGTCTGCATACTGGCAGACTCCCCTTTCCCAGAGGGATACCCGGTTATTCTACGCATTCGGAATCAGAGCGAGAAGTGTGAAAGGTCATCCCTGCTGTATGATTTTCAGCATACTGAGGGTGATTTTTGATTCAAAAAGGTGGCGGATATGACGTACCGCCACCTTTATTCTTCGAATCCTGCTGCCAGAAAATGGGGTCAGATGTCGCTTGCCAGAGTGGAGACCCAACCTTCATTGGGATCCGTGCCGCCGGTGCGCGTCCGGCTGCGGGGATAGCTTGCTTCTCCAGACCTGCCCACCACCCGGATATCCTCAGCACCCAGGCCCCGGTCGGATTCGACCAGTTCAAATTCGAAAATCACCTTGCGGCTGGGCAGCGTGCGCGGGTTGATTTCGGGAGGCAGGGTCGAATCGTGGAAAAAAGCGGCTTTATAGGGCGAATCGGGGTTGCGCGGATCGGTTATCCATGTCAGCGGGGATAATTTATCCAGGAAAGCCATGAATCCGTAGTTTTCGTCTGGCTGGTGGAAATAGCATACCCCACGCACCGTCGAGCCGGGAGTCCCCCAGGGTGTTTCGCGCCGGTTTGTAGGGATCAACTCTGGGATCAGGTATCCCGAAATAAACGAATCTGCATTTTTGCGTAAAGACTGCGAAACATTATCAAAGGCGATCACTTCCACACGGCAGCCCATGTCGCGGACCGCCTGCATCGGTTTGACAAAATCGCCATCGCCGGTGATCAGGATGACCAGGTCAAGGTTGCGGGCCTGCAGGATCAGATCCACTGCCATGATCATATCGACATTGGCTTTTCCATACCGCCGGTCTGTATCTGGATCGTAATACCATTTGACTTCGTTGACAGTGGTGTGGAAACCAATATCGCGCAGCACATCGTGAAAACTGGTCACCCGGTCGCCATAACTGCGGTCTGTGCGCGCTCTTTCGGCATCGAATGATACATACGCATTGAGACGCTGGATCGTACCGCGCATTTGCGCGTACTGCCGCAGTACATCGAAGCGCATTTTCTGCCCGCCGTTGGAGTAGACATTGGCGACATCGACAAAAACCCCTACTTTTGCGTATTCAATTGGATTCGGCATCATCTTATTTTTACTCTTCAGGCTGAAAATGGATGTATATTTCTGATCGATAAGGAACCCTGTGGATGACTTCTTTCAGTAGTTGCACATTGCTGATTCATCAGTCAATCTATGTTTCTCTCGAGTTTGTACCCTGGAATAACAAAAAATTAAATTTCCGGCTGAGTTCGGCGAAATCAATTACAGGTTTTCTGCTGTTTGTAGATCTTTATATACAGACCAGGCCCAGGTTTTCACCTGCTCAATATACTGTTCTTCCCCGGCGGCTACCACGTCGGCTGCTCTCATACTCCAGTGTACCGGGTTGCGGTAGGATCCTTTTGATTCAGGCCGGGCTGTGACCTTCCAGTTTCTCCTGCCCGAGTCCACGGTTTTTCTTTTTTGATTTCGGATTTCGGCCGGGCTCTTCTCTTCAACCAGCATTTCCTTCAGCAGCCCGAGCGCATATCCCAGCCCATCTTCTGAATACAGGTGCGGGTGCTGCAAATGATAACATAACACCATTAAATGATGCACCACTCCGTTGGCCGGATTTTCATTCTCCCAAAACAACATCTGGTAAAAATTATCCTGACAGGTACGGCCGTTTTCCCATCTGGCCCCACACGCCGGGCACTGAGATGTCATAAGACATCCTCCTCGTCGTTCTTATGGGCGGTACCGGAACAGTCCTATTGCTCACCCCAAACAACCAATCTTCCCGGTCGAAAATTTTACCGGATGAAATGAAAAATTGCGATTAAGAAAAAGGCCTGCCTTTCGGCAGGTCTTCTCGCGAAAAACCACGTTCGCGCGGTTGGTGTTGAAGCTCAGATCCAACCGAAGGATTGGCGATCCTGGTGGCGGGGGTGGGATTTGAACCCACGACCAAGGGCTTATGAGTCCCCTGCTCTACCGCTGAGCTACCCCGCCGGAGCGGCAAAATATTACTACATTCCCGGGCATTTGTCAACCAGAATAGCAGGAAAGACTGCATATTTTTTTCATTACCGTTCCGGTTCTCCCGGAAAACGTATCTGATATGTGTTTTCCTCACCCTAATATTCCCAGACTGTAGAGCAGTTCGGCGTTGTAGATGGATCCTCCAGCTGCCCCCCGGATGGTGTTGTGTGAGAGCACGACCATCTTCAGGTGAAAGAGCGGGTCAGGGCGCAGTCTCCCTACCGTGGTGGTCATTCCCCGGCCGGCCATCCGGTCCAGACGCGGTTGGGGGCGGTCGGGTTCACTGCGCACCGCGATGACCGGGCAGGGAGCGGAAGGCAGGTCCCGGCTGGGCTCCGGCGCCTGATAAGCCTGCAGTGCCAGGCCGGCCTCTTCCACAGACGCCTGCCGTTCCAACTCAACCGAAAGACACACGAGATGCCCGTCGCTCACTGCCACGCGGTTCGTATGTGCAGAAACCTGGAATTCGGCCGGCCTTATTTGACCTTCTGCGACATGCCCCAGCATCTTGCAGCTCTCTGCCTCCACCTTCTCTTCCTCACCGGCGATATACGGTATCACATTGTCCAGGATATCCAGCGAGGCGACGCCGGGGTAGCCGGCGCCGGAAATCGCCTGCATGGATACAGCCAGGACCTTCCGCAGTCCGAACTGTTCCTGCAGGGCTTTCAGCGCCACTGTCATGCCTGTGCTCGTGCAGTTCGAATTGGTGACAATCGCCCCCTTCCAGCCGTGCACCTGGCGCTGCCGGTCAAGGACTGTGATGTGGTCAGGGTTCACCTCGGGCAGCAGGATAGGGACATAAGGATCCATGCGGAACGCTGAGGCATTGGAACATACAACTGCGTGGCGGCGGGCAAACTCTGGCTCTGCAGTTCTGGCGACACTCGCCGGTAGAGCGGAGAAAATGAGCGGCAGATCCATGTCCAGTTCCTCCGTTGCTGTGACCTTCAGCCGTTTCGCCCACTCGGGCATCGGCTCCGGAAGCACCCAGTGGCAGGCTTCGCCATAGTAAGCTCCAGCCGAGCGCTCCGACCCTGTCACTGCCACTACCTCAAACCATGGATGTCCGTCCAGAAGCTGGATAAACCGTTGACCAACGCTTCCCGTAGCAGCCAGCACGGCTGCCGGTATTCGAGATGCCATAATTCACTCCTTAACGATCAACTGGTGGACGGCTCTCACCGCCCTCTCGCCATCCGCAGTGCTGACGATCATGCTGATGGAGACCTCCGACGAGCCCTGAGCGATTGCAATGACATTGGCCTTTGCCTCACCCAGCGCGCTGAAGATCCGGCCGGCGATTCCATACGTATTCTTCATCCCCGCACCAACGACTGTGATGATGTATACCTCTTCAGAGGCCCAGATGCGGTCGATATCGCGGCGTTCCAGTTCGCGAGCAAATTCTCGTTCCAGTTCCGCCACCACCTGCTCCGCCGCCTGGATCGGGACGGCAAAGCAGATCGACTGCTCTGAGGATGCCTGAGAAATTAACGGAACGCTGGTCCCTGTGCCGGCGACAGCCGCAAATGTGCGTGCTGCCACCCCGGGGACACCCAGCATCCCGCGCCCCTCTACGGTGATCAGGCTCTGCTCGCGGATGACGGTCACCGCCTTAATCTTTCCGTTACCCTCCGGCTGGTGTTCGGCGACAATACGGGTGCCCGGGTGATCTGGGTTGAAGGTGTTGGCTACACGCACTCCGATGCCGGCATCAATCAGCGGCCGGATGGTCTTCGGATGCATGACCTTCGCCCCGAAATAGGCCAGCTCGGCGACCTCCCGGTACGATAACACCGGAATGGTGCGCGCTTCAGATACCCAGCGCGGATCGGCTGTCATCACGCCGTCGACATCCGTCATGATCCACACCTCATCAGCGCCCAGTGCAGCCCCCAGAATGCCGGCGGTGTAATCCGAACCGCCGCGTCCCAGAGTCGTCACAATCCCTTCCCGGGTGGCGCCGATAAACCCGGTCACAACTGGAATTCGGCCCGCCTCGAGCAGTGGGACCAACCCCTGTTCTACTCGTCGGGCTGTCAGTTCCAGGTCCGGATGGGCATCCTGAAATTGGTCATCCGTGACGATCAACCGCGTAGCCTCGACAAATTCTGCCGGCATCCCGTGGTGAGCTATCGCGGCCGCCAGCAGGCGCACATTTAACCGTTCACCCATGGCTGCCACGGTGTCGAGCGCCCGCGGTGTCGCTTCCCCCAGCACATGGATGGCCGTGCACAGGCTGTGAAATTTATCCACCAGCCGGTCAATGTCCTCTTTGACGGCCCGCAGCCCGCTGTAGCCCTGCAGCAGGTCGTCTGCGGCATCCTGGTGGATCAGGCGCAGTCGCCCGGTGGTATCCTCCACAGCCTGCAGGCTGCCGCGCACAGCCTGGGAGGCGGCGTCGAGCAGCAAATTGGTCACGCCGGCCATCGCCGAGGTGACTACCACCAGCCGCGGCCAGTCCTTTCGAGCAGCGCAGATGGTTTCCACCGTCTGCCGGATTGCGGCCGCGTTCCCGACGGAGGTCCCACCGAACTTCATCACCAGTGTGGCCTGACGTTTACTCTGTTCGCCGGGCATACGCATGCTCCTCCTGCATCAGATGAATCAGGCTCCTTCCGAACTCCACCAGCGCCATGTAATAAGGCTCGATGCTTGGGATATAGTGCCGCTCATCGCGGGCATGCGGGCCCAGTCCGCTCTGCCCCCAGACCACGCCCTGACCTCGAGGAGCAAAGCGGGCGCTGGTGCCGGCCAGTTTTCGCCCCAACACCGGCTCACGGCCGGAGACTTTCTGTACACTCCGGATGAGCGCCTGCAAAAATGGGTTGTCAGGATCGACGCGGATTCCGCTTTCCTTCACCTTCATGACCAGCTCAATCTCATGTACGCGGCAGTAATCCGCCAGCGCTTCCTCAAACTGCTGGAGGTCGTCCTGCGGAACAGGCCGGATCTCCACTCCCAGGATCCCCCGGTCTGCCTGGATGTTGTAGATACCCGGTGTCCCGATCTGGATGAAGGGAAACAGCAGCTGTGACCGCCAGCCTCCGCTGGCATTCAGGGTCAGGTATTTCTCTGCGATCTCACGGACCGCCTGTCGTGCAGCCAGCAGCTTCTCACTGAGATCGCCCTGTGCACCTGCTGTGCCAGTGTGTCTGCGCTGACCGTGAACCAGCAGGTCAAAGCGCATTACGCCCCGGTTTTCGACACAGATCTCTCCCCACAGTTCATCTCCTTTTTCGCCGGTTCGCTCGCCGGCAATGAACAGCCCGGGGGTATACGGCTGTCCGTTTCTGGTGACCCCTTCCTCCTCCAGCAGCTTCAGCATATGAGGGGTACCCATCGGATCCGCCTCCCCGTTCTCCTCATTCCCGACCAGCAGCAGGCTCACAGGCGGATAAGGAGGTCCCTGGCGGAGCTGGTCCTTCATCCACACCAGGTAAGTGGCTACCACGGTTTTCATATCCGCTGCGCCCCGGCCCACCAGGTAATCTCCATCGACCACCGGGTTGAACTGGCTGTCGTCTGGTTCGGGCGGTACCACATCAAAATGTCCGCCCAGCATCACCGGGGCGAAGAGCCCCTCCGGGAAACCGGCGGCGATGGCAGGGTAAGTCTCCTGCTCGTGGAAGATTACCTCCAGCCCGTGATCTCGCAGATAACCGGCGATGAACGCTGCCGCCCGGCTGACTTCATCCAGGCGCTCCTGCGGCGCGGCGGTCACCGACGGGATCTGGATTAACTGCCGGGCCAGGTCTACGATTTCGCTGGTCTTGTCCGGATACGAGACATCCAGCATGACGGCAGGATGGTGCCGGAAACGAATGGGGGCCAGCGGATCCCTGCGCTCGTCCTCACGCGCCCGCTGCAGGAACTCCGAGATTTTTCGCCCGTCCACGCCAGCTAGACTGCGGTCGCTGGCAATGCGCTCGATATCTTTCGCTACCTGGGCTTCTCGCTCTTCGGCCAGAGCCTTCAACAGGTCCAGGGGAAGTTCACCTTCCTTACCAGCTTCTAGACGCAGTCGCTCACGCAGGCGTTCAGCCGTAGAGGGCATTCCGGCTGCCATCTCGACCAGCGGCTGCAGATCTTCCCACACTCCCAGCGCCTCAGCCAGCGGACGGACGCCTTGCAGCGTCCATTCGAGGAATGTGCGCATTCCCACAGGTTTACCGTTGAACGGATTTTCAATCATCGCGCGCAGGCCGTGGCGCGCCGCCAGTTCCTCGTTCCGTCGAACGCAGGCGATATCTTCTGCATCGTAGCGAAATGCGCTGGCGAACTCGGGATCTGCGTAAATACAGGCCAGCAGCAGCTGTTTCAATGTAAGGTTGGCAGTGTCCACCTCCAGCAGATGTCCCCCGTCGTCGGTGCGCACTTCAACCCGTGCCATGGGCAGGTTGATGCGCGCCATCAGGTTCTGCATCTCAATCTGCCGGGCCATTTCCGTCCGGTCAGCGGGCTTTCCGGCGGAGTAAAGTCCGCGTGCGTAGAGTTCCTCCAGCTGCTCGCTGGTGATCTCGATCAGTCTTTCTACGGGTTCGGCGAACGAGCGCGCCCGCACAGGGGTCCAGTTATTGTTCCCAAAACGCACGCCGCTGCGCACCAGCCGGTAAGAGATCTGCAGGTAATCCTCGTAGGAGCGGTACAGATCCGGCAGGTCCAGTTCTGACGGGTTTGGAAAGGTCAGGTTGCGCACAGAATCTTCTTCAGCCAGAAAAACTTTCGTTTCGCCGTTCAGCCGCACTGAACGAAAGGGAGTGGCTGCACTGGTGGCGATAAACAGAGCCGCAAACGCGCGCATGCGGCGCGCCGCCTGGATGTAGAACTCGCTTTTGAATTCATCCAGATGCCGGTCGCCGCGCTCCGCTGCCGAAAGGTGCATAAAATCCCAGGCAAAAAGCGGTTCGGGCAGCGAGAGGTTCGCATGCAGGCCCGCGGTTGCCAGCCGCTCACCGAACAGGTTCACACAGCGTTCCAGGTACAACCGCTTGGCTAAATGCCAAGATCTGGGGATCGAGTCTGGCCCAACCGGAACCGGCCGCGGCAGCACGCCCGGCCAGCTGTAAAGCCGCACGCCAAAGGTTCGCCCGGCCCGGCTGAGGGCGTTGATCAGCGCTGCTTCCATCAGCCGGCTCTCGTATACTGCTCCGCGTGGAGAATAATACGGTCTCGTCACCCATTCAATCATCCAGTGAAAGACCTCCAGCTGGCTGTGGACGCGCACCCAGGGTGACAGGCATTCCGCACGCAGATAGTCGACGAACGACTGCTGGCTGGGGCCCGAACCCACCGTCAGCAGCGGGCGCAGCTCTTCATCCAGCAGGTTCCACTCCAGTTCAAACCCGCTGGCCCCATTCTCAGGCTGGCTTTCACTGGCCTTTTCCAGGGCAAGCAGGTATTTATCAGCAAACCGGTAAAGCAAGTTATCAGAGGGCATACAGGCCTTCCATCAGACGCTGGGCTGCGCCCAGGGTATATTCGGGAGCGTTGGCGTAGGAAAAACGGATCCACTGCGCGCCGTACGGAGAAAAGTAAACCCCTGGTACCACCGCGACTCCGTGTTCTTCCGCCAGATACTGTCCCAGGGGTTCGCTGTCCGCCCAGCCTTTTCGCTCCAGCCACTGGCTGACTTCAATAAAGGCATAATATCCTTTACCCAGGATGAAGCGCACACGCTGCTCCTGCAGGTACTGCTCGAGCAGCCTGCGGCTGGTGTTCGTCGGTTCCACAATCCCCCTGCAGGCTTCGGAATACCCCATTTCGTAAGCAGCCATCGCCACCGCCAGTGCGAAGTATGAGGGCATCACCGTGTGCGAAGCCCGCGCTGCAGCGAACTGGATTACTTCTTCCGCAGCGATGAGATGACAGCAGCGAATATTCGAAGCCCCCAGGCTCTTCGTCAGCCCATCCAGAAACATCAGCCGCTTTCGATCTTCCGCATCAAATAATCGCAGGAATGTGTTCAGGTCTGCCGGCTGTTCGTCTGTGACATAGTGATACATCCAGTCAAAGAGCACGAAGGCGACCCCTAAGCGCAGCGCTTCCTGTGCCAGGCAGGCCTGTTCTTCAAGTGATAGAGTCTTTCCGGTGGGATTATCAGGAGAGGTAATGATCACCCCCGCGGCCTTTCTCCCGGATCGCTCTGCAAAGCGTACGCTTTCACGGATGCTGTCCGGGGTCAGAGACCAGCCCGCTTCCGGTTTTCCCGGAGCGTACAGGACATTGGCCCCTACGCTGTACGGTCCCCAGTTGTACGAAATCCAGGGTACCCGGGTCGTGATGATCACATCTCCTTCCCGCCCGTGGCCCAGTGCCAGCATTGCCTGGTAGGCTTTTACCAGGGCATCTCGCCCGCCGCTCGTTCCCAGCACATTCGCCGGCCCAATGCCCAGACCAGGATCGATTCGCCAGTACTGTTCAATAACCGCCTGCCGGAACGCAGGGGTGCCAAATGGCAGGTCATACGCGGTCCCATGCTCGATTTGCAGCTCCGCAGCACGTTCCAGGATGGCGCGCGGCACTCCCGGCAGACTGGCCCCTCCATCCCCCTGTGATGCATCGAAAACGGGCCGCTCAGGATTGCGCTCCCGGTATACCTTGAGCGACTTGTTTATGATGAACATGCGTGACGGCGGGATCGCTGCCATCTGGCTGAGGTGCCCGCTGACCGGCACCAGGTTCACTTCGGGTACGGCAAAAATGGGGGTGTCGTTGGATATATTGCTGCTCATCGTCGTTCCTTCCCTGGTTAAAAATTTTTCTTCTCGATCCTGTTTATCCTTTGGCTAGAAATGAGCTGCTTTGATCTCACCGCTTAAGAAAAACGCCCCGGTCTTACGATCGGGGCGTTGGTAAGGTCATGGGAACAGGTTTTCAATTTGCTGCTACCTGTGTTTTCACCGCGCCAGAACGCCCCGTGGTCCATGTAGTGACCACGGTATTGGTAGTGGTATTGGCATTGGTGAAAAGAACAGTCATTATGTCCATATTGCGCCGAACTATATCACAACCGGCTCAACTCGTCAATGAATTGCTGTTAAAAGTGGCGGTCGCTCACATAGTGAGCCAGATCGGCCAGGGCATGCTTTTCGGGAGTATCAGGCATGTCTTCCAGGATTTCAAGCGAGCGCTCCACGTACGCCCGGGCTTCTTCCATTGCCTTTTCGATCGCTCCGCTGGAGCGGATATCGTTGACAACCCTTTCCAGTGTGGCTTCACTGTAATGCTTCCCGCTGATCACTTCCCGAATCCCATCATGCTCAGGATGTGCTTCCACGAAGTACAGCGCAGGAAGGGTTACCAGCCCCTGGCGCAGGTCATTCGCCACTGGCTTGCCAACGGTTTCCTGTTCTCCGGTGAAGTCGAGAATATCGTCGACGATCTGGAATGCCATACCGATTCCGTAGCCGAATTCACGCATATTCTCTTTCACATAATCATCCACTTCCGCCAGGATCGATGAAGCGCTGGTCGCAAGCTCGAACATGGATGCCGTCTTGGCATAAATGCGCTGGTAGTAGTTCTCTCGGCTGATAACTCCCTTGCTGGAAAACAACTGCGTGATTTCTCCGTCGACGATGACCGCCAGCGTCCTTGCAAAGAGCCGGATGACTTCGGGAGACCGGGTTTCTGCTGCCAGTTGGGCGGCGCGAGCAAATACGAAATCTCCCGTCAGAACCGTGGCAGCAGGAGACCACTGGGAATTTAACGTGGCGATACCGCGCCGCAGCAGAGCTCCGTCGATCAGATCGTCGTGCACCAGGGTGGCGGTATGCAGCAGTTCAATCGCCGCAGCCAGGGTGATTAGTTTCTCCTGATTCCCACCGAACATTCCTCCGGTGAGCAGCGCAATAGCAGGGCGAATTCGTTTTCCTCCGGAAGAGAGCAGGTGCTCCAGAGCAGCGCCCAGGTCCGGATGGTGCCCCTCGGCCTGGGCGCGCATCAGTTCCTCTACTTTCGGGATGATAGCCTGGACCGGGGTGAAAAAATTTACCGTGTGCGATGGTTTGTTCACCAATTAAACAACCTCTTCGCGTTCATCGTTGTGATGTCCGCAATGATTTCTAGTGGTTTCTGTTTTAATTCTGCGATTTTCTCCGCCACGAGGCGAACTCGCGCGGGTTCGTTTCTTTTTCCGCGATAAGGATGCGGGGTCAGAAACGGGGCGTCCGTTTCCACCAGCAGCCTCTCTTCAGGCAGCCTGGTGACCAGGTCCTGGAGCTTTGGGGCGTTTTTGAAGGTTACCGGCCCCGTAATTCCAATCATAAAATTGAGTTCGAGGGCTTTCTCGGCCTCTGAAAGTCCGGCGCTGAAGGAATGCAGCACGCCTGGCCGTTCTGCCAGAGGAGAACCGTTTGATTTCAGTTCTTCCAGCCACTCTTCTACGATGTTAAGAACATCCATGCTCGCCCGCCGGTCTTCACTGCTGGCGTCGCGGGTGTGGATCACCACAGGGAGATCGAGCTCGGCTGCTAAATCGAGCTGTTCACGAAAGATTCTCTGCTGCACCTCTGCCGGGGTGCGGTCCCAGTAATAGTCGATCCCGATCTCCCCAATCGCGACCACTTTCGCATCCTGTCCCAGGGCTTTCAACTGGCTGCGCGTCTCTGGAGTCCATTTCGTGCCTTCGTTCGGATGAACCCCAACACAGGCGTAGACAGGGTCATATGTGTGCGCCAGTTGCACCACCGAACGGCTGGTCTCAAGATCGATGGCCGGGTTCAGGATGCGGGTAACGCCTGCATCTAGGGCCCGAGCCAGGGTTTCTTCACGGTCGTCATTAAAAACCTCGAAATCTAGATGGCAGTGAGTGTCAACGAGCAATTATCGAATCCCTGCAACGGCCAGCCCATCCTTCAGGATCTCCTGCACCTTATCCGGATGAGTGGTTTCCGTGTATACCCGGATAATCGGTTCGGTACCCGAGAACCGGATCAGCAGCCAGCCGCCATCTTCCAGATTGAACTTATACCCGTCGGTTGTGTCCAGGCCGGTTACTTTCAGGCCTCCCAGATATTCCGGATTCGAACTCTGAATCAGCCTCTCGCGCTCGGCTCGATCTCCAGTGAACATGGTGTCGATGCGGTCGTAGTAATGTGCTCCAACTTTTTCAAAAAGCAAATCCAGCAGTTCGGACGGCTTTTTGTTCAGGCGTACCATCATATCCAGGATGTACAGACCGGCCAGAATACCATCGCGCTCCGGTACGTGGTTGGCGAAGGCATAGCCGCCCGATTCTTCGCCGCCGATCATCGCGTTTGTTTCCAGCATTTTCGGGGCGACATACTTAAAGCCCACGCCCGTAGGATAAACCGGGACATCGTAAATCTTGCCCAGAACATCCAGCATGGAGGTTGTTGAGAGCGTCTTGACGATCGGCCCGCGCATGCCGCGCACTTCGAGCAGGTAATAGGCCAGCAGACCATAAACCCGCAGCTGGTCAATGAAACGGCCGTGTTCGTCACCCACACCCAGACGGTCTGCGTCTCCATCGGTGATGATCAGCACATCGGCTTTTTCATCCAGTGTCTTCTGCAGCCCAACGTCCACATTCGGCCGGATGGGTTCGGGCCGTTTCATCTCCGGAAAGATCGGATTACGCTGGTTGTGGATCTCGAAGACCTCGGTTTTGCCTCCGCACAGCAGTCTCGGGAACCAGCCCGCGCCGTTGCCCCACATCGGATCGACCATAATCCTCAGCCCGGCGTCCTGAATGGGTTTCAGATCCAGCAGGTTATGGATTTGTTCGATGTATGCAGGTGCAGGGTCAAACTTGACCACTTTGCCGTCGTCGATCGCTTCGCTCAGCGGTACCCGCTTCACCTGGTCTTCAGTTTCTGGGATCAGGCTTTCGATCTCCAGCAGACCTTCCGGATCGATTGCGCCGCCAAACTTATTGCGGACTTTAAACCCATTGTCTGTTGGCGGGTTATGAGAAGCGGTGATATTGATGGCGCCGGCAGCCTTCTTATTGACTACGGAGTACGCAATCACAGGTGTCGGTGTAGCACCGTCCGTCAGATAAACCCGCAGACCATTTGCGGCGAGAACCTCGGCAGCCGCAGCGGCAAAGTTTTCAGAATGAAAGCGCTTATCGTGACCAATAACCACCCACTCATCCTGATAGCCGTGGTTGAGTAAATAGGCGGCAAATCCCTGGGCGCACCGGCGCAGATTGGCAAATGTATAATCCTCTGCGATCACCCCCCGCCAGCCATCCGTGCCGAATTTAATCTTTGTTGCCATCCACTCCTCCCGGGTCCATAAGTGAGAATAAGAACAAAAAGTATTATATCAGCGGATTATTGCCTGTGATAAGGTAAATATACGATATTTTTCCTAGGAATTAGCAAAACCCAAATCAACCAACTCGATTAAAATAACCAGCATGAATGATGTTCATCCCAAGATATACCTGGATTATGCAGCCACCACGCCCGTTGATCCTCGCGTGGTGGAAACCATGCTGCCATACTTCAACCAGCTCTTCGGCAACCCGTCTTCCGTGCACACTTTTGGGCAGTTAGCCGAAGCAGCCCTGGAGGAAGCGCGCGAGAGCGTGGCGGCGGTCCTCGGCGCCAGCCCTGCTGAGATCATTTTCACCGGCTGCGGGTCTGAGAGCGATAATCTGGCGCTGCGCGGCGCCGCATTTTCTGCCCGACAGCAGCGGGGGGCGAACCATATCCTCATCAGTCCTGTTGAGCACCATGCGGTATCTCACACCGCGGCTCAGCTCGCCAGCCTGCACGGTTTCGAGGTCGAGCTGCTTCCCGTCGATCCTTACGGGCAGGTCCACCCACAGGCCGTTGCAGACCGGCTGCGGGATGATACCGCGATGGTTTCTGTAATTTATGCCAACAACGAAATCGGCACTATCAACCCGATTGCTGAAATCGGTGCAGTGTGCCGGGCTCGCGGGGTCACGTTTCATACGGATGCAGTTCAGGCGGCTGGATATCTGCCGCTGGATGTTGACGCTCTGAATGTCGATCTTATGGCGCTGGGCGCGCATAAGTTTTATGGCCCCAAGGGGGTTGGAGCGCTGTATGTGCGCAGGGGGACTTCGCTGACTCCGGTAATCACAGGCGGAGGGCAGGAATCCGGTCTGCGTGCGGGCACCCACAATATCCCTTACATCTGTGGGATGTCCAGAGCGCTGCAGTTAGCCGTGGAGGAGCGCCAGCAGCGAGTGGCCCACGTCCAGCCTCTGCGCGACCTCATCATTGAGCGGGTGCTCAGCGACATCCCCAGCGTGCAGCTAACCGGCCACCCCCAGCAGCGTCTGCCCAATCACGCCAGCTTTGTATTCGAGAAGGTGGACGGGAACGCCCTGCTGATGATGCTCGATGTCGAAGGGTTTGCATGCTCGTCCGGATCGGCCTGCAAGACAGGCAGCCCGGAGCCATCTGAAGTCCTCCTGTCCACCGGCTTTACACCGGAATGGGCGCTGGGTTCACTGCGCGTCACCCTGGGCGTCAACACCACACGAGAACAGATTGACCAGTTCCTGGATGTGCTCCCCGGGCTGGTCGAGCGCGCGCGTCATCTCACGGGGGTCGTCGAATGACCAACACTGCACAACCCACCGTGGTCGTCGCAATGAGCGGTGGGGTTGACAGCTCGGTGGCTGCCGCCCTGCTCAAGCAGCAGGGTTATAACGTGATCGGCATGATGCTGCGCCTGTGGAGCGAGCCGGGCAGTGAAATGGACAACCGCTGCTGCACCCCCGACTCCATGGCGCTGGCGCGCCGCATGGCCGCCCGGCTGGGCATTCCTTTTTACGCCGTAGATGCCCGCCAGTATTTCCACGACACGGTGGTGCGTGCCTTCATTGATGGCTATGCGCAGGGAACCACCCCAAATCCCTGTCTGCGCTGCAACCGTCATGTGCGCTGGGAGTTCCTCCTCCAGCACGCGCTGAACCTCGGCGCCAGCTTCATGGCCACCGGCCATTATGCTCGCCTGGACAGGTCGGATCCCAGCTCCATCAAGCTGCTGCGCGCCAGAGACAGCGGCAAGGACCAGTCCTATGTCCTCCATGTCCTGCGCCAGCACCAGCTCCAGAGAGCACTCTTTCCGATCGGTGAACTGACCAAACCGGAGGTCCGCCAGCTCGCCCGCGATTTCAACCTCCCCGTTGCTGAGCGCGCCGACAGTCAGGACCTCTGTTTTCTGGGTAACGGTGATTACCGCCAGTTCCTGCTGCGCAACGCCCCCCAGATCGAAAATCCCGGCCCGATCCTAAATCGCGCAGGCAAGGTCCTCGGTCAGCACCAGGGGCTGGCGTTCTACACCATCGGCCAGCGCAAAGGCCTGAGTATTGCCTCGCCGCAGCCGCTGTACGTGATCGAAAAGGATCTCCAGCGCAACGCGCTGATCGTCGGGCAGAAAGACGAGCTGGGAGGACGGGAACTGCTTGCTGCAGATGTCAACTGGATCAGCGGCTCGAGCCCACAGGCTCCTTTTAGAGCTCAGGTCAAAATCCGCTACAAGGCGCAGCTGGCCGCAGCCACGGTCACACCACTTGAAAACCAGCAGGCCCGGGTGATCTTTGATGAGCCGCTGCGCGACATCACCCCGGGGCAGGCTGCTGTTTTTTATCAGGATGATCTCTGTCTGGGGGGAGGGATTATCCAGTTATGAACCTGCCTTCGATCCTCCTCGGTGTCATTCTATCCACTCTCTACGGTGCGGCCTTCCACCTCTTGCGCGGGGGTGGCCCGGGCCGGCTGATTCTGTACCTGGTGCTCGGCTGGGCCGGCTTCTGGGCCGGTCAGATCCTTGCCTCGCAGGCTGGCTGGACCTTCGGATCGCTTGGCTCACTGCACCTCGGCCTGGCCACCGTCATGAGCCTGATCTTTATCCTGCTGGGCCACTGGCTAAGTCTCGCCGACTCAAACCAGCGCTGAGCGCCTAAATTTCCAGGCATTAAAAATCCCTACCGCATGTTCGCATGGGTAGGGATTTCTTGATTAATGGAGTTGTATTACTTTTCGGCTAGATCACCACGACATTCGCTGCCTGAAGACCTTTCGGGCCATTCTCGATGCTGAACTCGACACGCTGACCCTCTTGAAGGGTGCGGAAGCCGTCTGCCTGGATCGCGCTGAAGTGCACGAAAACATCCGGACCTCCCTGGCGTTCAATGAAGCCGTACCCCTTGCTTGCATTGAACCATTTCACCGTGCCTGTAACCCGTTCGTTCATTCTAAAAATCTCCTTCAATCTAAAAAAGAAAAAATGATCCGTGATGGTCCCGGTTGTGTTTCAGCGGTCGTGGTTTGCCGGTAAGCGACAGAATACAAAAAGGCTGGTCTGGAACACGCTTTCTGTTCCGACCGGCCTTTCAGAATTCCGCTAGAACACACGTGCCATCGTACGGGAGCAGAGTTTATCAGGCATGCTGTTTTAAGTCAAGGTATATTGATCCTGATGACCCCATTACCAATCATCACCATCCCCCATCCGTCCTCCCCCTGAAATGAAAGGCCAGACTTCCCAGAATTCCGAATGCTGTCCCATGCTCCCCTTTCCACGCGTGGTAAGATAGTCCTTTAGCAAGATACAGACATCTAAGGGACAGACCACTTTAAATGACTGATACAGATATTCTTCATACCACTGCCCAACCTGGAGACCTGGTACAGCTTGTCAGCCCCAGCAACAAAGTATTTCTCTTTCGCCTGACTCCGGGTGGAGAGCTCCAGACTCACCGGGGCGTGATCAATTTTGATAAGCTCATCGGGCTGCCCTGGGGCAGTCAGGTGTACAGCCACACCGGCAGCACGTTTTTCATGCTCCAGCCTGGCCTGGGTGACCTCCTGAAGGAGACGCGCCGCAACACCCAGATCATGTATCCAAAAGATATCGGCTTCATTCTGGTGACGATGGGCATCGGCCCGGGCACCCATGTCATCGAGGCCGGCACAGGCTCGGGTGCCTTCACAACAGCGCTCGCCTGGGCTGTCGGACCGCAGGGGAAGGTGACCACGTATGAGGTGCGGCCGGAGATGCAGAATCTGGCGCGCAAAAACCTTGACCGCCTGGGACTGGCGGACCGGGTCGATTTCAAACTGCGCGACATCGCCGGAGGATTTGACGAAACCAACGCCGACGCCCTTTTCCTGGATGTGCCGAATCCATACGATTACATACCCCAGGTTCGCCAGGCCCTCAAACCGGGGGGATACTTCGGCAGCATTGTCCCCACGACAAACCAGGTGCAGCGCCTGCTCTATGCGCTCTACCAGCATCACTTTGCATTCGTCGACGTCTGTGAGGTTATCCTGCGCTACTATAAACCGGTTCCCGACCGGCTGCGCCCCACAGACCGCATGGTTGCGCATACCGGCTTTCTCATCTTCGGCCGTCCAATGCTTCCCTCAGCACTGCAGGAGCTTGGACCGGATTACGTGCGCAGTGATATCCCGGAACCTGATGAAAATGACGAATCCCAGCCGGATTGAGTGATCCGGCGTTCTACGGAAGACAATCAGCATCCATGTTAGTCACAGAACTGAGCGAACAGGAAATTAAGCAGCTGCTGTACAATGCCAGCCAGGAGTACCTGAATCAGGGGCCCTGTCCCGACGCAGACTTTCCAGCCGATATGCTCTCTGGACAACCTCGCCCGGCGGCTGTGCTGATCCCGCTGCTGGTGCGCGATGGATCCTGGCACATCCTGTACACCCGCCGCACATCCAATCTGGCTGAGCACAGCGGACAGGTTGCCTTTCCGGGTGGGCGCGCCGATCCCGGTGACCGCAGCCTGGAAGAAACAGCCCTGCGGGAAGCCCGTGAGGAGATCGGTCTGGATCCCCGGGACGTTCGCATTCTCGGCCGCCTGCGTGAGTTTCTCACCATCACAAATTACCGCGTCACGCCGGTCGTCGGGGTCATTCCCTGGCCGTATCCCTTTAAGCTCTCCCCTGAGGAGGTCAGCCAGGTTTTCACCATCCCTCTCAGCTGGCTGGCCGATCCGGCAAATTACGAAGTGAAGCCCCGCCCGCTGCCCTCCCCACACGGGTCTGCCGCGGTCATCTACTACAACGCCTACGAAAATGAAATCCTTTGGGGCGCCAGCGCGCGCTTCACGCACGAACTGCTGGGCATCCTGGGACTGGTAAACCGCCGGTTTTCCTGAAGCTCCCTGGTATTCCACTAGAGGCACAGGCGATCTCGCCCTCGCCAGGGTCAGTCAGCGCCAAACCCGGGCTGCTGCGCGCCTCTGTACCGGTTGGCCATCATGACGTTGATCTGTTCAGAACTGGCCAGCATGGCGGCGATGTAGATCAGAAGAAAGGCTGGCAGGAGCGACATCCCGAAGTTTGAGGCGATAAAGCCGAAGATTGGCGGCAGAAAAGTGGATCCAATATAGGCAGCAGCCATCTGAAACCCCATCACCAGCTGGGCGTTTTCCCTGCCAAAGCGTACGGGGGTCTCATGCAGCATGCTGGGGAAGATTGGAGCGCAGCCCAGACCGATCAGGATAAAACCTGCCAGAGCGAAAACCGGCGGCAGCGGCAGGAACAGCAGGATAACGCCGCTCAAGATGATGATTTGACCGCTGCGGATGAGTTTTTTGTTATCGATTTTCATTGTGACGAACCCGGAGATCAGCCGGCCCACCGTGATACTGCCGTAATAGGCAGAAACCCAGGCGGCAGCTGCTGCCGTGTCCAGTCCGCGAGTGTGCACCAGGTAGCTGCTGCCCCATAACCCCACAGTCACTTCGATGCCGCAGTAAAACAGAAAGGCGATCAGCACGGTTTTCACCCCGGTTATCTGCATCGGGTAGAACACCCCGCGCGCAGCCGGCTTCTGGTTCCCCGGGTGGGAAGCTTCCCCGTCCTTAACCTCCGGCCTGGCTTTTGAGACCCTTGACCAGTACGGTAAGCTGAAGAACAGCAGCCCCACCAGCACGAATTGGATGAGAGCAACAACCAGATATCCCGTCCGCCAGGAATGGTTGTTCGCGATTAACCGCGACATGATCAATGGGCCCGACATGGCACCGACACCCCAGAAACAGTGCAGCCAGCTCATGTGGTGCGCCTCATAATGTTCTGCCACGTATTCATTCAGCCCTGCATCGATGGCTCCTGCGCCTAATCCGAGCGGAACCGCCAGCAGGACGATCCACCCGAAGGACGGCGACAGCGAGAACCCCAGCAGCGCCACAGCTGTCAGTAAAACGCTCGTGACGGTGACCCGCCCGGTGCCAAAGCGCTGGATCACGCGCCCACTGAGCAGGCTGGAAACGATCGTTCCACCGGAGATCACCATCGACGCGATACCCGCGAAGCTGTACGGCACCTGGAAGCCGGGCTGCATCACGGGCCAGGTGACACCTAACAACGAATCGGGCAGCCCTAAACTGATAAATGCAAAGTAAATCAATATTAGAAAAAACGTCGCCATTATTCCTCTAAGCGGATTGAATTAAAGAGATCTGGGGGTCCATGCGCGCCAGCGTCTCTGCGATCAGGCCGGCTTCATAGTCACCTGTAAAGTCTTCCGAAAGCAGGATCTCGGGGACCGAGGGCTGCGGAATCTGCGCCGCGCAGATCTGGCGGATGGTTTCGATCGATCCTGGTGTCAGAAAGCTCCCGTGCAGCACCACCGCGGACGGATTCAACAGGCTGCACATGGCGATGATGACTTTTGCGATCGCCGGGCAGAACTGTTCCGGAGAGCGGTAAAGCGCCGGGTTGAGCCAGTCGATGCCCAGGGGAATGCTGCTGATTTCACCGGCAAAGTTGCTGGAGCCTTTATACAGTTTTCCACCCAGGATGATCCCTGCGCCAGGTGGGTATTTTTTTGGAAAATATGCATAGATAACCGCTGCATCCGTTTGCATTTCATGTCGCGTGCAGTAGCCGGCAGCAGCGGCATTCACGTCGTTCTCAAAAATGACGGGCAGGCCAAAGCGGCGTGAATAAAATTCGGTCAGCCGCTCGCCGACCAGTGCCGGATAATCGAGCAGGATGATTTTTCCATCCACGTCGACGCCGGGTAGACCGAAACCGATGGCTTGAATGGAAGGATATTCTCGTAAAGCCGCCTCAATCCACGATTCGAAAGTCTCCAGGCGAATATCCTCCAGAACCACATCCCCGGTGCTGATACATTCCCCATAAAGGTTCGCCACGCGGATATGCAGCAGATCCTTCCCTTCATGTTCGTGGGTAAACAGGACCAGGATATGCGCAAAATCCTCATTAAAGCGGAACTGCTGCGCCGGGCGCCCTCCGGTGGAAGGGGCCTGCTCCACTTTCAGGATTTCATGGCTGTCTAACAGCTGCTGGACGATCGTAGCAACCGTGACAATGCTCAGCCCGGTATCCTCGGCGATCTGCTGTTTAGTCGCCTGCTTCCTGTCCTTCAAAGACCGGCGCACCAGCTGGGTGTTGACCTCACGCATGATTAATGCATTACCGCTCAGGGTCATCGGCTTTACTCCTGCATACTTATTAAATATCTTTATTAAAGCTCTTTGATATCCTCCGCATTCTACACGCCCTGCGACTAAAAGTCAAATGAATATTACGAAACCTGTCAATTTCTACAGGTATTATGTTGCACACCCAACCGATAGAAAAAGCGGCAGCAGGAACACCTGCTGCCGCTCGGTCCATCGAACTCCGTCCTGAACCGGAGTGTTACTCTTCTTCCTCTTCTTCGCGTTTACCGCGCTCGATCACCTCGGGCTCGCCTGCAGCAGCTTCTTCCTCAAGTTCTTCCTCGACAGGGACTGCTGCCGGAGCGGTTATATGCACCACAAGCAGATCGGGGTCGGTCAGGATCTCAACACCCTTCGGCGCCTGGATATCGCGCACCAGAATCTGGTCGCCAACCTCGCGCAGGTTGGAAACGTCGACGGAGATGCTTTCAGGCAGGTCGCGCGGCAGAGCCTCGATTTCAAGGGTTTCCTGGCCTGTCACCAGCAGCAGGCCATCAGCCAGGGCCGGCGCTTCACCTTCCAGAATAATCGCCGTGGTGGTCCGGATCTTCTGTGTCATCGAGACCACCTGAAAATCGATGTGCAGCAGTTCTCCGCGCACGGGGTGCCGCTGCCGCTCACGGACCAGCACATTGTGCTTTTTCCCCTCCACCTCAACCGTAATCAGCTGCGATGAGGTGATATGAGCCAGCTGGCGCGAGGCTTCATGAGCATTCAAAACCACTGGGATCGGATCAACCCCTGCACCGTATATCACAGCGGGGAGCCCGCCTTCCCTGCGCAGCTTCTTTACATGTTTGCCAATAATGCTGCGGGGTTCTGCCTTAATGTTGACTTCTTCTGCCATAAAATCCTTCCTTCGAGCGCCTCTCACCCTGTCACCGGGTTACCTTCGCTCTTCCGGTAATGTATCCGGCATTCGCCGGTGAATATTCGGGCACGGCTGCCCGTTTTCAACAATTTCAGTAAAATTAGTTACCGGCATAAAAATACCCCCGTGCGATGGCGGGGGCGCCTGGCGGGTTACATTTTATTCGCCTTATCGGTTTTCGTCAATAGACGGATTACAATCTTCTATGCATATTCGATATCAATCTGGATGATTCGGAAAATGGTTACCATGAATCCCGTTCAAACGCTTCCCGAGAATTATCAATTAAGCCGTTCCATTGACTTATCAAAAGACCGCAAGCTCGCGATCCTCCTGAACCTGGTGGGTGCCGCTCTTTTCATCCTCATGGGATGGTTCTTTCTGACCACAGCATCCCTGCTGCGTACGGACCAGGACAGCCTTTCCTGGACCATCGAGTTTTCAGATCTTCTCCTGCTTCTGCTGGCGGTCCCGGTGGTGATCCTGCTCCACGAGCTTGTCCACGGGCTGTTCTTCTGGGTGTTCACCCGCCATCGGCCCCGCTTTGGCGTAAAGGCCTTGTACGCATATGCTGCCGCACCCGACTGGTTCATCCCGCGTGGAACCTTTATCTGGGTTGCCCTCTCTCCGCTGGTCACCATCTCGCTCCTGGGTTTACTCCTGCTTCCCTTATTGCCGGCAGCCTTGATCCCGGCTGTGCTGCTGGCGCTCACGGCCAACGCTGCCGGCGCTGTAGGAGACCTTTTCATCGTTTTTTTGCTGTTAACCCGACCCGCCGGGACCCTCATCCGAGACCGCGGCGACGTCGTTGACATCTTTCAGCCCTCCAGTTCAACTGCAGGCTAACCGGCAGACACTTCGCATTCCTCACCAGGCGCGCTGGATCAGCGTCCGCAGTTCTTCGGCGCTGAGCTCAACCGGATTGCCGCGCATGCTGCTGGAGCGCATCGATTTTTCAATCAACACCGGCAGGTCGGCCGGATCCATCCCATAAGTTCCCAGTGGGGGGATTTGTAAATCCGTGATCAGCGCGCGCAGCCAATCAATCCCCTGGCGCGCATCCGCTTCAGGATCTCCGGTCAGCATCCGGGCCAGCTCATCGAAGCGCTGCCGCACAACAGAACTACCGTCGCGCCGCTCCAGTGCGTTCAGGTTAGCCTCCACCACGAAAGGCAGCAGTCGTGCGCATACCGCCCCATGGGGCGCTTCCGCCATTCCGCCAAACGGCCCCGCGATGCCGTGCACAGCCCCCAGCTTTGCGTTCGCCAGCGCCAGCCCGCCCAGCAGCGCCGCCAGTGACATATCCTGCCGGGCCTGCCGGTCGTTACCATTCTCGAAAGCCCTGCGCAGCGAGCGCGCTGCACGAGGGATGCCTTCGCGGCACAGCGCATCGGTAAGCGGGTTCGCATTTCGCGAGACGAACGGCTCAATCAACTGTGTCAGGGCATCCAGTCCGGACGATGCGGTTACGGCAGGAGGCAGCGAACAGGTCAGGTCAGGGTCAACCAGTGCCAGCCGGGGCAGCATTGTGGCACTGCGCAGGCTCACTTTCACGCGCTGTTCGGGCACCCCTAAGACAGCATTGCGCGTCACCTCCGAGCCCGTCCCTGCCGTCGTAGGTACAGCGATGCAGGGCAGTGAGGGTTCTGTCAGTGGTTTTCCCCTGCCCACCACCTCCAGGTAATCCAGCGTTTCTCCAGGGTTTGGCAGCAGTGCGGCAGCGGCCTTGGCCAGGTCGATAGCGCTGCCCCCGCCTGCCCCAACAACCAGCTCGCAGGCCGCTTCCCTCGCCAGTTCAACAGCGGTTTCGGCATCGGCCACCGTTGGCTCTCCCTGAACAATAATGACCGTGCAGGTAATTCCGCTGCCCTCGAGCGCATCCCGGAAGCGATCGACCTGACTGCGGTTGGCCGCCAGCAGAGCGCGCTTTCCAAATGCTGCAGCGCGCTCACCCAGCTCGGCAAACCTGCCCGGCCCAAACAGGATCTGAGCGGCGGTGGCAAACTCAAAGCTTACCGGCGCATCGCTCACCATCCTGCATCCTCCGGGTAAATATTGGTGTAGCGCACGCTCTGGCGCGGCTCAGCCATCATCTCTGCCACGGTATCTCGCCAGCGGGCATAATGTGCGGTCTCTTTATGAAGGGCTGCATCCTGCTCCTGGCGGTACACCTCAACCAGCATAAACCGGGTGGGGTCATCCTGCTGCTGGATAAAGTCAAAGCGCGCCACACCGGGTTCTTTGAGGCTGTTCTTTGCATTGTCGAGAGTCGCCTGCACAAAGGCATCCACATATTCCGGTTTAACGTGAATGGACACGTGAACGATATACATGGCTGCACCTCCGGGTATATTGATTGGGAGTTTCGTAAGAATTTCTCTTTCAAATTATCTCACAAACCTGATCATCTACCCATGGCCTGGCAGTAAGGACAGGATTTTTAGTAAAAAAAGTTAGCAGGTGGATTTGACGCCCGCAGAGCCTGAACGTATACTTAACGGGCGCTGCAGACGTTCCGCATAAACCGTGGAATCGTTCTGCATTTTCTGAGTTCGAAATTTGATTAAATTTACCTTCGCGCGCTGCAGCGCCTGATAGCAGAGGTTTGGGATTAGCAGTACAATCTATTCGAGCACCATCAGGGCAAAGCAGGCGCTGACATAAAAGTAAAATAACGGCGGATCCGTTCTCGTGCTTCGGCCAGTGGGCTGCTGGCTCTTCTGAGGCGCGCAAAGGATAATTATTACCTGAAAATAAAAAACGCTTATAGAGCAAATATCACGCAGTTATATCAGGAGTTCATGAATGACCGGCACAGCAATAAAGCGAATTGCGGTTTTGACCAGCGGGGGTGACGCACAGGGTATGAATGCAGCTGTGCGCGCCGTAATCAGGACCGGATTGAATCGCGGTCTGGAAGTATATGCCATTTACGAAGGTTTCCAGGGGGTGGTAGAGGGCGGCGAACGCATCAAAAAAATGACCTGGGATTCGGTGGGCGGCATCCTGCCGAAGGGCGGTACCATCATTGGAACGGCGCGCTCGGACGAATTCCGCACCCGGGAAGGCCGTAAACGGGCCGCTCTCAATTTACTCCAGGCCGGCATCAACAGCCTGGTTGTGATCGGCGGAGATGGCAGTCTCACCGGTGGGTATATCTTCCACCAAGAGTGGGCCGACCTGCTGGACGAACTGGTTGCAGAAGGCCAGATCCAGCCGGAAGTCCGCGACCAGTATCCGGTCCTGTATCTCGTCGGGCTGACGGGCTCGATCGATAACGATATGATCGGCACCGATATGACCATCGGAGCCGACTCGGCACTCCACCGCATCACGGAAGCCGTTGATGCCATCAGCAGCACTGCAGCCAGTCACCAGCGCACCTTCGTGGTCAAAGTGATGGGCCGCAACTGCGGGTACCTGGCCCTGATGAGCGCCCTGGCGACCGGGGCCGACTGGGTGATGATCCCCGAATGTCCGCCGGATGTGGACAACTGGGAACAGGTTATGGTAGAGCGCCTGAAGGCAGGGCGCAGTGCCGGCCGGCGCGATTCCATCGTGATCATTGCCGAAGGTGCCCGCGACCGCAACGGCAATCCGATCGGAAGCACATATGTCTCCGAGGTGCTGGAGAAAGAACTCGGCGAAGAAGTGCGCGTCACCGTTCTGGGCCATGTACAGCGCGGCGGATCCCCCAGCGCGTTCGACCGCAACCTGGGCACGCGCTACGGATTCGCAGCTGTGGAGACGCTGCTGCAGTATGGTCCCGATTCTGTTCCCGTGATGATTGGTATGCGCGGCAACCGCATCGTTACCACGCCGCTGAAAGAATGCGTGGACCTCACGCGTTCGATGGAAACCTTACTTGCCAACCGCGAGTACGATAAGGCCATGGATCTGCGCGGCAGCAGCTTCAAAGAAGCATTCCAGACCCTGAAAACCATGCTGCGTGCCCTGCCCCACTCTCCGCAGCCCGGTCACCGGCCCCTGCGGCTGGCGATCCTGCATGCAGGCGCGCCTTCACCGGGGATGAATACCGCGGTGCGTGCTGCCGTCCGCATTGGTCTGGATAAGGGGCACACCATGCTCGGTGTGCAGAACGGTTTCCCAGGATTGATTGCCGGGGATATCCGTGAAATGGAGTGGATGAGCGTCAACGGCTGGGCGCCGATGGGCGGCTCAGAGCTGGGCACCAACCGCAAGATCCCCAGCGGGAGCGATTATTACGGCATCGCCCGCGCTATCGAAGATTTTAAAATCGACGGGCTGCTGATTATCGGCGGATGGACCGGGTATCAGGCCGCATATAATCTCCACCAGGCACGCGGCAGCTTTCCGTCTTTCAACATCCCCATCGTCTGCCTGCCGGCTACGATCAACAACAATCTGCCGGGTTCCGAATTAAGCGTCGGTGCGGACACAGCCCTGAACAGCATCGTCGAAGCGGTGGACAAAATCAAAGATTCTGCTGTGGCGACGCGCCGTGTGTTCGTGGTCGAGGTCATGGGACGCTACTGCGGTTATCTGGCGCTGATGAGCGGCCTGGCCACCGGTGCCGAACGAGTGTACATCAACGAAGAAGGCGTCACCCTGCGGGATCTGGTCGATAACGTCGAAAGCCTCATTCGCGATTTTCGCCATGGAAAACGCCTGGGCCTGATCATCCGCAGCGAGGCGGCCAATCCCGTGTATAACACGCCCTTTATGGTCGCCCTGTTCGAACAGGAAGGCGGCGAACTCTTTGATGTCCGCCAGTCCATCCTCGGGCACCTGCAGCAGGGCGGCAATCCTTCCCCGTTCGACCGTATCCTGGCCACACGCCTGGCCACACGCTGCATCGATTACCTCATCAGCAAAGCTGAAAAAGGCTCGTCCGAAAGCGCGTTCATCGGCTTACAGGGACGCGAAATGCTGTTCCACAATCTGGAAGACTTTCCGCGCATGGTCGACCTCGTTCACCAGCGCCCCAGGACGCAGTGGTGGATGGATCTGCGCCCTATTGCGCAAATCCTGTCACGCCCTGGTCCCTGGATCGAGGAGATGGAAAAAGAATTTCAAATCTGAGGTTAAAGAGCCCGTCGATACGGCGGGCTCTTGCTCTATCCATCCAATTCAATAACGGCTCGCATTTTTACAAGAGGAGGATATACAATGGATGCGCTGCCCGAATCCCCGCTTTCACTCTGGCTCGACACCTACGGCCCTTATCAACCAGAACCGCCGCTGACCGGCGAACATCGCGCAGACATCGCAGTCATCGGAGCCGGCTTCGCCGGGCTGACCACTGCCTATGAACTGAAGCGCGCCGATCCCTCCCTTCAGGTTGCCGTCCTGGAGGCCAGAACCGTGGGGTACGGCGCCAGTGGACGCAACGGCAGCTTCGCTATGACCGTGGTTGGATTGGGCTTCGGAACGACCGCCCTCATTCACGGCAAAGAGTTTCTCAAAGCTGCCCATACCTATATGGAGCGCGCCGTCGACACACTGGACGAGCTTATTCAGCGCGAGCACCTGGACTGCGATCGCATCCGTCCTGGTTTTCTGCGTGTTGCCACAACGCCAGCGTATGTGCGCCGTTTGCAGCACGATGTGGAACTGATGGCTTCGCTCGGCTTCTCGGGCATCGAATGGATAGATGCCGGGCAGACCCGTTCGATGGTTAATTCAGAATGCTATCTGGGTGCCATCTGGGAACCCCGGCTGCTGCTGGTCAATCCTGCCCGCCTTGTGCGTGCCGAAAAGCAGTTAGCCTGTCGATATGGGGTCCGGGTCTATGAAAATTCGCCTGTGACCTCGATCGAACGCCGCGGCCAGTTTATTCTCAAAACGCCCCAGGGCGTCTTGAAAGCGGACAAAATCGCCTTTACGGTGAACGCCTACTCCCATCTTTTCCCCGAGCTGCGCCGCAGGCAGATCCCTGCCTTCACCTACATGGTCGCCACGGAACCGCTAACCGGGGAGCAGCTCGCTCCCATCGGTTGGGAAGGCCAGCAGGGGGTTGAAGACGCCCGCAACCTGATTCACTATTACCGCATCACCCCCGACCGCCGCCTGGTCATGGGCGGTGGCCCCGTTGGGCTCACATTCGCCAACAACCTGCACGCCGACAGCAGCGAAAAAGCCTGGCGTCATCTGGAAGAGCACATTCATTTTCTCTTCCCTCACCTTAAAGGTATTCGTATTACGCATCGCTGGGGCGGCCCCTTCTCGGTGACCACAAGCCTCACCCCTGAACTGGGCTACCTGCACGACAAACAGGCCGTTTACAGCCTGGGATGCATCGGGCATGGGGTTTCAATGAGTCACCTGAACGCCCAAGTACTGCGTGATCTGCTCCTGGAAAGGCAGTCCGACCTGCTGGACTGCCCCTTCATCCATCACCGCTTCATTCCCTGGCCCCCGGAACCGCTGCGGATCGCGGCCGCAGTGGCCCTGCGGACTTACCTGCAGATTGAAGACGCCTGGTATGAACGCGGTCTGAAGGTGTAGATCAAACTGGGCGCCCTGTTGACCAGGGCGCCCAGAGTTTTTTCATCAGCTTGATGTCTGCGGCTTACCGGCTCGCAGCGTGAGCTGTTCGGCCGGGGAAAATGCCTGCGAGCGGATCAAGATCACGCTCACCAGAGCGGTGATCCCGGCGGCCGCGTAGATCATGGCGATGACCACAAACTGGTAGATCGCCGCATACACCGGATCTGCACCGGCCAGCACCATACCGGCCATCAAACCCGGGATCCACACGATCCCCAGCGAACGCAGGGTATCGATGCGCGGGATCATGCTGGCCTGTACCGCTGAACGCACAAAGCGCTGCACCGAGCGGTTCGGCGCTGCACCCAGGGCCAGCGCGGCTTCGATCTGCCCGGTGTGCGCTTCCACATCTCCTCGAAAGCGGTCCAGGGCCAGGGCACAGGTGTTCATCGAATTGGCGACCAGCATGCTTCCGACCGGAATCAGGGAGGTCAGGTCTTCGTCGATGACGCCGGCCCAGGTCATCAAAGCAATCACTGCTCCGGCGCCCACAGCGATGCCAGTCAGCGAAATACGAAAGGCGCCCGGAATCCCGCGTGCCCGCCGCGCTGCAATGGCTCCAGCCGCAGCCACCATGCCGGTCAGAATCGCCAGGCCTGTCCAGCCCGGACCGCCAAACAGCAGTACCAGGATCGACCCTACAGCGATTATCTGGATCAACCCGCGCACCAGCGCAATCACGGTTTCACGTTCCAGGTGGATCTCCTGCCAGCGCGCCAGCAGCATGACGGCCAGCGCCAGCAGGACCGCCACCCCTGCCTGGGCTGCGCCCAGCATGATCTGGTTATCGAACAATCCTTCCAGCATCGCAGTCACTCTCCTCAGTAACAGCTTTTAAACGGCCGGACAACGATCAGCGTTGACTGGAGGCCAGTACTTCTTCAACCGGCCCGATCCGCACCTTTTTTCCCTTCTCCATAACCATCACCCGCTTCGACATGCGTTCCGCCTGCTTCATATCGTGCGTAACGATCACACAGGTCAGTTTTTCCAGGTCGATGATCTGGGCAATCAGCTCTTCCACATCGCGGCGTGACTCCTCGTCCAGGGCAGAGGTCGGTTCATCCAGCAGCAGGATACGCGGCCGGTTCGCCAGTGTGCGTGCTAACGACACCCGCTGGGCCTCCCCGCCAGAAAGACGACTCACATCCCGCTCCAGATAGCCGGGTAAGTTCACTTTCTCCAGCAGCGCCTCCAGCTGTTCCCGTTCCAGGTCCTCCCCTCGCTGCCGGGGGCCAAACCGCAGGTTTTCTTCTACCGTACCGGGGAAGAGAAAGGGCTGCTGCATGACCATCCCCACGATCCGCCGTAACTCTCGCGGCGGAATATCGCGATAATCGCGCCCTTCCAGATAAACCGTACCGCTGCTGGGTTCGTCCAGGCGGTTCAGCAGCCGGAGAAATGAGCTTTTTCCAGCGCCGCTGGGTCCGACGACCGCGAGCGTCTCTCCCCATCCGATTTCGACGCTCACGCCGTCCACAAGCCTTTTGTCATCCACAATGCGGGTCAGGTTCTCGGTGCGCAGCGCCGCTGTAGAGCTGGTCTGTTGATCCAATCCTGTGTCCATCGACATGCAAACCTCGCCTGTCTTTCTTTGTGTCTTGTGCAGTGGTATCCCTGGCAGCTGTTGATCTGCTCTTCGCTGCTGGCAGTAATCAGATCAATTCTACACGCAGCGTCGTTCAATAGTTAAGAAAAAAGAGAGCCGCTCAGTCCTGCGGCTCTCTGCCGGTTACCGGCGGATGATCCCCACCGATGGCACCATGCGGTCGAATGATACCCGTTCAAAACCGCGGCGCTCGCCGGGAGTGATTGCCCTGCCCCCGTAAAGCAGAGCCTGTGCCGAACCCCCACCGTCGAGGTTTACAGCCTGCTGTGCGCCAGCCTGTATCAGGTAGCCGGCCAGTTCGGTGAGTGTGGCACCCATGCTGTCCTTGCCCGCGATCCCGCCGCCTTTACTGACGCCTTCGACCATCACCAGCACCGGGCTGCCGTCTGGCCGCACGCCCAGCGCCGCCCGGGGATGCCGTGCGCTGTCCAGCCGGCTGTCAAAATCGGTGGGGACAACCCCCATAACCCTCTGCCCGTCGATCATCCGGCTCGGCCAGAACTGCTCTTCCCGCACCACGTCGCGATTGGTCAGATAGGGAGCCCCGTCCTTCACCAGCACCGGCCCGGTCTGGATGGCTTCCCGGATCCCGACATACTCGGGCCGGACAAACCGGTAGGAAAGGGTAATATTCGCCTTGAGAGCAGCCAGCAGGCGCGCCTCAACCGCCGCGGACAGTGCGCCCGGAGAAAATGAAATAGCAAAACCGTTCTGGGGCAGTTCCACCCGGCCGCCCCGCTTCCAGGATACGATCCGGCGGTCAACGACCAGCAGTTCCAGCGCCCCGGCCTGTTCGAGTGTGCGTCCAGGGAGTTTCTGTGCACCGTTCTCTGCGCCGAAGTAGCGCGTATACAGATTCACATCGCCCGGCACCTGCGGATTGAGCAGGAAGGGAATCTGCTCGCCCTGTGCCATGCCGGCAGGGGCAAGCTCGATATTCTCCGGCAGGATGATCGCCAGATCGTTCAGATCGAATGAACCGACCTCCCAGCGGCCGTCGGCTTTCTGAAAGAACGCCCCGCGCCGGTAAAGCGGAGGCCTTTCGACCACCCCATCTCCGACCCACAGGTTGTAGGCCTCCCCCATCCCCGAATGGAAGCTGAAATAATCCTCGTCTTCGAGCAGAAAATAGCTGGTGTTGAAGATCAACCGCGGGCGCGAGCGCCAGTACTCATCCACCAGGAAGCCAAAGCGGTCGACCGGGGCCAGGTCGTGCTGCACATCCAGCTGATCCTGGCTGAAATCCACATCCTCGGGTACTGGCAGAAATGGACCTCTGGAAAACAGGATCCCATCCGGCCCTGAAAGGTCCAGGCAGGCCTGCAGGCGCTTCTGCCATACCTGCTGGTCCGCCGGGACGGCTGGCTGCCATTGGCCGCCTTTAATCCGGACCCATCCCTGCTCGAATGCTTTCCTCAGGACGTAAGTTAAAAATGAGTTGGTGCTCAGCAGCACCTCCCCATCCTCCGTCCCCGGGTCTAGTTCTGGCAGGCTGCGGCTTAAAGGCTCATCGCGCTCCAGGCGGTTAAAGGCGACGACCATCGGTCTGTCCGCACCGCGTTTAACCGCTTTCAGCCAGCGAAAATCGGCGCTCTCGTTCAAACGAACACCGCGATCGCTCTGACAGATATCGCGAAAGACCAGCCGGTCCGCTGGAAGGTCGAATGTGATCACTTCAGAAAAGGATCCATCCGCATGTGTGATCGTTTGCTGTTTTTTGGTCAGTACAGGGAAATCGTTCGTCATTGGATTAGCAGTTCAGTTTTCATAAATCAGGCTGCGGCCCCAGTCGACCAGTTCCCTGGCCTTCTCAGGCGTGTCCGCCTCGGCGAAAATGCGCAGCACAGGCTCTGTGCCCGAGAAGCGCAGCAGCAGCCAGTTATCGTTTTCCAGCAGGAATTTCGTCCCGTCTAAATGGGAGACCGAGCAAACCGGGTAAGGACCGATTGCCTTAACCGGTTTTTCTGCCAGTCTTTTAGGGATGATAACCTTCATCTCTGAGGTAGCGGCGACATTCAGTTCTGCCGTGTACAGGCGCCCGGTGATGGCATAAACCTGTTCAATCAGCTCCGAGAGGGTTTTTCCGCCGCTGGTAGCGAGCATCTCGACGACCAGTGCAGCCGCCAGAATGCCGTCCTTACCCAGGATGTGCCCGCGAATCGTTAAACCACCGCTGCTCTCCCCGCCCAGCAGGGCGCTGGTTTCCTGCATGGCGGAAATAATATATTTAAAGCCCACCGGCGTTTCCACGGCACGCTCGCCGAAATGGGCTGCGAGCCGGTCCAGCAGGTGTGTGGTCGCCAGATTGCGGACCACAGCGCCGCGTTCTCCGCGCTTTTCATGCAAGTAATAGTAGAGAAGCAGCAGCAGGTCGTTGACGGCGATGTAATTCCCCTGCTCATTGACGATCGCGATCCGGTCGGCGTCCCCATCGGTCGCCAGGCCCAGGTCGTAGTGACCATCGCGCACAATGGTAGACAGCAGTCCCAGCGCATGGGTGTCGGGCGCCGGGGAGCGCCCGCCAAAAAGGGGATCGCGCCGGCCGTGGATCGTTACCACCCGGCAGCGCGCTTCGGTCAGGATGATGTCCAGGGTGACCTGCCCGACCCCGTACATCGGGTCTATCACCACTTTCAATCCGGCGTCACGGATGGCGTTCAGGTCGATCAGCGACTCCACCGCGTCGACGTAGGCGTTGGTGTAATCAGACTTCCGGATAACACCCGCGGCCAGTGCAAGATCGGCTTCGATCTTTACCACATCCTGTGAACTCAGCGCATTCGCACTGGCCTCGATCTCGTCCGTCTCATCGCTCAGCAGCAGCGAGCCGTCGCTGCGGAAGACCTTCAACCCGTTCCATTCCGGTGGATTATGGCTGGCCGTAAACGCGAGCCCGTATGCCACATTTTCAAGATCGCTGGCAAAGGTGATCATGGGTGTGGGAGCCGGTTCTTGAAGCAGGATTACGGGAATATTATTACCGGCGAAAACCTCCGCCGCGGCCCAGGCCGCCCGGTCGGAAAGAAAGCGGTGGTCATAGCCGATCAGCACGCCCTGATCCTCAGCGTTCTGCGTGATGATGCGGTTAGCGATCGCCTGGCACAGGCGGCGCACATTGTGCATGGTGAAGCCTTCGCCAATGACCGCCCGCCAGCCGCCGGTGCCGAAGTGGATCTCGCTGTGCTCTTCGGCCCGTGCCGGGCGCAGGTACCGCTTCTGCAGGATGAACTCCGCCTTCTCCAGGTCCTGCGGATTATTAATCCCCAGGATTTCGTCCGGGTCGTATGAGCAGTAGTTGGTCACCCGGCTGCCGGAGCGGATCAACCGGTGGACGATATCGGTGAGCAGCACCGTCCCTCCGGCGGCGCCCTGTTCCAGCCACTTAAGCGCCGGGAACAACTGCTCTGCCCGGGCAACATACGCGCCAACGTTCAACTCGCGGATCGAGCGCACCTCAGGAGAAGCATTCGCATCCTCGATAATATCGACAATGCGGCCGGACTGGTCCCGCACGATCCGCCCATAAGGCAGAGGAAGATCGGTTATCGCGGTGAAAATCGTCAGGTCGGCTTGCTTCAAACGGTGGCGGTTAATCATCCCCAGGATCGAAGCCGGCCGGAATAAGGGCGTGTCGCCGTAAAGGATCAGCAGGTCTCCTTCATATCCCTGCAGAGAGGCGGCCACCTGCAGCACAGCATGCCCCGTTCCGAGCAGTTCTTCCTGAAGTACATAGTTATAGCCGCTGCCCAGGTGCTCAATCACCTTCTCCTGCTGGTAACCGACAACCACGTAGATCTCCTCGCGCGGCAGCAGCCGGTTGACCCCATCCATGATATAGTCAATGACCTTTTTCTCGCCCAGAGGCTGCAGAATGCGAAAGAAAGGATCTTCACTCCCGGTCGACTCTCCCGGTCTCGCGGCCAGTACAATGGCTTTCATTGGGCGTTTATCTGCAGACTCAGACATGAAACACCTCATTTCAACCCGGTGGTTGCAATACCCTGGACGATATAGCGCTGTGCAAAGATATAGATGATCAGCAACGGTAGAATCGATACCACCGCAGCCGAGAGCAGCAGATGCCACTGGGCGCCGTACTCGTTCTGGAAGGTCGTCAGGCCGATCGTCACCGTGCGCAGGTCCGAATCGGAAATGTAGAGCACTGGACGCAGCAGTTCATTCCAGTTGTTGATGAAGGCAATCAGAAACAGCGTGGTCATCGCCGGAAGTGAGAGGGGCAGGTAGATATGGCGGTAAATTTGAAATACTGAAGCCCCGTCCAGGAGGGCTGCTTCTTCCAGTTCAACCGGAATGCTGGAGAAGAACTCTCGCAGCATAAAAGTGCCAAAGGAAGCCACCAGGAAGGATGGCACGATCAGCGGCAGGTAAGTATCGAGCCACTTGAGCTGCGCCATGAGCAGGAACTCTGGAATGATCACCACTTCGGTGGGCACCATGGTCGTGGCCAGCAGCAGGCCAAACAGGATATACTTGCCGCGGAACTCCATTCTGGCAAAAGCAAACCCGGCCAGAGAAGCCGTAATAAGCTGGCCGATCGCCGCCATGGTAGAGACGAACATGCTGTTGCCGATGTAGCGCACGAAGTTGTAGCGTGTCAGTACTTCGATGTAAGAATCCCACATCCCCGGCTTGAACAGCAGGTCCGGAACCAGCGTTGGAGGGATGGCGAAGATTGCGCCGCGCGATTTGAAGGTCGTAATCACCATCCACAGGAATGGGAAGATGGTGGTGAATGCGAAAACTGACAGCACCAGATAAGAGAACAGGTTGCGGAAAAAACGAGGTCGCAGTATAGACATCTTGAGTTCCCCTTCCTACAGCGCGTAGGTGACCAGACGATCCTTGAGTTTGAACGAGACAAACGTCGCTGCCGCAACCAGAATCAGCAGTATCATCGAAATCGCTGAGGCATATCCCATTCGCTGGTAAATAAATGCGTTCTGGTAGACATAATAGGCCAGGGTGGTCGATGCGAAGTTCGGCCCACCTCCTGTCATCGCATAAGTAACATCGAACGTCCTGAACGCATCGATCACGGTGATGATGAACGCAAAAAAGGTGACTGGGGAGAGCAGCGGCAGGGTAATCTGAATGATTTGCTGCAGGCGGTTCGCCCCGTCAATTTCGGCCGCCTCGTACAGGTCCGCCGGGATCGACTGCAGCCCGGCAAGGAAAATCATCATCAGGAACCCGGAGTACTTCCAGATGGCCACGATGGCGATCGCGATCAGAGCATAGGTGGGAGAACTCAACCAGGCCGGCGGATTGCTCACATTGAACCAGCGCGTCAGGATGCTGTTCAACACGCCAAAGCGCGTGGCGAAAATCCAGTTGAAGGCCATGGCAATGGCGACCATTGTGGTTACATAAGGCATGAAGAACAGGCCCCGGAAAAACGCAATGCCCTTCAGTTTCTGGTTGACCAGCACTGCCATGATAAAGGCCAGTATCATCACACCAGGCGTAAATATGAGGATGAACACCACGGTGTTTCTCAGCACCAGCCAGAAGTACTGCGAGGCAAACAATTCGCGAAAATTACCCAGGCCGATAAAAACAGGCGCAGTGGCGACATTCCAGTTCGTAAATGAAGCAAACACGGCTGCCGCGATCGGCCCCAGGCGAAAGACGAATAAGCCCACAATCATCGGCAGCAGAAACAGATAGGGCGTGATTTTGCGATAGCGCATGGAAGATGTCCTCGCTGTGCAGGTTAAATTGGGTCCCAGGAGAGCGTTTTTCCCCTGGGACCCGGTCATTCCGGACAGGAGGGCAGCCAGGCCCCCGTCCCTGGCTGCCATTAATGGTAAAGCCGTACCCGGCCTACGGATAGTAACGTTCCAGGACGCTGTTCGCGTAAGCGGTCACGTTTTCGATCGCTGTCTCGAGGTCGATCTCACCGTTGAACACGGAGTTCAACTGGCCTTCGAGACCGGCGCCATCTGTGTAGCCGCGCCACTCACCCCAACCGGGTGTGTAGGAGGTCGGGCCTGTGTAGTTCGCCCATTCCAGGAGGAATTCTTTATTGTCAGGCTGCTGTCCCAGTTCCAGGAACTCTTCGGATTCAGCAACGGGCCGGTAGATTGGGATTTTGCCGGGGAAGGTCAGATCGATGGTGCGTTCCGGACCGGTGATGTACTTAATGAACTCCCATGCTTCGTCAGGATGCTCGCAGGACTTGGCGATCGCCAGGTTGTCAGGCCATCCGTAAGCGGTGTCGCCTTCGGCCTTGGGACCGCGCGGGATCGGAGCCACACGCCACTGGAAGCTGTCGCCGCCAACCTCACGGTTGCTGCTGATATTCCAGGCGCCGTCCACCCACATGGCTGCCATGCCCATCGGGAACACGTCCTGCTGGCGTATGCCTTCCATCTCTGCCGGGGTCGGAGCAACTTTGTGCTCGTGAATCAGCGAGTTCAGGAAAGCCAGCGCTTCAATGGCGTTCTCATCGGGCGCGAAACGGGTCTTTTCCGGATTAAGCAGGCGGCCGTTGTTCTGGTAAACCCAGGATTCAATATGAGCGTAGCGGCCGTAAGCCCAGAAACCGTACTGGTCGATCACGTCGTCGCCGTTGTCATCCTTGGTCAGTTTCTTGGCAGCATCCAGGAACTCGTCCCAGGTCCAGCCCATATCCGGGTAAGGAATGCCTTCCGCATCGAATGCGTCTTTGTTGTAGAAGAGCACGGTCTCAACAAAAGCAAACGGGAAGGAGTGCATATTCCCGGTCTCTTTGTTGCGCACCACGTCAAAGACACCGGTGAAGTACTCATCAGGGTTGATGTCCCGGTCAACATAGTGCTGGATGTCGAGCAGCAGATCGTTCATAATCCACTCATCGACAAAGCCCGAGCTCATGCTGAACACACAGGGGAGATTGTTGGATGCCGACATTGCGCTCAGCCGGGTCCAGTAGTCAGGAGTGCCCACCACTTCCATCTCGACCTTGATGTTGGGATGGTCCGCCATGAACTTGTCCACGACGAGCTGCTCGATTTCCTCAAAAGAAGGATCCCACATGAAGTAGCGCAGGGTTACCTCTTCGGCTTCTGCGGGTTCTTCTGCAGGTTCCTCTGCCGGTTCTTCGGCGGCCGGAGCTTCAGCGGGCTCCGCTTCATCCGGGGCCTCGGTCGGCTCAGCTGCAGCAGGCTCCTGTTCTGCCGGTCCGGCAGGGGCGCTGGTCGGCGTGCTGCCAGCGCAGGCGCTCAGGAGCAGCGAGAGCACGATGAGTACAGCCAAAATCCATGAGATGTTTTTCCGGTACATTTCTCTCCTCGATTGAAAAAAATATGGGTTTCGCACATACGTCCAGTCTGGCACAGCCTTTCTGGAGTATTCCCCTGTTCGGGCTGGTCAGTGATATGAAGGTCTATTAGATTGGGCGCTGCCTCCTTTCGGTTTAGCTCTGGAAAACCTGGTCGATCGCCAGGATTCCAATCCCTTTTAAACCGGCCTCACGGCCGAGGGTTGAACGGTACATCTGAACTTCGGGGAGATAATACTGGAAAGAATGGCGGCTGACAGCTTCTTTTACGAGCTTAAGGAAAAAGTCATCATTTCCGAACAGCTCGCCGTCGAAAATGATGACCTGTGGGTTAATCAGGTGAATGGTATTCGAGATGGCAATACCCACCCACTCTGCACATCTCTGTATCACGTCCAGACAGTCCTTCTGCCCTGAACGGGCTGCCTGAAGAACATCCTCAAGCGAGGCTACCTTCTGCCCTGCGCATCTCTGGCGAACCGCATCTAAAATAACATCACTGCTGATCAACCGGGTCAGGCAGCCCCGGCTGCCGCAGTGGCACGGCGGCCCATCGGGGAGGATGGTCATGTGCCCAATTTCAGCGGCGCTGATGCGTGTGCACGGGAAAATTTTGCCGTCCAGAACAATCCCTGCACCGACGCCGTTCCCGGCAAAAAAGTAGAGCAGGCTCGATGCTCCCTTCCCGGCGCCAAAATAATACTCGCCTAAAGCGGCGACATCCTCGCTGTTGTACAGCAGGGCCGGAAGTCCATAGCGCTCCTGCAGTAGTTCGCCGAGAGGAAGGCCGCAGATTCCTATCCCGGTAAAAATCACCATTCCGGCGGTGCTGTCGATCAGACCCGGCAGGCTGAGTCCGATAGCAAGCGCTTTCTCCAGGCCGACTCCCGATTCCTCGATCAACCGGTCGATGATATCGAAAATCGCCTCCGTCATTTCTTCCCCGCTGGATAATTCGCGGGAATGTTTGACGCTGGCAACGAGGTGACCGGTCAGGTCCAGGACGGCTGCCTGAAAAATGCGCTGCCCGAAGATGCTGGATACGTCGACGCTGATGATGTAGCGGCTTCCGGATTTGAGATTCAGGAGAACTGGGGGGCGGCCGCCGGAGGAAACGCCGGGGCCGGTTTCTTCTACCAGCCCGCGCGCAATCAATTCCTGAACGGCCATAGTTACCGTAGAAGGACTGAGCTGCAGGTTGGCGGCGATCTGCTGGCGTGAGATTGGAGCTGACCGCCGGATCTGCTCCAGGATCGCAGCTCGATTGGCGCTTTTTATATCCTGCTGGTTAGAAGCATGCATTAGAAACTAAGTTTTTTCGATGCAAGAAGTAATGCGATTGTAACCAGCCTCTATCTCCGTGTCAAGAAACTTGAACAGCTGCAGAGTAATGCTCCATGGATTTGATCAACAGAGCAGGAAAAATTGCACGGTTCCCCAGCCGGGTATAATTCTAGAAAAGACTTTTTAATCACCCTGAACCGCAGCATCTGGAGAACGCCCGGTGAACACACAACTCCCGCAGCTCGAAAGCCCGGAAAGTTCTTCCCCCATCATCACGCGCGCAGTCGCTGCCGGCCTGCGCGGCGAGTACTGCGACAGCTACATTTTTCCCGCCTGGCAGCGCAGCCTCCTGGGTTTGCTGGGCAGACTGCCTCCTTCTGCGGCTCGCTTTGCGATCTCGCGCTTCCAGACGCTCAGCGGGCTGGATCCCGCCCGCCTGGACCGGTTCTCAATAAACGATCTGATTCGGGAACGGCTGCAGGATTACGCCAGCCTCCAGGGACCGTTCCCTGCCATCGTCATGGGCGCAGGTCTGGGCGGTGCCAGCGCCCACCTTTCGCTTGCCCTGGGGGCGCCATTCCTGCCCCAGGCATTTGTCACCACGCTGCGCGGCGGCTCTCCGGATGGATGCACGCTCCGGTATTATGAACGATCCGCTTCTCGGGCCATGCGCATCGCCGCGCAGAACAGGCAGTTAATCACCATCCAGCATTTTGACCCGGTTCATGACGGCTGGTTAACCCGCTTTGTGAACCATCTGCGCTTCAAATTGATTGACCTTCCGGAGGCGTATAAGGACTATATTCACTCGCATCTCGCCCCCGGCGGTGCAGTGTGTTTCCTGGACTGTCGGGCGCAGTGGCTGCGCTTCCGTGTGGCAGAACGCAGCTTCTTCCAGGTCGGTGGTTGGGGCGACCTGTCTCCACAGGAGTTTATCGACGGAAGTTCGCGGCTGCAGGAGTACTGCCGTCAGGCAAAGCTGTCTGAATGCGGGTGGCGCCTGGAAGGCTTTCCCCTCGAAAGCGGCCCGGAATCAGAATGGGGCGTCGAGCCCGGGCTGGGGGAAGCACTGAAGGCATTCTGTGAGGCGCATGGTTATCGTTTTGTGCGCATTGCCCTTCCTGAGCCGCACGATTATTCTCGCCTGGCCTACCTGGCCACGCTCAAGCGGCTGGAAAAAGAAGGGCGCCGGCCCTCGGGTATACTGGTCGAGATGTTCAGCCAGTACGACGCCACCGCAGTCGAGCGCGCCGGGCTGCTGCCGCTGTGGCTGATTTTCAACACCTGGGACAGCCTGCGCTTTCTGCAGCAAATGAGGTCGTCCTTCCCTGCAGATCGACCGGTTTTCTTTTCACCCCTGTCCACCTTCACCCTCACACCCGACATGGTTCCCTGGAAGGCCTGGGAGCAGGTCCTGGAAGGACTGGATTGGACGAACATCGGCACCCGCCCCAGCCATTACCCGTCCGATGCCCTCGCTCTGGTTTCCTGGGCGCAGCCGCTGCGCAGCTGGATTGAGAAAAATGCAGCTCCCCTGCAGTGCCACCTGCTGGCGGAGGAACTGCAGGAGATCGCCGCGGAACTGCAGCCGGCCCAGAAACGTCTTTCAAATGAATGCAGGGAGTAAAAGGACCCCGGTACCATACAGGCTGCCTTTGTGATAAACTTACACGCCAGTCTGATCGGTTCCAATCAGCGACCAGAAATCCTGGATGGTATGGTCTTTAAACGTTCTTTTTTTATAACTCTCGGGATCGTCAGCCTGCTGGTGTTGGCCTTCGGTGCAGGCTATTTTTTCCGCGATTACCGCTCTTCAGCCCTGGAACGCTTCACCATTTTCGCCAGCGCCTATGAAATCCTTCAAAAGAACGGGCTGAAGGAAATCCCCACAGATGGTCCGGATATCGAATACGGCATGATCCGCGGCATGCTGGAAGCCTACGGAGATCCCTATACCATCTTCGTGGAGCCTACCAGACATGAGCTGGATACAAACGCCCTTCAGGGCAGCTACGGCGGTATCGGCGTGGATTTAATGCAGGATTCCGAAGGCCGCTGGCTTCTCTACCCCTACCCGGACAGCCCGGCAGCCAGAGCAGGTGTCCTGGAGGGCGACTGGCTGGTAGCCGTGGATGGCACGCAGATCCTGCCCGAAACATCGGCCGAGGAGCTGCAGTCCGCCATACGTGGGCCGGTCGGGCGGCGCATACGACTGACCATTGCCCATCTACCCGACACGTCACCCGTGGAGATCTCGATCCGCCGGGAGGAAATCGCCATCCCCTCGCTCACCTGGCGCCTGGATAGCGATGACCCCCGGGTGGGGATTATCGACATCAATCTGATCGCTGCCAGTACAACAAAAGAAATTCAGGATGCCGTAGAAGATCTTCAGAACCGTCAGGCCGCTTACTTTGTGCTGGATCTGCGCAGCAATCCCGGCGGGCTGCTGACTGCAGGCGTGGATATCGCCCGCCTCTTTCTCAAGGACGGAGTCATCATCCAGCAGCAGTACCGCGGCCGGGATGTCGAGACTTTCCGGGTGGAAAGGCCGGGACCGCTGTCAGATATTCCACTGGCCGTGCTGATCGACGGCAGCAGCGCCAGCGCCGCGGAAATTATTGCCGGTGCGTTACAGGCGCACAACCGGGCGATCCTGGTGGGCTCGCCGTCCTTCGGTAAGGATACAATCCAGCTCGTGTTCAACCTGCCCGACGATTCCAGCCTGCATGTCACCGCCGCGCAGTGGTGGATCCCCAATCTGGAATACTCCCTCAGCGAAAACGGCCTGCAGCCGGATATCCTGGTGACGCCGCCCTCCGTCGACTCGTCTCCCGGCCAGGATGATGTCCTCCAGGCGGCCGTAACAGCCTTAACACAGGAAAACTGAAGCGTATATGCAGCCCAGAAGAAACTACACGCACCCACAGCGTTATTCCGAACCCACACACCCGTGGACTGAAACGCGCATTAATGCTGTGCAGGAACCTTATTATGGTCCTTACCAGCCCCAGGATCCGATAGCCTATGCGTATCCCCGGCCGCGCCGGCGCGCGCGGCGGCTGGGATGCGGCTGTATCCCCCTGCTGCTGCTCGCCTGCCCGATGCTCATGTTGCTGGCCCTGTATTTCCTCTTCCCGTCACGCACCAACATCCTCGTCCTGGGCATCGACTACACCGACCCGAATAACGCCGTTGCACGCAGCGATACGATCATCCTCACCACCATCAACCCCCTCCAGCCTTATGTGGGTATGCTTTCCATCCCCCGGGACCTGTGGGTCAGCATTCCCGGTTTTGGCGAAAACCGCATCAACACCGCCCATTTCTTCGCCGAAGCCCAGCAGGCTGGCAGCGGGCCAGCGCTGGCGATGCAGACGATAAGGCAGAACTTCGGGGTGGATGTCGATTATTACGTTCGCGTCCGCTTTGAGAGCGTGCGTGCCATTGTCAACGCCATGGGCGGGGTGACCATCGATATGCCCGAGCCAATGGCAGGCTACCCGGCCGGCAGACATCACCTCAACGGCAACAAAGCGCTTGCCTTTGCTCGCAGCCGCGCTGGCGCCGACGATTTCTTCCGCATGGAGCACGGCCAGCTCCTGGTGAAATCCATGATCCGGCAGATGCTCAATCCGGTCACCTGGCCGCGCCTCCCGGCTGTCGCCCTGGCGACCCTTGATTCCATCGACACCAACGTACCAGTATGGCTCTGGCCGCGGCTGGGGCTGGCCCTGCTGCGTGCCGGCCCGGATGGCATCGACAGCCGCACGATCAACCGCAATATGGCTCAGGGGATCATCACGGACCAGGGCGCCAATGTCCTGCTCCCCAACTGGAATCTGATCAACCCCGTCCTGATGGAGATGTTCGGCCAGTAAAGTCAAGCATGCCTGGCAGTTTGTCCGGGGAACAGCGACTGGATATGTTAGAATTTCTGCGATGAATGTAAAAATCGTTGCCCGCAACCGAAAAGCCGGCCATGAATATTTTTTGCTTGAGAAACTGGAAGCAGGCATTGCACTGCAGGGAAGCGAGATCAAATCGATCCGCGCTGGACAGGTGAGCCTCGCCGAGGCCTACGTCCGCGTGGACGGGGAAGAAGCCTGGCTGATGGACTGCCACATCGCGCCCTACGACCAGGCCAGCTACTTCAATCATGATCCGCGGCGCCCCCGAAAACTGCTGCTGCATAAAACAGAGATCCGCCGGCTGTGGAACGAAGTGCGCCAGAAAGGTGTCACGATCGTCCCCCTGCAAATCTATCTTAGGGACGGCCGGGCAAAAGTTGAAATCGCGGTGGCGAAAGGTAAGAAGCTCTACGATAAGCGCCAGGATATCGCCAGACGCGATGCCGAGCGCGAGATTGAGCGTAGTTTGAAGCGCCGCGGTTGAAATCCTACCTGAACAGGGACAGGCCTATTCAGACGCTCTCCAGACCTTCAACCATTGGCGGTATCAACCGCCTTCCCCCTTCAGAAAAACGGGATATCTACACGCGCATCATCCCTCCGCAGCTTCTGGAGCGTTTCAGCATTCAACTCGACGGAAGCGGCGAGCAGGGAGATTTCGAGCTGGTACTAAACGCACCGGACGGTAGTTCAAGCGCTGAGATGTCCCTTTACCACAAAAAAGGTTTCCCGGATCCGGTGCTGTACGGGCACATCACCGACACGCTCAGCGGCCAGATCCATATCCTGCTCTACATTCTCAATGACCCGGAATCGCCGCGCTTCCCCGTAGATCGCATGCCCGACGGCTCCCCCACACGCTTCGGCATCCTCCAGCGCAATATCCAGGCCGAGATAGAGGCCATGGAGTATGGTCTCTCTCCCGGCCAGGTTCGCCGCGGCCTGCGTATGCTGGGTGAGGCAATCCAATCCTTTGAGAGTTTTGTCAGCCACCTGGGGCATGACATTTACTTTGTAGAGCCGCTTTACTATCACAACGCTGTCATATTCGAGAAATACGGTTTTGCCTATACGAAAGGACGCAGGTTGATGGAGCGAATTCAGGCAGGTTTCTCTCCCAGCGGCGACCTCCTCGCCGCCCTGGACGGCTCTACGCCTTTCCGCTCGCCCAAAGCGGCCAACAGCATCCGCCTGCGCTCCTGGGCTATTCACGATGGTATCCTGGGTGAACCTTTCACCGGCGTGACCATGCACAAGCAGATAGGAAAATCCGCCGGTATCCAGACGTGTACAGGCTGCGACTGGTAACTTATATATCCCGGTTTCTGCGTTCATCACGGTATGCTTCAAAACAATTTCATTGCCCTCGTAGTAACCTTCATCTTGGCAGTTATCTGGCTGCGCATTAACGACTTCGCCGCCCACCGCGGCTGGATCAGCTCAGACATCAGCCGCAAACTCATCCATATCGGCACCGGTCCGCTGTTTGTGCTCTGCTGGCTGCTCTTCGATGACAGCCCTTCCGCCCGCTTTCTTGCGGCCCTGATCCCTCTGGCGATCACCATGCAGTTCCTCCTGGTCGGCCTGGGGGTGATCAGGGATGAAGCCGCCGTGAAGGCGATGGCACGCAGCGGCGACCGGCGCGAGATCCTGCGCGGCCCCCTTTTTTACGGCATTGTCTTTGTGCTGCTCACCATTGTTTACTGGAAAGACAGCCTGATAGGGATAACGGCGCTGATGCTGCTCTGCGGCGGTGACGGGCTGGCGGATATCATCGGCCGCCGCTTCGGCCGGCTCGCCCTCCCCTGGAATTCCCAAAAGACCTGGGCAGGCTCCATGGGTATGATCCTGGGCGGCTGGCTGTTTGCCGCGCTCATTCCGGTCGCCTACCTGGCCGCAGGAGAAATCTCTGGCGTGTTTTCAGCCTTTCTCCCCGCCCTGACCATCATTGCGCTGGCAGGTGCAGCGGTGGAATCGCTGCCCACCGGTGACTACGATAACCTCACCGTTCCCCTGGCAGCCCTGCTGCTTGGGCATCTCTTGCTCCCCACAGTTTAGGAGGACATGGAATGCTGCTGATCGATGGAGCTCACCTGACGATTGAAGACGTTGTCGCAGTAGCCCGCCAGGGCCGTCCGGTGGGGTTGGATCCGGCTGCGCGCCAGCGCATGCAGCGTGCCTATGAATGGGTGCAGGAGATCACAGCAGCCTCCCGGCCGGTTTACGGTGTCAACACCGGCTTTGGCATCTTCGCCGATCGCCGGATTCCGCCGGACGCGTCCGCTCTCCTCAGCCGCAATCTGATCCTCAGTCACGCGGTCGCCACCGGTCCGGATCTGCCCGAGGAGGTGGTGCGCGCGGCCATGCTCATCCGCGCCAACACCCTGGCCATCGGGAACTCGGGGGTCAGCCCGCAGGTTGTTGAGACTCTGCTCGAAATGCTCAACCGCGGTGTTACGCCTCTGGTACCGTCGCAGGGATCCCTGGGGTCATCCGGCGACCTGGCTCCCCTGTCGCATCTGGCGCTGGTGTTTACCACCGGCGAAGATGACCTCGAAGAGGAATCGGGCTGGGCCCTGTACCAGGGTGTGCGCATGACGGGAAAAGCAGCCATGCAGGCTGCCGGTATCCCCCGCCTGGTGCTGGGGCCCAAAGAAGGGTTGGCAGTGAATAACGGCGCGACCTTCTCAGCCGCTATCGCTGCCCTGGCCGTCTACGATTCCGCTCATTTACTCGAGGTCGCCGAGGTGTCTTTGGCCATGAGTCTGGAAGCCCTAATGGGCGTTTCCGACGCCTTCGACCCGCGCCTGCATGCCGCCCGCCGTCATCCCGGCCAGCAGAAAGTGGCGGAGCGGGTGCTCCGCCTGACACGCGGCAGCACGCTGCTGGATGCTTCCGGGCGCGTACAGGATGCCTACTCATTGCGCTGTGCGCCACAGGTGCAGGGCGCCGCGCGTGATACGCTGGAACACGTCTGGCAGGTTGTCGAGCGTGAAATCAACGCTGTTACGGACAATCCTCTGCTCTTTGGCCCTGGTGAGGCGATCTCCGGCGGCAATTTCCACGGTGAACCGGTGGGGATGGCGATGGATTTTCTGGCCATCGCCATGGCTGAGGTCGGCGCGATCTCCGAACGCCGCATCTTCCGCCTGACCGACAGCAAGCTGAATCACGGTCTGCCTCCCATGCTCGTCGATAATCCCCAGGCTGCCGGGCTGAATTCCGGCATGATGATGCCGCAGTACACAGCCGCTTCCCTGGTGCTCGAAAACCAGACACTGGCCAATCCCGACTCCGTCCACTCCCTGCCGACATCTGCCGAGCAGGAAGACCACAACGCAAACTCCATGACGGCTGCCCGCCATGCCCGCCAGGTGATCGAAAATACGGCTCACATCCTGGCGATCGAAGTCTACTGTGCGGCTCGCGCCCTGGATTTACGCTGCCGCCTCTCCCCGGGCTGTTCGCTCGGTTCGGGCGTATTACAGGCTTACCAGGCGGTGCGCAGCAGAGTCCCATACCGTCCGGGAGACGCCTGGTGGGGGCCTGAAATCGAAAAGGTGCACCGCCTGATCCTTGAAAAGGCGTTCATTCCGGATTGACCGCTTACCTTCGTCATCCAGTGGCTGTCCTTTTTCGCGTGTAAATCAGCAATTTTAATGGTCCATTCATACACGTTGACAGTTCACGCTTTTTCGCTATACTTATTTTGTCTGACAGTGTTATCAGGGGGATGGTCGAGCAGACGAGGGGGGTGAAGTAATTCTGGGCCGCATCGCAATCCCGTTTTCGCAGCCTGATTACGCTTCCATCAAGATTTCACTACACCTGAGCGTACATCGCCGTATGCAGCGCGGACGATTACGACGGCCATTTACTGCTGCACCGCCCGGCATTTCAGCCACTCTGGCAAATACTGTACGCCAGAATCAGCGCAGCTGCAGGAAGCTCCGCCTCTGGGCACTACGCTTGAGGTGGAGGTGTTCGCGTTTTCCCTCTTCACAGGCAAAGAGGAGGTGAGGCACAAAGCAGACGATTTTCTACATTCGAATTCATATAGCACAGCAGCAGGAGGTGCGCCAGGCCTGATCACGATCGAAGGGGGAATTGAGGTTTGATGTTGTCCTTTCAGCGTGGAAAGGACTCGATCGATGTAAAGGAGAATCAAGATGAAAAAACTTCTATGTGGTGGCGCGTTCTCACCATTTTTGCGCTCACCGTTCTGGTATTGGGCCCTGCCGGCGCAGGACAGGGGGTTATCGCCGCCGGGACTTCACCAGCTCCGCTAAAGCAAACGGATCCCCCACCAGAATTTCAACTCGCCGACCAGCAGCTGCAGGTCTCTCAGGTTCAGGATGGAGTGAACCTGGAGGGGGCGGCCTTCACCAGTGACGGGCGAGTACTGGTGATCGTCGAGCTTGCTGAACCGCCCCTGGCGCTCTATTCGGGAGGAATCCGCAGTCTGGCCCCGACCAGCGTGGAGGCAACAGGCAGCACAAAACTGCAGGTCGACGCTCCGGCCGCCCAGGCCTATGTAAATTATCTGAGAGCCCGACAGGATGCCTTCATCGCATCCGCAGCCCAGATTTCATCCAATGTAACTGTAAACTTCACATACCAGACCGCCTTCAACGGGGTGGCCATCGCCATCGAACCCGACCGGGTGAATGAACTGCTGAAACTACCAGGCGTGCGCCGGGTGTACCCGGATCAAATCCAGACCATAAAGCTAAATGCCAGTACACCGCTGATCAATGCTCCCGCCGCATGGGAAGTGCTCGGCGGGCAGGATCAGGCCGGTTCGGGCGTTTTTGTTGCCGTGATCGACTCGGGAATCTATCCCACCAACCCCATGTTTGCCGGCGACGGCTTTACAATGCCGTCCGGTTACCCACGCGGTTTCTGTGAGATCAACCCCAGCGATCCTGACTTTCAATGTACGAATAAACTGGTTGCTGCCCGTCACTATCCTCCTCCGATGGGCTCGATCAGCGTTCATCCTGAGGAAGTACTGACCTCACCTCTGGATGTGGATGGTCATGGTTCCCATGTGGCAGGAATTGCAGCCGGCCGCCGGGTGACCATTGACACGAGCGACCCCTTCAACAACATCACGGTGCCTGAACCGGTAGAAATTTCCGGTGTGGCGCCGGGTGCTTATCTCATGGCCTATAAGGGCCTCTACCATACAACTTCCAGCAACGCCAGCGGCACCAACAGCATGCTCCTGGGCGCCCTGAACGATGCTCTGGCGGATGGTGCCGATGTCGTCAACAATTCCTGGGGCGGCGGTCCGGGAGATCCGGCAACCAGTCCCTTCCTTTCTGCCATCCAGGCGTTGGTCGCCTCAAACGTGGTGGTTGTTTTCGCAGCGGGGAATGAAGGCCCGGGTGATGCCACAATTGGCTGCCCGAGCTGTGTTGAAGAAACGATCAGCGTGGCTGCCAGCACGACCACCAAACGCTATGTTAATGTGCTGAGTGTTACGGGCCCATCCGCCCCGGCGGAGCTGCAGAACCTGGAAATGCTGCCCGGCAGCGGTGGTGAGGTGCTGCTCACCGACCTGAACGCGCCGCTCCTCTATGCCGGTGAGGAGGATCCCGGAAACGAAGAGGGCTGCAGTGCCTTCCCTCCCGGTGCATTCGACGGCGCCATTGCCCTCATCTCGCGCGGCACCTGCACGTTCGTCGATAAGATCGATAACGCTGCAGATGCCGGAGCCGAAGCGGTAGTGATCTTCAACAACGCCGCAGATGAACTCATCAACATGAACACGGAAGGCACCACTATCCCGGCTTTCTTTATAAGCCAGACCAACGGCGAAAACCTCGTCGATTTCATCGAAGCCACAGCGGAGGAGGTCACAGCCATGATTCCGGCCAGCCCGGTCGAACAGGCTGTCGAACCGGATGTTATGGCCAGCTTCAGCTCTGTCGGCCCGAATTTTGACGGCGATATCCTTAAACCGGATATCACGGCCCCGGGCGTCGATATCCTTTCCGCTTACTCGCCGGTCCTGGAAGGGTACAACTTCCGCCAGGTGTCGGGAACCAGTCAGGCAACCCCCCATGTTTCCGGCGCGGCTGCCCTGATGCGCGCCCTGCACCCAACCTGGACCGTCGATCAGATCCGCACCGCCCTGGTCACCACAGCGGTCCAGACCCTCAGCATGCCCGAGGGTTCCGCCAGCTCCAATCCCACCCCCTTCAATATGGGTTCCGGAAGGCTGGATCTGGAGCGGGCGATCAATGCCGGGGTAACCTTCGATCACGCCTCATTCGCGGAGGATGAGTGTCTGCTGAGCTGCTCGTGGACGCGCCAGATCCGCAGTGTCAGCGACACAGAAACTACCTGGACGGCACATGTGATCGCGCCTGAAGGCGTGACCATCTCCGTAACGCCTTCGACCTTCACCCTGCCGCCAGGCCTGATCGGTGAGTTCACCGTGACGGTGGACGGACAGACGGTTTCTGAAGATGATTGGTTCCACGGCGCCATCATCTGGGAAGAGAGCACCGGAACTCATCCGGATGCTTACATGCCGCTGTCGGTTAACTTCACTTCAGCTCAGGATGCCTCCGTGCTGACCAAGACGGCCGATGTGGACAGCGTGGAGCCGGGAGGCACCGTAACCTACACCATCGAGCTCACCAACCCCTTCTCCATCGAAGAGACCTTCATCGTGCGTGATGTGCTCCCTGAGAACCTGACCTATGTTGATGGGTCAGCCACCGGCGGCCTGACGTACGACGCGACAGAAAACGTTCTGGAAGCAGTGGTCACACTGGATCCGGCCTCACTGATGATCAGCGATGCAACCGGTGACAGTCCGGCAGGTTATTTACCATTAACCACTATCACACCGGGGCTTCCTCCCCTGCCGTGCAGCGCTGAATGTGACAGTGTGCTGATCGATCTGAATGTACCGCCTTTCTTCTACAACGGTCAGATGTACACCTCGATCACCATGTCAGACGATGGTTACGCCGTGCCTGGCGGTACAGCTGCCAGCGAACCCTTCCCTGAGGTGCTGCCCAATCCGAACGAGCCGAACAATATGCTTGCCCCCTTCTGGACGGATATCGACATGGATGGGACAAGTCCCACAGACACCGGCGGCGGCAACTGGTATGCGAATGTCGTTACCGATGGTGTGTCTGACTTCACCGTTCTCGAGTGGCAGGATGTCCAGCGCTTCGAAGAAGACACGACCTCCTTCTCCTTCCAGATCTGGATCGAGGTGGGCACCAGCAATATCTGGTTTACCTACGGTCCGCTGACCGGCTCGCTGGATCCGGTAGTCGTGGGAGCCGAAAGTGAAGGCGGCGAGATCGGTGACACGTGGTACGCCAACATCGGCGGAACGGAGGAGGGGACGCCTGTTGCTGAAGGCGATGAGCTGGTAGTCGCTACAGAGCCTGGCGGCAGCGTCACATTCACTTTCGAGGCAACAGCGAGTGAGGATATCAGCCTGGGCACGCGCATCACGAACGTGGTCGAAGCCCGTGCTCAGACCATGAACCAGACCTTCATCGCCTTTGCGGCTACGTTAATCGAGTACTCGATCAACTATCTCCCGTTGATCTTCAGAGATGCGCTTGTATCGGCTCCACCTGCACCATAGGCG